>Ga0268252_1000355_pt1 | contig 30628 bp, 47 predicted proteins | sample AgamicMgSfrz_FD_200244 | JGI IMG/M metagenome (GOLD analysis project Ga0268252, IMG submission 200244) | Agave microbial communities from Guanajuato, Mexico - Mg.Sf.rz (v2) (version 3) | ecosystem: Host-associated > Plants > Phyllosphere > Phylloplane/Leaf | place: Guanajuato, Mexico | collected... | reverse complement strand
TCTTTCTCGTTTTACTTCTGATAATTTCACATTGTTAGGAACGTAAAAGACAATAAAATCTGTTGGAAATCGATACGCATCTAATGAATCTTCCCATTTTCCTTTTACTACATACGTTTCTTTTTCTTTATAAACAGAGAAATTTAACGAATCAGGATTTGTATGATAGTTCATTTGATACATAATATAACTTACAACAAGGATTACTATTAATAGCGGACTAAACAACAAAATCGAAAGCATTCTTCTTTTCTTCCAAAGACGCACTCCTCCTACGAGACAACCGATAAAAAGAAGCAAAATTACAAACATCATCTTAATATTTCTCCTTCTTTCATTCAATACAAAAGACATTTCATTGAAATGCCTTTTACACTGCTTTTTTCATATATTCTTCGATTTTTTGATGAAAAGGCAAAGCATTTTTCTCCGCTTTTTCTTTTAATTTTCGTAATTCTTTCTTTGTTTTTTCGATCAAATCATTTGAATAGCGGTATTTCTCACTATTTTCGATAAATTCATCTTCATCTACTACTTCCCATTCGCCAAATTTATTAATAAGGTCCAAATCTAAATCGACAAACGTAATCGCATCTTCTGTAATTTCAGAAGGCTTTGCAATGTTACAATAATAACTTTTGATTTCCCCTTCACGAATTTGACAAGAAATCGTGTACCATTCATTTAGAGGAAATAACTCAATTGTCGTATTTTCCAATGTAAATACCCTTCCTTTTGTATGATGAACTAATTCTCTTCCAGGTTTACATAATACAATGACATAATCATCTGTTTTTTCTAACATTTCTCCTTCCCATTCATAGTGAGGGATATTAGGATGCTTAAAAGCCTGAATTTTCATTTTCTTTTTCATCGTACACTCTCTCCTTCTTTTTTTCATTATTATAGCATAATTTAGTAAAAAAAGACGCTTATCCTTAAGCATCTTTTTCATTTTCTTTATATTTTTTTAATTGTCCATATACTTCTTTGATTTCTGGTTTTTCATACAATATTTGGAAAAATTGCTCATCTAATTTTTCTACTTGTTTTTGGAAAACTTTGTTTTGTTGAATCCATTTTTTTGTTGGATGATCGCATTCACTTCCGTAACTATCTTTATAAAACAAGTGTTCATCATTTTTAAGCGAAAGTTTTCCTCCAATAAACCCATTTAACCCTGATTGTTCATCTCGAACCAAAAGCGTAATGTTTAATTCATATGCGTTTTTGGGAATATTATACATAACTTCTTTTTGCGGTACACAAGCCATTATTTTCATTTTTTTCTCCTTTATGTGTTTATTTCTAGTCTATGCACGTAGGAAAAAGAAAATGTTAACTTGCTATTTTTTTCTTTTTATGTATAGTAGTCCCAACGAGGTGATAACAATGAAACAAACCAAAAAAGCAGACATTATCGCCCTTATGGAACGTTCAAAAGCGTTACGTGCTTTTCAACCCATGGAAGCGATAAAATACGGTGCACAATTGCTTCAATTTTTAGAACAAGAACCATCTTTGCTTTCTCTTTTTTCTCTTGAACAACGTTCTTTTTTCGAAAAAATAAAAAAAGATGTTCTTCTTTTTGCATCTTTAAACGAAGATAATCAACGTTTATTAGAAACGTTGTATCAAAAAAGACAACAAGCTTAAACTTGTCGTCTTTTTCCATAAAATAACGTGTGAATATCTCGTTCTCTTGCATGTTCCACTACTTCTAACAATTCATATCCTTTTTTCTCTAGGATATGTTTTTGTGTTTCTTGTGTGGACCATGTAGAAACCGTTAAGAAATTGCATGAAAATTCTTCAGGTAATTGATTTTCAATGTAATCATAAAGAACATTAGCAATTCCTTTGTTTCGATAGTTTTTCGAAACAGAAATGGTATCAATGTAATGACTCAATGAATAGTTACCTGCAATTCCTAAATAATAACGCGGAATAAAATTTAAGAATGCCACAACTTTATCTCCATCAAAAGCTAAGATAAATTGATTTTCATTCTTTTTTTGTTCAAGGTAAATTTCAAGTAAATCTTTTTGTGTTTTATCTTTTCCCCAACGTGTACGTTTTGACGACAACGATGGCAAAAATTCATGATCTGTTTCGAGCAATAATTCCATAATTTGTTCTTCTAAACCTTTATCATTTAATTTATCGTAAAATTTGTACGTTATTTCCATCTTTTTCACCCCTTTTATCACTATATGTCTAGATTTCATTCTAATCAACTTCTAGACACTTTTTTTTATGAATATGTATGTTGTTTTCGTCATTTTTTTTATTATACCACGAGTTTTGGATTTTTTTGTATGTTTTATTTTCAAATAATAAGGGAAAACTAGTAGTAATTCCATTATTGTTTCATATACATATCTAAGGGGGGTGAAAAGATGATTCATCACAAAGTCGATAAATATCTTTCACTGTATGATGAATTTCATGCAATGAAAGAAACCTTGGAAAAAATGAAAGAAGAAATTGAGCATTATATGCTTCAACAAGGAATTAAAGAACTTGATGGGTATAAAACCAATCGAAAAATCGTTCTTCAACCTGTTCATCGACCGAAAGTAACATCTCGTTATTCCACCTATGACGTGGAAGATGTCCTTCCTTATTTAAACAAGGAAACCAAAGAAAAGTGTCTCGTTCAAGTAGTGGATAAAGACGCAGTAGAAGCGTATATTAAATTAGATGTCTTGCCAAAAGAAATTGAAGATCGCAAAAATATCACATCTTCTTATCGTTTAGTAGCAGATAAACAACACAAATAAGTAAAAGGTAGAGGGAATTTCCCTCTACCTTTTACTTATTTGTGTTATAATAAACATAGCTAAAAAAAGAAAAGGAGCGATGTTTATGGACATTTCTTACCTGACCGAACATCCTTATTTTGATAAACAAGAGAATGAATATTTTTGGTTTAAAAAAGATGATATTTCTTGCAAACTTTATGTTAATGAAGATTCAACTGATCATTATCCAATTGTTTGGCACAGCCCTGATCTAACTTATTCGATTTGGGATGCGCCCACTTGGTTTAAACAAATTTATCTTGATGCGCATCACTTGTATTTTAAAAAAGATCGCATTCGTTATCTAGCAGGTCATTTACAAAAAAATTTACGTACCTTATTGTTTATCTCAACCTTTTTTGAAGAAAACGGTGAACAGTTATACGATGATTTACGTTATTTACATGAAAGAGGATTTGCTTGCTTTAAAAAAGAACATCTTTCTTTTTTTGAAAAATTAATAAAAGAGCTTGAAAAAGAGCATTATACACTCACGATTCGAAAGTTAGAAAGCGGAGATTATATAATTGAACATTAAAAAGACTTATCAAAGCGATAAGTCTTTTTTTAGTGTAATGTTTGACCAATTAAAAATACATTTAACCCGATAATAAGTGCTGCAATGCTCCATAAAGCAAGTTTCATTAAAGGTTTGTTTTTGTAATTGCCCATAATGTCTTTTTTACTTGTTAATAATAACAGTGGCAAAATGGTAAAAGGCAATTGCATACTTAATACGACTTGACTGATAACCAATGCTTTTAATGTATCAATACCCATTCCAATAATAATAAGTGCAGGCAACATGGTAATCAGTCGTCGAATCCAAATTGGAAACGAAATATGTAAAAACCCTTCTAAAATTGATTGCCCTGCCATAGTTCCTGTAACAGAAGAAGACAATCCTGCTGATACAAGTGCAATCGCAAACATGATTCCCGCTAAACTTCCAAGTGTTGGTTCTAACGTTTTATATGTTTCTTCAATCGATGACACGTGAATGCCTTGATAAAAGAAAACAGATGCTGCAACAATAATCATCGCAGAGTTAATAAACCATGCAATGTTTAAAGATAAAACGGAATTTTTGATCGCGTATCCTAAAGCTTTTTTCTTATTTTTTTCAGGATGTTCTCGTACAATGTCTGAGTGTAAGAAAATATTATGTGGCATCACCGTCGCACCAATGATGCCGATTGCTACCAATAAACTTTCGCTATTTAAATGTGGAATAAACATTCCTTTTGCTATGTTCGTTACATTTGGTTTTGCTAAAAATAATTCAATTGCATATGCGATGGCAACTAACATAACCATTGCAAAAATAATACTTGCAAGCATTTGAAATCCTTTTTTATGTACCATTAAAATGATAAACGTAATAACCCCTGTTACTAATGCTGCATAAAACAAAGGCATACCTGTTAACATTTTAATCCCGATCGCTGCTCCTAAAAATTCAGCTAAATCGGTTGCTAGTGCTGCAATTTCAGCCGTTGCCCATAAAAACACCACAATTGGTTTTTTATAGTGCGTACGGCAATTTTCAGCAAGTGATTTACCTGTAACGATGCCAAGCTTAGCTGCTGTAATTTGGAGTAAAATTGCCATGATGTTACTTAGCAGTAAAACCCAAAGCAATTGAAATCCAAAGTTTGTTCCTCCGTCAATGTTTGTTGCCCAGTTCCCAGGATCAATATATCCAACACTAATTAAAATAGCTGGACCAATCAATAAACTACTTTTCTTTGCTACTTGTGTATTCATCCACATCCCCTTCTTTCATAAACGAAATAGTTTTTACCTTGTGCAACTTTTTTAAAACTATATCACATTTCCTTTTATTTTTCAATAAAAAAACAGCTCATTTGAACTGTTTTTTATTCGAAGAAAAGTAACTTTTCTTTTAATTCGTCTAATTCATCGCGTCTTTCATCAATTTTATCTGAGTCATACCAAAACAAATCAATATCAATTTCTTCATCAATGATAAATAGTACACGTTCTTTTACGTCTTCTTCTAGTACTTCGTTTTCAAGTTGTGTTGCGGCTAAAGCAATCCAAAAAACCGTTCCATCTTCTTCATCATCCACATCAATTGCCCATTTATCTGCAAGTATTTCGGTAATACGTCCAACAGACATCCCTTTATCAAACAATTCTTCAAATTGATCACGAATATCTAGTGCTTGTTTTTCTTCAAAAATTCCAGGACCCCACGGTGCCATAAAACCACCTCCGTTTTCTTTATACTAAAAAACTAGGCAATTTGCCTAGTTTTTTGTGCAAAAATATCGGTTATTTTACTGTTTCATTCCAGCAATTACTGCATTCTTCTACGCATCTCATGGCATGCCCGCAATCTTCTGTTTCAGGAAATTCGACTGCTCTGCAGTGGCTTAAATGTTTTTCCTCATCTGCATTTAATTCAGGACTTTCTTCGTAAAATAATTGTTGGTATGTTTTCATTTTTCTTATTCTCCTTTATGAAACGTATTTTTTACTTTTTTATTATACCAACAAAACGAAGCTTCGCTTAGTTTTTTTCTTTTCTTATTTTTGCACTTCGTTCCCAATATTCAGTGTCTTTATTTTTCTCACCTGAATTACTTTCAAATAACCAATCTTGCTGATCTTTTGTAAGATGTAACGTAAATGTTCCGCTTGGTTTATCTAATAAAAAGACTTCGCTATATCCTAATGCGCCTTTTTCGGGAATCACAAAATTTTTATCTTCACCTGCTAACAACTGATAGCCGTCTTTTACTTTTTTTAACGGATAATCGTTTAAAACAGCACCATATCGTAACGATTCATATTTAACTGTATAATAATGACCTTTTCCATATAAAGGGCTTTTCATCGACACATAATATTTAATTTTTACTTCGTTTTTACTTCCTTCTTCATTTTTTGCTTTTTCTAATATGATTTTACTATTTTCTCGTGTCAAGTTAGTTCCATCTTCGGAACAACCTGCCAATAAACAACATGCAATTAGAATTAAAAAAAGTAATTTTTTCATTTTTTTTAGCTCCTATCTCTAGTATTCTCTCTTTTATTCTAGCATAATATAAATGAAGGAGATGAAGAATATGAAAGAAAAAATCAATTTATACTTAGATGATTTACGTGATCGTCCAGAAGGGTAAACAGCAGTTGGCGGTTTAAGTGGACATACATGTATATAAATAGTAATAAATTTACAAATTAAAAAAACTAAAATAAGACCCTTGTTTTACACATAAATAAGCGATACACTACATATAACATAGTGAACGTTTCTTTTTTTTACATATAAAATAAGAAAGGAGGAGTAACATGACAAAGACATTTCATACACGTATTAAAAATGATGAATTCAATTCATTTCTAACTGATTATGCCTGTCTTTTTTCACAATTAGAACGGGTGTTATATGTTGATTTATATGTAAAAAAACAAATATTAAAAGAACTTAAACAATCTTATCAAAAAAAATATAGCATTACAGCTAGACAGTTTAACGCCCTTCATTATCAATTAAAAGGTAAAATGGAATCACTTGAAAAAGGAAGAGATTATCATATTGAACAAACAAAAGGAAAAATTAAATCTACTCAAACGTGGATAACAAAAAAAGAAACACGAAAGAAAAAACAACACGAACGGTTACTAAAATTAACGCAACAACACCCACGTTTTGAACAAACACTTATTCGTTATCGAAAAACGAAGTTTGCACTTCATCATAAAAAAAGACGATTGCATCGTTTAGAAGCTAAATTAAATCGTTTACTTGAAGAGAAAAAAGCTAAAATCTATGCGATTTGTTTTGGTTCAAGGAAGTTATTTAAAAAACAATTCCATTTAGAAGAAAATGGCTTCAAAAATCATGCTCAATGGAAAAAGGAGTGGCAATTTAAACGCCATCAACAGTTTTTCAGTTTAGGCTCGAGCGATGAAAGTTTCGGAAATCAAAGTTGTATGTATGATATAGAAAACAATTTACGCATTCGTGTTCCTGACGCATTATATGACAAATATGGGCAGTATGTAACGATTCCTCAAGTTGAATTTCCTTATGGACAACAATATCTTGATAAAGCGAAAAAATTTGTTGTCCGTAAAGATGCAAAAGGACGTACAAAAAAGATTTTTGATAAACCCCTTTCTTATCGTTTTGTAAAAAAACAAAAAGGTTGGTACGTATATGCAAGTGTTACATTAGATAAAAAACCAATTAAAACGACAACCTTAAATGGCTGTTTTGCCGTTGATGTCAATAATGGATTTTTAACAGTTGGAGAAGTTGATCGTTTTGGAAATCCTTTAGGTGAAGAACCGTATTCAACACCAATGGTCAGTCGAACGAAACATCAACTTCAAGCCGATTTAGGAAATGCTGTAAAAGAAATAGTGCAACGTGCAAAAGAAAAAGGTAAATCGATTGGTTATGAAGATTTAGATTTCACAAAAAAGAAACAACAATTAGGTGAACATGGTGTTAGCTATTCTAAAATGTTATCTAGTTTTGCGTATGCAACGTTTAAACAATTATTAGAAGCACGAGCAACAAAAGAAGGAGTAGAAATCATTAAAGTTAATCCATTTGCCACTTCATTAGTTGGACAGTTTTACTTTATGAAACGTTATGGATTATCTTCTCATGGATCAGCGGCGTGTACCATCGCAAGACGCGCATTAGGTTTTAAATTAGAAAAGCCAAAACTCAATACAACCATTGAATTACCAAACATGAAACGTCATACGGTACGAAAAGTGAAATGGAATCAAATTTCAAAACATTTAAAAAAGAATTACCGTTTTAATGAACGAATCGAGTTGTTATATGTATAAGTAAAAACGAATAGGAGCAACGCCTTTTTTCCACCTGTAAGGATGGGAAATAGCACGTACTTCTATTTGATTAAAAGTCTTGATTACCTCAATAGTGGTGCTAACAGCACAACAAGAGTGGGAAGTTTGACTTCTCTATCCTTTTAAATCCTACTCTTTTTACTTTAAAAGAAATAGCTTTAAAAGAGACTGTCTTGGTGAAATCATGTGCGGTTTAGACTGCGCATGATGGAGAGAATGTTCTTGTTTTAGGGCGAGATTCCCTAACGCGAATCGTAAGGAATACTGTTCGCCTTGCGTAATAGAGATATGTTTATGTATGTCTATTTATTTAGGAACGGTTTGTTGTAGCAAGAAACATGCAAGAAGCCATTTCTTATTTTATAGGTACGAAAAATGATGGGCTAAATTAATAAGCCTTGTGCCTACTAGGTAATATTTATTTCGCCCAATATATCTGGTCACAATAAATAAATTTCATTATATTTTAAAAAAATCATTCAAATTAATGGTAAAATAAAATGGAAAGATTAATAAATAATAGATCAATGTTGTGAAGGAATGATTCTACTGTAAGTATGTTAATAAACAAGTGTGATTAATTGTTTTTATGAGTCAAATAAATTAGAAAAAGAGGGGATATTTTTGAACATTATCTATAAATGTCAATATACGGGAAAAGAATTTGAAACTCAAGAAGATTGTGAAGTTCATGAGTATGTACACGGAGGAGAGCAACAGAGATTTTATGGATTAGTTAATGAATTTATTAAGAAACTAGAAATAAAATATCCCAATATACAGGTTATTAAATCTAGTTTAAAAATGAATGATTATAAAGAATTTTTATATCGGGATCGTATTGAGCGTAATCGGAGTGTGATATTTGATTTTTATATGGACGGTGAAATTAAAAAATATCGTAGATATAGTGACGAAGTAGGCGATTGGAGATGGGATTGGAAAATTAAAGATGATGTAAATGATTTTATTTTGGATTTTGAAAAAGAATTCATTTACCCAAATATGAACGTATTAGAAATGGTTGTAAATACAGAATGGGATCATAAAAAAGGGTTAGTTACTACTTTTGGAGAACTCGATGCTAACTATTTCTTGCGATTATTAAGCAATAAAAAGGTTCGTATAGAAATTTTAGAAGATTACAATGAAAATGATGAAGAAAATGATGACTGTTAAATAAAGACCGAAATTATTCGGTCTTTATTAATACTTAAAAGAAAAGGTGAAAAACGTGAAAATTAATGTGTACTTAGATGACTTGAGAGATTGTCCAGAGGGATTTGTTCTTGCTAAAAATATTGATGAATTAAAAAATATTTTTGAGGAAAATGAAGTAGAAATTTTATCGCTTGATCATGATTTGGGGATGGATGGTAAGGGGAATCTGCTTTTAACAGGATATGACTTTGTGAAATACTTCTGTGAAAATGGACTATTTTGCGATAAGATATATCTCCACACTGATAATGTGGTCGGAAAAAAAGCAATGGAAGATGTATTAAGGGCATCACAAAGAAGGGATTTTATTTCTAAAGATATTCAAATATTTCCTTATCCGTTGGTTCCAAACAAATATAGCGGGAAATAACAGAAAAAATAGCAATCTATCATTATTCCATTACTAAAAATACGTATTCAGAAGAAAAAAACTAGGTTATTTGCCTAGTTTTTTTGTATGATATTTAATAGATTCTATTGTCTCTTCTTTGTTACGGGGATTTTTTGTGATAATTCTTTCTTGTCTTCGCAAAGAAGCAATAAGAAGCCATGTAAAAAATAGAGATAATCCTAACGCCTCTAACAAATTAAATTTTGGTTCTAATAAAGAATGAAAATCTACCATCTTAATCCCTCTTTTCTTGTTTTTATGAATTTTATTATACCGTTTTTTTAAAAAAACGGTGAAAAAATAAAGTATAATAAGAAAAAAGCAAGGAGCAAATAAGATGAAACCCATTATAACGGAATGTGAAATTGTATTAGAACGACGAATTGTGTCTGAAAATGATTTTCTTTGGAGCTGCACCTTTTATGTAAAAGACAAACTCAATCAATTCAATTTTCGTATTTATACGAATACCCTTTCTTCTCAATGGGAATATGGAATTTTACGCATCACTAATTCAGATGGTATTATATCCGAAAGTCAGTATTCGTTTACAACAGTACATGATTATTTATTTGAACAATTTGTTCAAATTATCAAAAAACAATCTCGTTACCGTCTTTCATTATTAGGAATGATCCAACGAAATTATAACACGCCTTATTTTCAACCAAAAGAATACATTTTACCCGAGAAGATTATATTCGACGAATAAAAAGACGCATTATACTGCGTCTTTTTTACTTCCTTTAAATGTCTTTTCTGAAAGAATGGTTATTTTTTGATATTGATAAAACACATAAAGATCGCTTAGTTGAAATGCCTTTCTATAGGTAGGTCCTTTTTTTCTAAAACATCGATTCATTGCTTCACAATAAGAACTTGGAAGCAAAATTGGTTTTTCATTTTGTAGATAGTGTGCAACTTTTTGACTAAGTTCATTCATTGGTATATCACTAATTAATTCATACTTTTTTTCACTTGTGTAATGGTTTGGGTGAATCGCGTGAAGAAGCTTTCCTTGAACGTCATATGCTTTTCCTTTTATTGCTGCTTTAATTCGTTTTTTGTAAATAAACTTTTGACAATATTCGAAAAGCTTTTCTTCAAATAGTTCTAGTTTTTCCTCAAAAACTAATTTATCAAGCTGTCCTTTAAATACACAATGATTATTAATGACCACTTTTTCTACATAAAAAGGATACGTTTTATGAAATAACATGAGTCTTTTCGGATGATAGTTTTCTAATACATAACCCGTCGTATCCTTTTCCATTAGAAATTTCATACATCTTTGTTCAATATCATTCATTTTTTTCGTTTCTTGTTTCAATGTTTCTAAGAAACATTGAATTTCTTCTTTGTTTTCTACAAATGCAAAACGTGTCCGTTGAATATGCACATGAAACCCTACTTTATTCCCAATACATGCTTCAAAATAATAGATAGGATGTTTGTCTAGTTCATACACAAAACTTCCTCCATCTGTGACGGTGAGTTCTGGAATTGATTCCATTAATGTTAACAATTTCGCTGAATTTTCCCCTGTTGGAACGAGAGGGAACTGCTTTTTTTCGATACTTTTTACGAAAAGATCTAGTTCTTTTTCTTTTAAATATTGAAGCAAAAAAGCATGGTATTTTTTTCGCTCTTCTTTTTTTTCTTTTCTATTTTTCATATCAAACGCAATCATGCCGTTCTTTTTGAAAACGAGTTTCATAGTATTCTCCATTGTTCCAAATTCTAACGTTTTATTTCGTTTAATCACTTCCCATTTTCCTTTTTCTTCTTTGAAAAAAGTGTTTCTTAGTGTTTCAGCAAATTCATTTGCTAAGGTAAAAAAGGCATCTTTATTCATTATTATTCCTCTTTTCTCTTCTTTTTTTTATTATATCATGAAAAAAACTAAGTTCTTTTTCTTTTTATGATAAAATAAGAAAAAAGAAAAGGTAGTGAGGAACTATGATTTCTGAATATTTATTTAATCAAATACTTTTAGATGTGAGAAAAGAAGTTTTTGAAAAATACCCACATTTAAACGATCATTTATCTGCTAAAAAATTAAAAGTCCGTCGTTCAAAAACATCTCTGTTCGCCAATATCAATAAAACGATTATATTATCCACCAATCAGCATGGTTTTTTTTGTTTATACAATCTTACCGAAGAACAAGAAACAAAAAAATCCATTCTTGACATATTAAATAACGTGTTTAGCAAACGAGATCTTCATTCACTTGCTTTTTTAGCAGAAGATAACTCATTTCTTTATCCACTAGGTGAAAAAGCAAACGAACTATTGCATTGGAAAAACCAAAATAAATTACTTCAATTTTCGTTTGAGAAAGGGATTTATTTTGATTCGAAATCTTCTCTTTTTACTGATTTTTGTTATGAAATAGATTTTAATAAACCTTCCTTATTGGTTTCTTCTAAAGGGAACTTTAGTTCTTCTTTTAAATCTTTTGAGTTTTATCGATTGTCATCATCACAAGATATTCAAAAATTTATTGAAAGGCAACAACAAATTCAGCAAGATATTCTTGAAAAAGATCAAGAATTAAAGAATTATTTACTTTCGTTTCCTGGTTGTATTCAACCTGATAAAGATAATGACTTTTTCCTTTCTATTTTAGGAAAAACGATGTTTTTTCATACGTCGAGAATCGTTTGTTCACAAACAAAAAAAGAATGGTTTACAACTACTATTCCTGACGATTATATAAAAAAAGAATCTTTGAACGAATTAATCGAAGAAGCAAAAAAATTATGGCTTCAGTATATTCAACAACATCGTGTCCGACATCTTTTTTCATCAAAAGCTTGATTATTGATCAAGCTTTTTTTTATTTTAAAAAAAATGAAAACCTACTTGATTTTTTATAAACACCTATGATAAGATACGAATGTATTCAATAAAAGGTTACTGAATTGGTCAGGTCGGGAACGAAGCAGCCATAGGTAAATTCTTTTATGTGAATACAAAAAGTCATTCCCTACGGGATGGCTTTTTATTTTTCATTTTTTTACTCTTTTATTTCGTAAATATGCTATAATTCGAAAAAAAACGAATGGTGGAAAAAATGAATGAAATGTTCTCAAAAAGAAATGGAAATCATTGAATACGCCGCTTTAGCTTTTTTCAATAATCGAAATCATTATCAATCGTTGCTTGATCGTTCAACCGAGCTTACACAAGTGACGCAGCAAATTATTGAAGATGGACAAAGACTTCGAAGACGAAATAAAATTGATAAAGACACTTTCGCTCATTGTAAACGAGATATTCACCTTCTTTTGGAACAAAAAAGAATGGAAAAAAAACGAACAAGATTTCTTTCTAAATCAAAAGAAAAAGTCGAAACATTATTAGAAAAGAAAAAAGGTGTTCAACTGGCTAAAACTGACACGAATAAATTTCTTTTACGTTTTGATGATGGTGAAGAACTTGAAATAAATTCCATAGAAGGTGGAGGGATTTCTGTTTCATTAAATGGCATCATTCATATTTACCCTGAAGGAATCTACTAATAGACGACACTATAAAAAAAATAAAAGACCCTATTTTAGGGTTTTTTTTGGTATAATGAAAGAAAACATATAAAGGAGAAATGAAAATGACCATTCCAATGATTACTGAATGCGAATTTTTTTCCTATCATAAAGAAGACGACTATCAAATTTGGCTATGCTTGTTTGAATTAGAAGGACAAGAAGAAAAATTTCATCTCTATCTCGGCATTCGTCAAGGAAAGTGGATTTGTGGCAATCTTTTCAAAGGACATGATTTTAAACATCAAAGTGGCGTAGAAGCAACTGGCGTTTCATTTAGCATTTGTCATTTATTTGAACAACTTGTTCAGATCCTTCAATCTCATTCAAAAGATCGATTACGCCTACTTACATACAGAGAACGAGACTATGGTTATGGAAATGAAACTTTTCAACCACTTGCTTCTTATAATCTTCCAAAAAAAGTAAAAATGAACGAAGGATCTGTGCTATAATGGACCCAACATAAAGGAAAGAAGGGAACAAGATGAGTAAGTTATCTATTTTTTTAACGATTTACAACAAAAAACTTCAAAAACAAAAGAAAAAAAAGCAAGTAAGATGGTTATTTTCCTTTAACTCTATTGCAGTGGAATGCTTGCGTTCATTAAAAATCATACCTTGTTCTACTAACGAAGACGGCTTTTGTTTTTCGATAACCATTAATGGTCTATCAGGTATTGTTAAAGAAGAAGCTTTTATATCAGGTAAACCTGTAACCGCTTCTTCTTTGCGTTCTACTTTTTGTTTTGTTACGTTAGATGATATGATTCTCCATAATCACATCATCCCCTACGAAGAGTGGGCATTTGTGACAAAAAAAGAAATTGTAATGCTTCAAGAAGTATTACAATTAAACGATGATCAATTTGATGGATTTATGGATGTTTTTCATGATCTCACTTACGAACATCGTACTTTTCTAAAACATTTTTCGAACCAAGAAATACAAAAAAAATCCACGCGTACGTTTCTAACAAAAGGAAAGGAGCATACGCCATGGAAAAAATCAAAAAAGCAGATTTAATGATCTGCTTTTTTCTTTTTAAAATAATGGATTCCCCTTGTAAATAACCATACCAATAACACGGCTCCCCAGTAGTATAAATAAATCGCTAATGCAATTCCTGTCCACTCTTTCGGTAAATAGTGAAAAGAAAAAAACAAAAACATTGTAATTAAAAATCCACTATATGCTTGTATTTTTGAATGAAAATAATAAAACAAAATTGAAAAAAGATTAAAGATACCTGCATAAACACATGCTAAAAAGAATCCGAATATATATTGAAGAAAACTTCCTTCTGTATGCCATGAAAGAAGACAAAGGGCTGAAAGAATACAAAATATAATAGGCATGTCATCACTTCCTTTCTTTTATTAATTTATTCAATTCCACATACTCCCCTTTTCATTTAGGGTATAATAAGAAAAAACCATGAATTATTCATGGTTTTTAATTTTGGATTTGTACATTCCCCATTCATCTTTTTTAATTTCGTTCAAAAAGTAATGCCCTATTTTTTTGACCGATTTTCTTTCTTCGCAATTTGGACAAAGTGGTTTTCGTTTTTTAAATATTTTTGATGTGTAAAAATGTTCACCACATCCATTTAAACATGCCCATTTTTGATATTCAATCATATAATCCCTCACTTTCTCTTTACCCTATGCACATTAAATAAAAAATATATCTATAATTTCATTTTATCTTTTATAATGTAATTAAAATGAAAAAAACGCTTGAACTATCAAGCGTTTTTCAATTTTTCAATTTCTTCTTTCATTTTCAGTGCGATTTCTTCGTAACTTATACCTTCTTCGAAGGTGATAGGTTCACCAAAAATGACACCCGCCTTTTGGAACCATCCATTTTTTGTTCCGTAAATATATGTAGGAACGACAGGCGCTTTACTTTTAGCAGCAATAAATCCAATCCCTTTTTTCGGATCTTGAATTTCCCCTGTTTTTGAACGTGTTCCTTCGAAAAAAATCGCGAAGAGTTCACCGTTTTTTAGCAATTTTAACGTATGTTTTAATGATTTCAAATCCGCTTCACCACGTTTGACAGGAAATGCACCGAAATCACGTAAAGCATATGAACCAAACTTGCTTTTGAACAATTCTTCTTTTGCCATAATATTCATTTTTCGTGGTGTATAAGAACCCACAAATAATGGATCGAAGTTACTAGTATGATTCATGGCTAAAATACAAGCACCATCTGGAATATTTTCCTGCCCTCTCACTTTTACTTTGAATCGAATGTTAATCACCAATTTCGCTAAATTACGAGCTGTTTTATATAACATCTTTTCCCCACCTTTTTTTCGTTTGTTTCATTATAATTATTTTTTTTCTTTTGTCTTCCTTTTTTTCCATTATAATTAAGAAAAAAGGATGTGGCACGATGAATATTCAATACCGAAAAACAAATTATGCGTATAATTTTGGCGTTAAAATTGGCGAAACCGCTTTTGTACTAGGCGTTCCTTTCACAAGTGATGAATGGATCGCTAAAATCGCTTATCGAACAGCAAAATACGATGAATATTATGTAGAACTTTTTTTTGAAAACGGAGAAATTAAAACAGAGTATGGTCACACTGAAATTAATAATCAAAGTATCAAAGAACTTTTTTATACTTTTTTAATGAAAATTCTTGAAACGCCTGCTCATCGTATGGTTTTAACCATGTCAAATGTACCGTTATTTATTCGTCGTGATTTATTTCAAAAAAGTTAGCACGTGCTAACTTTTTTCTTTTATAATAAGATAAATAGGAAGAAAGGATGATGTATGTTATGAATATTCAGTATATTGATAAAAGTCAGTCAGTTCATTTTATATCAGATGTATTAAAAAAAAATACTTCTCTTATTTTTACTTCTGATACGCCAGAATCTGAAAAAATGATCAATTCAGTTATTGATTCAATTGAAGAACCTCAGAGTATTACACATTCATTTACATTTAAAGTTTCGAGTTTTGAAAAAATACTCGATTATTTAATTGATAATGAAAATCAAAAAATAGAAACCATCGTAATTTATGATTTAAAAATGGATGAAGAAGATATGGGGTTTTTAGCAACTTCTCAGCAAATTTCTTCTATGAATTTATATATTTTGAAATGAGGGATTATTGTGCAAGGAAAAAAACTAACAACCTACCAATTTACGCCAAGAGAGCTACGACATAATTTACTAGCATTTATCAAAGAAAAATACAACTATGAACCTGAGCTTTATCTTCATTTTTCTCCTGGTTTTTCACTGCCTGTTCGGGTTGATATTGAACAAGAAGATAGTGACGAATATTATGATTTTTTTCTTGCTTTACAACAGGATTTATTTTCAATTCAAGATAAACAACAAGGCGATGCCTTTGAAATCGGAGACAAGTTATTACAACTTTACTTTGGGTTTGATGTAGAAGAATATCTTTTTAAATCATCTCTTGATCACGATTGTGAAATATATAATGATGAAGGTTCTATTTTTATTGTTTGTGAAAATAATCCTATTACGTACACATCACGTGCTTACGTTGAAGAAAAAATAGAAAAATTACGAAAAAAATTAACACGTTTTTCGTTTCAAAAAGTTGATTTTTATTCCTTTAATACCACATATTTTTCTTTAACTGAATTTAGTTATAATCGAGTATCTCACGCTGTTAATCTTTCTTACACAGGAGATAATATCGACGATTTATCTGTTTGTGTTCGTGTTTTGGGTGAAGAAAAAATAGAAAAAATATGTATTGAAGTAAGTGGATTTTTTGACCAAAAAGATATTTCAGACGAAGCAAAAGAAATTAGCCAAAGCATTTATGAGTATTTTAAGGCATATTTTTTAAAAATAAAATCCGTGCGTATTCGACAAATGTATCAACCTTTATTTCATTTTATAAATAAAGTGCAGTATATTCCTGTTAGGATTGAGAAATTTGAACGATTAACGATGGTAGAAAATGTTATTTTTTCATTAAGAAAAAATAGATACCACCTTCAAGAAATAGCAGAAATGCTTAATCGAAGTAAAAAAGCAATTGATAATACGCTGTTGCGCATTCGAAAAAAAGACGAAGTCTATAATTTAGGATTATTTTTAAAACGCTAACATTTTGTTAGCGTTTTTTTTCAACAAAATAAAAAATAATAGTATAATAATCCAGTACCATACTAACAACTCGAAAGGATGATAAAAGATGGAAACATCAACATTACAAAAAGGATTAATAGATTCATTAAAAACAGGAGATACTGAAAAAATTAAACAAGCGGAAAAAGAAATGATGGAGCAAATTGCAAAAGCTAATCAACGATTATCTGATACACAAAAAATTGAATTTGAACCTAAAAAAACGGTTGCTAAAAAAAATACAAAAAAAGCAGTGCGCATCCGCACTGGCGGAACACCACTTGAAGAGTTAATTGTTTCTTCACTACCTGCTTTTTCGTACACAACAGTTCTGTCTGTACTTTCTGCTATTCATGAAGGAGAAGATTATATTGAACTTTATTTAGCTGAAAATGATCAACCAATGTCTTTACACATTACATTTGAACAAAAAAAAGCTTCTTTAACGTTAAAAAGTTCATTGGATAAAGTAGAAACGTTACGCGAAATTACAAAAAATGATGCTTCACGTCTTCGTTTAGGTTCTTTAATAAATGTAATTGCATCTTATTTTAGTACGCATGAATATTATTCTCGTTATGAGTTGATTTATCCAAATGAAGTGATTACTCATGCAGACGATTTTCGAAAGAAAAAAGATAAAAAATGGCTTTCTTCGACAAGACCATTATTTGAAACAGCCTTTTTAGCTACACGAGAACCAATGCAAGATTCAAACGGATTTATTCGTTTATACGGTTCTGAAGCGTACGATTTATGTGCGCAACTTTTATTGTGGAATCTTTCATTAGGATATCGCAAATCTGGCGCATTTACTCGTTTGTATGTTTCTCCTGAACAAGAAGAAGCTGTACGAGATGTATTACAGGAGTTAGGGTATATTTTTGCATGACAATATAAAATTCAAAAAAGGTAGCACATGCTGCCTTTTTTCTTTTATAATAAAGATATCTAAGGAAAAAGTGAGGGATATTATGAATATTAGTAAAGAAATGGAAAAAAACTATGCAAATTAACGGACTTTATTGAAAAAAGAGAATCATCTACCCTTTTCACTTATTGTTTTAAACAAACAGATTTGTATTATGAAATTGTTGTATCAAAAGATATGTTTTTGATGGAAAATGAAATTGATACCTTCCCTATTTCTATGTATTCAAACGCTGGATTTAATCCCGATTGGTTAGAACAATTAGAGAAAGAAGTAAATGATGATTTTTTTCAAACCAATCGCGTTTTTTTATTAACAAAAAATTGTCGAAGACCTCTTCGAAATTGTTTTTATTATTTTTCTGTTGAAAAAGACGATCACAACTTTTATCTCGATTTTCTTTCAGTCGATGATACTTCTTTGTATTCTATTTCTTTGAAATACGAATCATACGTACATGACTTTTTTAAACTTTTAGAAAAAGAACGGTATAAACCTAGTATTTATCAAAAACAGAAAGACCGCATCTTAGTGGAAATTAAATAAAAAAGCGAGGGAAAAACATGAATGTCGATAGTTATTTAAAAAAACATCCTTATTTTTTAAAAACAGAAGAAACACCAGCTAAAACTATTTATTATTTCAATGAAAATGGAATGGGCTCTTTTATTTCGGTTGATCATGATTTTGATTTTGATGAAGAAGACCCTGTCACTTCAAATGTTCAGCGATCAGATTTTTGGGAAGAAACATCGGATTGGCTTCGAAAAACATTATACGAAGCCATTCAACTTTACTATCAACAACATCGCATTCGATATACTATTGCTCATAAAAAACAACCTTTAGATAGCTTGCATTGGTCATTTTCATTGCTTCAAAAAAACGGGAAAATGTTTTATAATCATTTTTTTGCTTTAAAAAACACTTCATTAAGTGTAGAAGTTATTTTTGGCGAAACACTTCTTCCCTTTTCTCGATACCTTGAAGAATATGGTTATGAGTTAACGATTGAAAAAGAAAAGAATGACAAGATTTTTTTCCACATTACTGAAAAATGAGTATAATAGTACCATAATAATAAGGATAACCATTAAAAGGAGCGAGTAAACATGAACATTACGCAAAACATTCACACAGAACACTGGACTTATATTCTTGAACAATTACAGGCATTATTACCTAAAAAAGAAATTAAACAGTTGTTTGCACAAGAACCATTAACGCGTAAACGAGGAGATCACACACTTGTGAGATCTGATCAACACTTTCTTGTATTTAATACGTTCAAAGGAGACGTTCTTTATGTCGGAAAAGATAAAGAACAAGCATTAAATACATTTTTAAACAAAGAAAAAAAAGTATGTCAAAAAGCTTAGATAATTTTATCTAAGCTTTCTTTTTATATTGTCTTATGTTTAATGAATGAATCGTTTTCCTCCAATGAATCTTCCAGAGATATTCGGTTCAGAAAAATGACGGGTAGAAATCGTTCCTTTTGAACTGGATAAGTCCACAAATTGAAGATTTCCGATGTAAATTCCCACATGAGACACGCGTGTTTGAACACCGTTTGGTAGCGTTACGGCATGTCCAGAAGAAGCATTTGGCGCTTTAAAGAACACTAAATCTCCTTCTTTTAAAAATGTAGGTGATGAAATATACGTTCCTTTTTTATTCATTAATTGCTCCGCTGTATAAGTCCCAAGACCTGTAATACCTAAATCAGTATATACGTTTTGAACAAATGTTGAACAATCTCCATATCCATTTTCATAACGTTTTTCTTGACTATAACGTGTACGTTTACGATCTTCTTCTTGTTTTGTTCCTTTTGCTTGTACGTATGTGACCGCTCGATTTGCGACATCTTGCCCTGAAACTGTGGCATGAGCTTTCGGCGCATAAGAAAATAAACATACCATCATCATCACTATCATTCCAATTGAAAACGTGTTGTTTTTCATGTCGAACACTCCTTCGTTTTCATTTTTTTCATTCTCCAATACTATAAAAGAAAAAGAAAAAAATAGGAAAAAAAAGAAGTTTTTTTCGACACATCTATCGAATTTATACTTATTTGTGTTATACTAAAAAACAGAAAAAATAAGGAGCTGAACAGTATGTTTTGGGTGATTCAAAACAATATTTACCGTGAACAAAAACATTCGACATTAATTGAAACTTTAGAAACATTAAGCATTCCCCATGTGGAAGTAAAAGTAGTCCCGTTTTATGACAAGTTATTACCAAGTGATTTTGATTCACACGGTTTTACGGGTTCCATTGATGAAGTCGAAGAAGTCAAAATCGATGATTCAGGTGATGTGATGGTTCTTGGTGCTACATCTTTAACACGTATCGCAAAAGAAAGAGGATGGGAACCTGGCAGTTTTTTAAATGAAAATTTTCATTATTCCAATTGGTTAAGTGCATACGAAAGCGATTTATTAAATGAAGAAGCGGTTGTTGAAATTTTTCGCATGATTGATCCACCTTGGGATGAGTTTTTTATTCGCCCTTGTGAAGATACGAAACATTTTAATGGAACCGTTATGACCAAAGAAGAATTTTTTGCTTGGAGACATGAATTATTAGAAAATGACGGCACATGTGATTTTGCTGATCATGATGTAGTTGCTTCTCCTGTTCAGCATATCCATGCAGAATATCGTTTTTTTGTGGTAAACAAAAAAGTTGTAACCTATTCTCAGTACAAAGATGAAAATGGACTTTCTATTTCTCCTTATGTTCCAAATCATATTGTATCCTTTGCTCAAAAAATGGTGGATATTTGGCAACCAGCCGACGCTTTTGTTATTGATATTGCCCAAACCGACAATGGATTAAAAGTGATCGAGATTAATAACTTTAATTCCGCTGGATTTTACGCTGCAGATGTAAAAGGAATTATATACGCAATTGAAAACATGAGATAATTCTCATGTTTTCTTCTTTTTCCGTTATAATAAAGAAAAAGGAAGAAAAAGGAGAATAATTATGAGCACAACATTTTATGGATATCGTATTAAAAAAGATGTATTTTGGAACGAAATTGAAAAAATCAAAACCTTTTATTCGGAAAATCATATGGCAAAAAAAGTGATTGATAGCTATCTCACTGAACTTTTTCCTCCAGGAATAGATTCTTCTTCTGTTTTACGCATCATGAGACAAAACCGTGCGAAAATTGAACAAGAAATTGAAGAACTTCATAGCGAAATCTTTTTGGATATTTATGACTATAATGCAGAAGAATACGTGATTGAAGCTGTTGAAAATGGATATCTTTTCATGAACTCTTATCAAAAAGAAGGATGGGATCTTCGAGAGTTTTATTATGATGATCGCGGAGAATTTCCTGAAGAGCTTGAGCATGAAAAAGAAGAACGAAAACTTGTAGCTGAATTCACTCAAGGAAAAAGAATGGCAAAACAATACTTCTTATGTCCTATCTATACGAAAGAAGAATGGTATGAATACCTACTTTCGGAATGTAGAAAATTTGGGTAAAATTTGGTATAATAGAAGTATATATTTCAAGGAGAAAAAAGATGAATTCACTGATTGATTGGTTTTGGGAAGGAATTACTCTTCAACATGTTGCAGATAAAAAAATGGTTAAACGAATGCTGATTCTTTACTCGCTTGTTTGCATTCAACTTACAGGAATTGTTGTGGTATGTTTGGTTTCTTTTTGGTGTTACAAACAACTTGGTATGACGCATATTTCGTTTGCTTCTTTGTTTTTACCAGGAACAATGGTATTTGGCGGATTTTTTATTTTTATTTCTGTTTTTATTACCGCAATAAGACACTATCGAACATTATAAAAAAAAGGCGAATTTTCGTCTTTTTTTTATTTTTTCAAAAAAATCGTAACACTTGCTCATGAACTTGGACATGGCAAGCGTGGCTTTATGCAGAAGAAATATTAAAGAATACATCATTTGATAAGTGGGACTATTTTTATCAAGACCGCGAAGCATGTTACAATCGTTATAAACTTTCGATTGAAGAACCTGAAAAAGCATTTTGGCATTATTTAGAAGAGGAAGCACAAAAAATGGATGAATATATTCAACAATGTATGTAAAAAGATATTAAATCACACAGAAGAAGTTACATCTACTTCTTCTTTTTTATGCTAAAATAAAGAGAGAAATAAGAAGAAAAGAGGGAATAAGAATGAATCAAGATTATGAAAAATGGATAAAGACAGAAAAAGCATTTTGGAAATCTCAAAATTGCGAATTCGAAGAACTTCAAAACGGACTTCAAATAGAAAGCACTAGTACGATTCAAACGCTATGGGAACCTTTTTTGTACGAACTTTTTCAACAAACATTTCAGATCAATAACAATCTTTTTGTTTATTCTTTAAGATCAAATGATATGTATATTAGCTATTATATCGACTTTATTGTTAACGATTTTTATATTCGTTTTGAATTTACTCAAACATCAAGCAATACCATTCGCTATACGGTTAGTTATTCATCAGAAAGTTTTTTTGATTTGACAAGTGAGTTTAACGATGTTGATAAATCGACTATTAAATTAATTTCACATTATTTACAATTAAGTTTAGATTCCATTATTCATTTCCCTACGTTTCGCATTAAATTAGCTATAAAGGAACTACGTCTTTTAACACCTTCAGAAAATTTTTGTGATTTTGAAGAATATTGTTTACAAAATACTATCTAAAAAGAAAAGAGGGAATTAGAATGAATGAACATTTTAAGAAATGGATAGAAATTGAAAAAGAAACGTGGGATGTACCCAATTACGAGTTTCAAGAAATTGAAAATGGACTATATGTTGAAAGCGAAGAAAATGGATTTCAAACGGTTCTTTGGAATACTTTTTTATATCATAAAATGAAAGAATATCTCAGAGAAACTGAAACGTTTTTTATTTATACAATCAAAGCAGAAGAGGAAGAAGATATAGAAACACATTATTTGGATTTTTCTTTTAATGGTACGTATATTCGTATTTATTTCACTAGGGACCATACGACCATTTATTATAGAGTTTTCCTTTCTGATTCTTTTGCTTTTCGGAATACATTCTTTAATTTTCGAGATCTTTCTATAGATACATTGACGTATATCTATAAAACAGTCCAACAACTAGGTAACGTAATGGTTGAATATCCTTCTTATCGAATTAAATTCGCATTACGACAACTTTCTATACCGACACCTGAAAAAAATTTTTGTTATTTTGATGAGTATTGTATTAAAGAGAAAATTTATAAAAATTAAAAAAACGAAGTGAATTCACTTCGTTTTTTATTGAATTTTAAATGAAACAGCTTGATCGGTTTCGTTTACTATCATAAGTTCATAACCAAAGAAAGCTAAATAAGTTTTTAACTCCATCAGGTGTTCTTTGGTTTTAATAGGGAACGTTTTTTCTTCAATAGGCATGTCTAAGTTTGAAAAATAATTAAGAAAAAATATATCATCTTTTTTATTTAAAGCAAATGCACGAATCACCAAAGGCAAATACATGCGAATATGATGTGTGAGATAACGTAATTTATTTTCTTCATAGTATTCTTGGAATAGTTTCACATACAATTTTTTAAAAAAATCAGGAGCTTCAAATATTTTATTAGGTACTCCAACTGGTGAAACCCAATCAATAGGATAATTATTTTTAGGATTAAATACTTTCGCTTTATATAAATCATACGTTCCATTCTCAGTTTTAAATGAATAACAATCAAAACTATCATCTCCAACAACTTTCAAAAATTTCGGATGTTTTTTCAACCATTCCGTCACAAAAATCCCCTTCTTTCTTTTTTCTATATTATATCACGCTTTCAAGCATGATGGGTTGACGAAAAATTAAAAAAATGGTAAAATAAATTATACGGCGAGAGGAGATGTTGTTCAATGTATCAACGAAAAACAGCCGAAGTAGTACTAGAAGAGACAAAAGTATGGGTATGCACATCTGATGAGTGTAATGGATGGATACGTGATAATTTCCGCAGTGAAAAAAATATAACTGCTATTTGCCCGCTTTGTAAAAGCGATATGAAAGAAGATACAAAAGAATTACCTGTTTTAACAAACAATGGTCGCATATAAAAAAGCTTAATCCTATAGGATCAAGCTTTTTTTCAACCATAATTAAGGGTTTCGCCATTAATTATGGTCGAAAAGATGTTTTACTCGATGATCTTGGCGAATTTTTTTATATTTTTCATTTCTTTTATCTAAAATTTCTTTTCTAGCTTCTAATTGTTTTTCAAAATTTTCTAATCCTTTTATATGATTTTTATTTATATCTTTAATATTTTCTACATCAATACAATTCGGATAAACAATTTGATCTTTACCATTTTTATCTTTTACATGTGCTTTTTCTTTGTAATAAGAAAACATTTGATAGCCATCTTTCAATCGAACAATTATTGTTCCATTGTATTTTTGCGTTGAATGAGGTCCATTTTCATAAAGAACAAACGTTTCTTCATCTTCTAATATTCTTAGGAAAGAAAAAATAGTAATAATTTTTGTTCGTTGTTTCTTTTCTTTTAGTTTTTCCATTAATTCTTCGATTGTTAATTTGTTTTTTTTCATTTTTCCTCATCCTTCCAACTATTTTTTTAATTATACCACAAAAAAACCAACTGCTTATGCAGTCGGTTTTTTATTTTTCAAGAAGAATGCTAGCACAAATGCGACACCCACAAAGATTGTTGCAATCATAAAGGCACCGTTAATACCATGTACAGTTGCTTCATGTATTAATTGAATCGTTTTTTCTTTAATTTGTGCCAAAATTGCAGGATCTTTTATTTGACTTGTATCTACTTTCGGTTGGTCTTTTAACATATCTTTTATGTAATCTTTTGTGTGACTTGTCATCACCGTTACTAAAATAGCGGAACCGATCGAACCTGCTACTTGACGAATTGTATTGATCATCGCATTTCCGTGAGAAATTAATTTTTCAGGTAATGCATTAATACCTGCTGTCATAATCGGCATCATCAACAAACTCATACCAAATGAACGAATAATATATAATATCATAATGTGTTTATACGTTGTATCTACTGTTAATTGAGTAAATTCATACGTTGTTACACCTGTAATTAAAAGACCGATAATAGCTAACACTCTTGCACCATGTTTATCGAAAATTTTACCCGCGATTGGTCCCATTAATCCCATGATCAAGGCACCAGGTAACATTAATACACCTGATTTTAATGGTGAATAACCTAAAATGTTTTGCAGATAAATCGGTAATAATAACATACCTCCGAATAATGCCATTGTGTTAATTCCGTTAATTGCAAGCGCCAATGAAAAAACTGGAGATTTGAATACACGTACTTCGAGTAATGGGTTGCTTGCTTTTAATTGATAAATGAAAAACGCAATTAAGAATAATGCACCGACAGCTAAACAACTAATAACAATCGCACTGTCCCATCCTTTGCTTCCCGCTTCACTAAATCCATAAAGCATTCCGCCAAACCCTAATGTTGAAAACACTGTCCCCACATAATCGAACTTTGGTTTTGATACTTCTCCAACAATTTTAAACCAACCAAATGCAAAACATAATGCAACTGCTCCTAAAATTGCCATTCCATAAAACATCACTTGCCATGGATGATGTTCAATGATCCAGCCAGATAACGTCGGTCCAATCGCTGGAGCTAAAATCATTGCAATTCCCATTGTACCCATTGCAGAACCACGTTTTTCAGGCGGGAATACCGTCATAAACACGTTCATACCAAGCGGCATTAAAATACCAGCACCAACTGCTTGAATTAAGCGACCCGTTAATACGATTGAAAATTCGTCACTGATTCCACAAAAAATAGACCCGATAATAAAAAATACCATCGCTATTAAAAACAATTTTCGAAATCCAAATCGTTGCACCAAATAAGCACTAATTGGAATCAAAATACCGTTAACTAACATAAATCCTGTAACCAACCACTGAGCAGTAGTTGGTTGAACCTTTAAATCATCCATCATGACGGGCAGTGCAACATTCACCACCGTTTGATTTAAAATAACAATAAACATTCCAAACATTAAAACAAATAATACTTTTTTAATACTAAATTCTTTCTCTTCCATATGTTCGCCCCCTTATAGATTTTTCAAATTACTTGTTAACTTTTCATACATTTTTTTCATGACTTTAAGTTCGTCTTCTGTAAATCCATCATGAATATGATCCATTTTTTCTTTTTGTTGTTGTTCAATTTTTAGTGCCAGTTGCTCTCCTTTTTCAGTAATCACTAACTGCACAATGCGTCGATCCTTTTGTGAACGTTCACGTAAAATTAATTCATTTTTTACCAATTTATCAGATAAACCTGTAATTGCACTTAATGTCACAAACATCTCTTCAGCAAGCTCTGATACTTTTTTTGGTCCTTTTTTTCTAAGAATTTGCAACAACACAAATTGAGAAAAAGAAACCTCCTGGTTTTTTAAATCTACCCATTTGGGTAACAGTGTACGAATAAATTCACGAAACGTTTCTTCAATTTCTTTATTTGACATATTTTAACCTCCTTAATAATTTTCATCGTGAATAGTTAAGACTCTTAACTAATTAAGCAAAAAAAAGAAAAACCTTTTTTCTTAACAGTAAAATTTTACATCTTCTGATTTTGATTGTCAATTCTTTTTTAGAAAAAAAGAAACCAAATTGATTTCTTTTTAGGTTATCATATAGTGTATTCGTTTAAATCCTATTTCTTTTTTGACCAATACATAGTCAAAAGGCTTTATATATTCCAAAAATAATTCCATCGTTTTTTGATGATGTTCATCTACCCACAAACTAACACTATCATCTTCGTTTCGATAATAAGTTGTTAGCTCAAAAAATTGAGCTGCTTTATATTCGCTACAAAATAGTTCTAAAAAAGGTCTAATATACAGTTTCTGATGATTGATTTTATAACGTAAGCGATTTTTGATATAGTATTGATGCAAAACTTTTTTGTATAACTGACTAAACCATGAAGGAGTTTGATCCAATTCCCAAAATTGTAGATTCGTTGTATCCCAACCAATGGGTTCGCCATCATTTGCATCAAATTTTTTACTTATGACAATCGATAAACTTTCGTTAAAAAAATATTCAATAGCAGTTTCTACTTCTATCTTTTTAACAAATTTCGCATGACTTATTAATAGTTTTTCCATCTTTTTCTCCTTTATCGATTTCTTTTTAGTCCATGTAGTATTGGATTTTTTTATTTCTAATTTTTTTCTCCTTTACTACATAATCAAACGATCTTAAATAGTGAATCATTTCTTCTATTTTTTCTTCGTTTTGTTTTTTAGTGAAAATAACAAGCTGATCTTCATTATTACAAAAAAATTGTACTTGTTTATAAAGCGCATGTTTTTGTTCTCCTAAACAATAAACTTCCAACACATTTCCTATTGGTAATTTCAGATTATTGACTGTATAACGAAGACGATTTTTTTGATAATAACCTTCAAACGCTTGTTTGTACAATTGAATAAACCATTCAGGCGCTTCCTCTAACTTGCGTATAGTGCTGTAATAAGCATCCCACCAAATAGGATTCAAGTCGTTTACATCAAATTTTTTCGCTATTTGAATGGATAAATTGTGCTCAAAAAAGTACTCTTGCGATTCTGAATAAGAATTTTTTTTAATAAAATAAGGACTATTGATTAAAAAGTCATCGAATGGTTCCATACGTGGTTTGCTCCTTTGTATAAATGTCTGAAAAATTATAATCAAATGTTTCTAAATATTTTTTTAATTTTTCAAATTCTTCTTGGCAATCTCCATACGTTTTAATGGTAAAACTATCCCCTTCTTCATACATGAGATATTTTTTAGCTAAATCTCTCATCTCATTTTGAGTTAAACAAAACAATTGAACAAGTACATTCAAATTCATTTTTTCGTTTGCAAGTGTATAGCGTAAGCGATTCGTATGATAATATTTTTCATATGCTTGTCGATATAAATCCAAAAACCATATAGGCGCATCTTGGAGATCCACTGTATAACCTGGTCGATCCCAATCAAATGGTTTGTATTTAAATGGATTAAATTGTTTATCCATATAAATAACCCATTCTTCATCAAATACGTACCCGTATTGATCTCTTTCGTTAATCTTTTGTTTAAAATGAGGATGTTCTAGTAGCCATTTTTCCATACTTTTCTCCTTTTAATCCATTGATGTGTTTATTTTAACAGAAAAACAAGACACTTGGTTAAGTAAGTGTCTTGTTTTTGATCTCCAAAAATTTTTTACTCGAACGTTTACGGTATGCAATTGTCCATAAAATCCCTATTCCTATAAAACTGTAAGTTAATAAACTCGAGAGTCCAAGAAAAGCATTAACTGAGACTTCATAGACCAAGAGAACTTTTAATAATGCTTCTCCTGCTAGTAATATCCCCCAAACAGTTGTCATCGTTCTCATGACAAATCGGAAATAAGGGAAGATCCAATTATCTTTAAATTCTTTCCGTTTTTGATTATTTTCTCCCACATAAAAACGAAGCGCAAAATAAAAAATAAGGGGACGTTTCCAAAATAACGATAGCAAAAAGATTAGCCCTAATATTCCTGTTACGACTGATTCTCGAAGAAGTAATACTTTTTCATTTCCTCCGATTAATGCCATCATTAATGTTAATGCAAATCCTACAAACATAAAAGAAGAAAAAACATCTAATTTTTTATGTTTAATCAGATGGTACACTGTATCGATCAAAGGAATACATGTCGCAATACTTAATGCAGTTAAATTCGATACAACCATTTTTAAAAGGTTGTATGCAACAAGCGGTAACACAATACTAATCATAATTGTTATAAATATGTCTTTTAATACTGGTTTTTTCATTTTTATTCCTCCTTTTTTATATGTATGTTTATATATTCCCTTTTTATCACAAAAAGTTAGCTTTCGCTAACTTCTTTTGTTTGTAATAATGTTCGAATTCGTTGTTCCTTGCAAAGGTCTTTTACTTTTTCTTCATTTTTCATCCATTTTTTTATTTCTTTTTTTGTTCTTTCTTCAAAGTTGTTTAATGCATTAATATCACCTTGCGAAATTTTTCTACTTCGTTTTCCTAATACAGCATTTACCCATTTTGTTTTCCCTTCTATGTGGAAACTTTCTTTTTCGTAAAAAAATCCAAAAATTCCATCTTGCAATTTAACAAAAATAACCCCATTATATCTCGCTTCTGCATCATTTGCAAAGAGATAATCAATATAGGTATCTTCATCTTTTAATAATTCTTTAAATTCGTTAATAGGCATTCTCTCTATTTCCTTTAATTTATCATAGCTATACACATTCTTTTTCAATCTTATCGATCCTTTCAATTCATCTACTCAATGATTAAATGAAGTTTTTTTTAATTATACCATAAAAAATAAAGCATTTGCCTAGGCAAATGCTTTATTTTGAATCGAAAATAGATTGTCGGTAATGCCAATGAATACTGAAAATAACACCCATAGCAAGCATATTCCCCATTAATGAACTTCCTCCGTATGAAATAAACGGAAGCGGAATTCCTGTAATAGGCAAGACTTGAATAGTCATTCCAATGTTTTGAAATACGTGAAAGGTAACCATCGAGACAACACCTGCACACACATAGGAATAAAATTCATTCCGTGTACTAAGTCCTAGTTTTACAATATGATAAATCAATACAAAGAAAAGAGCAATGATAAGAGTTGAACCAATAAAACCAAATTCTTCTCCAATTACAGCAAAAATAAAGTCTGTTTGACTTTCAGGAATATACACAACACCGTGTCCAATCCCTTTTCCACCTACCATACCTGAACCAATCGCTTCTAATGAGCGCTTTAAGTGATATCCTTCCCCTGAACTGTATGATTCAGGATCAAGCCACGAATAAATTCGTCCAAACTGATATTGTTTTACGCCTAAATATTTTTCTAGTGCTTGCGGCGCATAAATCACTAACGCAAGGATGGTAGAGCCAATCACCGCAATACTCCCAAATGCAGGTGCGATAATTTTCCAGGTTACACCCGAAACAAACACAAGTCCTACAAAAATCGCAAGAAACACAAGCGCTGTTCCTAAATCAGGTTGCTGCATAATTAAAAGAAGCGGCAATGCTAATGCCCCACCCATTTTCCCAAGCAAGAGTAAATCTTCTCTCATCCCTCTTATACGATACTTTTCATTGTGTTTGGTAATTAACATGCTAAACACAATAATCAAAAATACTTTCATAAACTCGGAAGGTTGCAGTGAGAATCCAGGAAGCGTAAACCAACTTTTTGCTCCATTGATCGGTCGTGCAATGCTAGCTGGTGCAACAATTAATAAAATTAATAAAAAGTTTCCAAATCCATATAAAATCCATGCAATTCCTTGCCACTGTTCCGAATCCAATCGAATCACAATGCCGACAATAATCGCACCAATCACATAAAAAATAACTTGTTTTTCAACAAAATTTTGATTATATTGCCCAATTTTTTCCGCACTGTGAATAGCAATCATACTTGTGGTAAATAATAGAAATAATAAAAAGGCTAAATTCCAATCAAATCTAGGTGCAAGTTTTCCGTTACTATTCATCTTTTTCCCCTATATTCGTTAAATTCTTATCTAACCTTTATTATATCATATCGACCAAGTGCTATAAACAGGATAAATTATCCATT
>Ga0268252_1000353_pt1 | contig 30837 bp, 25 predicted proteins | sample AgamicMgSfrz_FD_200244 | JGI IMG/M metagenome (GOLD analysis project Ga0268252, IMG submission 200244) | Agave microbial communities from Guanajuato, Mexico - Mg.Sf.rz (v2) (version 3) | ecosystem: Host-associated > Plants > Phyllosphere > Phylloplane/Leaf | place: Guanajuato, Mexico | collected... | reverse complement strand
GCCTCATATCTTTTACAATATATTTAGCCAATTCTTCATCAGAGATATCATCACCATCAATATCAAGACGAAATTCCTGCCCTTGTATTCCACCGCCATTAGTAAAATCGACTTCAAAGTCAAAAATTACTCTTTTATCCATGTCTAATCCACCTTAACTTGTTTTAATCATCTAATATATATTCGGTTTAAGAAAACAAATGCCCTATCCAACAACTATCTAATGAAGCTTATTGTCTGATAAGTCCCGGTAAAAGGACTTTTAAGTTCTAGATTGGTATTAAAAAAGGAATAATACTGTGGTAAAGGAGATTCTTTAGAACCTTAGACACCTGTTTACACCAATAAAATAAATATAATTAAAAAAGACAATGGGTTGAATAAGCTACGCTCTATTAACTCATCTTAACAATGTAACTAAATTTGAAGGGAGATTTAAAAATGAGTCAGAAACGCGATAAAGGCAATAGTCAGAAAGGAAAACCAAATAGCAATACGGTAGATCCGGTAATTGCAGCAGAAGACGTGGAAAAAGCAATTTTTCCAACTAATAAGCCTCCTGGCAACGCAAAACCTTAAAAGAAATTAGAGTTGTATTATTAGCTGCCTGTCTGGCAGCTTCTTCTTAAGAAAAGAACTTAATTAATAAATATGAATATGCTCAGACTTTTACGTTTTTTATACGATTTTTAGTACAAATGTTGGGACTTAGATGATGTAAAATCCTCTCTCATTTCTACTTAAATACTCTTCTTCAGCCCGCATTCTCAACATTCCTATAAGAATACGCGACCCTTTACAGAACTTTTGAAGTAAGATGAATTGCAGTTGTCAAATCGTCCTCTTAACTTATTATTAAGATTAATTTTTAGAGAGTTTTTAACTTAGAACGCTTTAAGGTATCTAACTGTTACTTACCTTCATTGCATATAAATAAGCAACATAGTCAGTCATAACTCCAGGATATCCCATTTGGCGTAACATAGCTGTTATATTTCCACGATGATATGTTCCATGATTAACTACATGTTGGATTAATTCAAATAGATTAGTTTCTAGCTGGCCAAAATTAGGATGTGCGCAGAAAACGAGTTGATCAAGGTTATCTTGGTGGTCAAAAAATGCTTTAAATTGCTCAGATAAGTTAAGAAACATCATCTCCATTTCCCCGATGCTTTTGCCTTTTATATTCTCTCTTAGTTGTTTTCCTGATTTGATAATTTCATCAAAACTATAACCTGACATGACACTTAACCATGTAGTATCAGTAGCATAAATATGTCCTAACACCTCCGATACAGAAGAAAAAACATTCTTAACCTCCTTGTGGTAAATATCCTGAGGCAAGCCTTTTAAGTGACTAAAAATCCTTTGATTTGCCCATACATGGTAGTTATAAAACTGTAATTCTTGACCCTTCACTTGAGATTCCTCCCTATTCTAAAATCCACGACCAATATTAGGTATTCCTCATTGTTTTCAAAACACCTTCAAATGATTGTTGAAAAAAGTATTGATTCTTTACGTTTTATTTAGGTACCGAAGTAAGGTTGCACGTGTACTCATGAGATTCAAAAAATGAACTGTAGTAGGCTATATGGAGACAATTATCTAGTATCTCTTCTTTAAATTATTTTATCTTGACACTATTCTAAAGGCGTGATTAGATATAATTGTTAACTATAAATAAAAATAAGTTAACATATTTTTATTTTCGGTGGTGAAAGTGTATTGTATTGGGAAGAAGATATTAAAAGAGAACTTGCCTATTTAGATGAAATTTTTCAAAAACGGCACCTTGTTGCTACAGAATTTGCTGAACAACCATGGCTTACAGTCAATGGACATAAGATGTTAAACCTTGCCTCTAATAACTATTTAGGCTACGCAGGAGATAAGGGGCTGAAGAAAACAATGAGTGATGCTGTGATGACATATGGAATAGGAGCAACAGCTTCACGCTTAATAGTAGGAAATCACTCTCTTTATGAGAAAGCAGAAAAAGCACTTGTTAATTGGAAAAAAGCTGAGGCAGGACTTATTATCAATAGTGGTTATAATGCAAACCTAGGAATCATCTCAGCCTTGGTTCCGCGTAATGGCTTCATCTTCAGCGATAAGTTAAATCATGCAAGTATCATTGATGGAGCCCTACTGAGCCGTGCAAAACTTCAACGCTATCGCCATAACGATATGAACCACCTAGAAAATTTATTAAAAAAAGTTCCCTTGGAGTCACGGAAGTTAATTGTAACAGATACTGTTTTCAGCATGGATGGTGACTTTGCCAAGCTCGAGGATCTTGTTAAATTAAAAGAGCAGTATAACGCCCTACTAATGGTTGATGAAGCTCACGCAAGCGGTGTATACGGAAAAAATGGTGAAGGATATGCGCATTTTCTTGATCTGCAAGATAAAATTGATATTCAAATGGGAACATTTAGTAAAGCGCTAGGGTCATTTGGAGCTTATGTTACCGGAAAACAGTGGCTCATAGATTATTTAAAAAATAGAATGCGAGGACTCATTTATTCAACTGCTCTTCCCCCTGCTATACTCGGTGCAATAACGGCTGCGATTGAAAAGGTGCAACAAGACACAGAGCGTCGCAAACTTCTTCAACAACATGCACTATTTTTCAGGAAAGCACTTACATACGAAGGATTTAACACATGCAAAAGTCAATCTCAAATCATTCCAATTTTGACGGGAGAAAACAAAAGAACAATGCAGTTTGCAGAGCGTTTACAGAAAGAAGGAATTGCTGCTATTGCAGTTAGGCCTCCTACTGTTCCTGAGAATAAAGCAAGAATTCGTTTTACTGTAACAGCCGATCATACTCGAGAAGATTTAGATTGGGCCATAAAGAGAATTTCTCTAATTGGAAAAGAAATGAGTGTGATTCAATGAAACCATCGACTATTATAATATTTCCCGGATGGGGAATGGAAAAAGCAGCGTTTCACCCAATCATAAAATCATTGTCTACTATATGTAACGTTTTGTGTACAGACTGGAGAGGTGTAAAAGAACTAAGTGACTTTAGAGAACGAGCAATTCAATTGCTTACTTCCACTCAAGGTACTGTTTATTTAATGGGTTGGTCATTAGGTTCCCTTGTAACGCTTGAACTTGCAAGTTTATACCCTAACAAGATAGAAGGACTCATATTAATTAGCGGAACTAGTCGCTTTACGAGCGACGTGCATAATACATTTGGATGGGAGCAACGCATCGTTGAACGTATGAAAAAACAACTACAGCGTAATAAGGAAAAAACCCTTACTTCATTTTATAACGCTATGTTCACTAAATCTGAAAAAGAAGAAGAATTTCATCATCAATTTATTGAAGTTGTTCAGCGTCATTATCAAGGAGACAGTACGCACTCCCTCCTTACAGGGCTGGATTATTTACTCCAAAAAGATGTTAGAATGCAACTCAATCAAATTCAAACTCCTTGTTTGTTGATCCATGGAAGAGATGATCAAATATGTTTACCTGAGTCTTCTTCTTTCATAGCTGAAAGGATTGGTGGAAAAGCCCAGCTGTGCATTCTAGAAAAAGCTGGCCACATTCCTTTTTTTACGAAGCCTCAGCAATGTACGCAACTTATAGAAAAATTTCTCGAAAAGGAGCTCATTTATGATTAATAAGCAACTTTTAAAGAAAAGGTTCAATAATCATGCTAAAACTTATGATGCTTATGCCGATGTACAAAAAAGTATGGCAAACCAATTAATAGACCAGCTTTCCACTAATTTCTTTAACCAGAAAATAACTATTCTTGAAATTGGCTGCGGCACGGGTTATTTAACACAATTATTGTGCAAAAAATTTCCTAAGGCTACTATTACAGCAGTTGATTTGTCATCAGAAATGATGGAGCTAGCAAAGAAAAAAGTAACGGAAGATCGAGTTTCTTTCATATGCGGAGATATCGAGGAACTAAGTATAGAAAGACATTATGACCTTATTATTTCGAATGCAACATTTCAATGGTTTAATAGTCTTTATACGACAATAAAAAAATTGTATAAACAACTTAAGCCTACAGGCAGCCTGCTATTTTCAACCTTTGGTAATCGTACATTTCAAGAGCTTCATTCATGCTACAGTCATGCGAAACAAAAGCTTGATCTTTCCAGTAACAGTTCACCTGGCCAATCGTTTTTTTCTCTTGAAGAGTTGTCTCAAATTTGTGAACAAGCATTAGTTCCATTGAAAGAGCATCCATTTAAACTATCAAAAATGGAGAAACTAGAGGCTCAATACTTTCCAACGGTTCAGGCATTTTTTACTTCAATAAAAAAAATTGGAGCAAGTAACAGTAACGAGGAAAGCTATTGTCAACGCCCTTCGTTTTTTCGTGAATTAATCAATCTATATGAAAATGATTATCGTAATGAGAACGGAATAAAAGTAACCTATCATTGTTTAATATTTAATGTTACAAAAACGAACCGATAGTTAATATACACGTATGAAAAAAAATCCTAATTTGAAAAAATTAGGATTTTTGTTTCACCAATAACGGTGACTATAATAAGTAATTTTATTATTAATGTATATGCATTAATACTGGCTATTTAATCAAACCTAATTTTGCTGCTACGCTATAACCTGATGAGTTAAATTTAAATCGATTACGAAGTTCAATAAGGTTCGGTCCAAAGCTTGACTCTAGGATCTCTCGATGTTTTTTCATCATTTCATAGATATACAAGTCGTGAATGATAACTTCCGTAATTGGCATAACTAATCCCGGATGCATCGTCCAGGCAGCACGGCTGTCCTTACCAAGTGATAGTATACCTGCAACTACCTCTCGATCGTCAGCACTTAGAACAATCCATCGTCCCCCATATTCATTGGTTATTTCTTCGCTTGCATCATGCTGATGAACCTGCGCAAAATCAAATACTAAATCTCCATAAGAAACAATTAAAATTTCTACGCCTCTTTTTGCTGCTGCTTGCAATTCTTCTTTTAGTTCCTGGGCATCTTCTGCCCATATTTCCAATAGAATACGCCCTGTAGCTTCTTTTATAGCTTCCTTTGTACGATTTAGTATAGGCTCATAACCTGTAATGTTCCAGATGTTTTCTCTGTTTAAAGATACATAAGAATAATTTTCGAGAGCTTCTTCAGCTACTTCAAACGAGGATTCAGCTTTACGTTTTTTCAAGTTGATTAATTCATTAGGAGGTAACGGTGTATATAGAGCGGGATTTTCATGACTGATCATGACTTCTCCTCGATCCACTAGTCCCCCTAATACTTCATAAATTTTAGATCTGGGCACTCCAGAATTTAATGAAATAGCATACCCTGAAAGAGGAGATTTTTCTAGTAAAGCTAAATATGCTTTTGCCTCATATTCAGTAAAATTTACATCTTTCAAAATTTTTATTATATCTAGTGTCATGATTGGTCCTCCTTGATAATACCCGGATAGAGTCAATAATTTTAAACTAAGTATACCATTAGTACCCTTGACAGTTTGGATTAAAAATTATAATTTAATTTTAGACGCTACAAAAGTAGCTACTATATAATTTTTAATACTGCTTGGAGGTGTAATAATGGATACAATGATAGCGAAACAACAAGAAAGCTTAACAACAAGAAAGGTTAGAAGAGGAAATGGTTTATACATAAGTGCTTCCGTAATAGCCGTCCTTTTATGGAGTACATCGTTTGTTGGGACAAAAATAGCCTATACCTCTTTTCCACCCCTTACACTAGGAGCGGCTCGTTTTGTTATAGCTGCTGTTATTTTAGGATTTATTCTCTTAATCAGGAAAGATAAAATAAAGCCTTCATTCAAAGACATAGGGTTAATGTCTATAAGTGGTGTACTAGGTACTACCCTTTATTTTTCTCTGGAGAACATAGGAGTTGAACTAACAACAGCATCGAATGCCGCTATTATTGTAGCGTCGTATCCTGCTATAACGGTTTTAATGGAATTTCTCTTTTTTAGAAAAAAGACATCATGGGTAAAGGCCCTAGGAATTGGAGTAGCGATGATAGGTGTATATCAAATATCCTATAGTCCTGAAATTCAGACAGATGATAAACAATTAATTGGTAATATTATATTAATTGTGGCAGGTTTTATTTTTGCTCTCTACAACTTCACAACTCGTAAAGTTGTCAAAAAATATTCCATGATTACTATCTCTTTTTATCAAACTTTGGCCGGAGCTATCACGTTTATTCCATTAGCCTTTATAGAGAAGTCAAGTTGGCAAACACCAGATATAAGATCATCTCTAACCTTATTGTACCTAGGTGTTTTCTGCTCGGTTATCGCTTTTTTATTATATAATTTTGGATTACGCAAATTATCTTCTAGTTCTGCGATGACGCTAATGAATCTTGTTCCTATTTTTGGTGTGTTATTTTCTGTTCTGCTCCTTAATGAAGTGGTAGGCATAAACCAATTTATTGGTGGAATCATTGTCCTTTTAGGTGTAGTTTTGAGCATGAGGGAAACGAGTAAAAAGCATGTTTTAGAAAATAAGTAAAAAGTATAAACCCAAAAAAAGTCCTCAGTCAAAGTAGGGCTTTTTTATTTCCAATAATATAATAAGAGTTAATGAATACAATGCAAATCTCCAATCTTCTTTTATTATCACAAACGGTTTTACCTTAACTTTACATGGAATAAACGGAGATTATAACCCTTCTTTTTGGTTCTATTTACTACCTGGCCTATTTGTTATATTGATTGGGACTAATTTAGGACTTCGATGGTTTGAGCATCTGCCACGTACACTTATTAAAAAGTTAGTATGTATTATTATCCTGATTTCTGGAGTACTTTTGCTGATTAACAAATAAAGAAGTGAAAGATATGAAAAAAGAATATAAACCATTAAGAGAGCGATGATAAAAAAACACCTAAAAAGAATCCTTTGCTGATAAAAACAAAGGATTTTCAAATTTAAGGAAGTATAGGAAATACGTTATTAGTCTGGCCAGATTTATAGATTCCTATACATACAACTTTAAAAATAAATATTGTAATCGATTCTAATTATATAAAAATCTATCTTTTCCTTAATTCCTATAGTTTGATAAGTAAACGCTAAAGTATTTTATATAGTACTACCTTCTATTTCCTCAATACTTGGAAGTGCTTCAATTGCACCTATTTTTGTACACACAAGCGCTCCAATCCGATTTGCAAATGTGATAATGTCGAGTAACTGCTCAAAATCTTTTTCAATGAATTTGATATCATGTATATTTGATAATTTAAATAAAGTTGCACCTACAAAAGCATCCCCTGCCCCTGTAGAGTCAATTGACATAACAGGAATACTTTTTACTAGTTTCTTTTTGCTACTGTTAGATATTAATGTTCCTCTTTTCCCAAGCGTAACCGCTACAATTCTAGCTCCAATATGATGAAGAATATCAACACCTAACTCATGATTCTTAGTGCCTGTGATAATTTCTAATTCCTCCTCACTTACTTTCACAAAATCACTTAAAGAAATAGCCTTCTTAGCTATTGAGATGAAATCAACCAATCTTTCCTTCCATAAATCCCTTCGATAATTAGGGTCAAAAGAAATAAATTTCCCTTTTTCTCTAGCACTGGATATAAGGCTTAAATAAGCTTCACGGAATGGAGAAGTTAACATCGCCGTGGCTGAACCAAAATGAAATATTTTAGCTTTATTTATTTCATTTAGGTCAATGTCATCCATTGTCATAAAAGCGTCAGCTCCCCTATGAAACACAAAGTCTCGCTCACCCTTTTCTTGCAGTGACACAAAGGCTAGAGTAGTTGCTGTTTTCTCATCCCAAGCAAGCATAGAAGTATCTACGTTTAATGAATTTAAGGTTTCTTCTAAAAAGTAACCGAATGGGTCCCTGCCTACTTTCCCACTAAATGATGCATTCCCTCCTAGTTTTGCTATGGTTGCGCATACATTTGCTGGTGCTCCACCGGCACTTTTTAAAAATTTGCGTCCTTCTATTAAATTAGAATCAATTTCGCTACAAAAGAAATCAATCAATAATTCTCCTACACAAACAACTGGAGCATTTTCACTTATACTATTTTGCACTTATATCACACTCATTTACTTAATTTTAAAATTCAATTAACTACTTAGATTTTTTCTCTAAATCCACAATCATTTTCTTGTATGTTTTTTCAGTTAAAGGATAAAAGCATATTATTAATACAGAAAGTAAAATGAAAGTTCCTGGTACTAACGCATTCATATTTTTAATAGCATTTAGGGAAGCTGCGGTTTGTTCTGCATTAGCTACATAACCTGCTATACCCAAATAGATAGCTGAAAATGATCCAGCAAGTGCAACCCCTAACTTATTAGTAAAACTCATTAAGGAAATAACAACGCCATCTGCTCGAACTCCAGTTTTCCATTCAGCATAATCTACACAATCGGCAACCATTCCCCAAGCTAGTGTGTTTAATGGGGTTGTAAAGAATCCTGAAGCAAACAGCCAAAATAAAATTAAACTAACTGAATCAAACGAAGTAAATTGGAGTCCTATATATGAAATAAGCGATACGCTAGCTGATACAATCATTACACTTTTTCTACCCCATTTATCGGAGAATAAAGGAATAAATAAGTTACTGATTAGTGCAGCTCCAAAAAATAAAACAGTGCCCCAGAATACTAATTCTTTTTGATGAACATTGTAAGTAAAATAGTAAACCATTGTACTAAGCTTAATATTAAAACCGATAGCAAATGCCAAGAAAGCTGAAACTAATACTAGTAGCGGCTTGTTTTTAAACAAAACGGATAAAGTTACTTTAAATCCATGTTTTTTACTCTTTTTAGGAACAATGCGCTCTCGTACCGTAAAGAAGCTAAATAGATTTAAAATTATACTTACAACGGCATAGACTATCGCAGTCATTTGGAATCCAAGTTCTTGGTTTCCTCCTCCAAGAGCTGTCACAAGAGGTGTTGCGCATGAAATGGAGAGTAGTATTCCTACATAAACCAATATCATACGAGTAGTCGTTAAAACCGTACGTTCCTGAACATTATTGGTAATCCGCCCTGTTAAGCTATTAACTGGAATCGTTTGCATACTAAAAGTCATCCCCAGTAAGATGTAGGTAATGTACATATATATAACATTGCCCGTTAATCCTAAGTTAGGGTTAGTAAAACAAAGAATAGTGAATAAAGCAAAAGGAAGTGAGACCCATAATAAGTATGGTCTCGCTTTTCCCCAGCGGGTATTAGTTTTATCTAAAATAATACCCATTATAGGATCGCAAATAGCATCCAAGACTCGTACTACTAAAAACAAGGTCGCAACAACTGCAGGATGGATACCTCCAACATCAGTGTAATAGAAAAGTAGATAGGCATTAACAAATTGAAAAACAATATTATATGACATATCTCCCAATCCGTATCCAAACCGTTCTAACCAGGACAACCTAGTAGTCGAACTAGATTTGTCTTTATTTTCATTCTCTAATATTTGTGATTGTTCTGCGTTTAACATAGGTAATACCCCCAGAATGCGTTTTCAAAAATATGTTAAGAAAGACAGTAAAAAGTCCATATTATCAACATTAATCTTAAAGAAAAAACAGATGCGGTTTAGTTGCAATTGTCCTATTTTAACTCCGCATCTGAAAATTAAAAGTTCAAGAATCTCGTCATAAATACCAACTAGAAACCTAGCTTTCAAGTCTAATGTTTTTTATTCGTTTGGATACACTATAACTTTTAAACATTCGTTTTTAAAATTCAGCGCTCTCTCCATCGCTTCGCGTGTGTCAGCTAACGCATATCTATCTGTTACAAGATGTTTTGTATCAATTGCACCAGAAGCAAGAAACTTAATTCCCTTTGGATAAGTGTTGGCATAACGGAAAATACCATATATATCAACCTCATTATCAGCAATAAATGGTATATCGAGTGCAATGTCACTTTGAGGAGGCAAACCTACAATTGCTAATTTTCCACCACGACGAAGTGAAGCTAATGAAGATTGTAATGCTTTTGGGTTTCCTGCTGTCTCCCACGCAATGTCAACGCCTATGTTATCAGTAATATTTTTAATTTCATTAAGAGGATCTTGCTCTCTAATATTAATAACATGAGTTGCCCCCATTTGCTTAGCTGCCTCAAGGCGTAGTGGTTCTAAGTCTGTTGCTATTATTGTACTTGCTCCAAATGCTTTCGCTGCGGCCACTGCCATTAGACCTACCGGGCCCATTCCCATAATAGCAATTGTTGACCCCGGCTGAAGTTTTGTTCTAGTCGCTGCGTGAATGCCAACTGAAAAAGGTTCTATTAAGGCAGCATCTTCATAGGAGAGGGAATCTGGGATTGAAAAGACAAAATCCTGACGCATTTTTATATATTGAACGAAAGCACCATCTACCGGCGGTGTTGCTAAAAATTGTACATCAGGACAAAGGTTATATCGTCCTTCCTTGCATGCTTCACAATGTCCACAGGTTACTCCTGGTTCAACAGCTACGCGGTCCCCTACTTTAAACCTTTCAACAGATGATCCAATAGCTACAATTTCACCTGAGCACTCATGTCCAAGGATAAATGGTTTTTCTACTTTGTATTTACCAATTCTACCATGGGTATAATAATGTAAGTCTGAGCCACAAATTCCTACAGCCATTACTTTAATTAAAACTTCATTTTCATCAATTTGTGGTATAGGCAATGTTTCAATACTAATTTCTCTTGTTCCGTGCATGACAGCTGCTTTCATAGTTTTAGGTAAGTTGTTATTCATCAATAATTTCCCTTTCTTTAATAGAATTTCTATATAAATCCACAATGTAAAAATAAGTATGAATTTACTTTTAACTCATAAATTTCTAATGTACTTGATTGTGCCTTAAACATATTTCTATTAATATGTAAGTGCATACATTTTAGAGTTTTTTATTACATAAGCTAATTTTACCTGCTAACATCACACTATTAATAGCCTTTTATACTGTCTAAAAGTACAGTGCTACTGTACTTTTCTTTTTATATACAAACAAAGATATAGCGTTAAAATAAAGCTAATAGGAGGTGTAGGATTCTTATGGCTGAAATTGAAGATCAGAAAACATTTGCAGAACTGTTATCTCTGGGTGTTAAAGAACTAAAACTTCACCCTGATTATAAGATTAAAAGAAAAAAAGGCGAAGATAGCTCACTGGGACAATCTTATATAGCTAACATCGCAAATGAACTAGGTGTATCTCCCAATACAATTAAAAGTTGGATAGGTCAGATGGGATTAAAATATATTCCTGGTCGTATTGACGATGGAAAGCTTTTCGGCATCATATGGATAATACTAAAAAAAACGGATATAGATATAAGTTGGTTCTTAGAACTATTGGAAACAACTTCTATACCCATTCTTAAACCTGCTTTACCTGCTTGGGTGTCTTCGTGTCTGGAGAAGGCGAAAATATTAGGAGTAGACAACTCATTTGGTGGACCCCTTAATAAAGACATTGAGGAAGTAGTAAAAAAAATATTTCATAATAAACTTCAGACTGAAGTTGCTACTCCAAAGAAACATTTTACAATACATAACTTACCAACACGCTGGTCAGGCATTTTTATTGGAAGACACATTGACCTAGAGGCAATTCGTCAGTGGGTAATTTCCCCTTCTCCATTATGTTTAATTGCCGGATGGGCTGGTATTGGAAAAACAACCGTTGCTCTTGAAGTAGCATACGCATGTGTTCAGGAGCATTATAAGGAAATAGAAAACCTTGAAATGGATTGGCCAAAATTCAACTCTATAATATGGTTTAGTGCCGATTGGAAAGGACTAACCTTTAGTGACTTTCTAAATACAATTGCTTACCAACTTGGACGGATAGAACAAATAAACCGATCAATTGATGAAAAACGTTTTGTGGTGCGTAATGCACTGGCTAATTATGCAAAAGAAGAATCCGTATTACTTGTGATTGATAGCATCGATACAGCTGAAAGTGAAATTTATGAATTTATTACTAATCTTCCACAAGGCGTTAAAGTATTACTCACATCTCGTGAGAATCTACAACAAAAATATAGAAACAACTTTAGAGATATGGTAACCATTCAACTAAAGGGTCTGGAAAAAGATGACGCTCTTAACTATCTTTCTTATGAAGTGCAGCAACATATGAAAATGTCTAATTCTTCAAATAAACAAGAACAAATGAAACAGCTATTAAACAGCCCTCGTGAAATTCGCGAAGAGCTAATTTCAGCTACTGCTGGAAATCCTAAAGCTATCGCTCTCAGTATAGCTTATATTGCAGATGATGACATTCCTGCTCAGCAACTCATTGAGGAACTAGGTAAAGCAGGTTACTCTCTGTTAGAGTTATTTGATTTTCTTTTCGGACGCACGTGGGAGCGATGTAATGAGAACACTTTACTTTTATGGAAAGTGCTATGTTTTTTCAGTAAACCTCCTGATGAAGAGAGTTGGGCGACAGTGGCTGGACTAGATGCTCGAAGATTCCATTTTGCTGTTGATCAAATGAAACTATTTGCACTTATTCAAGGAGAACGTATAGAAGGAAAAATCCATTATCTAGGTCATCAAACCGTAGTAACATATGGTGAACAACGATTGTTAGAAGATAAACAGTTCGAAAATATAGCACGTAAGCGTTGGAGCCAATACTATATCGAGTATTTAGACAACCATTTAAAACGAGATCTTCCTGATTCTATTTATTGGAGTTATTTGCTTGGTCGTGATTTAGAGGAAATCAAGAAAGAATGGCCAAATATACTCAAGGTTATAAAATGGGCAAACGAATCCGATCAAAAAGAGCTTTTAATTGAACTTGTATTTCGCATAAGCCATTTTCTAAGTCGAATTAATTTACCTTTAAGGATTAAATATGGAAAAATAGCAGCTGATTATGCAAAACAACTTAGAAAACATACCCATGAAGCATTTTTTCGAATCGACACATTGGGGTGGGCCCTGATGGAGGTCAATAACCTAGATGATTCCCTACTACAAATAGATTCCGGTTTAAAGACACTAGATCAGTTAAGCTCAGACAATTCTGATGTTTACGATTTGAAAGCTTGGGGACTTGCCTTAAAAGCAAGGCTTTTTTTAAAGAAGAATAATCCTAAGAAAGCAGAACGTATTCTTAAAGAAGTTAGGGAGATTTCTACTACACCAGTTATTCAGCATAGAATCTTGCTAGTACGCGGTGATTTGTTTATGCTGTATAAAAATTATGAAGCAGCCATCCGGTTATATGAAGAAGCTAATGAAATCAGTTTAATCTATGGAGGAGAAAAGACCATTGAAGCTTACTTCAATTTAGGAGTAGCTTACGTCATTTGCGGTAAGCTTGAGGAAGCAGAAAAATGCTTTAATAGCCTTCTTTATCAAAAAGATAAAGCCAACCAAATTGAATTAATATATTACCACTATGGGATGGCCCAATTGTTATTACGAAACGGAGAGAATATGGAGGCTTTACAATCAAGCCAAAAAGCTATCAACCTTATCGATTCTTGGGGACCAACCATTAGTATTCGAAAAGAAGTAGAAGAATTCAATGACGTCATTAAACATAATATTTGAAAGAATTAAATAGCAAAAAGCCACTTGAATGAAACGAGTGGCCTTTTGTTTGTATATGATATTTTATTTCCTGCTTTTATCTTTTTATAGCGGTTCATCTTCAAAACTAATAGGACATCTGCTCTGTTGAATTTCACTTTATTCCTTATTACATATTTTTTATAAGTTTAAGTTTAATCACTTTATATGTAAAAGATAAGCAACACTGTGGTAGCTAATTATGTATGAAATATACATACGTCTTCATAAGAATTTTAATATATAATTGAGGTTAAAAAGAATTATTTCAGGAAGAGGAAAATGTGTGAAACGTAGTCGGTTGTTGCTTTTATCGTTAATTAGTAGTTTATTAGTTATTTTAGTATCATTGTTTCAGTGGGATCTGGTTGATATGATAACAGAATTTTTAATGTTACCTGTTTGGTTATGTGTATATGCTTTCTTTATCATAATAACTGTATGGACATTGATTCATCTTTTTAAAAATAGAAAGTGGCAGCCGTTTGTTATTCAGCTCATTACTGTGGCATTATGGTTCTTCTTTCCCTTTAATCAAGTCAACTTGGATTTGAACTTTAAAATCCATCAAGATAAAAGAGAAGAGGTTACAGCTAAAATAGAAAATGGTGTAATTAAACCTAATGTATCTGATAGTCCATCACTTATTCAATTACCTAAAGAGTATACTCAATTGTCTAAAGGTGGAGGCGACATCTTAGTAGAAACAAAAGGAAAGACTAAATCCATTCTTTTCTTTACATACCGTGGGATGCTAGACAATTTTTCTGGATTTGTATATGACCCAAACGATCATAAACCTTCAAAAGGCGATTTTGATGGAGATTTTAAACAAATAGAAAAAGTACACAAAAACTGGTATTATGTATCTTCTTATTAAAAATAGTTAAAGCTTTTGTTTATAAATTGGCCCCCAATCGTTAGACACAGCCTAACAATTTGGGGCCAGTATTTAATCTTTATCCTTATTCATTGATTTAAGCAATTAAATCCATTTTCTTATTTTTTCATAGTAAGTGGAGACCCACTCTTAGTCCCTCTTCTTCTATTAATTCAAGCTCTCTACACGGTTAAAGTAAGCTTGTTCAAGAATTTGCATATAATCAGTCTCGGTAATTAAACGGACGTTACTTGATGTTGAGTTATTTTGCATGGCCAACCTTACAATGCTCGGAAAGTCTTCTTTCTTTACACCCTCTAAATCTTTCAATTTAGGAATGTTTAATGATTCTGTTAATTCTATAATTCCTTGAATTAATTTTTCAACAGCTATTTCATCTGAATCTGAATCCTTGGCAAAGCTCATATACCTTGCTAATGTCGCATGTAGTTGCTTATTCTCCATAGAATTGAACCTTAATACATATGGTAAAAATACTGCATTGGCAACTCCATGCGGGGTATCATAAAGTCCTCCAAGCGCTTCTGCTAAGCAGTGTACTGAGGCAACATCTGCAGATCCAAAACAAAGGCCTGCTAAGAGACTTCCTTCCAGCATATCTTGACGAGCCGCTTCATTTTTACCATCACGGAAAACGATAGGCAATGCCGAAACAATGGTTCTCATTGCTTGAGCTCCGAGCGCTTGTGAAATAGGATTTGTTACTTTACATGTATAACCTTCAATCGCATGAACGAGTGCATCAATACCAGTAGCAGCAGTAACAGAAGGAGGAAGACTTAATGTTAGTTCAGGATCAAGAATCGCCAAGACAGGTCTTAATGAACTATGTTTGAGTGTCATTTTTCGATGTGTAGACGCCTCGGTAATTACAGCAGAACGAGTAACTTCTGATCCTGTACCTGAAGTAGTTGGAATACAAATAACTGGTGCAATGTTTGAATACAGGAGTTGGCCGTCTGCATAGTCAGATGGTATCCCGCCGTTTGGCCCGCATAGTGCAATAGCTTTTCCTGTATCCATTGCACTTCCGCCACCAATGGCAACAACTGCATCTGCACCAAAGTCACGAAATAATTTTGCACCTTCCAAGCAATTCTTATCTCGAGGATTTTGTTCAATGGAATCGAATAACAATACTCGATAACCAGAAGCCTCCAGGGCCGTTATAATTGGTGAAACTAGTCCTGTACGGACCACACCTGGATCACTCACAATTAAAATGGATGAACCAATATTTAGGGATTTTAGCATTTCTGGTAATTCTTTAGCTTTTCCCATCCCTACCTCAATTTGAGTAGAACAAAAATAGTTATAGGATTTCATTTATACCCCTCCCATTGTCTAAAATCAAATACATATCTTAATTAAATTTTAACCTTCTCTACAATTAGTAGATTCAACTGTTAGGCTGCAGGTAACTTATACTTATGGTGGTTTAGGCAATACACATACAGTATAGTAATGTAGTAGAGAACATAAATAAACTATATGTATATCCAACAAACTTCTTATCATATATAATACAAGTCCGGCCCCAATCATTACAGATGAATATTTAGATTGTTATTATCTAAAAAACTGATTAGTAATCTCTATAATATGTAATCAATTTATTTATGCAAACCAATCTTGTTGTTCAGTAAAAATAGATCCAAATACTAATTCCCTTAATTATCTAGTATTACTTCTCTAGTTACATCTAAAAAAGCACTCAAAGCTGGAGATACCCATTTGTCTTTATGCCAGACCAGCTGAGTTACGATTGGAAACTCTGGACCTTTCCATCTTAATACACCCATACTACCTTCCTCTATTTCCTTCTCCACTGCTAGCTTAGGTAGTGCTGCTATTCCAATTCCAGCTATTACACATTTTTTGATGGCTTCTATATCACCAAGTTCAAGATCACATAACGGTTGAACGGCTGCATCAACAAGTGATGCTTCAAATATATTTCGATAATCGCATTTCTCAGTAAAAAGCAGCGACTGACCATCTAGGTCCGCGGGTCTTACTTCAGATTTATCGGCTAAAGGATGATTCGGCGGACTTACTATAACAATAGGTTCCGCGACAAGCTGCTCGGCAATCAGCTTGTCTGAGTTAATCCGAGTCATAGATATTAAAACAGCATCTATGAGACCTTGAGCAAGTAAATCCTCAAAATCATTTTCAGAAATTCCAGGTCGAAAAATCAGTTTTACCTTTGGAAAACGAGCTTGAAATAGTTTCAGCAAAGCTGGTAAGCGATAGGTGCATTGGGTTTCTGAAGCACATATTGTTAACGTCCCACTAGGCTCTTCACTCCCACCTACAGTCTCCTTTGCCTCTTCGGTTAAATCAAGCACCTTGTCCGTATATAGCTTAAAGCGCTTGCCAGCTTCAGTTAAGATAACTCGTTTTCCTAACCGGTCAAAAAGTTGTACAGCAAGTTCTTCCTCAAGAGATTTAATCTGAGCTGTTACACTTGATTGAGCATAGTGAAGGATTTCAGCTGTTCGAGTAAAGTTTAATTCTCGAGCAGCAATTTGAAAAATTTTTAACTGTTTGAGTTCCATAGTTTTCTCTCCTAAATCATTTTCACCAATAATAATAATATTCTAAATATATCATTTCGCTCATGCTGCTTGTAAGCGTAATGTCTTTCATTACTCGCTTCTCAGAGGAACGTTTGCATATCAAGAATGTATGATGCAAAGCTGCTTATTCCGGAAAAAGAACCCTTGACAGTGAACAAGACTGATCTAAGGGTTCTTCTACTTGATTGGTTCCTTTAAAAGTGATTATAGTAACTAAGATTGGACACGATATACAGAGTGAAAACAGAAAAGACCTACCTCTTTCCAGTCAAAAAAGGTAGGTTTTTCTGTTTCACGACTTTATCTAATGATACCTTATGGCAGCTTGAATAGTTTGCTCAAATTATAAAAACATATTCAATTCTGAAAAGCAAAAAACAGGATCCATTTTTCTCTAATCTAAGGTGATTCCTTCTGATAAACCCTATTACGTTATTCCGATGTAATAGAAGAAGGATTTTACTTTTTAAGATAGAATAACATTCTTAGTTAAGGTACTGCAGGAATAAAAAGAGCAACCATAACGGTTGCTCTTTTAAAGTATCGTTTTTATAGCTAGATACACTGCAGCAATCGATGCAAGAACGATAAGTACATTTAAAATACGATGTTGAGTAGCTAAGTGGCCTCGCTTCATTTCTGCACGAGTCAATGGTTTCTTTTCATCGTGATTTCCACTCACTATGTTACATCTCCCATCTTATTTAGTTATTGGTTCCACTAATTTAAGCAATAAGCTGATCTTTATTAGCTGCTTCTTCTTTTTTTGTTTTCCCTCTGCATAAGATATAAAAAACACTAAAAGTAATGATCGACCAAATAAGGTTCGCTCCTGGTTCAGTGTTAGCTACCTTAAACAAACTTGGGATAGATCCGAAAACAGAATCGTCCGTTGTAAGGAACAAAGCCAGAAACATATTATTTGCTGCATGTGCTCCAATGGTAATTTCTAAACTTTTTGTTTGAATGGCGATATATGTAAGAGCAAAACCAGCTACAATGTAATCCAGTCCGACTAATATAATGGATTTATTCATTTCAGGATTAGCAAAATGTCCTATTGAAAACATTAATCCAACAATCATAGCAAGTAAAATAGGGCGTTTCACTTTCTTGCTCACCCATTGGAGAAGAAGCCCCCTAAACAACAGCTCCTCCGTTGTTGTTTGAATAGGTACTAATAAAAGCGTAATAAGAATTAAGAAAACATACTCTTTCAAACTTACATGATTCCATGAATAATCCGAATGGTTAAACACGACATCAATTACTTGCCCAACCATTAATAACAGGCTGAAAGCTCCAAAGGACCATATTATTTTCTTCCAGTTCACACGTTTGTTAGAGGTTATTAATGATTTCATTTTTCTTTTATGAATGAAACGAATTCCGATCCACAAACCAAAAATCCAACATATGTATACAATATGAGATAACAGAAAATCAAGATTAGCATTGATTCCTACAGCAACTCCGCTATCAAAATCAAAGTATGATTTTCCACTTTCATCAGCTGATACCATAACCATGTCAGCGATAATATAAATAATCGACCCTAATAGCATGAACGCAGAAGCCAGTATCGTTGTGCTTAAATAACGCTGCCAGCCATTTTTTCCTTCTTCCACATCTAGATAGTTCTTCATTTTATTCTTACTCCCTCAGCGTTCTCTTCTCAATCAAATATTTCTTCTCTACTTCGTTTTCGTCCAAACAATGTATAAACTTATTAGAACGAGAAGCCCTGTACATATTTTAAATACCGCTTGTTTTTGCTTTTTACCGCTAAGGTAGCTCTTTTCAAATGACGCTGCCTTTAGAGATAAATTCAAAGAGAATGCCAAAGCCAGTAAAGCATCACCGTATTTATCCCTTGATTCTTCACACAGAATTCCTTCTAATTTTCTTACTTAGCGTCATAAAAGCCGTTAAAAAACAGCTTTTTCTGAAAGAAGACTAGACAGCAAATCCTCTTGAACCGTTATATGTTGCTCATATGTGCCCGCATACACATAATTTTGAAGAAAGTACTTGCTACTCAAGAATATATATCCTAAAACAACTAAAATAAATATTTTTTTCAACATTTTCCTCACCTTTTTATTCAAACTTTTACCCTCATGGCTGTTACCACAACACCTAAGAGTTTATCCATAAACAACTTTTTCAGTTTTTAAATTAGCAATCAACTCATATAACACCATAAAAATGTATATAAGTTACAATAATATTACATTATCATTACAAATGTAACAACAATATTATAACTAAGAAAAATAGGATAATCAATATGAAGTGTCTAGTAAAACAGATAAAATTGCTAGATTCGTATCATACGTGTAAATAAATCGAAAACTTTTGGAAAAAGGGTGTTAGTTGTCCTGCAGAAATATTTATAGAAACAAAAAAGCAAACTCCCTATCATTAGGAGTTTGCTTCTTTTATTTAAATCTCAGATAGAGTTTTTATAACCTTTTTCATCTCATTTAGTATAGAGATAATACGTTTTAAGAAAATAATTAAGGTACAATATCCCCTTAATGAATGCGCCTCTTTAAGAAGTATCTATCCAAAGTATGGTTTCTCTTTTTCTTTTAAAGGGAACTAAACCGTAAAATTCAACCTTAAAAGGAGACAATCATGGTTACAATTGAATCAATTATAATAGGCATTGTATTTATCCTCATTCAACTATACGCATTAACGATTGTCGAACGTTCTCCAATCGGGGAGCAAAAGCTGCTCTCATTATCAGGTGGTGTAGCTATTGCTTATGTGTTTATTTATATCTTACCGACGCTTCATAAAAAACAAGAAGAGTTTGGAGGATCGCTGGCCCTTGATACTGAACTATATTTTCTTGGTCTTCTCGGCTTACTCGTCTATTTTTCCGTTTATTCATTCGCTCAAACGAAGGCAGCCACACACCTAACAGAACTGACCGTTTATATGGTACAGGCGAGTTTCTTTATGGTTTATTCTTTTATCATTTCTTATGTTGTGTTCTCAACCGATGTCAAGCGAGTTGAATCACTATTCTATGGATTGGCTATCAGCCTTCACTTTATCGGGTGGTCTTACCATCTAGGAAAAAAACATCATCGCTTACACAAAAACAGAGGTCGCTATATGCTTGCCGGGGCAACTTTTCTTGGATCAATCATGGGCGTCTTCGGGCCCTCATCCGGCCTGCTTATTGAGTCGATGATTGCATTTAGTTCAGGTGCAATGTTATTTAACGTTATCAGCAAAGAACTCCCTTTTGAAAAACACGCGCACTTGCCAACTTTTTTAATCTCATCTCTTATCTACGCCGCTACAATGATTGCGTTAAAAGCTTTTTTTGATTGGTAATTAAGTGGCAATAGAGCAATAGATTTTTCCTCTAATACATTAGGTTTTCCATTTTTTCAACAGTTGGGATATAAAAATAACCACTTTACTGAAATCAAGAAAGAAGGCCTTTGAACATCTTGGTTGTATCTAGGGGGACATAATAGACTGGGTCTCTGGCTCCCTAGAAATTTTCCTTCGTTAGAAGAAATAAAGCAAGTTGATAACACTGACTTATGAAACTTATTTTTCTTTCTCCGAACTCCTCACTTAAACTTTACACCCAAAAAGTTGTATGAACTCTATCACTTCGTAAATTATCTACGTTTAAAACAATAAGTAAAGATCTAAACAGTTTAAAAATAAAAAAGCGACTAATTAGGGATTTTCCCTCTAATTAGTGGCTTTTTCTTTCCTCGTAAGGAGTGGAGAGCTATTTTATGATGCCCTCACGGCGTCTTGGCTAGTTTGCTCAAGAGATAAATCTTTATTCATTTACATAAAAAGAAAAAAATTCATAATAGGTAGTAAAAACGTATAAATATAGTAAGAGATAAATTGACTAAAAAGGTGATTATTATTTTCCGAAAAATACCGGTTGTTTTTGTGGGAAGCTTATTGCTAAGCATCGGAATTAATGGATTTTTAGTTCCTCATTATTTGTTGGATGGAGGAACAATTGGAATTGCTCTCATCCTTCACTATTATTTTGAATTCCCTACAGGCGTGATGATAATTATTTTGGGTCTCCCATTATGTTGGTTTGCTTGGATTTATGAGCGGCATTATTTTTATAATAGTTTTTATGGGCTAATTATTTCTTCTTTATTGATTGATTGGCTAGAACCTATTAAAAACCAGTTCCAATTTTCTGTTTTTCCTAGTGTGGTCCTTGGAGGAATATTTATTGGGACGGGGGTTGGTCTTATGCTTCGGTATGAGACAAGCACTGGAGGAACAGATTTACTAGCTCAACTACTATCAAAAGCTTTTTCTTTGAACATAGGGATGGTTATTTTAAGTATAGACGGTTTGATTATAACAGCAGGTCTTCCTTTATTAGGACCTAAAACGTTTCTTTTTTCATGTTCAACAATTTTTATAGGGGGAATGACGACTTCGTTAATTACTAAAAAAGAGTAATATACAAGAAATTATAGTTCATCGTTATCATGCATTTAGGAAAGCAGTAAAAAGAACCCTGCAGTACGGAATTTCTACTCCACCTGAGGGCTCATGGTACTAGCTTGTCGATTTAAATAATTTCCATCAAGAAAGAAAGTCTTTAATAGCCAGAATCCTCTGATGTAAGATTATCGAGCATTGTGTAATCATATTTCTGCAGGGGCTTTTCTGCTGGACCTTCTATAACTTCTCCTGTATAAGAAAATCTAGATCCGTGGCAAGGGCAATCCCAGGAACGTTCTCCGCTGTTCCATTCGACTTCGCAGCCAATGTGAGTACAGGTTGTATCTACAATGTGGAGTTTTCCTTCTTGATCTTTATAAGCTCCCTTTCGATGGCCTCGAACCGTAATTACAGCCCCTTCATCATTAGATAAATCTTCAGCTCTTACATCAGAGATTTCAAGTTTCCCTTTGATAAGGTGGCTTACCACATCAGCATTTTCTACTAAGAAATTTTTCAAGCTGGGGTTTGCGTAAAAACGCGATGGCGAATATAAATCTTGATAAGCATTCTCTTTGCCTAGAATTATATCTCTGAATAAAAGTGCTGCTGCTGTTCCATTTGTCATTCCCCATTTTCTATAACCAGTAGCAACTAGTATATTAGGTTGACTAGAGGTGATTTCTCCAATATAAGGAAGTTTATCAAGCGTGACTAAATCTTGTGCTGACCAGCGATATACAATATTTTCTATATCGAAAACTTGTTCACCAAAATCCTTTAACGCTTTATAATGTTCCATTGTATCTTTTCCTTGACCGGTTTGATGGCTTTCCCCCGCCACAAGAATCATTTCCTCACCGTTAATGACTGCAGAACGCAGGGAACGTGTCGGTTGATCAGCACTAATATACATTCCACCTGGATAAGCTTTTTTGGCTTTAACAGCAAGGATATAGGAGCGGTCAGCATGCATTCTGGCAGAATAAAGTCCAAGCCCTTCATAAAAAGGAAAATGCGAGCAAGAAAGAACGTAGCTTCCTGTAACACGTATACCTTGTCGGGTAAGAACTGTTTGCTTATCCCCAGATTCAACATTCACTGCCGTTGTATGTTCAAAAATAAGCCCGCCTTTTTGCTTAATAGCTTGAATGAGGTGAACTAAATATTTAATGGGATGGAACTGTGCCTGGTCCTTCATAACAAGGGCTTTTTTAACTTCCACGTTAAAAGGAATATGATCCGCCAATTCACCATCAATATTAAGTTCCTTATAAGCTTCTGCCTCTTTTTCAAGCTTTAGAGCATACTCGTCAGTAGTAGCATATATGTAAGCATCTTGCATGATGAAATCACAATTAATTTGATGATCTTCAACTGTTTGCTTAATAAAGTTCAAGGCATCTGTATTAGCCTCATAGTATAATCTTGCCTTACTTCTTCCAAAATTCCGAATAAACTCATCGTAGATCAAATCGTGCTGGGCAGTAACTTTTGCTGTCGTATGTCCTGTGGTGCCATTCAATAGTCTTCCTGCTTCTAAAACGGCAACCTTTAGACCTTCATTGACCAAAAGATAAGCAGAAGTAAGACCTGTAATCCCTCCGCCTACAATCACAACATCTACGTCCATGTCATTATCTAAACCAGGAAACTCCGGCAAATCAATCAAATCTCTCCAGTATGGTTCAGGCGCCTGCGGAAGCTGTTCTCCCTTGCGTTCATTATGAGTCACATTAAGACCTCCACTCAATATTTTGATAGTAGCGTTATTAGGTTTTCCATTTATTGAGAGTTCATACTTACATGAGGAATACAGCCTTCGCTATGTAAACTTATATTATTTTATAACCTCCATTCAAAAAGTCTTTAGTTTCAAATCTTATATAGATAAAAAAGAGAGAGTCTATTTGAATTAGACTCTCTCTTCTTTATAGAAAATATATATCTACGAATATTGATTTTAACCTTTGGCTAATTCTAACGCTTTATCTGCCTTTTTTAAATCGTGATTTACTTGCTCTTCAATATCGTAAGCATGATACATTTCATTATCAATCATATATTGAGCGATCTTTTCATGAAGCTCAATAGCTTCGTCTAATTGTTTTTTTAATACTTTGCGTACTTCTGGTGTTGCTGTTTCTGTAAGTGCTACCGCATATGTTCGTACACCATTTTTCGCTGATAATAATAAATCAGTTGCAATAGCAAGATCATCCAATGTTTTGTTAAGCGTACTTTTAGCAGCCATTCCTTAATCCCTCCTATTTATTGAGCTTTCTTTAAGATTTTTTTCAATTCATTAATTGCTTCAGTAGACGTTTGGACGTCTTCTTCTAGAATCTTTTTTAATTTTTCGTCCTCTACCAATTCCAGCATTGCTGTGCCTTTTGTTACACACGACGTTTTAAGCGTTAAGATTTCATGAACTTCTAGCGTCTCGTGCATAGCTAATTTTTTTGACATGTCTCAATTCCTCCTTATAATCGTATATATTTAAAGACTTTAAGCGCGTAATTTAGCGCCTGCGCAGGCTGTTTTTCTAGTTTTTTAACCGTTAGAATTTTTATTGCTAGCTTTTCCGCCTTTTTCACCTATTTCTCGAAAAAAATCTTTGTTTTGATTCTTAGATGTGGCTTTTCCACCCTTTTCACCAATCTCTTGGAAAAACTCCTTATCATGATTTTTGGACGTAGTTTCTCCACCTTTTCGTCCAGCCTCTTCTCTGCTCATTTTTTCATTTTCTTTATTCTTGGCCATCTTTAATTCCTCCTTAAAATTTTTTGGCTTGTGAACTATATTCCCAGCTCATTTCCATTTAAACAATAATTGTCTAATTTTTTAAATGTTTCAGAAAAAGGCGTCGGGGTATTACAAGTAGCATAAATGAATTCATTTATATAAACCATTTTCTATACTAAAAGGAGGAACTGCTCATGACAAAAAATGTGATAGGCACATATGATAATGAAGAAGCAATCGTAACGGCTGTTCAGCATTTAAAAATACAGGGGTTTCAAGAGAAGGACCTCTCTCTGGTCACCAGCAAAGATATCAATAAAGAAGACTATTCAGAAGTGGAAAGAAAAGAAGGAATTGACGTAAAGAAGATTGAAACCACAGATCAAACTCATCAAGATGAGTCGATTATAGATAAAATTAAACATATGTTTTCATCCAATCACCCTAAAGAGACTCTTAGGGATAAACCAGGAGCAGAAAAGCATTTAATTAACTTAGGTGTTCCCCTTACAGAAGCAGGACCCTATGCAGATGATTTGCAAAAAGGAAAACTATTATTGTTAGTAAGAGCCCATAGAGAAACAAAAACAAACCCGTTCTTAGAAAATAGAGAGGATTCTCCTTTTGCGAAAGGTGACTCTGTTTATGATAAATCATTATACGGAGAACACCGTGATCATGAATAGAATGTTCCCAAAACTGAAGAGCATATTGAGTTGTGAGGGAAGAAGGAAATATTAAAAATCAAGTTTGTGAGCACACTAAGAATATAGGAATCTTAGTTTCTTATATTCCTTTAAGTATGTGTTTTAAAAAAGCTACTCAAACGAGTAGCTTTTTCTTTTTTAAACAGCGAACATCCATCAGCCTAATTAACCTCAGCTTATGTTTTAATTTAAATACTCTAGCATATTAGCGTTACCTCTTACAGATCCAAGATGCTTTATAAATAAGTAGAAGTTTTTTATGTAAGTAAACCGGGAAACCGAACGTTAGATAACAGTAAAGGAGAACATGTTATGCATGAAATGACAGAAAAGCTACATGACTTTTTATTAGAACATATTGATGAAATGTCTCAAGAATGGCTAGACTCGCGGGAAATAGAAAAGGATTCGATCTACACAGCTGATGCCTCTTCCGAAACAACCGAATATCTCAGGGTACAAAATCAATATTTCACTCGTAAAATTGTAAAAGTTCTTATAGGAGAGTCATTAGATACCCTTAGTGATTGGGCACAGGAAGTTGCCACAAAAAGGGCTGAGAGAGGTGATTCTCTTTATCATAGTATCCATCATTTTAAAAAGTTTCGTTTAATTTTTCTTAAACGAATTGAATCATTTTTTTATCTTTATTCGTCTAGCATTACATACGAAGAGCTTTTTTTATGGAATAACGTAGTCAATGAAGCGTTTGATCAGATGATAGAACTTTTTACCCTTTATTATGGACAAGTTTCAGAAGCGCAGTCTCAAGCTCAAAAAATGCTGATTTCTGAGCTTAGCACGCCTGTCATTAGTATTTCCGATACAGTGGGTGTGCTGCCTCTCATTGGTCAGGTTGATGATTATAAGAATAGTGATTTTGCAAAGAAAGTTATGCTGCAAGCAAAAGAGCTCAATCTGTCTTGCTTAATTATTGACTTATCGGGTGCACCTTCGATTGATACTATGATGACCAATGAATTATTTCAAGTTATAAAGATGTTGGACCTACTTGGAATTGATACAACCATCACAGGCATCCGTCCGGAAATAGCCTTAACTGCTGTTCAATTAGGAATAGATATGAGTAAATTGAGAACTTATGGAAAGTTAAAAGATGCGGTAAATAAGCTTTTACTTGAGTGATATTGAATTAAAGTACTAAGCATTTTTTTATGTCGGTTATATCACAAATAGACGTACCCTTCCTATTATGAGGAAACTTCAGGTAGAAAGAGAACAAATAATTTATTTGTTCTTCTCCTGCTAGCATACTAATATGAAGGAAAAGAACTTTATATTAAAACCATTATTTTCACTCCTGTATAGAGACTACATTATGTTAAATGGGTACAAAAGCAAAAGGATTCCCACTTTTTAAAATAGAATAGCTCCTTAAAAGGTTATAAAGGAGCTGAACTCATGTCTAAACAAATAGAAGATATAAAAGAAATAAAGCTTTTAGATTTTCAAGTTCACTTATGTGAGAAGATTAGAAAATTGTTAAGAAAAAAAAGGAATATACGGAACACGATATCGTGCATATTGCTTTAAACAGACTAATGAGTGAATTAATCTCTAGATACTAAATATATATGCAGGAGCGCATTCAACAAGCAGTTGAATAACTAATGTTAAAGAAGTCTGGATATTACTAGACTGCTTTTCCCCTTTCTGAAATCCGTTTTATGTTTATATCATATATCTTGAAAAACAGAAAAAACTACAGGTTCATAAGGAATCAGTAGTTTTTTCTGTGATATAATTAAAAGTTAGTTTTGATGCTTTTACATATCTTGAGTAGTTCACCCAAGTTACCAATAACTTATGTATTAAAAAGAAAATTTATTTCTCTTTCAAAAGACGCTTATTTTCTATTTTACATACCCTTAATGCTTATACCATACCATCGTAAACCTGTTGTAAGAAATGTTTTTTTATGACTTGTTAAGGGAATTAAAGAAGAAATTCAAAAAAAGAGGGAGTTACAATGTCAAAAATGGAAAGAAAAGAAGACTACGAGGAGATTTACATAGGTAAATATGAATTCTTCTTTAAAAAGAGTTATAAAGTTATAAATACGATTAATGACTTCTTGATAGGTATCTGGTTTCTAATTGGCAGTATTTTATTCTTCTATGATCACTTAAAAAATATAGGGGTTTGGCTATTTATTCTTGGAAGCGTGCAATTGCTCATCCGTCCAACGATTAAATTAGTACACGATTTTCACTTACGCAAATATTTAAAGAAAGGCTATCATAATGAATAATCTTTCTTGCAAAAATGTCATTTGTAAATTCTATGTATCAAAAGGGTTTGAAAGCTAATGCCTACAAACCCTTTTAATTCTACTTTTAAATTAAATATATCACTCTGAGTCTAACCCTTTTTCATTCAATTTATGCGAAGTCACGGCAATTACAAACTTTCCATCATCTAAATCTTTTTTATGAGAGGTTAGCTCCTCTATAGGAATACCTAAATTCGCTGCACGGTCTTCGGCATTCGAGTAGTTTTGTACTACAAAAAATTTCTTTAATTTATCTAAAAAAGAATCCGGCTGCGCTCCCCCAGTCATATCTTCATGAGTGACTTCATCGTGATCAACAGCAGATAGCTGATCAACGTTGACATTCGTTCTATAGGCTAGATTGCCCGCTGAGGTCTTTTGATTAGTTAGAACTGTAATTTCATTATCCTCATACCCTATCATTTGTAATTTCTCAATTTTAGTTAATGTTTCTTCTGGCGACTCATATACACCTATAACACTTTTACTCATATAGCTTTCCTCCTTAATTGAGATTTTTTATCCTTACTTTTCATTTACCCGTTATTCTATCCTTATTAACAATAGACCCGTTGCTAAAAGCGTAAACAAAATGGTTTTCCCTTTTTAGGAAAAAAGATTACCTCCCCTCGGACTGCGTATATTACATCAGGTCAAGAAAGAGATAATCTTAAAAAGGGTTACCCTTCTGCCTTACTTATTGGGCGAATAGTCTTGTATTCTGGTTTCCACATAGCTTTTTCTATTAATTTTTCTACATCCTGTTCTTGAACTCTAGATACGCCGTCTTTAATAGCGGCTTTTGCGACAGCTATCGCCACTCTTTTGGATACGTTTTGAAGATCTTTAATATGAGGGAGCAGCGTATCGCCTTTGGTTTGAGTTTCAGCCATATGGGCGACTGCGTTTGCAGCTTCAGCGAACATGGTGTCTGTAAATTTTCCCGCTTTTACAGCAATGGCTCCTAAACCAAGACCCGGAAATACAAATGCATTGTTAGCTTGGCCAATTTCATATGTTTTTCCTTTATACTCCACTGGATCAAATGGACTTCCTGTTGCAATTAATGCTTTACCATCTGTCCAATTTATAATATCTTTTGGGATAGCCTCAGCTAACTTAGTAGGATTAGATAAAGGCATAATCACAGGTCGTTCTACATAACGAGCCATTTCTCTAATAATTTCTTCCTTAAACGCCCCTGTTATCCCCGATGTTCCAATTAAAATAGTAGGCTTTACTTGTTTGACCACTTCTAACAGAGGCACTTTATGTTCTTTATCTTTTTTCCAATTCTTTATTTCCTCTAACTTACGAGCATAAGGCTGCTGAAATGGGGCTAAATCGTTCATCTCTTCCGTTAACAGTCCTCTATAGTCATAGGCCCAAAATCGATCATACGCTTCTTCTACTGAAAGACCTTCAAGGACCATAGCGCTGTGGATTCGATCAGCGTTACCAATACCTGCAGAACCTGGTCCAAAGACAACGATACGATGGTCTTTTAGAGAAGTTTTTGTAATCTTTAAAGCAGTCAATATCGCACCTAACGTAATCACACCCGTACCCTGGATATCATCATTAAATGTTAAAAGAAAATTCCCATACTCTTCTATAATGCGTCTGGCATTTTTATTCCCTAAGTCTTCCCAATGTAACAATGCTTTTGGGAACTTATTTATTATTTTATTTATAAATTGATCGATAAACTGATTGTAAGCCTCGCCTTTCACCCGCTCATGGCGATTACCTAAATAAAGCGGATCGTTAAGTAATTCTTTATTATTAGTCCCCACATCTAACACAATAGGAAGAACACGACTTGGATCAATACCGGCAGCAGCTGTATATACTGCTAATTTACCCACTGCAATGTTAATTCCACCTACTCCCCAGTCACCTATTCCAAGAATGCTTTCAGAGTCTGTAACCACGATTAAATCAATATCTTCTGAGCTCAATTCTACATTTTCTATCGCTTTGTCCATTTTATCTGCTTCATCAATCGACAAATAAAGACCATCAGGACGGTGATATTGATGGCTGTATTCTTGAATAGATTCTCCGACGGTTGGTGTGTAGATAATAGGTAGCATTTCACTTAAATGATCTTTTAATAATCGATAAAACAATACCACATTTCGATTATGTAGATCGTTTAATAAATTATTTTTTTGTAAATCATTTGATGCATTCTTAAACTGCTGATAAGCACGTTGTACTTGCTCTTCTAAAGTCAGTACGGTGGGTGGCAATAATCCATCTAACTTGAGTTCTTCTCTTTCTCTTTTTGTAAATGCAGACCCTTTGTTTAGATAAGGTCTCGATAAAATGTTTTTCCCTTGTAATGGTGTTTGAACAAAACTCTTTTGTGCTTCAGTAGAAGATCTCATATGTTATCCCCTTTCCGTTTTTAAATGAATGTAAAAAACAATGTTTTTCTTATGCCATCGGTATCATGAGGTTTAACAAAGATGTTTTCTTGCTACATACAATACTTTTAAACGGAGAAGCTCTTGCTTAAACATAGAATATCCTGAAGGTGGCAATTCAGAATGGTATCTATTTCTTTAGTGATGGCTTAAAAAAATGTATTTGAGTTCTCTTCTGCTGTGAGATAGCTTTTAGGACTACTGATATTGACAGGTAGAAATATAAAAAAGCAGTATTTGGTGCATTTCTTTTAAGCTAGTCATATTCATCATGATTCTCGTCAAAAAGAAGCCCTTGCTAATCATAGCAAAGGCTTCTTTTTGGTGAGCTTCTTCTATAAGTTATGTAAATGATGGAAGCAACCTTAACATATATAAATGGTTTGCATATTTTTCATTGAGGATTTTCCGTTCTTATAACCCGCTTGATAGTAAGCAAATAGTAAAGTATCTCCTACAAATAATTCATTTATCTACTTATTCTTCGTATGGACAAATGATTGGATATTTTAAATTTAAATTACTAATAATAACGTTATATGTCTTTTACGCAAAAGGAGCTAAACAGAGATGGAACTTAAAAAAGTAGCAGGCATCACCTTTTTATCAAGCGTTATCTTATTTTCGGGACCTTTATCATTGGTCAATGCATCGGTAAATGATTCTAAAATGACTGTAAAAAATTCAGTGAAAGAATATCAGCCCAATATAAAGATTTTGGCCACTGGAGGTACGATTGCAGGCTCTTCTGAAAGTAGCACAGACACAACTGGATATGAATCAGGAGCTCTTAACATTAAAACAATTATCAAAGCTGTTCCTCAGTTGAAAAAAATAGCGAATGTAAGCGGAGAACAGGTCGTAAATATCGGAAGTCAAAATATAAATAACAGCATTTTGTTAAAGTTAGCGAAACGAATTAATACACTATTAGCTTCTAAGGATGTTGATGGAATTGTAGTGACACACGGATCTGATACGATGGAGGAAACGGCTTATTTTCTAAATTTAGTAGTAAAGAGTGACAAACCTGTGGTTGTGGTTGGTTCAATGAGACCAGCTACCGCTATAAGTGCAGATGGACCGC
>Ga0268252_1000347_pt1 | contig 31112 bp, 28 predicted proteins | sample AgamicMgSfrz_FD_200244 | JGI IMG/M metagenome (GOLD analysis project Ga0268252, IMG submission 200244) | Agave microbial communities from Guanajuato, Mexico - Mg.Sf.rz (v2) (version 3) | ecosystem: Host-associated > Plants > Phyllosphere > Phylloplane/Leaf | place: Guanajuato, Mexico | collected... | reverse complement strand
ATGTATGGATTGGTGGAAGAGCAGTTATTAATCCTGGAGTGAAGGTTGGTCATAATGTCGTAATTGCTTCAGGAGCAGTAGTTACTAAAGATGTACCTGATAATGTAGTCGTCGGCGGAAACCCTGCTCAAATAATTAAACATATTAAAGAACAAGTAGTGTCTTAACAGTATTTTAAACATCTAATAAATAAAGGTGAATTTGTTATTGAGAGCCTAGCCTTTAAATAAATATCTTCTTTTATCACTATTATTATTTCTATATTAGTAAATATATATAAGCACTTCTGTATAAGGAATGTGTCAGAGGGAGAATGAAAAATGAAAATTGAGCATATAGCAATTTGGACCAACGATATAGAGCGCTTAAAGAGATTTTATGAAAAATATTTTAATGGTCAATCAAATAACAAATATATAAATTCAAAAAAACATTTTGAGTCTTATTTTCTACAGTTTGATGGTGGTTCAAGGTTAGAGTTAATGAAGAAAGAAGAAATTCCGTCTACAAAAAATAACGTATATGCTCAATTCACAGGAATAATTCATATAGCGTTTTCCGTAGGATCCAAAGAGAAAGTAGACAAACTAACTAAACAATTAAAAGGAGATGGTTTTGAGGTACTAGATGGCCCTAGAACAACAGGAGACGGATATTATGAAAGTGTAGTTTTGGACCCTGATGGAAATCGAATTGAAATTACAATCTAAATTAAATTATATCTAACAGATATAAATTTTTGTAATACAAAAATACCTAATAATCTTCTGTTATGGTGACTTTTGGTTAACTTCATTTTAAACCAGAAAGGATAAATAAGTATGAATTTATTCAAGTATTTAATAATTATTTTAGCTGGAGGATTAACAACATTTCTTTTAGGTTTAATTACTACGAAAATAATTAAGCGTATTTTTTTCTTGCTTTATAGTAACTAATCTATTAAATTATGATGACACTACGCTTTTTACAACTACATTTGACTAATCAAAAAAATTAATTCCACTATTCATAGATTCTTGTTAATTCCGAAAAAGTATTTTTTATTTTCAAAAAATATAACTTGCTGGAAAACGCTTACTATTGCTAATCTGAAAGAAATATAACTAATAAGATTTCCCTAAGGTAATATTTGTTGAATTATACATTTACCTTAATATTTCTTATTATGTAAAGGAGAGATCTTTATGGAGGTTAACTTCTTATTTGGAGTTGCAGCTGGTTTACTCATTTTGTTAACTAGTTCTTGGGGGATTGTAAAAAAACCAAAGGTTAAGGAATTCACTTGTATTAAATTCCCTGTGAAGACACCTAGATAAAAGAATTTTATATCCTTTGCTTACTAACTATAATACTCGAAATATATAAATATTTAAATAAGTATGTCATACTAGCTGACATACTTATTTTTCTTCCACAAAATTTTCTTAGTATGAAGAGTTTGAGATTAATAATACCTTTCAAAGTTGTAATAATGAAAATTATCTAGATTATAATAAGACTCCACATAATGGAAAAGGCGAATATCTTCTAGATATACATAATTTCTCACAATGATCACATGAGAATTATTTCTAATTTTTAGATAATTAAAGATTTCTCTTGGAGGTTCTTCAACAGTAATTTCTGTTTGAATAAAACCAATTTTCAATCTTAACTTTCCCTCTAGAAATTTCGTGATTGACCCTTTACAAATTTCCCTAGTTAAATTAGGCACAAAGTTTTTAGAAAAGTACATCTGATCTAAGACAAATCCTTTACCTTCGCTCGTCCTTCCACGTAATATTTTCCATACATCATCTTTATTAGAAACGTTCAGCCTTTGCTGTATATAGTCATTAGGATTTATTAATTCTATATTATAGAGGACATTAATACCTTTATCTTCTGTGGGATAAATAGAATTTTTAAATGAAAACGAGTCAAGGTTGTTATTTATATCTAGGATAATGGATCCTTTTCCTTTTATTTTTTGAATATACCCATCATGAGCGAGTGAATTCAAAGCTTTGCGTACTGTCTCTCTAGAGGCACTATATTGATTTACAAGTTGATTTTCAGAAGGTAACAATGTATTGGGTTTTAAGTCTCTTTTTTGAATTTTTCGGGATAAATCATGATAAATTGTTAAACATTTATTTTTCTTCATTACCAATCACCCGGTAACCTTACATATAAATTTATTAAATATAATTTGTCTTTCTAATTATGATTATCAACTACTAGCCAATAGTAAAATACAACTGTTCTTTTTTAACGTTTTTCCTATATAAATCAATGATTTCATAATCATCTAAATGTAAAACATATTCATCATCTTTAATTTTTTTCAGTATCTCATCTTCTATTTGAATTCTCTCAATTTCGTTTAAAAAGTAATGTTTTAAAATTACTTTATACATTTTCTCTCCTCCTTTTAATAAGGTAGTTAATACTAGAGATAATGATAAGTAGAATACCTAGTGCTTATATAGAATAAAATTGTTAAACTCCAGATTTAGTCGACTTGATAACAGTTTGGAAATGAAAATTAGAGAAGTGTAATATTTTAAAAGACATAACTAAATTCCTAAAAGGTTATTTAAGGCATAAGCTACTCCATCTTGGTCATTATCGTTTGTAATAATTGAGCTCATTTTTTTGATCTCATCGATGGCATTTCCCATAGCAACCTTAGTCCCTCCTACAGAAAACATCGATATATCATTATAACTATCACCAATTACAATTACATCATCTAGACTAATGTTATAATGTCTAGATAGAAACTTCACGGCAGCTCCTTTATTCGCTACTTTGGGAATCAGTTCCACCGTACGTTGACTAGCAGCTGTAAGACTAACTTTCTCTTCTAATGAAAAGTATCTTCGAGTTTTCTCTAGAAGTTCTTCATTATAAGTAAATGTCATTATCTTGTATACATCTATCTCTCGCTCAAGTATTTCGTTCATATTCCTAGTTGGTTTAATACCAAATTGTTTTATTTGCTGTATAGCACTTTTCCATAGATCATTCTTATCAAGATTGGGATTTTCACTTTTGATAATATCCATTTCAGCTTTTAATTTACCCTCTCCATCGTACGTAGAATAGATGGCCTCATTTGTAAATATTTCAAAGTACATATCGTTCTCCTGAAAGTAATCAATAATCTTTTTACAAGTAAACTTATCTAAACATACTTTGTACAATAGTTCGCCATTATGATCATGAATAGTAGATCCATTAACACCGATTATTGGGATTTTCACTTCTTTCCCCAATAAATAAGCTACATCATAACTCGCCCTTCCTGTACAAATTACAACTATATGATTTCCACTAAGGGTATTTTTAATTGCTTCTAAATTATTTAGGGATGGCACGCTTTCAGAATTCAAAAGTGTACCATCTAAATCTATCGCAATTAACTTCATAATAACTTCCTCTCTGTTTACTCTAGTCATTTATTTATATATTCATCCGGGATTTGATTGTACTTAGTAAGACTAAAAAAATACTTCTTAATAAGATATAACTATATTAGCTTATACATTTATATCTTTTTTCTACCTTAACACTTACTATATTGTATTCTTTATACTTATTTGTGAATTCTTCCATTTCCTGTACACTTGGATAGTGGTCTATCTCTTGGCTGTATTTTGCCGTTATTTCTCCCATTGCAATCATATAATAAGTTTCTTTTAACATTTTATTTCCCCCTTACGCCTTCGTTTTTATAATATATAGCTGCCCAAACTCCCTAGAATCCTCAAAAATAAACTAACGTTTGATTCTCGGCGAGTTAATGAGACACATGTGAAATTTACAGATCAATGAATGTACCTAAATCGTACCGTTAATTGAGAAGTAAATAAGATTAGTTTTTAATTAAGTAAAACAAGAGGTCCTAGGGCTGCAAAACGCTTTTCGTAATATCTCGCTGTCTTTTCATGTTTCAAATCTCCTTGATATCACAGTAGACAAGAATCCTGCCTACCTGTAGTGATTGGCGATTTGAAAAAGAGAAAAAGATGCCTATAGGCATCCAAGTAAGGCAGGTAAAATATCTTAATAACATTGTGGGACATGATTAATATAGTGGGGATTCTAAATTAATGTCCCTTTCAGGATATTTAAAGTGTATTACCTATAAAGTAAGTTATTTTAAAGGTTATAATAATTTTCTGCCTATTAGCGTAAACACTTCCCTTACTGTAGACGCTAATGAGAGTCAGTGTGATATTCTTCAACAAGATGAGTTCTAATTATAGTAAAGACAACAAGTTAGTCATTATATTACCTTTATGACCATGTTAAATTTAAAGGTCTATAATTCTCTTCAAATCATGAAGATAAGTCTCTTAGGCCTCAGATATGTTTGTAATTCTGAAAACAAAACATTTGTAGTTATGAAGAACTTATTTCATCCAGAATTTTCTGGAATGTAATAATTTTCTCATCCAATCCGTGGCTGATTCTTATTACATCTGGATCTGAAATATCTTTATTCTTTACTAATTCGTACATATCCCGGCGAGAGTTTTCTATACTCTTGTTTAAGTCTATTACACATTTCAAAATCATTAACCTTTTCTCCTTTACTATTTATCAGTTTTATTAATCTAGATAGAGTTTAAGCAAACTTTATAAAAATAATATAAGTTTTTAACATCCATTCTCTATAAATTTATTACCATAATAACCTTTTCTTGACCTTTACATCTGATTCAAAAAGTAGTCACACGATTATTGTTGGTTGCAAATCCAGTTCCTTGAATTTTATCTGGCTGACCCATCTGAAAGTATTTAATACAAGCTAAAATAGTTAAGGGATCATTAAGAGAATTTCCACTCGCAACCTCCAACGTACCTTTTGAGTAAACACATTCACCTAGGTGATGTTACTTCACTACAAACATGATATCCATACACGGATTTGAGATCCAATTCTGCTATTGTTATCACTCCATTATCTTTTTATACTTGAACAAGCTTGTTTTCTAATGTGACCTGCCCCATCTTTGTTAAGCCCATCCTCTGAAGCATGAAGCCTCTGCAAGCTTTTTAATCCCAACCATATAAGCAGCAAGACGCATATCCACTTGATGTATTTGTGATATTCTGTACACGTTTTCAAAAGAATCAACCATAATTTTTTTGAGTTTATTGTCTACTTCTTCTTCTGTCCAGTAGTAACTTTGATTGTTTTGCACCCATTCGAAATAAGATACTGTCACACCACCGGCGTTGGACAGTATGTCCGGAACAAGAAAAACACCCCGGTCGTTTAAGATCTTAGTTGCTTCAAGAGTTGTTGGCCCATTTGCTGCTTCAACTACAATTGATGCCTTAATATCATATGCGTTTTTTTCGGTAATTTGGTTTGAAATTGCAGCCGGAACTAAAATATCACAATCTAGTTCCAATAGTTCTTTGTTGGAAATAGTATTGTTAAAAAGGCTAGAGAATGTTCCAAAACTGTCTCTGCAATCGAGCAGGTAATCAATATCCAGTCCATTTTGATCGGTAATTGCCCCGAGAACATCAGATACGCCAACAACTTTTGCTCCAGCATCATGCATGAATTTTGCTAAGTAACTTCCTGCATTTCCAAAACCTTGAATGACCACCCGTGCGTCTTTCAAATTGATTCCTTTTTTCTTAGCTGCCTCTTCAATCACTATCGCAACTCCGTGAGCTGTAGCAGTTTCTCGTCCTTTCGAGCCACCTAATACGAGTGGTTTACCAGTAATAAATCCTGGTGAGTCAAATTCACGCAAATGGCTGTACTCATCTACCATCCAGGCCATAATTTGAGAATTAGTATATACATCTGGAGCAGGTATATCTTTACATGGTCCAACAATCTGGCTGATTGCACGAACATAACCTCGGCTTAGGCATTCAAGTTCTCTCCCTGACATTTTACGAGGGTCGCAAATGATTCCACCTTTACCTCCACCAAATGGAAGATTTGTGATCCCACATTTTAAGCTCATCCATATAGATAAGGCCTTTACTTCAGCCTCATTTACTTCGGGATGGAAGCGAATTCCGCCTTTCGTCGGTCCAACAGAGTCATTATGCTGTGAACGATAGCCTGTAAATACTTTAACAGTTCCATCATCCATTTTTATCGGAATACGAACCTCCAAAAACCGTAATGGCTCTTTTAATAACTCGTACATTTGTTCACCGAAGTTTAATTTCTTTAATGCTTCATGAATCACAGTTTGCGTAGAGTGATACATTTTTAAGGACTGTTGTTCCTCTTGTTGTTGTTGCTTAATCTTATTCAAAACAGCGTCTACAACCATGGTTGACACCTCTTACTATTTAATTTTTAAAGCATGAAACTTCAACTGAGCTACATTTTTTGGATTAAATTCTTTTTCTGACCAGCTGAACATCACATGTCAAACTTTCAAGGGTAATCGAAACTAAACCATTGATATAATCATCCTGAATATTTTCGCGGATAATAATTTCAGGCACGTGTTCTCTTGGAATGATTTTCAGGCAATCTTTATAAATATCCTCAAGCATATCCGTATTAATCAGTTCGCCTGTTAACATGACGGTAGCAGGGTTAATAATTGCAATCACCGATGTAATTATTTTCACAACCAAGGGTAAAAGACGGTCATCCTTATTAAGCTCATATACTAATTGTTCCTGTGAAACATCCAGTGGCAGATAAGATACTTCACCAGCAAAGTTGGTGTTGCCTTTTACAACATGACCGCCAACGATAACTCCGGATCCTATACATTTGTCCTTTGGAAAGTTAATTACAGCTATATTTTGACCCTGATGATACTTTTGTTTGCGATAAAACCCTAATGCCTTTAAATTCATATCGTTTTCAACGATAATCTCTTTGTCAAACACTTTTTTTAGTTCCCTCTCCAAAGGGAAGTTGGAAAGGTCTTTAATATCACATTCACCTACGAGCACACCTTCATAAACCACTGCTGGAACACCAATGCCAATTGCCTTAATAATCTTATAATTTTCAATTATCCTACCAATTTGGTATACTATTACCTGATAAGTTATATTATCTAAAATGATAGAATCTTCTTCGATTATTTCACCAACGAGATTTGTTACTGCGTAAGTAATCTTATAGATTCCTTGTTCATAACTTAGATCAACACAAGCAACATACGAGTAATTAGCATTATACATAAAACGTCTTGCAGGTCGGCCCCCACTGGGCTGTTCTAAGTCGACTTCAATAACTTCTCCACTTTCAATCAGCCCATTTAGGATATTTCCGCAGGTTGCCACACTTAGTCCCGTCATATTAGATATTGACTGTTTAGTCCCATATATCAATTCAATTAAGGCATCTTTTACTAATTCAACGTTAATCTGTTTAATCCTAGTGGTATTGCTGATAACTTGATTCATGCTTATCCTCTCCAAGTCTTTCACTAAACACAATTAAAAGCCCCTACTAAGGATCAATTCATTTTTATAGACTTACCTTGGTATTTCCTAATTTCGAGAAAATTTTATCCATTCTCTCAAGAGTTACAGCTACATCTCCCACTGTATGTTGGGAAGTGAAACCATAGTGGGCTGGTGATTTAGGACCAGCAGTATCATGGAAGAATAAGCCGTTCGGTAAACACTCAGCGATGAATTTTTTGTAAAGATCTCGATCCATTTTCTCAGCCACTTTTCTGAAATCAAAATCGTCTTCAGGGTTTTCAACTCCAAAGTAAATGGCAAATCTAGCTCCTATTCCTCTCACATGTCCAGGAACTCCATGTTTTTCAAAAAGCTGATTCATGCCGCCATATAATTCATTTCCCACTTCGTCTAAATGATCATAAAAACCTGGTTCCATAGCCATTTTCAAGCACTCAATTGAAGCTAATACTGGCATAAGTGCACCCGAGTACGTACCACTCAGAACCGTTTTTCCTAAAGGATTTAGACAGTTCATAATTTCTTCCTTACCAAGAATACTGGCAATTGGCAAACCGCCACCTATTCCTTTTGCTGCAGTAGTAAGATCTGGAGTAACTCCGTAGTATAATTGCGCGCTTCCTGGTCTCATGCGAAGTCCAGTAATGACTTCATCAAAAATCAAGACAATTCCTTCTCTGTCACATAATTCACGAACTTGCTCTAAGTATTCTTTTCTCGTTGCATAGCATCCACAGTTAAAGCTAATTGGCTCAAGAATAATCGCAGCTAAATTATCTTTATATTTTTTAACCGCATGTTCTAATGCATCAATGTCATTAAACACCACATTTTTTACAACTTCTTTAGAAACCCCAGGGAATCCTGAAGAATCAGGTACTGTTTCAACTTCTCCATATTGATCAATGTTTGAGGTAGTATTGTGGTTGTACCAAACCATTTCATGCATTCCATGAAAATGTCCTTCAAACTTAATAATAAGGTCTTTGCCGGTATAGCTTCTCGCCAAACGAATTGCTCCAAGTGTAGCCTCTGTTCCTGTATTGCAAAGACGGATTTTTTCTGCACTAGGGAAGACTTTACGGAATAGCTTCGCCAGTTCAATATGATATTCTGTATCAAAATTCATGAAAAAGCCTTTTCCAATAGCTTTATCAATTGCTGCTCTTAGTCTTGGGTTCTCATGTCCAAATAATGCCGCACCTGCACCTGCATAATAATCGATATATTCATTTCCCTCAACGTCGTATAGTTTGGATCCTGAAGCACGGTCCAAATATAGTGGTTGTCCCAAGACGCCATGATATCTTCCACCCGCAGAAACCCCACCAGGCATATATTTCTTAGCCTCATCATATAGAACGCTTAACTTACTCATTTTAAAAGCCTCCTTTTACTACAATTATCCTAAAATATCTATATTGTCCTTACTAATGATTTAAATGTCATTAAGTAGGGAATAATTTGTTTTGAAAGCAAGATCTCCTCCCCTTTAGCTGACTACTAAGTAATCGAAAGGGGAGGGAATCTATTAAGCTATATAACTAGATTTATTTAAATCGTAAACTCTAACAAAGAAATTATTTTTTAATTAGCTCGTTAGCCAGTTTCTTAACTTCAGAAGTATATCTATCAAAATCTAGGAAATCTCCCATGCCGTCTTCGTGTTTGAATAGCCTTTCTTTCGGAGAAACATCACAGAAACCGTAAGTCTTCAGTCTCGAGAATTCAGCACAAGTGTATCCACCGCCTTCATAACCGATACCTGTCTGCTTTGTGCCTCCAAACGGCTGATCATTGTGTCTTAAAGCACTGGAACCGTTAACCCAAACAGCAGAAGACTCGATGCGCTCTGTGAAATAGTAGGCTTTCTTTAGATCCTTTGTAACAACAGAAGCACTCAAACCGTACTTAGATTGGTTAGCAATTTCAACAGCCTCTTCATCCGTTTCAAATGTGATGATCGGAATAACAGGTCCGAAGACTTCCATGTCTTTGGCAATATCCATATCCTTGGTTACATTATCAAGAATGGTTACATCCATGACACAACCGTCGCGTTTACCGCCATAGATAATGTTTGCACCCTGTTCAACAGTATGCTGGATTTGAGCTTCAACTCTCTCAGCAGCTTTAACAGTGACAAGGCGACTCAAATCAACTGTCGGATCTGAAGCATGTCCGCGATTCAGTCCTTCACAGAACTTGATTAAGCACTTAACGAATGCATCTTTGGCTTTCTTATGAACAATTGTTCTCTTTGGAGAAGCACAAACCTGACCATTGTTTTCAATGATACGCCCCCAGCCCAGGCATTCAATGGCTTTAACCATTTGCTCCGGATCATCAGCAACTTCTTCTGTAATAATCAGTGGGTCATTACCACCAAGCTCCAGATGAACATTTTTGATAGTAGGAGCAGCAAAACGTAGCATATCACTACCAGACTCGTTACTACCTGTCATAGCAATGGCAGCAACTTTTGGGTTAGTCAACAAGTTTTCAGTAGCATCTTCTCTGCTAGAAGTAATGAAATGAAGGCTCTCTTTTGGAACACCAGCCTTGTGAGCTAGATCAATTATGAGTTTAACATTTAATGCTGCATGACGATCAGCTTTAACAATACAAGTATTACCCATCAACAGTGCGGGAACAATCTTTTGCATTGTTAGTTCTGCAGGATAGTTAAACGGAATTATGCAAGCGATTACACCTAAAGCCTCACGCTTTGTGAATATAACGTGATTCTCATAACCTTCACTGCTGTCACACAGAACCTGACCGTATAAGTGCTTACCAACTTCAATGTTAGCTCTGCCAATTTCAGCAGCATAGGTGGTTTCTGCTCTTGCCTGCGTAATCGGTTTTCCCATCTCATTTGACATGAACTTAGCAATGTCTTCTCTATACTCATCAACGAGGTCGCAAAATTTATATAGAATTTGACCTCTTTCGAACAAGGGTACATTTTCCCATACGGGTTGATATGTATAAGATTCATCAACCATCCCTGCAATTTCTTCTCCGTTGTAATACGGAACGGTACCAACTACCTTACCATTAGACTCATCAATTACTTCCAAAGTTTTCATATTCTCTACAGTAGATCCCATGAATGAATTCCTCCTAATTAAGAAGTTTTAACAACACTTTCGTTAAGTGTTATCTTATGTCTTATGTTATCACCTGTTTTTTAAGGTGTCAACAAGAAAACTAAATTTTTTAACTCTTTTAACAATTCTTTTTAATTCTAGTTTCTTAAATCTCAGATTAATTTTATATATGACAAAAAGTTGAGGAATGGTAATTTTAATGAAAGAGAGAAATAGAAGTCATGTATATGAGAAAGGGAGAACTGCGGGAAAACTCAGAGATTCAATAAAAAGTCAGCATTTAAATTGTTTGAATAAAGGTAAAGATATCACCGATTAAAATCACGACAAAAAAGGATAAAAGAGAGTTGAATGGTTTCCAACTTTCCTTTATCCTTTTTTGTTTCTGGATTAAATTCTTTTTTTCACAAGCTGAACATCACATGCTAAACTCTCAATGGTAACTGAAACTAAACCATTGATGTAATCATCATGAATATTTTCTCGTACAGTTATTTCCGGCATATGTTTTTCTGGTACGATTTTAAGACATCCGGAGATTACGTTCCCTATCATGTCGGATTTAACCAATTCACCTGTCAACACTATTGTGGTAGGATTAATAACCGTAATAATCGATGTAATAATTTTCACAGCCAACTGTAAGAACTGGTCATCTTTTTCTAGTTCTTTAATTAAATCTTCTTGAGACAAACCCAAAGGTAAATAGGATAATTCTCCCGCAAAGTTTGTATTTCCTTTGATAATATGCCCGTCGACAATAATTCCAGATCCGATACAATTATCTTTTGGAAAATTAATAATGGCTATACTTTTATTAGTATGGAAATTTTGTTTTCTATAAAATCCTAACGCCTGTAAGTTCATATCATTTTCAACGATAATTTCTATTGGAAATAGTTCTTCAAGCTGTTTCTGTAGAGGCAAATTACTAAGCTCCTTAATATCACAATTTCCAACTATAGCACCTTCATAAACCACTGCTGGAACACCAATACCAATTGCTTTAATAATGTCATATTTGGCAATTAAATTTCCAATGATGTTTACAATTGATTCATAATTTATGTCATCCAATGTAATAGAATTTTCCTCTATCATTTCACCGACAAGGTTAGTTACAGCATAAGTAATCCTGTTAACACCTTCCTTATCACTTACATAAATGCCTGCTACGTAAGAGAAGTTTGCATTATAAATAAAACGTCTTGCAGGACGTCCGCCACTCGGTTGCTCTAAGTCAACTTCAATAACTTCTCCACTCTCCACCAGTTCGTTTAGGATGTTTCCACAGGTTGCAACACTTAATCCGGTTTCATTGGATATTAATTGTTTTGTTCCATATTTCAATTCAATTAATGCCTCTTTTACCAATTCAACATTAATCTGTTTTATTTTTGCAGTGTTGCTGATAACTTGCTCCATACTTTCCCTCTCCAAGTCTTTTGACATTACTTATTATATGTATATTTTATATAAGTATTTTTTCAATTGTCAAGGTCAAGTATACGATGGTTACGAATGCTGAAAGAAAGATAGCAGTAAAGTGATGATACTGAGTTTCAAGCATTTCAATCACTTTCGTGAATCTTACTTGAAAGCCGTATTAATAAATCTAATTTCTTTCTACAAACGAAACCTTCAAAGATGGTTTTCCTATGGCAATAACTTTAATACGTGTCTCCACATATGTATCTTCGTTATTTGTAGTAAACGCCTCTGTGTAAATGTCTTCGCGATTATCAAAAACATTTACATTATAAGAATTACTCATAGCTCCTTTTACTGTTGTCGCCACATATTTCTTCGCTCCAGAGATAGCATATTCTACGGCTGTTTCCAAATCAGTGAAACTTTCTCTAGACCACGGAGCATGAACAATGAAACGTTTTGTAGTCTGATCTGGCCTTATTAGAACCTCAACAGTTTCCATAACCTGTCCTACTGCTGCACCCACTGCATTGGCGACTTCTGAATGTTCCGGAATCATCAACGAAGTATTAAGTCTTTCTCTAACCTTATGCATCCATGCTGAGACAGGAGCACCAACGGCTACTATTGGTTTTTCTAATATATTGTTTGCCAATAACCCCAATTCACCCTCATTATTGAATATATTATTTATTGAATATGTTGGGTCCTCTTTACCCATAAAATTAAAACTTTGATTTTTATAATCATCCTGACTCTGTAAACAAGCAATACATAATTTACTAGTAATGAATTTATTAACGCTATCTAAAAATTCAGAAATTGATTGATTTAATCTCTCTGCGAATATATTAACCCCTATTTCAGCAATTCCCTTATCCCATTTATTATATCTTCCTTCTACATGCAAAATATCAGTCGGTGTTAAAGATATACGGGCGATGACCCCTGCATTTATTAAAGGCTGTAAATCTAAATAATCCGGATCTCTCCCTAACTTATGTGCTATGTAGAAAAGGCTATGGGGGCGTTCCTCCAAAATCTTAATGATCTCCATTTCAAGTTGACTTAATTCTAGTTTTCTCGGATTTTTAACTAACATGAAACAATCCGTTTTCTGTGCAGAACAAGATTGATACTCTTCTTTTTTTCTAAACATTTCTAACTCATCAGATAAGTGCGGGTATCTTTTACCCAAAACACAAAGTGGCCATACTTTTTGTGGTCCAATTTTAAGTTGACCTTCCCTATTAAAATGTAAATAACTGTCTCCACCTATTCCAAAAGTAAATATTTCCGCCGCCTCTACCCTAGTTAACCAGCCACCTACTTGGGCGCCTTCTCTTCTTTTCCTTACCACACCTTCTGTCAGAATAGCGATATCTGTGGTAGTTCCTCCCATATCCATAATGATTGCATCATTTTGATCTGTTAAAAAGATCCCTCCAATGATACTGGCCGCCGGTCCGGAGAGAATAGTTTCTATTGGCTTTTCTGCTGCCAAAGATTCATGCATTAAACTACCATCACCTTTAACAATCATAATCGGAACATTTATATCGTATTTTCGAAGGACGGTTTTAGTTGCATCAATTAACTCTACAATAATTGGAATTAAACTAGCATTTAAAATAGAAGTTACGGTTCTTTCATAAAATCCAAGAGAAGACGTTAACTCATGTCCACAGGCAACTGGTAAGTTCAGCATCTCCCTAACCTTGCTTTTTACATATAATTCATGCTCTGGGTTTCGTACACTTGCATACCCCGAAATAGCTATGGCATCAACTGTATCTCTGAATTTTTCAATTGCATCTTCAACTTGTTTTTCCTTGAGGTTTTTTATAACTCTCCCCTTTATATCAAACTTTCCATCTAAAACAGTAATATCATTGGAAGGAAGTTTCCCCTCAGGGCAGTCACCAATTAAGATAACTCCAGTTTTACGTCCTTTCCCTTCTACAATTGCATTAGTTGCTAAAGTTGTAGATAAAGATACTAAGGAGATTTCTTCAAAATCTGTAAAGTCGAGGTTTTTCATGCAATTTTCTATACCTATCGTCAAATCTTCTCTAGTAGTTAAGGACTTGGCCTTATGTAATATTTTCTTATCTCCATACTCAACAATTACTCCATCTGTGTAGGTGCCACCAGTATCAATCCCCAATATTAAAGACATAATTTCCCCCCTATTTTAAACCCCATGCCATTCAAAGACATGGGGTTTATGTGGTATCACATACATGAACTAACTTCGATTGTAAAAAAAACAAGGTACAAATTAACGAAGGTATCCCGATAATGTAATATACTTATAAGCTTATTTAAACGGAAGAGTACTTACTAGATGAAGTAAATTGTTTAACTAATTTACAAACATGAATCAGATCATTAGATGCATGGATTCCCATTTCATTTAATTTATCTGTTACATCTACTGGTTCTGTATTCCCAGGTAACATAGCATTTAACATACCACCCATAAATACATGGTATTCCTTACCTCGGTCTTGTGCCAGTTTCAAAATCTGTTTACTGTAATCAAGACCTTGTCCACAATGGAGGCTAATTAGAATTAGATTGGTTCCTTCCTCATCTGCTAAGTCTAGTACTGAAGAAGGTTCCATATCAACTCCTCCATTCACTACTGTTGCATCTAACTCCTTTAATACATTATCAACCAAAAGTAGTCCATAACTGTGTCCATCTGCGGAAGCAACCACAACTTTACAATCTTTTAGCGTATCCTTATTATTGAGCAGGAATGTTTTAACGATTCTTTCTTTTTCATCCATAGTTTGTCTACCAAGAACACTAGGATGGTAGGGCGTAAATGTACCTTTTTCCTCAATACTCGGATGAAAGATTTCTTCAAATTTAACTGGATTTATACGTCTTAGCATGACAATCATCTGAAGGGGATCTTCAATATCAACTCCTGCTTCCTTAAATCCATTTAATACATTGTTAAAAAAAATCGTGCCTTTTTCTATTAATTCGTCCCTCATTTTCTCTAACGGAGTAAAATCCATTAATGGAAGCCATTCTTTTGCTTTTTCTTCAGCTCTTCTTCCTGCTGCTGCAATATCAAATAATTCCTGAAGTGTAGGTACACGAAGCTTTTCGGTTACAGAAACAGGACTGATAGCTGTATGCATCTTATATTTTAATTCTACTAGAACCTGTATGAGCATTTCCTGAACACTGGTACCAAAATTGGCATTAATATCATGATCCCACTGATCAATTGTTCCACCATTATAATAAGAAAGAATAGGCTCTTCCTCGGAGCCAAGAAGTTTGTGCATGGCCATTCCGAAAGCCATTCTCGGTTGTATTTCTGTTAATAAACCGCCGTAACTGATCGACATCTTCGCACCGCATAGTTTATTAATAATATAGTGTTCAACTAGTGTGTAACCTACATAAGAAGCTACATCAAGAAAATATCCTGGTAACCCATCCTCCGGATATGTATCGGCGGTAATAAAATCATCTTTTTTGGATGCAATAATCCCCAAGGATCTAACCATATCCGAAAACCGGTCTTTTTCGTCCTTGTACCCGGGGTAGTCCCAGATAAGCTGGGAAAATGTTCCGATTCGAGGCGAACCTGCTTTTAGTGCATAAATTGTATTTTTCAAATTATTAGGACTCGATAAATGCCAGTCTTGCCATATAACTGTAATTGGCGCTGCTTCAGAGTGGGCAAGCCAATCCTTCTCTTCTTTCATTAAATAACTGGTAGGTTTAGGTGCATTTTCCCAATATTCATGAGGAAGCGCTACTAGCATACTGGGAATAGATTGTACAGTTCTTATATCTAAACCTGTGCGATTAGAGAATTCATCCAACTTTTTAATCGCGTCTAATTCTTCCTCTAATGTAGATAGTCCAAGTAAAAGTTGCCAAATCATTTTACCTTTCGATACACAGTCTTTCCGATATTCTAAATAGTTTTTATAACCGTATTCCTGTAAAAATTTATTTCTACCCAATTCGAAGCTATTTCCTATTTCTATTCCTTCCTTAACTAAGTCTCTACCATCAGGGAAATCCTTAGGAATTAAGCTAGCTATATACTCCTTTATTGCTGCATTCATTTCTATTCCTGCCTCTCTTAAAGTAGAATAATGAACCGTTATTAAATCACTATATTCTCGTTTTTTGGTATTCTTCTTGATACAAACAAGGGAAATACCTAAATATCAATGAAAGCGCATTCTTTTGTAAGGATAAGGTGAGTATTTCATCAATTATTGAGAATCACTATAATCCCTCGCTTTTCCATAACACTTTCGTTAAGAGTTATCATATGCATTAAGTTATCACTCATTTTAATTGGTGTCAATAATTAATGATGCATTTTATTTGTATTTTCTAAAAATTTAGTGTAATGAAAACCATGTGAATTTCATATTTTTTTGTTTAAAAATAATAAAATTAAAATCCACCATGTTTAGATTAAAATAAACAAATGAAATAGCTGTTAAGTTTCTTAAAGATAAGCAGGGAGTAAAGCTCTGAAAGCGTACATTTACAACATTGAGCAAATTTTAGCCTTAAATATAGAAAAATTTATAGCGATAGGCTTTCTCAGATAAATTACATGGGACACTATCAAGCCTACTTTTTTTCAGATTTAGTATCTGTATCAATAAAGTAGACCCTAATTGTTGTGAATCTTCATAGATCTGCCTCTCCCACGGTAGAGGTTTGTAATCTTATTTTCACACAAATAGGGTGTCCCAAATTGAACTTTTGAGACACCCTCATCCGTAGTACTTATTCCCTTGAATTCTTTTTATACATTAGAGATACTTTCAAAAGGGTCATTCTACTTTTCTGATTCAACTACGGTCAAGTGTTTTAGGATTTCCCTCGAAGTCACTTCATAGACAAAAGAAGACACTAGTTGCGATACTGTTGCGTGGTTCAAGTCATTTATAAGATCATGATGACCATTCCTAATCTCAATAGCACGCCCTGACGGTACGCGTCTAGCCCACGTTCTTGCCCATGTCGGAGGTGCTATTGGATCAACCTCACCATTTAAAAACAAAACGGGAAATGACCATGTATTAATCTTCGAAGAGATGACATCCTGAGCACGGGCCAAACCCTTATTCAATTTAGAAAAGTTAATTTCTTCTTGCGGAATTAATGGGTCTACGCTTAACTCATCTAAATATCCAGAATCCAATGACATGTCTATTGAGTTTAAATCACCTAGTTCTGGTATTGGATCTAAAGGGGTACCTGTTAGGATTAGACCCTCTATTGATAGTGATTTTTCTTCACTTACAAGCAAGCTTGCCATAACTCCTCCTAATGAATGCCCCATAAGAACTATTGGTAAATTATCTCGAGACTTGACAACTTGCAAAAGTTGAATTGCATTTTCAGCCAAACCGAACACGTCATACGCTTCCTCCAAAAAGCCAGATGTATGACCGTGACCAGTATGGTCTATAGCCCAAACTCGATACCCATGTGAATTCTGGGCATGGGCAAACCTATGATATAAACCACTATGCTCCCCAATTCCATGGAAAAATACAATATTAGCCTTTGGGTTTACATTATCCCAAACCCGATAATAGATTGGTCTTTTCGACTGGTGTATAAACGGCACTTTGTTGCCTCCCTTCTTCTCTTTTTGTCCTACTCCGCAGTACTAAAAACTTTTTTTCCTAGGAGAACATCTACATCTATATCCGCACTTGGATAACCCGCGATGAGAATAGCATTAGCGTGAATACTATAATCCCCAGTCTGAATTACTGCTTTGCACCTATTTCGTGCATCATAAAGATCGGGAGCATATACAATTGTGTGGACCTTATTTTTTCCAAAAAGATCTGTCAACAAATCAAAATGTTTTGAGTTTGCTAGTGGCATATCCTTAGCCACAATGGCCGCCTCGAAATCACCTGCGTCAACCAGTGTCGAGACTATATCATCAAAACTCGGTGATCCAGTAACAACTCCAAGATCAAGGTACTCAACATCGGGCGCGAGAGGAATTATAGATTTACTCGATGTCCCACTTCCCGCGTCTGCAACATAAATCATCTCACCATGTCTAAGAGTTGCAACGATAGCCGCCAATCTTTCATTTAATATTCTCTTTTTTTCAGACATTCTCTCTCATTTCCTTTCTGCAGTTATTATATATGGTAAAACATACACTAAAGTCTCATTAATAGTGGACGTTTACCCTCTGGGTTCAACATACTTTTGAATATCCTCATCCTCATTGGTGTGAACTATATCAGTATCAATTTCTTCAAGCATACGCTGAGCATGATTCTTTAAACCTAATGTGGAGATCACCATGAGCAATCCAAGGCCAATTGCAAACAAGGAAAGCATAATTCCACTTCCATTAGATGCATCGAAGATGATAGCAGCTACGGTCGGCCCGAAACCTCCGCCGATTGCACCACCGACTGCAAATGCTACTCCAAATCCTGTGTAACGGATTCGTGCTGGAAATTGTTCCGCCAGAAATGTGAGCATCCCGCCATACATTACTGTCGTAGTCATTGCTACGACAATGGTGAGAATATAAACAACCACAGGTGCTGATCCCGGCACTATCATGAAAAATGCAGTCATTGCGAAAATATTTAGAATAGAACCAATACACATCAATGCTTTTCGATTCCAATTATCAGAAATCGTAGCCATAACGGGTACTAGAGGAATAATAACGACCTGATATAATATTTGGGAAACCATTGTCACATGGTCGGAAAAACCTACACTTTTAAGGTAGGATAAAAAGTATACGGCTCCTAGCATTGCAAACGCCATGTATCCTATTTCAACCCCTACGACTTTTAGAAATATGAGCTTATAGTTTCGGAAAACCTCCCCTAAAGGAAAACTTGCAATCTCACTTTGTTTCTCCTTATTCACAAACTCTACTTTCTCTTGTTCAACAACCCCTCTTCGCGCAAGGAAAACAAATACAAGAATTACAGCACCAAAAAGAAATGGAATTCTCCAAGCCCATTCCTGGAACGCTCTCTCACCAAATACCTCATTTATAATGAAGAATATAATCACTCCAGTTAAAGCGCCAATTCCAGAACCCATGGATGTGAAACTACCATAAAGTGCCCGTTTATTATCTGGAGCTGCTTCCAATCCAAAGATAGCAGATCCCGACATCTCTCCTCCAGCAGCAATTCCCTGGACTACGCGTAAGAATAACAGACTAGCAGGAGCCCAAATCCCAATGGTGGAATAGTTAGGTATAAGACCGATACCAACGGTCACTCCCCCTAATAAAATCATTGTAATGAACAGAGCGCGTGCCCTTCCATGTTTGTCACCAATATGACTAAAAAGAATAGATCCAAGAGGTTGCGCTAAAAACCCAGAACCAAATGTAGCTAATGAAAGCACAATTGCTAGTGTTGGTGTTACATTTGGGAAGAATTGATGATTAAAAATTAGTGCTGCTGCTAGCCCATATAGTGAATAATTATAGTACTCTAGGATGGAACCTCCCAGCGTAATCATCATTACTTTTCGACGAGAATATTTCTTTTTTTGAATCACCACTTCCATAGCCGTATCCCCCTCAATATTTATCTTCTTTTAACTCTAAAATAAATACAGTTACTTGGATTGGTTATTCTCTTTTAATATAAAGACCTAGAACTAGCGTTTCTGTAGCAAGAGTTAAAGTAAACGTTTTCAAATTTAAGTTTTTAACTCCCCAGTTTTTTTCTAAAAACCTCATCTAGGAGCGCTATAAAAATAATCGGGGAATCCTATGTTTCCTCATTATCCCTGCTGATGTACGGAAAATGACAATAAGAGCGAAAAACCACTCATTTCTAGAAAATTCTTAAGTAGTCGAGGTGTATGCAATTGAGATTTTGACTAAGATGATGATTTTGTGTATTCTACAAACGTCATTAGTTGATCTATATAAGCTGAATTAATTTTTTTACAATTGAAGGTATAAACGTTCAATGTCTTTTTCAGGTATTTGTTTCAACTTACTAATAACAGCAGGCAATTTTCTAAAAACCTCTTCAACAGATCTTTATAAATCAGATCTGTGTTGAGCTATTTCCGCCGTTCCTCAACTATATTTAGTTCAGAGTCGTAAGAGAGGAAAAAACATTAACTCTAAACGATGAACATTTTTTCTTAAGAAAGACTAGATCAGCTTTGCATAATGAATGCGAGGCTGATCCAAAATCATGTTATCTATCGTTTTTTCATGGGTGGAATCAGAGTTTAGATTTCATGCTGACACTAATCAGTTATCCAATTCCCCCAAGTTTGTTGGTAAATGTTACTGTTATGTTAGGTAAGGGTTGACCAATATTTAGCAGCAATGCAAGTGTAACATAGATTACTCCTTAGCAATTGGCATAGATATTTCCTCTTCCCCTTCTGACTTTCTTATTGTTGCATCATTTACTTTGTTTCTCATTAACAGATAGTAAAGTAACGCTGGAACAGCTAAACCTACGGCCCAAGTAATGTCTGCCCCGCCTAGCGCCTTCAGTACAGGCCCTTCATAGAATGAAAAGCCCATAAATGGGATTGCTACAATAACCGAGAGCAGATAACAAGTTAGAGAAGTCCAGTTATACTTACCATATATCCCTTTGTCATCGTATATATCCGGTACACTATATTGCCCTTTACGTATTAAATAGAAATCCACTAGATTAATAGCAGTCCATGGAAGCAGAACGTACATTTGCCCCACCATAAGGTCTGCGAAATACGCATTAAAATCCTTTTTTGTTCCAATTGCTATTGCTGTTGCAAGCACGATACACCCAAGCATAACTCCAAATTTAAATTTTGGACTTATTCCGGTATTCTTATATGAAACCACAGTCACCCAGGAGATGTATGCACTATAAAGATTAAGCGTATTTAGTAAAAGAATCCCAAGAAAAATTGTTAGGTAGGCAAAACCGGCATATGGACCAAACATTTTTGCAATACTAGAACTTACGGTATTCGTAAAGTTGGGGATACCAGCTGCCAAGAGAGCGCCTAAAAGCATCATCCATGTGGCTCCCAGAACATTCCCTGCATAACTGTACAGGAATGTTTTTGAGGTTGGTGTAGTACAGGGAAGATACCGAGAATAGTCTGCGACGTAAGGACCGAACCCAAGTTCCCATGATGCAGCAAAGCTAATTACCAGCATAAATGTTGCAAAGTGAAATCCTTCGCTGGGTGACCAAGATCCTGCTGGAAAATCTAGTTGGAAGACTAAAATAGTTGCAATCAGGAAAATGATTGACGATAAGACTGTTAAAAACTTTCCAATTTTGTGAATGAAGTCATATCCAAGGAAGCTAACAATCAATGTAAGGACACCGAATACTATGAACGCCCAATTATCAGACATAGGAACAGCAGCTTGGATTGAATCTTTTACAACTAAGGCATTGGCCCCGGTAAACAAAATATATGAGACAAAGACTATAAAAATCGGAAACACTGCGCCTTTTACGCCAAATTGTGCACGACTTGAGATCATCTGAGGAATACCAATGTGCGGTCCTTGGGCTGAATGAGAGGCCATAAAGATACCGCCAATCAAATTTCCTATAATAAGAGCAACAAAGGTCCAAAAAAGGTTTAACCCTAATACAATACCTAATGCGCCGTTTATAGCAGTTGAGATTTGCATGTTTGCACTAAACCATATGGTAAACAAACTTTTAACGCTTCCATGTCTTTCTTCATCTGGAACAAACTCAATACTACGCCTTTCAATGTTCATAATAGTCCTCCTTATATAACAATCACACTACATCGATGAATTCTCTAGCCCCCATTTTTTGAATTAACAATTTTTTAGAGGGTGTAATTAGTTATATATAGATTCTTTTGTCGAATCCATAAACACGTTAGGTTTCCTAACGGTATTTTTTCAATTATCAATAATTGTAAATAATCATCTACCATTCTAAAATATTCATTAGCCGATTGTGCTTCACAAAAGGCCTCACTATGGATAATTCATAATAATTTATTGTTCATTGGATAAATATCCAAAATAACAATATTTTGTAAATACTTTTTATAAGAATTAGTTAAAGGGGGGTGTTTAAAGACTAATAAATATTGTCGCCTGATAAAATTTTTGAATTAATGCCCTGAATTATATTATTGGTAATATTACAACATAAACCATAAATAAGTAAGCGTTTTCTTTTAAAAAAAGAAAAATGGAGGCAGTTCTTCTTGATGCTGCTTTATGTAAGATAGTATAGAACTCCTTTTTTCGTTCTTTTAATCAGAAAGTATCATTATTAAATTGCGCAATCTTTAAAATGAACTCTAGCTCAACTATAAATTTTTTTGATTTTGGTAACAGCAGTTATTAATAACATTTTAAATATTACAGATAACTCATTTCATAGAGGCCTTTATGTCCTTTAGACTTATGTCAGCTATAAGTCACAGAGTGTACGTGTGGTTGTTTTAATCACCTTCTTTCATTTCTATATATGTACTTCTTTTTATGAAGGTTAAGAGGATCCCCTTTTTCACCTTAAAGGGTGTTTCTCCTTATTAGGCCTTATGGCTTGACTTAAATAATCTCATTTTTTCTTTAACGGTCGCGATGATTGCTTTTGTACCAGGCGTAAGTATTTTCTGCGGGTCAAAAACCTCGCTGTTGCTCTCTAAAACATCGCGAACAGCATTTGTCCATGCTTGTAAGCATTCCGTATTCACATTAATCTTTGCATGTCCAAGTTCAATGGCTTTCTGAATTTGATAATCAGGGATACCTGAACCACCGTGTAAAACGAGTGGAATATCTGTCAACTCGGAAATATACTTCATTTCAGCAAATCCTAACTTAGGTTCGCCTTGATAGAGACCATGAACAGAACCCAAAGCAGCTGCTAAAGCATCAATACCGGTTTTACTTACAATTCGTAAGCATTCCGTAGGGTCAGCATATTTGATGCCACCAACAAGACCATCTTCATTACCACCAACGGTTCCAACTTCTGCTTCAACCGATACACCATGAAGTCTTGCATAGTCAACAACTTGTTTTGTCATCAAGATATTCTCATTGATAGGAGAATGGGATCCATCGATCATGACTGAACTAAAACCAGCATCAATCGCCTGTTTACACCTTTCCACATTCATTCCATGGTCCAAATGTAGTGCAACTGGAACGGTAATCGACATCCCTTTGATAAGGCCCTTAACCATACCAGTAATAGTATGAAAGCCACCTAAAAAATCAACAAGTCGGTCGGAAGCCGCCAAAATGACTGGCGACCGTTCTTCTTCAGCAGCCTGCAGAATCGCTTGGGCCCACTGTAAACTGTTAATATTGAACTGTCCTACAGCATATTTCCCTTCTTTACCTTCAGAAAGCATTTCCTTCATTGATACTAAACTTACTTCGTTCATAGAAACTAAAGACATTTTATTATACCCCCATGATGAGCTCCTTCTATTTAAGACCTTACGACGATTAACTCTTCAATTTCTTCTACTGTTGGCATCGCTTCTGAAGAACTATGCTTGCTAACGACGATTGCAGCTGAGGCGCTACCATATTTTAATGCAGTTTCAATATCTTTACCTGAAATTAAGGAGAACAAGAATGCGGAAGCATAAGAATCCCCAGCACCGAATGTCTTTAACACTTTAGTTTTATAAGCATCCGTTCTGAATCTTTCTCCTGATTTTGTATAGGCAAAGGATCCCTCTACACCATGCTTAATAACAATTAATTCTGGAGCTTTTTTAAATAAACTGGTTATTGTTGCTTCGTTATCGCCTTCTGTTACATTTTCCATAACATTAAACTCATCACGAGTACCAATGACAATATCCGATTCTTCTGCAACTGCTGAATAATAAACAGCAGTTTCCTCTAATGATGTCCACGTGTAGCCACGATAGTCTAACTCAAAGACGACTTTCACATCGTTTTTCTTCGCCAAATTTATCGCTTTTAAAACTGCTTCACGTGATGGGCTTTTAGCTAGAGCAGTACCTGAAACAAGCAGTACCTTTGCTTGTTTAATATACTCTTCATTTACTTCCGATGGATGTAAATAAAGGTCTGCAACTTCATCTCGATACATTAAAATACTACATTCTTCAGGACTTTTGATTTCTGTAAACGCTAAACCTGTTTTACGGCCTTCTTGATCAACGACCATGTGAGTTGTATCTACGCCAAGACCACGCATATATTGCTCAATAAAACGTCCATGTTGGTCATCAGCAAGTTTTCCAATAAACCCCACTTTCAAGCCCAATTTTGATGCCCCAATCGCAATATTTGCTGGAGAGCCTCCTACATATTTTTTAAATGTCATTGTTTCTTCCATCGAGCGATTATATTCCACAGCGTTTAAGTCTACACATGCTCGACCAATGGCAATTAGGTCAAATTCTTTATTCTCTTTAAATTGAATTTTCATTTTAGTTTGTACTCCTTAAATAGATTTATAATAGCTATCGAACTTATTCAAATGATGGAGCTTTATAATTTGCTGTAACTACTTTTTTACGAGTGTAGAATTCCACACCATCTTTACCGTTCGCAGGTAACGTTCCATAGAATGAAGACTTCCAACCAGAGAATGGGAAGAATGCCATTGGTGCTGGAACCCCTAAGTTAACGCCTAACATACCTGCATCAATTTTTTCACGGAAGTAACGAATAGATGAAGCATTTGATGTATAAATACATGCACCATTTGCAAATTCTGATTTATTTGCTGTTACAACTGCTTCTTTCAAGTTTTTAACACGTACAATAGATAATACTGGAGCGAAAATTTCATCTTTCCAAATGTTCATATCTGTTGTAACACTATCAAAAATAGTTGGACCTACAAAATATCCGTCTTCTGGTGCATTATTACGACCATCACAAACTAATTTTGCTCCTTCTTCAATCCCTTTTTGAATATAGCCTAACGTACGTTGTTGGTTTTGTTCTCTAATAACTGGTCCTAAGAACACATCTTCGTCTAAACCATTACCGATTTTTACGTCTTTTGCTTTTTCTATTAATCTTTCAAGGAATACGTCTGCAATGCCTTCTTCTACTGTTACAACAGAGCAAGCCATGCAACGTTCACCTGCAGATCCAAATGCAGAGGCCACTACGTTTGTTACAGCAAGTTCTAAATCTGCATCGTTTAAAACGATAGAATGATTTTTTGCACCTGTTAATGCTTGTACACGCTTAAGTTTTTCACTTCCACGTTTATAAACATATTCACCAACTGGTTGAGAACCAACAAATGAAATCGCTTTAACTTCTGGATGGTCTAAAAGTCCATTTACTACATCATGTGCACCATGTACGATGTTAAATACACCCTTAGGGAGACCAGCTTCCTCTAGTAATTCTGCTAATTTTTGAGCTAATAATGGCGTTCTTTCAGATGGCTTAAGTACAAATGTATTACCTACTGCGACTGCCATTGGGAACATCCAACAAGGTACCATCATTGGGAAGTTAAATGGTGTGATTCCTCCGACTACTCCGATTGGATAACGATAGTTTGTTATCTCTACATCTGTTGCAATCGTTGGAATTGAGTCACCCATCATTAGAGTAGGAGCTCCGGCAGCAAACTCAACATTTTCAATTCCGCGCCCTACTTCACCTAATGCTTCAGGAAGGTTCTTTCCATTTTCAATAGTAATAATTCGAGCTAATTCTTCTTTGTTACTTTGTAATAGTTGTTGGAAGTTAAATAGAATTCTTGCGCGTTTTTGAACAGGAACCTCTTTCCACTTCTCAAATGTCTTTGCCGCAACTTCTACTGCATAATCAACTTCTTCTTTTGTAGAGATTGGAACTTGAGCAATTACTTCTTTTGTGGCTGGATTATATATATCCTCGTATTGAGTAGTTTTACTCTCTACCCATTCACCATTTATATAGTTTTTTAACTTTTCTACTTTCACCATTACCTCAGACATTTATTTTTCCTCCTTGGTCTTTATCTTGTTGCGATTTTATAGATAGACTTTTTCTCTATAAAACCAAAATATTTACTATTTGGTAAATATAGTAAATAATAAAAAGTCACTTTAGAAACTTTATCACCTCGGCTTTTTATAATGAGAAACATTTAAAAGTACAAATATTAAACAATACTTATTATAAGAGTTATCAAAAAGGGCATTGCAACTTTTTACCTTTTTAATTTGTTGAACTCTAAATATAGCTCTAATATCAACTACAGATATCAAAGATATTACGATAAGACTTATTATAAGAATTGTTTTTATAATTTTATAATAATATTTCAAGAGTTTTCAGTCAACTATTTTTTAAAATAGTTTGTCTCTTCAGAATTTTCTGTACAATATTACAAAACTTTTACAAATATATATGTCGGTTTGATATAGCCCAAGGTTCTGGCACTTTTAGTTTAGTTACTTACCTAAAGGTAAGTAACTAAACTAAAAGTGCGTACTTACACATTTGCATTATGTACTTTATTATCAAGATAGAAAAAACTATTAAGGAGGACAAATCATTGAAAACTCTTGTTGTAGTAACACACCCTAGCATAGAAACATCTGTTATTAATAAGTTATGGGTAGAAGAAATAAAAAAGTATCCAGAAAAGTATACTGTTCACGAATTGTCTAGGGTTTACCCTGATGGAAATATTGATGTGGAAAAAGAACAAAAATTAGTTGAATCACATGGTAATCTCGTTTTCCAGTTCCCTATCTATTGGTTTAATTGTCCACCTCTTCTTAAAAAGTGGATCGACGATGTTTTAACTTATGGATGGGCTTATGGTTCTAATGGAGGAGATAAATTAAAAAATCGTAAAGTTGCTTTAAGTGTATCTGCAGGCATCAGAAAAGAGGATTTTAGTGAAGGTGGAAAATACAAGTATAAACTTGAACAAATATTAGTTCCTTTTGAAATGACATTTCTGTATTGTAGTGCAGATTATTGTTCATTTTTCGCGTTTTATGGTGCAGAAAGTGAGCCGAGTGCAAGCGAGTTGGAAAAAAGCACTCGGGATTATTTGAATTTTATTGACAATCTGTAATGGTAATCTTTATTGAAGCTATAAAAAAAGTATTTTTTAACGAGGAGATACTTGTTTTAATTTAAACAAAATAGCTATGACTACCTCTGCACATCCTCTAGAGATGGCAAACGGTTTTTCTCTCCCCACTCGCACATCATATTTAACAATGGGACAAGAGAAAGACCACGTTCAGATAATGAATATTCAACTTTTGGAGGTATTTGTGGAAATTCCTTGCGTACAATAAGGTCCTCCGCCTCCAGCTCTTTTAACATAATGCTTAGCGTTTTAAAGGAAATGGTACCGATACTTCGCTTCAGCTCATTATGTCGCATAACCTTATTTTCAAATAGCCAATATAGAATAATCATTTTATATTTACCACCTATTAACGACAACGTATATCCAAAGCCGGTGTCTTTTAGTTCAATACCGGTTGGAACACAGGTTTTGCACACAAGTAACACTCTCCTTTAAGTAAATATATGAAATAGGTATCCTTTACAATAAATCATTATGCAATCTTATCGCTAAGGATGTAAAGTAAAATCACGATAAATGCCTAATTTAAATAAAGCTCAATAAAACATCCTTTAAACTGACTGAAAAAACTGCTGGGTGAGGTAAGAAATATGAATTTAAAAGAAAAGATGAGATTGGGCATAACGTACTGCGATCTTGAGCCTGAATTATTAAAAGAGCGAGAAGCTGCGAAGAAACTAACAAGGTTATATAATTTAACTACCGATGCTGATAAAGAGTCCAGAGATAATATACTGGATGAGCTGTTTGAATCGCGGGGAGAAAACACAATTATTGAACCCAATTTTCGAGTTGAATACGGATTTAATATCAACGTAGGAGATAATTTCTTTGCCAATTATGACGCAATCATTTTAGATTGTACAAAAGTTACAATTGGTAATGATGTTTTATTTGGGCCACGAGTAGGAATTTATACAGCTAATCATGTTACGGACCCTGAAGCCAGAGCAAAAGGTGACGCTTATGCTTTACCAATCACAATTGGTAATAAAGTTTGGTTAGGAGCCAATGTAATTGTAAATCCAGGCGTGACTATTGGCGAAAATAGTATCATTGGGTCCGGAAGCGTAGTTACAAAAGACATTCCCTCTAACGTCATTGCTGTGGGTAATCCATGCAAAGTAATTAAGAAAATTTAATTTTGTAAAAAATATATAACCAGGTGAATTATTAGGTAACTATCCAGAACACTTGTTTATGTGAATTGGAAATAGAAATGTATGTTTATATAAAGCGTTTAGAGTATATTTATGTTGGATATGAATAGGGATGTCAGCTTCCAAGGGTTGACTAGTGACTAGTGACAAGCAGGCACGAATCAATGACCTTCTATTTTTCTAAATAGAGGGTCATTCCCTTTAAATATGGAGGGTAATAAATAAAGGTACAACAGTTGTACCTTTTCATATATCAAAAAAATCATCTGGCTTTAATTTTGAGTCAAGTTTCCTTAAGGCCTTCATGATTTTTTTGATTGTGGTACCCGATGGTACGTAGTTAGAATCATTGCAAATTTTACTTATTGTATTTTTATTTATTTTAGTAATTTCACTTAACTCAGTTTGAGAATATCCTTCTTTATCTAGAAATCTACCTAATTTACTTCGCTTCTTGCCTTTACTCCACAAGGTAAAAACCTCCTTTTTAAGCAGGTTTAACAAAAATTCTTAAAAATATTCATCTTTTCAAAGAAAAATAGGAAAGATAGACAAGCATTCCTCATATGATAAAGTACAGAATCAAAAAATGTACGATCTTAATAAAATTAATTAGAATACTGTCGATATTTTTGTTATAAACATATAGCATGAATACAGTTAAGACCGCCTTATACACTGATACATAATGGGCGGTCTTTGTTATAGGTATGCTATAAAATTAGGGATTTATTAAATTAAAAGGCCCGCATTATAGAATGCGAGCCCTTCAGCAAATAAAACAAAAGTGGAAACAGGGGATTAACGTAGTTAATCCTTAGGGTTATTGACTTGAAAAGTCCCTTTCATTGTATCAATGTAGCAATTATTTTAAAATATGTAAAAGTCATCATTTTATTGGCTCTAAATGTAACCAAACAAGGAATTTAGTTACAAATATTATTATTTATAGAATAGTAATATAAAATTTTTTATTGTTTCCTAGGCGTTAGCTTTTCTACAAGTTCTCTAAAAGTATCAGCGCTCCTTAAAGTAACTAGATCGCATTCATAAGATTCTTTGTAACCTAGGAAATCAAGAGAAGGATTGATTTTATTGTAATGAAAGTTTAATCACAAATAAACTCCCCATACCAGCTTTGCAATTGGAGTTGATTCATATACAAGCATATTCTTACTATCTATGAAGATTACGTCCGTGCTCCTCCAGAGAGGCTTCGCAGCAATTTATATCATTTTCACATAAGGATGCTCACTGAAATCTCTAATACTACCCCAAAACCGTTCCATTCAGTCCCTCTTACCTATTGCAATTAATAGACTTGACTCTCAAGTTTCGCAACTATGACATCTTTTTAGAAAAGCTTAATATGTGTAAAGAAATTGAAAGCAAAAATAGTTATTTATTTTTGATATTCATAGACGACTGGAACTTTGTCCATTTTCACGGTTTTCGCCACCACATAACGACGATAGCCATCTTTCAAGATCTTAGATCCTTTTTCAATCGTCAATGGCTCATCTAAGCGCCCTGTACGCTTCACAAAATCAATAACCTTTTGCGTTTTCTCAGGGTTTGGACGTGTGTTTAAGAACGCTTCAGGTACGACAATTTCATCGAAGCTCACGAGATCCTGCGTTCCTTTGGGTTGATTCGGTAGTTCTCTCTTTGATGGCGCAGTCTTTTTCTCTTGAACAAATGTCTGTGTCTCTTTTGCTTCTGACTGAACCGTTTCTGCGCTCTTTTTCTCTTCTTTTGCTGCAGGTTGAGAAACAGGCGCTTGTTCATCTTCCTGCTGAGTAGATTCCGTGTTCTTTTGTGCTTCAGAAGGCGCAGAAGCTTCTTGTTTATTTTCTTTTTTCGCATTTGACTCAGTCTTCTCTTTGTCATTTTTATTCGGGAGAACGGTAATCTGGAAACAGATCACCCCTACTTCCCCAGGGCATTCATCAATGGGAATGTCTAACGTTGGTTCCCCTTGAATTAAGATTTTTTCATGCATGATACTTTTTTTCGTGAGACCTGTTTTGTTAAAAGCCTTCTTTGCAACGAATACCGTATACGAAATAAACGTACTCTTCTTTAACCCTTTAGGCGCAGATGGTGACCCTTTTTCACGCATATCAAAGGCAACATAGCGATCGTATTCTCGTAGTGGTCCTGTGGCTGTTCCGGTTAACGTAATTTTATGTGGCATAATAGTCGCCTCCTGCGTAGATTTTTAGTTACTGTTTATTTAGAACACAGTTCTAAATAAACAGACTTTATTGAAACATCAGCTTCTAAGAGATTTCTACTTTTTTGATTAAGAAGCTGTGTCTTTCAACTGGTCATGGTGACGCAAGCATTCTTGCTCCTCTGGTGTTAAGACTTGTCCTAAATCCTGTTTCAGCTGCGCCATTTCTAGCAAACTGTACGTAGAACTGTGTTCTTGCAGCAAGTCCCCTTCTTCTGGTGTTAGCTCTTGTCCTAAATCTTGCTTTAACTGAATCATTTCAAGCTGTTGCTCCACTGTAACGTCTTTTTCTTGTTTAGGTTGGTCTTGCTGCTGTTCAGCTTTTAACCAATCTGGAACGAGTTCCTTACGGACAATCCTTTTTGGTGTAGCTAATTTTGTTTCTTTGCTTTCGTTATGTATAACTTCTTGTTGGTTTGCGTATACTGATGAATAATCCTGTTCTTTAGGCTTTGTTAATTCATAGAATTGATTTTTCGCAATTTGGTAGATTAATCGACACATATCCCGTAGGGATAAAGGGTTGCCTTGTTGATTGGCTTCATGCACATATTTATCTAAGCCCACAATGGATGTATACGCAATTTCATGTACTTGCTCTTTTTTAATCTCAATCTCTGTATCTTTTTTTACTGCCTTTGCAGCATTT
>Ga0268252_1000343_pt1 | contig 31151 bp, 33 predicted proteins | sample AgamicMgSfrz_FD_200244 | JGI IMG/M metagenome (GOLD analysis project Ga0268252, IMG submission 200244) | Agave microbial communities from Guanajuato, Mexico - Mg.Sf.rz (v2) (version 3) | ecosystem: Host-associated > Plants > Phyllosphere > Phylloplane/Leaf | place: Guanajuato, Mexico | collected... | reverse complement strand
CCCATAAGGATAGGAAATGATTGAATACAAAGCGTGAACACCCAATCGTTTTGTTGATGAGAATGGCTTGTGCCTGATTGGGATAGATGCGAAACTTATAGGCTTTATGAATCATGATTTCATTCCCTTCCATTTTGGTATATGACTATTATACACCAAACATACATTCGATAGGTAGTGGCGTAACACTTTCTGTATGTCGAACAAGTAAGATGGCTTCCTGCCATCCCTTGTTCGAAGCCAATTCATCTCCCACCTACTCACTTGGGCTGTGACCCTTCACGCTCCTTGAGGAAGGAGTCTTCTTGGCTAAAATGATAAAAATATCCCGATCTTCTATTCCAAGATATTTCATATTTTCAATTTGACGTTCTTCATTTTGGTCTTTACTGGAAACTCTGACATATCCAAACTTTTTATCTTGCAATCTTTTCACCTCGACCACAATTATATCTGTAAAGGTATAAAAATTAAAGATGTCTGTAAAATGAAAAATTAACTTTTATGGACGTGTCTTTCCCTATGTTTCTGTGTATCTGAAAAAGTGTACCTTTGCGAACGGTACACCTAAACTATTTATCAACTTATGTAATCTAGTTTATGCATTTAATTTGTTATATATTTAGTGCGTAACTAAATTTTTAGTTTACCAAAAGGGAATACATTTGGAGAGGGGCATTTTATGAAGGGGAATACGTTTATTTTTTTTATGATAGCATTAGTCGAAATTATCGGATTGTTGTTTACCCCAGTTGTACATGCTGAAACAGAAACATCATTTCAACCAAATGATTTCTCTACGCATGGCTTGGGTTTAAAAGATACTAAAATGAAAGAAGATATACCTGATTATACACCATCTATTTCTTATCTCACAAAACAAGAAGCAACCAAACAAAAACAACAGGGAATTCAAAATCCAAATATTCTTCCCAATCGCATCGATTTGCGTGAATATTTTCCAGAAGTACGAAGTCAAGGGAAGTTTGGTACATGTGTCCCATTTGCTACAACTGCTTTAAGAGAATACTATATTGCAAAAGATGCAGGAGCACGTGGAACAGACATTACGTATTTATCGCCCTCTTATATTTATTATCCAAGTGGACCAAAGGATGGTATGTATTTCGAATCAGCCTTTCAAATTTTAAAACAAGAAGGCGTACCTCCAGAAACAGAACGCTTGTATGATTTAAATCCAGAAAATACAAACCAATTTAAAGAACCTCTTACAGCTCTACAACAAAAAAATGCAGTGCCTTATAAAATTAGTTCCTATCAAGCTATACGTCAAGCAAATATGCTTGCTGATATAAAGCAAGCAGTAGCCAATCAAGACCCTGTTTTAGTTGGAATACATGTATATCCCAACTTTGATGCAACTCCTACATCCGGAATTGTACCACCTGTTACAGAAAAGAAGTCCAGAGGGGGACACGCTCTTGTTGTAGTGGGGTATGATGAGACAAACCAATGGTTCATTGTAAGAAATAGCTGGGGGACAAAATTTGGCGACCAAGGATATGCATATATGCATTATCAGACATTATTAGATATGTCAAATAGTGTGGCGTATGTGATTAAACCTTCGCAAAAACAATATCCACCATTTGGTGTGCAGATGGCAGCGACAGATATAAATCCTTCTGAAATCAAATTTAATATATCAGCGAAACATGCGACTGCGTACGATTTGTATAAAAATAACCAAAAAGTCCAGACCTTTACGGCATCTACTATTACAGATTTAAATATCATGCCTGAGCAAGCTTATATGTATCATGTGGTAGCAAAAAATACGATAGGAGAAACTCGCAGCTATCCTTTGTCTATTTTAATTCCACCTATCATACCGATTAAACAGGCTAGTTGATATTAATCATGAAAGATAAGGTAAGAGCTACTTTTTGTGATTTTAGTGGAAGTCCATTACTTGTTGTAATGGACTCTTTCATGATGATATGAGAGAATGAGACTAGATGGGTAATAATAATAAAAAAAGAACGGTTCTATTGGCATAGTCCGTCCTTCGAGAAGGGAATAATGACAGTTATTCTTCTTAATTATACTTAATAAAACAGAAAATTCAATCTATTATATATTGAGAAAATATTCATCTTCCGAAATAAGGTGGTTATTATGAATAAAGGCAATGCCATTTTAAGATTGTTATCAGAAATTAGGTTGGAACTTAAGGAAATAAAAGAACAAGTGGAACAAATACAAATCAAGTTAGATACATTCGAATCACAGAATCAAGTGAAGAACAAAGTAAAGCAAAAGAAACCAAAATCCAACCCAAAAACAAACATAAACCCTGATAAAAAAGAGAAGCGAGATTGGAAATATCCAGCTAAAATGAAATAACAAATTGAACAGTGCTTTCCCCTAATATATAATGAGTGTACACCATTCTTTTATTCAGTTGTGGGAATGCGAGAATAATACAACCGTAGCCGTCTCTTATTCCCTCCTGTACTTTCCACACATGAAATGTGAAAGGGTGTACGGTGTATATGATTTTTTTATATCGATTTGCCGTAAAGGAGAATCCTATTCATTTTGTTTTAAATGAAGAAAAGTTAATTTTGTATCCATTCTTAAGTTGATGGGCATGGAAGTGCCATAAATAATAAAATGCGTTTTTGCCGCGTACTTTTCACCTTCTTATGAGCATGGGGTGTCCATGTTTTCAGAATTTCTAAATCGACATTAATCTTTTTTCGATCGCGTGTCCCTTTCTTCTCAGGTCATTATTCTGCAGTTTTTGTATCGGAATCATCCGTTCGACAGAATACATCTATAATTTCCTGAGCAATACCATGTTCTAACTGCAATGGCGCTCCAATCAAGAATTTATATAGTTGATCTCTCACATTTTCAACTGTAAGATCTGGTGTTTCTTTTATTATTTTATCTATTTGATTAGCAATCTCTTCAGCATGTTCCTCCAACTGCTTTTCTGCTTCCACACTCAGCATTTGCTTAATTATTTCAAAATCCTTATTTTGTAGTGTTTTAACGATATATCCAAGGAATAATTCAAACTGACTTCCCGTCTTCCCTGGTAAAACGAAGCATTCATCTTGAGAATACATCCCCCCTAAAACTACTACTTCATAGTGTTCCATCAAGCCAAATCCAGTTACTCCTAAACTTAAGATTCGATCAACTGGTATATTTTTTACCAATAGATAGGGGTGTATGGTAGGATCTGAGCTCACCGCGTAATCCTCCGCACTTCCTTTTGAAAAACTAAAAGATGATAAGGCAGCAAATGACTGCACATCCACACCATTTCCGTTCATTTTTGTCGGTGATTTGACGCCACGAAATAAAGTTAACTCTTTTATCCCCCTATTTTTTAAGAAATGTTGTGTTTCATTTTTAATCTCTTCTAAAATGATCCCGATTGTATCAATGTGTGATTCGTACTCACCTAGCTTGTCTTCTTTCCATCTATCTGTATTTGCATAAGGAAGATGGAACTGCTTCTTCGCAGCCAATTGTATAGCTTTGATTAAGGGACGATCTGTGAATCTATTCCAATGTATAATCAGTTCTCTAATAACATCCTCCATATTGTCTACCCTACCAATTTGCTCATCTTTACTAAGTGTTTTTCTTAACTCTTCTATTTTATCGATACATTCTGGATGTGTTATTTTCATATTTCCTGCTATTCTTTGCGCTACTTCCTGATTTATAATCGCTTCATGTTCAAGCGACGTAGTATTATCATTCGTTATACCTAGCCCAGCTCCGATAAATAAGTTTTGTTTGTTCTCTTCAAATAATTGCTTGTGATTAGCAAGGTCCGTTTGTATCTTGGGAAGATCAATTTTCCCTACACTTTTTTTCTTCAGAAATGAATCGTTATTTTTTAGAGTCAATTCGTACTGCAGTTTCACCTCTTGTGTATTTGTAGCAGCAGAGGCAGTCCCTCCCCATACCCCTACTCCTAAAGTAAAAGTTGTACAGCTTGCCAATAATACTTGTTTGTAATTCATAGAAAAATCTCCTTTGATATATTTATTTATATGAGAAATTTTTGATAGAGCCCTTATTCCTGAATGAAAATATTTCCACGTCCTGGTTCCTACCAAATCATTGAACAAAATGTATACATAGAATGATCCGATGTCACTAGAATCCAATACGTCCTCTTACTCTTTGCTTAAAAATGCTCGAATATCGGCTAATTCTCTTCGAGTGGGAATCACTGATATTTGAAAAACAGGTACCGCTATGTCCCTTAATGGAAGAGTACTTATAATCCCATCTATACCTAACTTTTGAAGATTGTATGTTTCAATATCTAATACTTCCTCTGATGCAATCGATAAGGTATTTCCAAACTCGTGATAGAGTACACTTTGCAAATATCGATTCCATATAATAGAATCGTATACATACAAAATCACTTTTTTACGATGGGTTTGTGATAATTGAAATGACGCTTCTAATTGAAGGGTGATAGCCAAAATGGCCTCTTCGTTGACACCATCCAGAGCAGGATGTACTTGCACCCATGCTGTATACACAGCGCGGACTTTTCGAAAAGTTACCACATGTTTTTTCTTGATTTGTTCATGCCATGCAGTCGAATCCACCGTAAAACTAGGAATAAACCGAGAGCGATATGACACTTGTCTAATACCTTGCAACAAACAAAATAAAAAATCTTCATCTTTCTGCAAAGGCATATGAAATACTCCTTCTAATCGCTCGACTAAAATCTGAGCATATCGATACATGGTAGATGTACCTTCAAAAAAATATTGTAATACCTCTTGTTTATATTGCTTTTGGTTAGCATGGACAAACAGTCAACAATTCACAGCAATCGTAATAAAAATTCGATCTGTTTTTGTCAGTGAAACATCGCATACTACTAGCGGGAGAGCGTTTATTTTGTGATAAAAAGGCGTCTCCATAATCAGTGCCTCATAAACCGGTGAGATTTTCATTTCATGTCCTTAATTTTATGAGCAGAACACAATCCTTAAATATAATCTTGAATATGTTATAGACGTGTATCTTTTTGGAAGTTTAGATGAAAATGATCTGCTTCATTATATACTCCAAATTCATATCCTTGTTCTTGGTAAAATTCGATAATCTTTGGGAGCGCCTGTAATGTTTGTTGTTTTTCATGCATCAAAACAACTTCTACCTCTTCTGTAGTTTGTTTTTTTACGTTTTCTATAATTTGAACTGGATTATCTTTTAATTTCCAATCATCTGAGTCTATTGTCCAATCCCAAACCTTTATTCCAGCTTCTACAATTTGATTACGAATTTCTTCACTCTTTAATCCTGGTTCAGATCCATACGGTGGACGAACCAGTTTAGGAGTTGTACCTGTAATATCATGGATAAGAGCCAACGTTTCTTTCATCTCTGGTACAAATTGCCCTTTTTTGTATAACTTATCACTATTATGTGTCATACTATGTGCACCAATATAATGCCCTTCTTTTACTGCTCGTTTTACATATTCCTGAAAACCTGTATGTTGTAAATTACTACCCTGCATAAAAAATGTTGCTTTGACATTTTGTTCTTTTAATACATCTAAAAATTTTCCAGTTAATTCGCTAGGTCCGTCATCAAATGTGAAATAAACGACTTTTCCTACTGGTTTTCCATCAGGTCTTTTTTGTTTTGTCGGGGATGTTTCCTGCTTTACTTCTTGCTGTTGCGTATTAACTTGTTTCATACTTTCCTTAGCTACTCCCTTCGCTGGAGTAGCATTCCATTTCCCAATTAAAAAGAATATGAAAAAGGTCGTTGCTAAAACAACTCCTAGAGATAGTATTGCTTTAGTTAATACACTTGTTTTTTTCTTATTCTGTGATTCTTTCATTATCTTCTGACCCTTTCCCTGTTGACTTTCATACGAATTATTTATAAAATTGAACTTTTACTCGACTGAATTATTCGTTTCAGCCGGTGTTTACAATAAATAGATTAACAGCAACAAATAAAGATAAAATGCAGATAATGTCGAGAACAGTTAAAGAATACTATATTGGTAACTACTCAGCTCGAGCAAGCAAAAAATCATGCCAAAAACATGTTTCCGGTTCGAAAACATGAAAAAGACAATATTTGAATAAGAGAAACATCTATAGAAAATAGAAAGCATTCTCTTACGAAGTAGGGGTAGTGAGACGGTTCGTGCTCTAGTCCGTCAGATGATTTACATAAAATAGAAAACCCTACTATTTCAAAGAAACCCCATTCGGAATATATACACTCATACCCAATACATGCTAAAAGTATGTAACCTAATAGAAGAAGGAGGATTTGTACGAGTTTATCGTTCTTTAAATACTATCGAATTAGCACAAGTCCTTCGACAAATAGAAATAGGTGGTTTAAATAACCCAGAATTTACATTCGAAATTGATACAAATATTCTGCTATCTGGCCAGTGCTTTCATAGTAAATTAGATGCAGCTTATGGTCATAAGTTGATAAAAGAGCTTTTCCAGCTAACAGCTTAAAATACGAAAATGAAATTTTGTTTGTAAATAGGCATCCTAGAGGGAAAATGACATTTAAAACTAAAAATATATATCACATAAACAAAGAGGTTTGTTATGAAAGTAGTGAACTACCCGCCACTTAACGTCCTAGCGGACTGTTTGAAGTGAGGGCTTCTCGGTTAGTCGTTACTTTTGGTAGCTAACGAATTCGTCCTAAGACAGCCGAGCTAACTCCCTTGTTCCAAGGGTTATTTTATTGCTATCTATGCTAACGCCAATAGGCGTATTGCTTCATTTTTGATATTGATAGCTGCGTTAAATCTCTATCGAGATGTACACCGCATATACAAAAATAGACTCGCTCAGACAATGACATATGTTTCACATTTCCACAACTGCTACATGTTTTTGTGGAAGGAAACCATTTGTCTATTTTCACAAGTTGTTTGCCTTGTTCATTTCGTTTATAAGCTAAAAAAGAAGTGAACATGCCCCAACCATTGTCAGCGACACTTTTTCCAAAATGAAGTGCTTGCGACATTCCTTTCATATTTAGATTTTCAATAGCTACAACATCAAAATGAGTAGCTAACTCTTTCGACTTAGGATGAAGAAAGTTCTTACGTTGGTTTGCTACTTTTTCATGTAGCTTCGCTACACGGATACGTTGTGTATGCCAACGCCCTGAACCTTTTGTAGGTCTTGATACTACTCGTTGTTCCTTTGCTAATCCAGTCTAACATTTCACGATAGAACTTAGGATAATTGGCTCTCTCATCCTCAGAACTGACGTATAATCCATCCATCGCAAAGTCTAATCCAACAACTGTTTCTACTTCTTTTTGTACAATCTCTTTTTCGTATGCAGTCAAAATGGACACATCGTATGTACCAGTAGGTGTCATAGAAATCGTACATGACTTGATTATATGGTCTTGTGGTATTTCTCTATGCTGTTTGATACGTACCATTTTCAGTTTTGGCAATTTGATATGACCGTTACGCAACATAATATTTCCGTTCACTACATTCGTTGTATAAGACTTTCTGTCTTTTTTGCTTTTGAATGTTGGGAAGTCATTTTGACCACGAAAGAAATTTTTATAGGCAGTTTGCAAGTTTAGTTGAGCATTTGCCAAAGCTAATGAATCAACTTCTTTTAACCACTCAAATTCTGCTTTGTATTTTGCAGGCGTGGGAAGCTTTTGTTTCTTTAGTTGATCCTTATCATCTTTATGTTTTTCATACGCTTCTTTCCGTTCAGCTAACATTCTGTTATACACGAAACGTACACAACCGAAGGTTTTACGTATAAGATGTGCTTGGTCTCCTGTTGGATACAAACGGAATTTATATGCTTTATTCTGCTTTGTCATATCATTTCACCTCACTTTTCACTTTGATTTTCAATATATGTTTTTACTACGTCTATTGGCGAACCACCAGTAGTTAGCAAGCAAAAACTTCTTGACCAAAACATCTCTTTCCAAAGTTTCTTTTTCACTTGTGGAAAGTCTCTTTTCATAAGTCGAGAACCTGCACTTTTATAAGCATTGATGAATGTTGTCATTTCTGTATTCGGGTGTGCCTTGAACAAAATATGAACATGGTCTACATCATGATCCCATTCAACTCATGTGATGTTATAGTTTTCAGATAGTCGAACAAACATATCTTTTGCATAGTCTGACATATCATCATCAAACACATTTCTTCTGTATTTCACGACCAACACAAGGTGATAATATAATAATAATACTGAATGGTTATTACTATCTCATTTCATTTATATACCAACCTTTATAATTTATAAGACTGATTATATCAGAGGCAAAATAAAAAGGAAAACCTTTTGGCAACGCCAAACCGAAATGCATCTCCCACCTACCGTTGGACTACGCCCTTCACACGCTTGAGGAAGGAGAATTCTTTCGGGAAATTCGTTAAAAGAAACCAATCAGTTTCATTTTTATAAGAAAATGTATCAAGACTTGTTAGAATAGTCATAATTCGGTGCAGTTATTTAGTAAAAATTTAATGGTTTTCTTTACTAAATGCAAAAAGTTTAAAAAGTCGACTTATTTAGTTTATTTTCTTGAGTGGCTCCAAAAGTAACAAATGGTTGCCGTATGCCAAAAAGATGAGAATTGTTATAAAAAACAATTGGTACATGTAAAAAAACTTGGTTATACTTTTACTTGCACAACGTAGCAAAATCACAAAGGATGAAGAGACGGCTAAACAGCGCTGTCTCTTTGTTTATATTGGTAAGTTCATAGAATTATGATAGAATGAGTACAACTGTATAGCGTGGGGTGGTTGGTTGCTGTCCTTTCTCTTATATATTTAGAGAGAAAGGAGGTGACTCCTATGATGGAATATTTACTGTCTTTGCTACAGGATTTGTTAAAAGTATTTTTAACAATCCTTGTGACTGGTTTTGGAAACAAACTAGTTAGCAATATGAGCAAACAACGTAAAAGAACTTCCCTACGCCGTCGCAAGCAAAAAGGAAGTTCTAAGAAAAAAAACTTTGATTAGCAACTCCGCCTTGCGGTAGCAGTTACCAGAAGAGATGTTGACGCATCTCTTCTTTTTATTTTATGTGTTCTAGGAAATACTTATACCTTAATTTTATACTTATATTATAGCATCTTCAAAAGCAATTGCAAATCTCACTGCCTAATTAGGCAGTGAGATTTTTAGATTACTCATTGTGAAAGTGTAAAGTGAATTCGTAATATTTAAAATAAATATTATCAATTTACTTTATTTTATACTCATGACAAAATATAATTACGCTAAATTTTTCTTTCAATCTTTTCCCTAATAAAGATTGAAGCCATTCACAATGTTTAGCTTGAAAAAGGAAAGCTCATTTCTTGTAAAAGAATGAGCTTTTTCTTTACTCTTCTTCATATTCTATCATATAGCTTACGCTATTACTACATTATTCTTATGTGTTTTCTTAGGTTTATCATATATTGTTATTTTAAGAGAAAGAATAAACATATACACTTTATCAAAAACGATGTTTTTTGATAAATGATAAGATAAAAAACTAGGTAAACTTGTTATGGGGTAGTGAGACGGTTCCTGTTCTAATCCGTCACCAACACTCCATGATTTAGGAATTTTTAGTCGGTTAATAACAATTGAGTTAGAAAAACTAAACATAATAAATCGCAATAGAAAAAGAGTATTTCAACCTGCATTTTATGATTCATCTGACTGACTAGAGCAAGAACCATCTCACTATCCAAATGGGTATATTTTTTCTTATTCCCCTTTTTCGGGGGATGGACAAAACCCAAGCAAGAGTTTTTACTTTTTTGATTCATTCAAGAATACACAGAGGCTTTTCTAAACACTTTATCCATGCTGTTCCTTGAATTTTAATTTAACTAATGCTAAAATATTAACATCCTTGATTGTCAAGGAATACATTATGTGAGGTGATATAAATGGGTAACCTTTTTGAAAAAGAATTTGAGTCCATTGAAAATAAAGAAATCACAATTACAGGAAAAAGACAAATTACCATACCTAAAAATTATTATGATTATTTAGGTATGAAGGATTCCCTCCATGCCATCCTTACCCCTCAAGGGATTTTTTTGAAACCATCTAAGAAAGAACAAACAGTATATGAGGAAGATATTCAAAAAATTGTTTCTGAATTAATTGCCAGGGGCTATAAGGGTGGCGAACTTGCCGAGAAGCTATCAAAAAGAATTGCTGAATACGAACAGTTTTTAGATCATAAGATTGAGCAATTCCAAAAAGAGATGGAAGGTTTTGTAGGTAAGGAGGATGATTTCAATGGACTTGACATTTTCTTTGACGAAAAAGATGGAGAAACTGATTAAAAAGTTAGAAAAAAGACAAAAAAAGCTTGTAGATGAATATGAAAACAAAAAGGAAATTATCCTAAAAAATCCAGGTATCGGTAAGACACTTAAAGGTGATCTAAGTGAGTATAGAGTGCATGATTGGACGATACAGGGAACTGGAATTCGTTTAGCATATGTATACTATATGGAAGACAATCACATTGTCTTTGTATATTTTGGAACTAGAGAGAATTTTTACCGAGAATTAGGACGATATGTCAATTAACTTGATAAGACACCATATTTATACAGAAATGACCAAATTAGATATGACAAAGACACCTGAATCCAATTGGCAGCCAATCCGTGCTCTATCAATGATTGCTAATATGATTGACGGACAACTAGAGGAATCACAGGAACAATACACTACTCTATTGGAAACGCAACAAAAACCACATGTGTTAGATGAATACACAGTACATCGCGTCATTCAAGTATATACCGATCAACTTGAATTTTTGCCAATATATATAAAGCAACTCGAAAAGTGGCAAACAGAAGTGAGTTTAACACTTACTCAACAAAACGAGATACAAAGACTGCAAGAACAAGTAACACAATGGAATCAAGTTTTAACTGCTATCTTAGATTTAGCGAACAAATTAAAAGAAGAAACCATTGAAAAAGTAATGTCAAAAAGTGATTTGGATTTAGGTATACAGAGTCTGAAAAACAATATCACAAAATGATAAAACATACCAATTTCACAATCTTTTCTGTTAAACACCCTTTAGCAAATGCTTTTCTTTTTAACAAAAAAAGCCTGCATGCACAGGCAAAAAATTAGGTAGATAGAGTTGGAATATAATTATTCACCCCTTTATTATATACAAAGCCTTTTATCATAACAAGACTACCTAGCTAGAAAAGAAAAACCCCACATGTGGGGTTTCCTTACTTGTAATTATACAAGTACTCTTTTTCATCTGATTAGGAAAAAGATGAAAAAGAAAAGTTTAGCATATGTGTAGTATGCCATATTTCGCTCGAGAAATGGTATTAATATTTTCAATACATAATATTCAGAAGAAAAATTCTGATTTTACTTATCTAGAAAAGGTAAACCCTGCACCTTCGAGTGAATCTAAAAAATTTTAATTTTTAGGTATTCACATAGTTACAAATCACCACTACGTGACCATAAGTATTTCAAAGAGCAAAGTCTTGCAAACTTCAAGACTTTGTCCTTTATTTCATCCAATTGTGTATCGACTATCCTCTAAAACAAGTAACCTTGTAGTATCAATTTTGACACGACATTTCCCTAACCGTCGTTTTATTTCCGATTGTAATTTCTTGTTTGCTTCTTCTAAAGAATGCGCTGGAATAATTACTGATTGTAAGTCTGTTACCTTTCCATCATACATCACAGAAAAATCAATTTCATACCGATGTATAACGATTTACCCACGTCCTTTTCAAAAGTTCACTTACAACTCATCTTGACATGCGTTTTATTTTTGTATATTTTCACGATTACACTATGTTTCTTCACAATCCCAGCTAATCCTGCCACAATAAACCTGAAAAATTACAATACTTAACAAAATATATGCAATTGTCTTTTGAAAGATTATTCTTCTCTACTTTTTCTCCCTATAACCATTTAAGCTATCTAATAAAACGAATAAAGAACAAAAATTCACTTAATACCAAACTATTCACACTGCATTTAAAAATGATTACAAGCGAATCTGAAAAGTCATTTTCTTTGAAATGGTAATTTTTTATGTCTCAAATCATATATAAGTTGTTTTCCCACACATGCAACTCCACTTCCTGTCATCCAAATGGCTCCTCCCATTTGGATGACCCATTGCAATTCATTTTCTTGCAAAACATGATCAGATATATACATAGAGAATCCAGTCCAAAGAATAAACCAAAAACCATATCCATCATATTTACCTTGTTCTAACTTTTGCTCTTGAAACGGATATACCTGGATACACAAATAGGCTATCAGCAAAACCGACAGCCCTATTCCAATTGCGATCATTCCCCATCGCCCCATTTCTATTGTGTTATATCCTTTCATGCCTTTTCTGTATTACATGATGTACATGTGTAGAAAATGCTCTAAAATACGGAGCATTTTCTGCAGCTACTTTTCCAAAATCCATATACAGTAAAGTTTCTTCCAACAATTTCAGCTCGAATTCTAAAAACTTATCCCTCTGTTTCTGAATGGAATGCGGGATATTATGTATAGCATCAACAATATCCCGCACGTATTTCATACTATAAAAATCTTCTCTTGGATGTGAACATACATTTCGAATGAGTAAGAATGTTTCCTGCAATATCTCATGTCCAATATCGTGTAATCTATTTTGATTCATACCCTTTCCCCTTCCATTTCCCGATTATGGACCTTCAATTCCTGCATTGATTTGAAACTCGTAATTTTCTACAAACCATTCTTCCTCTTCTATTACCAAATACAACTTCATTGTATGTTTTTGTTGTTGTTCTGTCCCATTTACCGTAGTCACATAATCATATTTCACTGTTACTTCTGCTTTATTATCAGACGTTTTCCTGTAATACATATCTGTAATGTTTGCTTTTGTTTGAATCGGAATCGAAGGGTCCATCAAATGTCCATGTGCATCCTCTGGTGCTTCAAATAATTTTCTCTTCGCTTCTCCTGTCACCATTTCTTTTATCTGTGCTAATCCTGCCTTTTCTTTTTGCTGATTATCTTGTTGCATAAGAAGTGTCACAAACTTTTTGGCTACTTCCTGCCCTTGGTCTTGTGTATTTTCTGTTAACACGGTAATTCTCTTTTGAAGTGCTTTGTTTTCTGTTTTCAATTCTTTAACTTGTTCTGTCCATTTCTTTTCTGTTTTTTGCACTTTGTTTTGCAATTCACGGTTTTGACTCCATAACCAGGTACTTGTAATCACAAGTCCAACAATTAGAATGGCTGCTATTCCTTGCTTCATTCTCTTTCCTCCTTATCATTGTGGTAAAAATGGTGCTGGATCAACTTGCCCAAACTGAAAGGATGTTTTGATTTCAAAGTGGAGATGAGGTCCTGTTACTTGCCCTGTCTTTCCACAAACACCTACTTGCTGGCCAACTCCAATGTTCTGTCCTTCTTGTACCGTAATGGACGACATATGACCGTATAAACTCCAATACCCATTTCCATGATTGATTACAACAACATTTCCGTAGCCACCAAAACCTGAACCACCTTCGCCAAACTTCGCTAACTCTACAACGCCACTTTTCGACGAGGCTATTGCGGTGACACCGTCTTGGCAAGAATAATCAATCCCTTTATGAATCGTACCCCAACGCGGGCCAAATGGACTTGTAATCGTTGTTTGTGCGATAGGACGGATAAAACCTTGCGAGCTTGCTGCGCCAGTATCCACGACACCCCCAGGCTTTCCCGCTTCACAATTAAAAGACAGTCCTCCCATTTGACCGACAAATTTCGTTACTAATATGGGCCACAACCCATTCGTACCATGTGGATCATTTGCAGCACCTGGTGGTGCATATTTGGCGCCAATTGCTTCAATCGTTGTAATCCCCATGCCGATATAGTTTTTATATAAGTTGCGCGCCATGGCGCTAATCCCTGCTTCAAGTGTGGCAAACTTCTGGAATCCCCTCATTTGAGAACTACTGGGGTCCATCAATAGTGATAGGTAAGCTTTTGAAGTCATCGCTAGCTTTTCCCCCACTCCGCACCGTACGTGAGACTCTCATCTCATACGGCGCTCCATCTTGCTTTATAAAGTGATTTCTACTAAATTACATTTTTTACGATACTGGTTTATTTTCTTCCATTGTTTATCCGTGGGTTGAATTAACCGTGAATATTTTCGAATGGTTTGCATTTCAGTACTGTGAATAAGAAAATGTACAAATTTATGAATGATACGTAGATTTTCAAAAGCATCTGTTCCCCCTAGATACTTCGGAACATAGTGATGACAATGCATTTCATCTACGTATAGGAATGTTCCCAAAACCTCACATTTCCCCATTACCATTGAATAACGAGAACTCCGATTATCAGCGTACTCTGTTGACCGTTGACCTATATTACTTTGTAAAAGCTTTTTAATTTGGCTATAGACCATGTTAGTTAAGTTTTTGTGTTCTAGTAAATCTCTGCCTAACTGACTATAAAGCGTGAGCTTTTGGCTATAACTCATAAGAACTTTCATTTGAACATCTTTCAACGGAAAGAGATAAACACCGTCGATTAAATATGTTTTGTAAGTTAATCGATAAAACTTTTTATATAGCGGTGCCGCTCTTGTCGGATAACCTCTCTTGCTAATTAAACGCATTCGATTGTACAAGAACTTTGATAATTGATAATCAATTTTTGATAACTCTGGATGTACATTTGTTGCGATTCGAAAATAATTATGAATACCTAAAATATACGAATTATATTTCATCGCATTTTGAGAAGTCGGAGATTTCTGTAATGCAATTATTTTTCGTTTCGCTTCTATCTTGATTTCCTTTTTCTTTTTCTCAGAAATTCCCGTCATACAAATCCATTTCTTACTTTTAGGAATTGCTCGAATCGTGAAACCTAAGAAGTCAGATTTCTTCTTTCTTAAATTTATGATTTTAGATTTTTCGGGAGAGATTTCTAGCTTTAACCTATCCTTCAAGTAACCTTTTACACCATAAAACCACTTCTTAGCCATTTGATAGTCCTTTGTTAACACTTTAAAATCGTCTGCGTATCGTACGATAAAACCTTCTTTTAATTTTGTTGATTTGCGAAGACACCTGCGTTTATACCCATCAGTTGAGTACTCATTCTGAGTAGGTATATGCTCCCACTGATTCGCTATCCACCAATCAAGGTCGTTTAATACTACGTTGGCAAGCAAAGGGGATAATATGCCACCTTGTGGAGTACCGCAATTAGGAATGCCCATTCCACGGATAGGTGTTTTCAACATTTTATGAATGACTTTTAATAGTCTCCTATCTTGTATCCCCATATTCCACAATTGCTTAAGTAGTACACGATGATCGACATTATCGAAAAACCCTTTTATATCAATGTCAACTGCATAGTGGTATTTGACCTTATTTACTAAGAATGCCGTTCTAGCAATGGCATGTTTTGTACTCCTTAGTGGTCGAAAACCATAGCTATGCGCATAGAATTTTGCTTCACATATGGGTTCTATTACTTGTTTGATAGCCTGTTGTATTAACCTATCAAGAACTGTTGGAATACCTAAGGGGCGTGTTTTTCCGTTTGCTTTCGGAATATTTACACGTCGTATAGCTCTTGGTTTATAATCAACAAGTTCACTACGAACCAAATTGACAAGTTCCTCTTCTGTCAATTGTTTCAAGTAGGCAATTGTTTTCTTATCAGTGCCAGGCGTCTTTGCACCTTTATTAATTTTTATCGTTCTGTATGCAAGCAAAATGTTATTCTTGGCTATCACAATGTCCATGAGACGTGAGAACTTATGGTTATTTTTACTCGAAGTATATAAATCATCAAAGATGTCTTGCATTTGATAATATTCCCAGTAACGTAATGTTGTGTTCAATCGTGGACACCCCCTAAAAGATGTTTCCCACGTTCTTACCAGACCCTTTGAACTTCATTTTGTAGAAATCATTCATTATATACACAAGACTTGGGGCTATCCCTCCACGTTCATTACACGTTTCTTAGGTACTGTGCCCCTACTCTCACAGAGATAAAGAAATTTCAGTTCCCCTTATATTCACCTGTCCCATCATAGTGGTTAAATAACAGTTCTCTGCTTTCCACGTTTCGATATATCTAGCTATCCTTATTAACCTTAGGTGCTCACTTTGAGCCTGTAATCTGTATAGAATCGCTGTTTTCTATCCCGAATTTCATAGAAGTCACTCTTACTTTTCGGTAGATTACTCTACGTAACATAGATATGGGCTTTCGCGCCAACTCCCCGTATAGCCCCGTACATTCGCAAGTTCGTCAGTCCTTCTTTGGACATTCTCACCATAGTTAACTTTTCAGCCATCCGACCTATCTTTTACCATGGACTTTTGTCTTTAGGTAAAATTCAGCCGTCTTCACCTAGCTTCATACGATTTATTTCTATGAAAACGCCTCGCATGTAGGAGTATTAATGGAGATGTTTCAGCTCAACATGACGGCTTTCATTCCATCTCTCGATATATCAATTATTGCTATGACAGTGTCATAGCCCCTCAATTTCGTGCTTATGCACTTATATGAGAACGTGTCGCACGGCCCCCAGGGTTGTTATAGTTCTTTACTGCATTAGAAGTACCGTTCCCCGTTTCCAATCTTGCAATGGCCGCTAGTAAAACGGGATCGATTTGGTTTTGTGTCCCTGCATTTAAAAAGGCTTGTGCTTTCCCTGTAAAAACGCCGCCTAGGTGGGGTTTTAGTTCTTCTGGTGCCACTGTTTTTCCGCCTGGCCGACAAACCGTCATTCCATTACTTGGGATAGTTGCTGGCGCTTCCTCTTCTTTTTTGCCAATGCCTTGCGCCAAAACAATAAATAAAATAAATCCAATACAGACGAACAATCCTATTGTGAAAGTAGAACTTCCAAAAAGAAGTGTCAGTAACCAGGATTTCTTTTTCTTCTTTTTTTGTTCTTGTGCAATATCTTCTTGTATCGTTTTGTCTACAACTTCTTTTATTTCTGGTCTCATATCATCCCTTCCCCCTTACACAACGAATCATAATTGATTGGAATGCTTTGTAACGATTAGCCCATAAACAAGGGCTAAAAGAATCGGTATGATCGCAAAAGTATGAAATAGCAACGTTAAAATAGTAGATTGCTGGTTTTGTATAAAGTCTAATAATCCAAAATGACCGATTCCTACAAACCAAATGAAAAAGGCTAGTTTGGCCCTATCATCAATACGACAATGTGTCTCCCGATGGATGATTTGAAGAGTAAGAAGAATGAGCGTATACCAGATAAGTAACCCCAAACCAATCCATCCTAATAAATCTGTCGGCCATTCTCTTTGTATGAAAAGAATGATTATGTTCATCCATCCCAAACACCCGATGCAAAGAAAAATACTGATACTCACCATTTTCATACACGTTAATCCCCAGTGTTTCATAGCTATATCGCTCCTTTTTTTGTAAAAAAATAGTAAAGTCCCAAAAGTCTAGGGCTCTACTCATCTTTCTTTCGTGGCTCCAAATCATCTAAGTTATCTAAGTTTTGCGGATCAGTAGAAGGCATCCAGTTTTCACTTCCAGCGGCTACAGCTCCATATTGTATATCTGGTGTATCGATTGTTTTCGTTTCTCCTTGAATCGGTTCATTTTTGCTCACTTCTTTCTCATTTACTCGTGTTAAATCAGAAGAGGAAACAGATTCCGTCGGGATAAATGAGTCAGAAGAATTTATTATTTGTGTAGTTGACTCGACATCTATATTAGTAATTTTCGCGACAATTTCCCCCGCTTCATTCACTTTTGCAGGAATAGCATCTGGAATATCTGCACTTGTTGTTTCTGGTGTATGAGGTACAATGACACCTTCTTCATTTACATCTGCACGAATTGTATCTGGTATTAAAGGTTCATTTGCCTCTGTTTCAATTGGCGTTGCAATTTCTTGTTGTGGAATATTTGTTGAAATGTCCTGTTCTGGTTGGATTTCTTCCCTTGAAATATCCATCGGAATTTTTTCTGTTGGAATGTCTTGTTGTGGAATATCGGATGGGATTTCTTCAAATGTTTCATGATCTGGTGACACTTCCTCTAATGGAAGTTCTTCTTCTGTTTGAACCTCTTCATATGCCGCCATATCGCTTGAAACTTCTTCTAGTGGCATTTCTTGTTCTGGTACCTCTGGTTGGATTTCTTCATATATTTCCATATCAGTTGAAACCTCTTCTAATGGTACCTCTTGTTCTGGCAATTCTGGTTGAACTTCTTCATATCCCTCTATATCAGCTGGCATTTCCTCATCTTCTAAAGATACAAGTTCTGGTTGAACTTCCATTTTTGATTCTTCTACTTCTGTTCCTTCTTGTTGTTCTTCCATTTCTTGTTCTAATGCTTCCTTATTTAAACTGATAAGGTCTTGTTGCATTGGTGCCTCTTCTTCACCTGGTTTCGTTTGTTCTTTTCCTTCCACTTCCTGCTGTGGTAAATTACCATCTTTATCACGATCCTGTAAGGAAATAAGCTTTCCTTTCTTTTGATTCTCTTCTTTTTCTTGTTCCGTTTGATTATTTGGTAAATCATTCGGTATATTCGCTTGTATCAATGGATTGACTTTTGTTTTTTCGTCGTCTGTCCCTGCATTTTCTAACTGGCCGCCTGCCGCCGCTAATTCAGCCGCGCTGTTAAAATGTGCTCCCATTTTGTCTCCAATATAAGACATTGTATTTCCAGCGTACTCTTTTCCTTTATCTACAAAGTTTTCAGTCATAAGAGATATATTTGTGACTGTCTCATACACGCCACATGCTCGACTAAAGGCCGCAACAATATTTCCTCTAAACAGGTAGCAAAGAACAAAAACAAGAATTTGGAAAATCATTGTAGATACATACCCTGCAACGCCTGCTTCTGGTAATACGTATAGTAGTTCTGCTATCGTAAAGATGATGACAAGCATAACGGACATAAAGATTTTTAATGCCAATGGGCGAATCCATTGTGAAGCCCAGCTTTCAATTACTCTACGGTGTCCTGGCAATAGAGCCACCGCCATGACGATTGGTGAGATAATACTCATAACAAGGAACCATAATTGGAATGCGACAATCAGTAAACAAAACCCGATTACTGGAACACCTGCGAATGTATTTACCACATAATACATGACTGTAAATACAAGGCGCTCTCCTACAGAAGAAATAACCATCATTTGGTTTCCATTCTTCACTTCATCTTGCACCTTATTTTCTCTATCTTTTCCTGGTGCTTGTGCTAACAGTTCATCCACCCTCTTAGCACCCAATTTTTCTTTTGAATCTTCCCCATACTGTAGAAATAAATATGGTCGTTCAACTAACAAATCCCAAATCTGCTTTTTCACTGAAAAGATCGCGTCCGCTTTAGAACGTCCTGGATCACCCGCAACCGTTCCTGTTGCTTTTGCTAACACTGTTACACTAATTTCAGAACTAATTGTATTCGCGCTCTTTAAAATTGTACTTGCGTTCCCAATGTACGTAACAATAAAAGCAATAACAAATACCGTTTTTACTAGCTCACTTAAACCCTTTGAAGGTTGGCGCTTAATAAAGAAGATATAGCCCGCATAACAAGCGGATAACACACAAGCAATACCGATAATTGCTGGGAATAGTCCAGAAGATAGAAAGCCTCCTTTTCCAATACCAGCGATATTTTGCATGGCCGCACCTAATTTATCCGCTACGGTATCTACAATATCCAGATTCAATGCTTGATCGACTAAGAAGATGGTTAATTGACCCAGAATCACATTTAACTGAAAGGCCATATTCGCAAACCATTGACAAGTTGTATATAACATTCTTTGTAAGTCTTTGCCTACACTATCATCACCAAATAAATAGCCACCAACTTTTTCAAATACGTTTTTTTCATCTTCTTTTGGTTGGTACGTATCAATCTCATAATACTTACCCTTGTAAATTCCATCTGTGTACCCACTAAATAGATTTTCCGAGATTCGCGCCCCTTTTTGTTCCTGTTTTTCTTCCTTTTTTGCATCTTCCGCTAGGGCCACATGGGACCCTAACGGTAGTAAAAAGAATACAAGAATCACACAAATAGAGAAAAGTTTTTTCATTCCTTTTGCCCCCATTTATGAATATGAACTGGCTTTATACTCCCAACAATAGACTCTAAATTATTATGTCTAGCCCAGTTCCATTCGTAACTTTTCCATTTCCCGTCCTTTTCATCTTTTACCATTTTCAACTTCATTCCCATTTGAGCATTTTCTGCAGGATCAAAATATTTCACACGATAATAATATTCATTTTCGTTTTCCTTTAAATCATAACGGTATAATTCATAACGTTCCTTCATACCTTGACTTTTATTTGGGTTTCTAACTTCATTATTCATAAAATCATATTTTTCATATTGAAGTTCGTTCAATTTTTTTGAATCCATTTCAATATAGGCTCTCACATATTCCATCGCGGCCTTATCCGCTTCTTTCATATCACGTTCTTTCTGACTCTCTTGTTGATTTGCATTGCTTGTCTTTTCATTTGAGCAACCCGCCACACCCATTACCATTAACACTCCTGCTACACATAATTCAGATAACATACGTAATTTTTTCATCGTTCCACCCTTTATATAAATGAAATATTCATAATTTTTAAATCTGTATTGTAATACGAATTATGCCAATTGTTGCGCGCGCTCTTCGTCTGTTTTCGTAGAGGAATCAAATGCAGTCTTTAATTCTTGGAAAACAGGATCAATTTCTACAACCGCGGTTCGCCCAAAAATGTCCTGGAATAAGACTTCGCCACGTCGTAACTGGCGTAACATTAAGATATTTTCTTCTGTGACCGGTAAGTTATAGTAACGCAACATTTCTTCCGCTTCCTTATCGTATTTCAGCGCAAAACAGAACTTCATACCCACATTTGCTACCTCTTTATTTTCAGATTGATAATCGGATGCATTTTGTGTTCCTAAATACAAGCCGATATTGTGATAACGCCCTTCTCGAATAATTTTGTCAGAAGACGCCGCACCCTCTCTATTTTTCAAAATACTTGATGCCTCATCTTGTAGGTATACTTTGAAAATACTACGATCGGAATGCATTAAGGATTTACCAAATGCCGCTAATGCAATTAAGATACTACGAGATAATTTGTCTGTAACACTCTCATTCTTTTCCTCTGATTTTGGAATGCGTAAATGTTGGATTTGTAATACTTGTAACGGACGTTCTAAACTTAATACGCGGTAATCTTGACCTTGTTTACCAAACAATAAATCTCCTAGCTGGATGCCTTCTAAGGTTGCTAAACGATTTGTAAGAGCGTTTAATCGTTCTAATTCAGTTGGCAATAAATTAGGTTCTTTCTTCATTTCCTCTAGTTCTTTACGAACCAAAGTTAAACATGCGTCTTCTTTTTTGGCTACTCGTTCAATCGCTTTATATAAATAGTCATATCGGATATCCTCTAAGCCTACATCCGATAGGAACGTTAAAATTTCAAGTGCTAAACTCTTCGCATCTTCTATTGTTGCGCTTATTCGGAATGGGTCTAAACAGCCTGCATCTTTTTTATCCTTCCCAAGCGTCCATACTTGCAAGGTATCCTCATTGAACCCTGGTAATAATTCTGGCCACCTTGTGCGGTCCCCTTTTGGATCGATGATAAATGCCCTTCCGCCACTCATCACAATCCAGAAAGCGAGTAAGTTCATTAGGAACGATTTTCCTTTCCCTGTTTGCCCCGCGAACATAACCGATAAACTTTCAAACGCTGTTACAATGTTGTCTAATGCTTTCGCCGCGAGTTCGGGACGAACAAAAACAGGACGATTTAATTTCTTTGTTTTCCCAATGTAAAACCCTTGATTGTCACCAATTTGTGTTGTGGCCCCGAACATACCCATTGCAAGCACCCCTGGCTCCACAAATAATTTGAAATCCGTATTATAACGCTTAGAACCTGGTAAGAATTCATAGAAGTATGCTAATTGTTCTCCATATGGATTGACCAATTCAATTTTCATTTTGCGATATTCTGTAATCAGCGTATTGACGCGTGATTTTAATGTTTTCTCATCTTCTGCATATACACAAAACAATACACTTAGTTCATATCCAGGTGCTCCCGTTGTTTCAAATCGATCTTTTACAATTTTGACACCTCTTGCTTTACGATCAATTGTTAAATCTGTTGTGCGGCCGCCTACCATTGCTTGTTGGCGTTGATCGTTTAATTCTAGTTCACTATTCGAAAGTTTTTGGGTAACCATCTGGTTTTCTAAATGATACGCTCGAATACTCATCTCAACAGGAAACTTTAACGAATGGGATTGAATGCGATACATCCACTCTCCACCGGGAAAAGCTGATATTTCGGGCATACTTTTCGCCGCAAGAAAAGCAACATGAGAGGTTTCGATTTCCCCTTCTTCATTTTGTCTTTCGAGTATCAAAGAGCGCCCTGGGCTTTCATCAATCACCGTATCCGTTAAGTGCACCATTTCTTGTAAATCTGGCCGACGTACTTTTACCGCCTTTCCTTCTTCATTTTTCAAGGTAACTGTAGAACCTACTTTCCAGTTTTGATCCCGATTCAGTTCTTTCATGCCACGTTTGAAGTTATGATGGAATAAAAAGCGCGTTGTTGACGGTTTCGCACGTCTTGTATTAGGAAAGGCCCCTCTAACCTGGCTAAATAACACGTCTTCTACTTCTAAATAATTTTCAATTTCCTCTTCTAAAATATCCGTCACATTCATACCCGATATGTTTTGGGCTGTCTCTGCAAATCCTTCTCTTATCTTCTTCATAAATTTCCATGTTTCTACGACAGGGTTACGAATTTGTCTCTCTTTCTGTTCCATATTCAGTTGTACTAAAACGAAAAAGCGATATTCCATGTTCTCTTTTGCAATGGCCGCATTTCGTAAGTATTCTTTTACTTTTTTGAACAGAAAGCGCCCTGTTGGTGCCATCGGCCCTTTTAAAGTGGAAATATGTTCATCCAGAATTTCATCTGAATTTGTTGTACGAGGAATCACAAGTAAGTGGATATCATATTCTTGATGGGTAAATAGAGCGAGTTGATTGCGATAATATACTTTTTTCGTGCTTTCGTCTTGATGATCGTATTCAAATCCGTCTACTTCATACACTGCGGATACTTTTCCGTCTGTACTAAACGTTAAATTCTTTTCAACGTGCTTTAATGGTGATCTGTTCATCGTTTTCAACATCTTTCATTTCCTCCTTTTGGGGTAAAAATGTTACATCATAAGCGTGTATGTCCTTCCCTTCTTCTTCACTAGATGAATGTACGATTGGTATATCTTTGACATCATATTGCACACACACATGACCTCGAATCACATGTTTTTTTAATTTCGGCAAGGCCACTAATCGGCTACTTTGATGTTTACGTAAATGAAATGTGATCCAGGACCGAACAAAAGAGAAAAGCGATTTTCCATCTGTTTTATATTTATCGGTGCCCCATACGAGGAAAAGAGGAATCACACCATAATACATGAGCCAAACTTGATCGATCATATCCCCAAATATCCATTTGAAGGGAGGAAGGAAGCGGAAGGCTACAAGCCCCGCTTCTACCGCCGCAAAATAACCAAGTACCCTCCATGTAACTGCACGTGGAAGACGATACCCCATAATTTCGTACTGCCTCCGCATATAGTTCATATAACTTCCGAAACAATAGACAACGATAGAATTTGATTCTTTTTCTTTCATATAGCTTCCTTCCTTTCCATCCCTTGCTTAAACGCCAAACAATCCGCCTAACCACGTTCCAATTGTTTTTAATGCATCTGGTTTGTTAATGAAGAATACAACAATCCCGCCGCCAACAATTAACGTAATTGCTTTTCCCCATGCGCGCTTTGCCGCTACGGTTAAGATAACAATGATAAACGCACAATATAACGCGTAGGTTCCTTGTGTCTTCATCATTTCGAAAAATCCTTCTAACCCAATTCCTAACACAAAATGATTTATATTGAACATATACATGTCCCTCTCCTATTTTGTTTTTAAGTCTGTTACAATCCATTGTTTTCCATCTTGTTTGACAAACAACGTATAACCTGTTTTCATTTTCGATTCAGAATGTGGATCAATCATAGATACCTCTGTTTCTACCTCATATGTGCCTTTTGTTTTTCCTGGATAAATCTTAGAGGAAAGTACATTTTCAAATTTCATGGCTCCTTCTAACCCTTTAATATCTGTATTGGCCAAAACGTACGCGAGTTCTTTTTGTGTTGCGGTCGTATAGGATTTAAAAAAGGTTGGTAAAAATTCTCTAATGTCTTCTTTTACAGTGATTTCATGTATTTCTTCTCGCTCTTTTCTTTCTTTTTCTTCTGGTACTTCTGCTTTTTCATTCACTTTGACGATTTGAGGGTATCCACTAATCACAAAAGCCTTTCCATCTGACTGAACAGGAACCGACACTTGTTGGATCACCTCCTTATCCTCTGGTCCGCTATTATCTGTTTTCATGCGGCTTAATTTATATCTCACTTTAAAAATAACGTTGGCTTCCTTTTCTGTAACTTCATCTACCCTCAATACAGTTGCGTATAGAAAATTGGAATCCCATTGCATACTTGCAAAATCCAAACCAACTTGCGGATCACATGTTTTCGATATATAGAACTGTAAGTGCTCTGAACGTTTCTTCTTGCCTTCATCCCCTCTTTGCCACGTAAAGTATTCTTTTACGAATCCACGTGCAAATTCGATCGCTTCCGGTCGTGAGGCAAGATTTTGTTTTTGTGTGACTTCTTTCGGGATGATGCTGGCCTTTGCGTGTGTATCTCCCTTTCCTTTTACTACAGTGGTGATGGATACAATCAGCATCCAACAAAACAGAAGCCAAAAGGCCCATTTTCCAATTAAGCGGCCTTTATAGGAAGGAATCTTTATGGCTTTCCTAGCCTCCCCTTGTTTACTTTCAAATGTTTTTGCAAACCACTGTTTCCCCTTTTGAAACATATACATCCTCCTTTCAATTTCGGTACTGGCGTAAAGATCGTTCGTAGCAATCACAAGCGAATGAAGCCATGCCAACCGCGGTTGATTCATCTTTTATTTCATTTCTTGCATAATTGATAAAATTATTAAGTTTCGTTTGACTGCCTGTGATATAAGGGAATCTAGCATGAACCACATACCGTTTGTCTCCATCCTTCCCCACTTCAAAGGACGCTCCATCTGTAGCCCGAAATTCTCTTACAAAATCCAAACCTTCCAATTCGTCCATCATGCACTCTCCCTTTCTCTTAAAGCTGCAAGGAACTTTTGTGCCTTTTCTTTGAACATCCACCCTTTGTCTATCCTTGCTTGCTCGAACATGTCATAACAGCTAATTTCACGCTCAATTTCTAACATGGCTTTTTCTTTTGTAAGCTCTACTCCATCACACTTCCATTCCAATTCATCTGTATCTAATCCAATTTCTATTTCGATAATTTTTCCGTTTTCCATGAGATAGAACTTCTGCATATATACATCTGTTTGCGATAAACAAATCTCATGTACTTCCTCACACCCTATTCCCTCATAGATTTCCACTAGAAATTGAGATTCAACTTCTCCTACATTTCCTCTTTCATAGGTGTTTGTATGTGTAAACATCGTCCCTCTCCCCCTCATTTTTTTACTTTTTATCTATCCAAAGAAGATGATCTGCCAGCTTAGATGCCATATTGGCCACTTCTTGTGGGAAAACTTGTATCAAGAAAAGAAGGCCCCCTATTAGCAAGTAATTCATGAACATTTTCCATTTGCTTTGGTAAACCGAATAGCCTATAAACACAAGGGTTACGACACTGATAATACCTATCATGATTGGATTTCCTACGGAAAGTAAAATTTCTATCCTCCTTTATGATCGACCATCTTCCATATCCCCACTACGACCAGGAAGAAAAGCACGACACCTTCCCATCCTTGCGTATAGTAAATTTCCACCACTTTACTTTTTACTACTTCCCAGGCTTCTCTTGATCCTGGTACTCTTTTAAATAACCAATCTGAAAAGACAACTAATAGAAAAATACTGGCACTTATCGATAAAATAAATCGAAACACATTTTTACAGCCTCACTTTCATTTTTGGATTCCGAATATTCCGATAAATATTCCCGAATGGATCTTGTAAGATATCTTCAAACAGTGTAATAAACACTGGGATTTCTGGACTACTGACTCCTTTTAAATAACGAATCAATTCTTTCTCTCTACTTTCACTACCCGCAATAAATACCAGACGCCATTCCAACACTCCATATCCCATACCCATATGCGTCCGATATTCTGTCTTTTTCCCTTCTTGCGTCATAAAGTCGTTATAACGGATAATCTTTTTTTCTAATACTTCTTTCGATCCGTACGAACGCTCCATTTCCATGAATACACCAATATTTTTATCTACCGCTTCTTTTAAACCAATCACCGCAACCCCATCTGGTCGTATAACACGACTTTTCCCTTTTGCGTATTGAAATGTTGCTCGTGGTTCATTGATCCATTCCTTGAGTTCCAATCTTTCTTCTCTCTTTGATATTAATGTCATAGCACATTCAATTTTTGCTAACATTAAACTGTGATACACAAAGGATGCCGAACGCTGGGACCAACTATTTTTCCAATGCACACTCCCTCTTAATCCACGAACCATTTCTACCCCCTTTGCCGCAAGTGTATATACATTTTGCGGTCGGCCAGATTTACGAACCTGGCTTCGTGAAACAGGTAAAGGAAGTAATTCATTTTTCAAGTATTTTTCTTGTACTAAGCGATTCAAACGGTAGTATACTGATTTTTTCTTATGGTTCGGATATACTTTTTCTGTTATATACTCCATATCAACATAGATGTGATTGTGTATATCCATGAGTAAGTTTTGGTCTTCTTCCAATAACAACATACTGCACATAGTCTCTACTCCTTTTCCCACATATCAAAAATGCTTGTTTCTCCTTTCTTATCTTCCTCCATTTCGCCTTTAACCTCTGGTGATTCGATGATTGGTGTGTCTTCTGGAAGCTCTATTTCTTTTGTTTCTTTCTGTTTTGCTTCTTCTTTTTCTTCTTTCACTTTTACCACTGTGTTAACTTGTTTTCGGAATGGAATAATTTGTGCTTGATGTGCGTGTTCGACTGACTCTGTTTCTAAAACATGTTCTTTCACTTCTTCATAAGAAGATAGTTTCTCTTCTAATTCATCTAGCCCCGATGTCACAGCAGGTTCTTCTTTGGTTAAATCGACTTTTTCAGCTTGTAGATACTTGCCTTTTCCATATAGAAAATCATCAATTTCCTTGTCGATTTCTAATCCTGCTTTCCCATTTTGTTGCTCTAAAAAATGAATCTTTGCTCTGGTCCATTCATTTGATGCATGGATTTCTTTTTCGTTTTTATAATTCGCTGCTTTTCCATTTGGTAGGTATCGGTCTAATGGTGGAACACGTATGGTACACCACACATTTTTTGCCTCACCTCTGATATAATCTTGTGTTTGAATCGCTACAACTAAGTTAGGAAGGTTTTGCAAATACTCTGTACGAAATTGCTTTTGCATAATACCCTCTAGCGTTTTCGCAGAATTATGGCCTTGCCTACATACAAAGTAATTTCCGCCCGCTTCTGTTAACATGTCTGTTAGCTCTCTGTCTAACTGTCCCGAAACTTGCTGTGTAATCACCCATAATCCAAATCCATGCTTCCGATCCTTCGCAATAATTTTCGGAAGAACGGGTACTGGCACGTCATGTGCTTCATCTATCACGCCTAAATGTAGTTTGGAACCATGCGGCCGCTGTTGAGCGATACGGTGATATTGATTACAAATGTAACCGACTGTCAGTAATGTATCTTCTTTTCCCATTCCCGCTAAATCATAAAAAATTAAGTGGCCTTCATCCATCCACTTCCGAATTTCTAAAGAAAAGCCTGTTTGCCCGTACATACGCTTTAAATACAGCGTATTACGGAAGATATCTAATCGGTTTAAAATCGCTTGTGTGCTGTCTTCTAACGCGCTTCCCACTTCATATTTCCAAAAGTGAGAGTAATATTTTTGTTCTGGTCCTTGTAAATTGGCGATTACATTTGCTCGAAACAGTTCATCACTTATGAATAATGGGATACTTAAAATCGTATGAATTTGACTCTTATCACAAAGTAACGTCCCAATAATGGCCCTTAGTAATCGTTCTGTTTGTTGTGCTTGCCCTTGAATCATTAACTTAATCATTTCCATAATGGATTCAACCACTGTTTGGACATCTTCATTTGGAAAGCGATGAAACAAATTCAAAGCTGGTGGATGATCTGTATTTCGAAAACGGATAAAATGAACTTTACTCCAATCAACTTGTTTCCCATCCTTTTGTGCTTTTAAGAGTCGATTCATTGCTACATATGCCAAATCTTCTGTCGGATCAAATAGAGACAACCCGCCCGCTTCATTCGGATTTTCTAGCCATTTATCAATGACACTTTGCATCAATCTCATGGCAATGGTGCTTTTACCAGACCCAACTTTTCCCGTAATGTAACCATGATTCTTGAAAAAGTCCTCCCGAATTTTTACTAATCGATCCTTGATATAGGGATGCATCACATGGCCAATTGAAATACCTTCGGCCAATAAATCATTTGGTATCATGTTTTCCCCTTTATCTAGGTATAAGATGTTACGCTCTGTCTTGCTGTTTTTATCCCCTGTTACGTTAGGTAGATGGAACAAGTTTAATAGCTCTGATCCCGTCCATATCATTTTCCCGTATACGGGATGTGGTACAGCTGGCATACTACGTCTCAACCTTCTGTATCTCAACTCATTCACATCTGCCATAATACTTGCTACCATATGCCCTAAGTTCTTGATGACAGGTACACCAGGATAGTGTTCACTTGCAAATGAAACGGATACTTGAAACGCCACTTCATTTTTTGCAAACCGTTTATTTAATGCGCGAATTTCTTCTTTTTCAAAAGCGTCTAGGCCATGCTTTTTCTTCTTTCGAATGACTTTTTCTGCTTTTCGAATCCCTTTTGTCAGCTGATACCCGTTATCTGGTGTAAAAGCAATATCAATCCATGTCTTTTCTTCCATTGCGCTTCCTAACATCGGTAATACATCACGTGTATAGCGCGCGAGTGATAATGTAGCATCTAACCGCTTTCTCTTTAATACCATCCGTCCTCCTACCGCTTTTCTTGTTGGAAATGGCATTTCTTTCTTTGAGACGGTATAAATTTCACTGTGGGTATAGGCGCTTTGTATGGCTTGCACAACCTGTTTGATTTTATCTTCTGGACCACCTACATAAAAGCGGACACGCTCATTTTCTCCCTCTGGACGATACATCGTCATGCGGTACCAATCGCGACCTTTTAAAAGACGTTCTAAAGGCTTTCGACCCGAACCATGTACATGCCGAATCATTTGCCCTAGTTTATCTGGTGTGACTTCATCATCGATGTGCGGAATAAATAATACGTATCGATACCGCTTCTTTTCTAGATATAAATAGATACCATGTAAGACAATCCGTATGACAATTCCCAACAGGATTAATAAAGTAATCCCACGAAACACACCGACTACAGTTGGCACCAGCTTCATCAATTCTGTGACGATTTTTTCTTTAGAAAACCAGATAAATGCAACAGCTCCTATACCTAAAAGCATTTTCCAGTTCTTTTCTATGAAGTTTTCAATTTCTTTGTCGAGCTTGCTGTGCGCCAATTCTTCACTTCCTTTCTATCCTTGAAATGGCCTTATGCAAGGGTTAATTGTTTTTTACGATGCTTTTGTGTTCGTTCTTCTGCGGCTAGCTGAATCAAAATTTGAGGTTGCATGATTTCTTTTTGAGGTTGATTAATTTGATCTAAGAGTGCTTTATAATTGAAGAGTTCTTGCTTTACTTGCTCGATATCTAATTCACCATCTACCGTTACTTGTTCTTTCCAAAAGGTTTCCCAGCATTCTTGACGATTTTGATACGCTTGTTTTCCCATCTTGCTTCCTCCTTTTAAGTGGGGAGGATATTCAGTGAAAGAATGTCCTCCCATGAATATTATGATTTGCGCGCTTTTTTGTAAGGGTCTAGCGTGACCAAGAGAGAAGAGAAAATCATGCTTTTCCCCATTCTTCTGTACGCTTATTTGTTGAAGGTGTATGTGTTGTATGAAGAATTCGACCGATATTAAAACCGCGTTTACTTCGCATATGCTTAATTAGTTTCACAAGAAATCCTCATGTATTGTTTTATCTTTCTATATCACTAAATAGAAATATCCTGTACATCTAAGAAGTTTCATTCATTATGAAGCTACTAAATCTAATTCTTCTAAATCTGTAGAAAGGATCGTAATTTCTTGTTGGTGCTCTTGAAACAGAACATGTTGGATATTTTTTCGCAACTGAAACCCATCTTCCACCAATCCAAGTAAATATGATTTCGTATATTTCCTATCATTGATTCGATAATGTACATCAAATATGCACATGATCCCGCCCCTCCCTTATCAGTTGAGAGTGTTTTATACTTCTTGATTCTTACGTTTTCTAAATGCGTAAATAGCTAGGATGCTACCAAGAATGACAAATGTAACACCAATCCATTTCCAATATAGATTTTCAGCTTTGCCGCCTGTTGTTGGTAAATAGCTTTCTACTTTCTTAGGTTGTTCTTTCATCGGTTGTGGTTGTTTTACAATGTGTTGTGGTTTCTCTGTTGTTGGTACAGGTTTTTCAATGACCTGTGGTGTTTGTGGCTTCTCTGGCTGTGGTTGTTCCGGTTGCTCTGGTTGTGGCGTTTCTGGTGTTGGTGGAACTTCTTTTTTCTGATCTGCTACAACATGTTTGATAATCTCACCATCTGTTTTAATTTCAAAAGAGAATGTTTCTTCAGTGATTACATATGTGTACCACCCCAAATCGAGTGTCCTCTGCATTTAAGTAGGTACTTTGTTGTGATAGGTAAGACTTTGAGGTTATCTCTATCTTTTCCCCCACCTCACACCGTGCATGCGACTTTC
>Ga0268252_1000341_pt1 | contig 31174 bp, 28 predicted proteins | sample AgamicMgSfrz_FD_200244 | JGI IMG/M metagenome (GOLD analysis project Ga0268252, IMG submission 200244) | Agave microbial communities from Guanajuato, Mexico - Mg.Sf.rz (v2) (version 3) | ecosystem: Host-associated > Plants > Phyllosphere > Phylloplane/Leaf | place: Guanajuato, Mexico | collected... | reverse complement strand
CAGCTGGTTAATTTGATCGTCGGTCAGGAAGGTGTTTTCGATTTTAATCAGATCTTTGCGGCCCAGCGCGCCAGAGGGCAGGTTAAGCCCGATAGTAATGCGCTGATCGGTTTCCGTCAGGCGGAACAGCGTTAAAAGCTTAAAGCCGATCTGCGCCGGAATATGATCGATGACCGTGCCGCGTTTAATGGCTTCAACCTGCAATTTATCCTGCGTCATACCTTTTCTCCTTACAGAACCGGATCGCTGTTAAGCACTAATGCCAGAAGCGCCTGGCGCGCATAGATGCCGTTGCCGGCCTGCTGGAAATACCAGGCGTAGGGCGTTTTATCGACGTCGGTAGCGATCTCATCCACGCGCGGCAGCGGGTGCAGCACTTTCATATTGTCGCGCGCGCCCTGTAAATCGGCGGCGCGCAGCACGAACTGCGCCTTTACGTTGGCATACTCCGACGGATCGAGGCGCTCTTTCTGCACGCGCGTCATATAAAGAATATCGACCTGCGGCACCACCTCTTCGATGCTGGCGTGGCGGCTCCAGGCAATGCCTTTCTCATCCAGCATATCGGTAATATAGGTCGGCATCGCCAGCGCCTCGGGCGCAATAAAGAAGAAGCGGTTGCCGTCAAACTTCGCCAGCGCCTGCGTCAGGGAATGCACGGTACGGCCATATTTCAGGTCGCCGACCATCGCTACATTCAGGTTGTTCAGGCGGCTTTGCGTCTCCTGAATGGTAAACAGGTCGAGCAGCGTCTGCGTGGGATGCTGGTTGGCGCCGTCGCCGGCGTTCAGTACCGGAATGTTGCCGGAAAACTCGGTGGCCAGGCGCGCGGCGCCTTCCTGCGGATGACGCATAACAATCGCATCAACATAGGTGCTGATAACGGAAATGGTATCGGCCAGCGTCTCGCCCTTTTTGCCCAGCGAAGTGTTGCTGCTGTCCGAAAAGCCGACCACCGACGCGCCCAGACGCTGAATCGCCGTTTCAAACGAAAGACGCGTGCGCGTAGAGGCTTCAAAAAAGCAGCTGGCAATCACCTTATGTTTTAACAGCTCTGGCTGCGGGTTCGACTTCAGGCTGGCGGCGGCATGCAGCACCTGCTCCAGCTCCTCACGGCTGAGATCGTTAATCGAAATAATATGCTTGTGATACAGCGGGTTCATGCGTCGCTCTCCTTCAGGCGTGCCGGATTTCGGACGAAAAAAAAGCCCCTGCAATGAGGGGCTTTTTGACGATCGGGGCGCTGACGGCAGGAAACGAGCGCGCCGCCTGCATTCAGGCGTGGTTGAGCGATGTTTATTTTACGGCTCAGCGGCATGTATCCTCCCGGCAAATTGTCGGGAATTATACCCATCCGGCTTTCGGCTTCAAGTAAAAAAACAGGCCGGTTAACCGTTTGCGTTACGCTAATTTCCCCGGTTTCGCCAGCGTGGCGACCATCACCGCTTTAATGGTGTGCAGCCGGTTTTCCGCCTGATCGAAAACGATGCTGTGTTCCGATTCAAACACTTCATTCGTCACCTCCATGCCGCCGTGCAGATCGTATTGTTCCGCCATCTGTTTTCCGAGCGAGGTTTGATCGTCATGCAGCGCGGGCAGGCAGTGCAGGAACTTGACGTTGGCATTGCCGGTCAGCTGCAGCATCGCCATATTCACCTGATAATCGCGCAGCAGAGAAATACGCTCCTGCCAGCGCTCTTTCGCTTCGCCCATCGAAACCCAGACGTCGGTATAGATAAAATCTGCCTGGTTAACGCCTTCCGCAATATCCCCGGTGAGCAGGATAGTGCCGCCGTTATGCTTTGCCACTTCCCGGCATTCGTTAACCAGATGCGCTTCCGGCCAGCAGCTTTTAGGCGCTACCAGTCGCAGATCGAGGCCCATCAATGCTGCGGCCTCCATCAGGCTGTTGCCCATGTTATTTCGCGCATCGCCTACGTAAGCCAGTTTCATCTGGCGCAGCGATTTTTCCGGCAGATGTTCCTGCATCGTCAATAAATCCGCCAGCAGCTGAGTAGGATGAAACTCATCGGTCAGGCCGTTCCACACCGGCACGCCGGCATACCCGGCCAGGGTATCAACAACTTGCTGGCCGTGGCCGCGATACTGGATGCCGTCATACATGCGGCCCAGCACGCGCGCGGTATCTTTAATCGATTCTTTATGGCCGATCTGGCTGCCGCTGGGGCCGAGGTAAGTGACGCGCGCGCCCTGATCAAACGCGGCAACTTCGAAAGAGCATCGGGTACGGGTCGACTCTTTTTCGAAGATGAGCGCGATATTTTTTCCTTTCAGCTGTGGGACTTCTTCACCATTTTTCTTCGCGATTTTTAATTCAGCGGCAAGCGCCAGCAGAGCGTTAATTTCGGCGGGGGTAAAATCGAGCAGCCTGAGGAAATGACGTTGATAAAAGTGACTCATACAGCACTCCTTGTAACGTTATAAATGAATTAAAATTCAATCTAACCGTATGAATATTCATTTTCAACCCTGAGCGCAATAAACTTTTGCTTTTGTGTAGTGGCGCGGAGAGCAGTGTGGGAAAATAATCAGATTGTCTGCCAAACAGAGAGGAACCCATCATGGCATATGAAGAATTGCTGGAAGAGCAGCGCGAAGAGACGCGAGCGATCATTGAAGAGCTGCTGGAAGATGGCAGCGATCCTGACGCGCTCTACACCATTGAGCATCATCTTTCCTGTGACAGCTTCGATGCGCTGGAAAAGGCGGCGGTTGATGCCTTTAAACTTGGTTATGAAGTCACCGAACCGGAAGAGCTGGAACTGGAAGACGGCACCACCGTTATGTGCGTTGATATCCTCAGCGAGCTGGCGCTGAACCCTGAGCTGATCGATGCGCAGGTTGAACAGCTGGTGAAGCTGGCCGGTAAGCATAATGTTGATTACGACGGCTGGGGCACCTACTTCGAAGACCCGGATGCGGAAGACGAAGATGAAGAGGGCGACTATGTGGATGACGATGATAACGGCATCCGTCACTAATCACCTGCCGCGTTAACCCGATCCGGCGTGCCGCTTATCCGGCGCGCCTTTTAACCATAGCGATAGTATGAATTACGCCGATCTCCTTGCTCCCATTCACCAGTTTCTTCATTGCCGCACGCCACAGGCGTGGATCGATGAGGCGCGCAAAGCGGAAAACCTTCCTTTATTACTTACCGACCACATGGTTTGTGAACTTAAAGCGGCGCAGACGGCCACCTGGCTGATTCGTAAATATGTGGCTGATAAGCCGAGCGGCGAGGCGATCCTGGCCTGGCTGCAACCGTATGAAGCCTTTGTGCATCGTGAAGATCACGACAGCAGCTTTATTGAAACCCATAAAAATCTGTCGAAGCGCATTATTGCCCGTAACGACGTGCCCTGGGGCGACGAGCTGCTGGATAAAATGATGCTGCTGATTAAGGAGGAGCTGCACCATTTTTATCAGGTTTGGGAAATTATGCAGGCGCGCGGTATCGCTTATAAAAAGATTACCGCCAGCCGCTATGCGAAAGGCTTAATGCGTGAAGTCATTACTCATGAGCCGGAGACGCTGGTGGATAAGCTGATTTGTGGCGCCTATATCGAGGCGCGCTCCTGCGAACGCTTCGCCAGCCTGGCGCCATATCTGGATGAGGAACTGACAAAATTTTATCAGTCGCTGCTGCGCTCTGAAGCGCGCCACTATCAGGATTATCTGGCGCTGGCGGCGCGCATTGCGCCGTTTGATATTGCTTCTCGCGTACGGCAAATTGGCGAGGCGGAAGCGCGTCTGATACAGGAACCGGATAACGAACTGCGCTTTCACAGCGGCGTTCCGGCCTGGTAAATGGCCGGACTTGTCTTCAGCGGCAGGGTTTATCATCGCATCCAACTGATACTTCGTGAAAAAAACGGGTTTTCATCAATAACGAATTGGTACAGCAGATGTAAAAAAGGCGCTTACAGCGCCTTTAACATTCGTACTTCGCAATCGACGTGGCCGGTGCAGCCCATGGGGCCGTCGATATGCTGAAAACCGAGCTTTTCATACAACCGAATCGCCTGCGTCAGGCTGGCGGTGGTTTCCAGATAACAGCGTTTGAAACCGCGCTCGCGCGCGAAATCGAAAGCCTGTAGCGCCAGCCGATGCGCCATGCCGCGTCCGCGCAGCTGCGGCAGAAAATACATCTTTTGCAGTTCACATATGTCCGGCGCGCCGCACTGCAGCGGCGCAATACCGCCGCCGCCAACGATATGGCCATCCAGCTCAATCACCCAGTAGGCGCTGTTCGCCTCGCTGTAGAGTTCAAACAGACGATCCAGATTCGGGTCGGAAACGGTATAGCCTTTATCAGCGGTCAGACCGAATTCTGCCGATACTGTACGGATCACCTGCGCGATATGCGGGTTATCCGCCGCGCTAATAGGGCGAACGCAAAGTGAAATTTCTGTCGTGATAGTCATAGGCCTGGCTCAGGTTAAGAAAATCAAAAGGAATGTAATAGCACTGCTTATCTGTCGATGCAATCGCAGCGGGCAGGCCCATAAAAAAACCGTGGACAGGTTGCCCTGCCACGGTTGTTTTTAACGCTCTGACGGATTACAGCGCCGTAATCACGCCTTGCTGTTCGATCAGCTTGATTTTGCCCTGTTCCAGCTCTGTCATACGATCGCGCTCTTTCGCCACTACCGCTTCCGGCGCGCGGGCAACAAAGGATTCGTTGGAGAGGCGAGCGTGGATTTTTTCCATCTCGGCTTCCAGCTTCAATAGCTCTTTCGCCAGGCGATCCAGCTCCGCTTCCTTATCGACCAGGCCGGCCATCGGGATTAACAGCTCCGCGCCGTCCACCAGTTTGGTGACGGAAAGTGGGCCTTTATCACCCTGCGGCAGCACGGTAATTTCGCTCAGGCGCGCCATCGCCGCCAGGAATGTACGGTTGTCGCTGACACGACGTTGCGCATCGGCGCTGGCACCGCGCAGCAGCAGCTCCAGCGGTTTACCCGGAGAGATATTCATCTCGGCGCGGATATTACGCACGGCCACAATCGCCTGTTTCAGCCATTCGGTATCGGCCAGCGCCGCCTCATCCACCTGCGCCGCGTCGTAAGTCGGGAAAGGCTGCAGCATAATAGTGTCGTCGCTGATATTTTTCAGCGCTTTCACACGTTGCCAGATGGTTTCCGTGATAAACGGAATGATCGGGTGCGCCAGGCGCAGCAGCGCTTCCAGCACGTTGACCAGCGTATGGCGCGTACCGCGCAGCTCTGCTTCCGAACCGTTGTGCATAACCGGCTTGGTCAGTTCCAGATACCAGTCGCAGAACTGGTTCCAGGTGAACTCATACAGAATATTGGCGGCAATATCGAAGCGATAGCTGTCCAGCGCTTCACGATAGGCTTTCACCGTGTTGTTGAACTCCGCAAGGATCCAGCGATCGGCCAGCGACAGCACCATTTCGCCGCCGTTCTGTCCGCAATCTTTCTCTTCGGTGTTCATCAGCACAAAGCGGCTGGCGTTCCACAGCTTATTACAGAAGTTGCGGTAGCCTTCCAGGCGCTTCATATCCCAGTTAATATCGCGGCCGGTCGAGGCCAGCGCCGCCAGCGTAAAGCGCAGCGCATCGGTGCCCGTCGGCTCGATGCCGTTCGGGAACTGCTTCTCGGTGCGCTTACGGATTTTCTCCGCCAGCTGCGGCTGCATCATATTGCCGGTGCGTTTTTCCAGCAGCGCCTCGAGAGAGATGCCGTCTACCATATCCAGCGGATCGATGACGTTACCTTTCGATTTCGACATTTTCTGGCCTTCTTCATCACGAATCAGACCGGTCATATAAACGGTTTTAAACGGCACCTGCGGTTTGCCGTTTTCATCTTTCATGAAGTGCATGGTCAGCATGATCATGCGCGCAATCCAGAAGAAGATAATATCGAAGCCGCTCACCAGCACGCTGGTGGGATGGAAGGTGCGCAGCGCTTCGGTATTTTCCGGCCAGCCGAGGGTAGAGAAAGTCCAGAGGCCGGAAGAGAACCAGGTATCCAGCACGTCGTCGTCCTGACGCAGCGCAATGCTGTCATCAAGCTGGTTTTCCGCACGCACTTCTTCTTCGCTGCGGCCGACGTAAACATTACCTTCAGCATCGTACCAGGCCGGAATACGGTGGCCCCACCACAGCTGACGGGAAATACACCAGTCCTGAATATCGCGCATCCAGGAGAAATACATGTTTTCGTACTGTTTCGGCACGAACTGGATGTCGCCGTTTTCTACCGCTTCAACCGCGACTTTCGCCAGCGGGGCGGTGCGCACATACCACTGATCGGTCAACATCGGCTCGATCACTACGCCGCCGCGATCGCCATAAGGCACGGTCAGATCGTGGGCTTTTACCTCTTCCAGCAGGCCCAGCTCATCCACGGCGGCAACGATAGCCTTACGTGCGGCGAAACGCTCCAGCTTGCGGAAGGCTTCCGGCAGAGTGGTATCGTAAATGTCAGACTCTTCGCCGTTGGTATCGTAAACCTGTGCGCACTCGCGAATATCGCCGTCGAAGGTGAGAATGTTGATCATCGGCAGCTGGTGACGGCGGCCCACTTCGTAGTCGTTGAAATCGTGCGCCGGGGTGATTTTCACGCAGCCGGTGCCTTTTTCCATATCGGCATGTTCATCGCCCACGATGGGAATACGGCGATTCACCAGCGGCAGCATCACAAACTTGCCGATCAGATCTTTATAACGCGGATCGGATGGGTTAACCGCCACGCCGGTATCGCCCAGCAGGGTTTCCGGGCGGGTGGTGGCGACCACCAGATAATCTTTGCCGTCGGCGGTTTTTGCGCCATCAGCCAGCGGATAGCGGATATGCCACATGGAACCTTTGGTTTCACGGTTTTCCACTTCCAGATCGGAGATCGCGGTGCGCAGCTTCGGATCCCAGTTAACCAGGCGTTTGCCGCGATAGATCAGGTTCTCTTTATGCAGGCGGACAAACACTTCACGCACCGCGTTGGAGAGACCTTCATCCATGGTGAAACGTTCGCGTTCCCAGTCTACGGAGTTGCCGAGACGGCGCATCTGATGGGTAATGGTGCCGCCGGATTCCGCTTTCCACTGCCATACTTTATCGATAAACGCATCGCGACCGTAATCCTGACGCGTTTTACCCTCTTCAGCGGCAATTTTACGCTCAACCACCATCTGGGTCGCGATACCGGCGTGGTCAGTACCGACCTGCCACAGGGTATTTTTCCCCTGCATACGCTGATAACGCACCATGGTATCCATGATGGTTTGCTGAAAGGCGTGACCCATATGCAAGCTACCGGTGACGTTCGGCGGCGGGATCATGATGCAGAAGCTTTCCTGGCTGGTATCGCCATTCGGTTTGAAGTAGCCCTGCTTTTCCCAATGCTCGTAAAGCGGCTGTTCGATCTCTTGCGGATTATATGTCTTTTCCATTTCTGCTATGTCGTTTGCGGCTGTGGCGGGGTTGCCGTATTCAAGTGGAAGCCGACGCTGCGATAGGCTTTATAGCGTTCACGCGCCTGCTGTTTCAAAGATTCTTCGTAAGGGACGAAGTCTATCACTTCATGGAAAGCGGTGGCAAAATCTGCAAACTGCGGCAGCAGGCTGATCAGCAAATCGCGCGGCGCATTGCCGCGACGCTGCGGCCAGGCCAGCTCTACCGGCGCGCCATATTTCGGACCTTCACCGGCCAGATTATGCGGCACGAAAGCGTTGGCCGGACGCTGCCAGAGCGCTTCATCGAGGCGAATAGCCTGCTGCTCATCTTCACAGGCGATCAGAACGCGTTTGCCGTCGCGCCAGCGCATTTCTGCTAAATCGCACACCAGCGCCTCTACGGCGCTCAGGCCTTCCGACTGCGCATCGGTTTCCAGAAGATAGAAGGTGGCCTTTTTCATGATCTATGCCTGTCGACGTCTGGCGCTGGGCCAGACGTTGCGTAATAAGTTCGGTTAATAACGACCGGGCGGTTCATCCATGCGCAGAAGTGACGCTTAACGCGTAAAGAGGGCGGTAAATCGATCCCTGAAGGCGCGTGCTTTACGCTGCGGCCTGCGGCCCGGTTTTGCTGCCGCTGTACAGCCAGCGGCAGCGTTTCCATAAGCTTAGTCGTCGCCGTTCATTCCGGCGCGATTCAGCAAGAACTGCGACAGCAGGGCAACAGGACGACCGGTTGCGCCTTTTGCCTTGCCTGAACGCCAGGCGGTGCCGGCGATATCCAGATGCGCCCAGTTATATTTACGGGCAAAGCGCGCCAGGAAGCAGGCGGCGGTAATGGCACCGCCCGGACGTCCGCCGATATTCGCCATATCAGCGAAGTTGGATTCCAGCTGTTCCTGATACTCATCGGCCATCGGCAGACGCCAGGCGCGGTCGCCCGCCTGCTCGGAAGCGCCGATCAGCTCGTGCGCCAGCGGGTTGTGGTTCGACAGCAGGCCGCTGATATGATGGCCCAGCGCAATCACGCAGGCGCCGGTCAGCGTCGCGACGTCAATCACCACATCCGGGTCAAAACGCTCAACGTAGGTCAGCGCGTCGCACAGTACCAGACGGCCTTCCGCATCGGTGTTCAGCACTTCCACCGTCTGGCCGGACATGGTGGTCAGCACGTCGCCCGGACGGAAAGCGCGGCCGCCCGGCATGTTTTCACAGCCAGCCAGCACGCCAACGACGTTCAGCGGCAGGTTGAGTTCCGCCACCATGCGCATCACGCCGTAGACCGAAGCGGCGCCGCACATATCATATTTCATCTCGTCCATGCCTTCGGCTGGCTTGATGGAGATGCCGCCGGAGTCGAAAGTCAGCCCTTTGCCCACCAGTACAATCGGTTTGCTTTCCGGGTCGGGGCTGCCTTTATATTCAATCACCGACATCAGCGATTCATTCTGCGAGCCCTGGCCGACCGCTAAATAAGCGTTCATGCCCAGCTCTTTCATCTGCTGTTCGCCAATCACGCGCGTGGTGATATTGCTCCATGCATCCGCCAGCTGGCGCGCCTGCGAAGCCAGATAGGCGGCGTTACAGATGTTTGGCGGCATATTGCCGAGATCTTTTGCCGCTTTAATCCCGGCGGCGATAGCCAGGCCGTGCTGGATCGCCCGTTCGCCGCTGGTCAACTCGCGGCGCGTCGGCACGTTGAACACCATTTTGCGCAGCGGACGACGCGGCTCGATTTTATTGCTTTTTAACTGGTCGAAGCTGTAAAGCGTCTCTTTGGCGGTTTCGACCGCCTGACGCACTTTCCAGTACGTATTGCGTCCTTTGACATGCAGTTCAGTCAGGAAGCAGACCGCTTCCATGGAGCCGGTATCATTCAGGGTATTAATGGTTTTCTGAATCACCTGCTTATACTGACGCTCATCCAGTTCGCGCTCTTTGCCGCAGCCAATCAGCAGAATCCGCTCGGACAGAATATTCGGCACATGATGCAGCAGCAGCGTTTGACCGACTTTACCTTCCAGCTCGCCGCGGCGCAGCAGGGCGCTGATGTAGCCGTCGCTGATTTTATCCAGCTGTTCGGCGATTGGCGACAGACGGCGCGGCTCAAAGACGCCCACAACGATACAGGCGCTACGCTGTTTCTCGGGGCTACCGCTTTTTACACTGAACTCCATGCACTCTCCTGAATCTTAAAGACAACAGCGCGAGCTGCGGCTAGAATGTGCCGCTTACGCCGTTGCGTACGACGTTTCCGATAAAAAGGACGTCAGTTTGTGTTTCAGTGACATTTTTATTTTTGACGTCACCCGAACGCTTGTGTCATACAATTAATCTATGACAAGGGCCATTGATGATGAAAAATGGCGAATAAGCGATGAAACTATCGATTTTCCAGCAAAAAGACAAGTTTTCACAGGCATACGAAGCGTGATTATCATTAGATATCTGGTTCGGGAAACGCTCAAAAGCCAGCTGGCAATACTCTTTATCCTGCTACTGATCTTCTTCTGTCAGAAGCTCGTCAGGATCCTGGGCGCTGCCGTAGATGGCGAGATCCCGACAAACTTAGTTCTCACCCTCTTAGGGCTTGGCGTGCCGGAAATGGCACAGCTTATCCTGCCGCTCAGCCTGTTTCTGGCCATTTTGATGACGCTGGGGCGGCTTTACACCGAAAGTGAAATTACCGTGATGCACGCCTGCGGTTTAAGCAAGGCGGTGCTGGTAAAGGCGGCGATGTTCCTGATGCTGCTGACCTCCCTGGCGGCGGCGGTTAACGTCGTCTGGCTCGGTCCCTGGTCGTCGCGCTATCAAAGCGAAGTGACGCAAAACGCTAAAGCGAACCCGGGCACCGCCGCACTGGCGGCTGGCCAGTTCCGTCAGTCCAACGACGGCAACAGCGTTCTCTTTATTGAAGATGTGAAGGGCAATCATTTCGGCAACGTTTTCCTTGCGCAGATGCGTCCGAAAGGCAATGCGCGTCCGTCGGTGGTGTTGGCGGACAGCGGCCATATGGAACAGCGTCCTGACGGCTCGCAGGTTGTCACGCTGGATAAAGGCACCCGCTTTGAGGGAACCGCCATGCTGCGCGATTTCCGTATTACCGATTTCACCAATTATCAGGCGATTATCGGTTATAAAGCGGCTACGCTCGATCCGAACGATGCCGAACAGGCGGAGTTTAAAGATCTGTTCGGCCACACATCGCCGGAGTTCCGCTCTGAGCTGCACTGGCGTTTGACGCTGGTCTTTTCCGTACTGGTGATGGCGCTGATGGTGGTGCCGCTGAGTGTGGTGAACCCACGTCAGGGGCGCGTGCTGTCAATGTTGCCAGCTATGTTGCTCTATCTGATCTTCTTCCTGTTACAAAGTTCGCTGAAATCAAACGCCAGCAAAGGGCGGCTCGATCCTGCCGTCTGGATGTGGGCGGTTAACCTGAGCTATCTGGCGCTGGCCGTGCTGTTGAACCTGTGGGATACGGTGCCGATGCGGCGTCTGCGCGCTCGCTTTACGCGTGGAGGTTCAGTCTGATGTTTGGCGTACTCGACCGTTATATCGGTAAAACCATCTTTAACACCATTATGATGACGCTTTTTATGCTGGTTTCTCTTTCCGGCATTATTAAGTTTGTCGATCAGCTGCGTAAAACCGGGCAGGGTAGCTATAGCGCGCTTGATGCCTGTTATTACATGCTGCTTAGCGTGCCAAAAGATATCGAGACCTTCTTTCCGATGGCGGCGTTGTTGGGCGCGCTGCTTGGGCTGGGGATGCTGGCGCAGCGCAGCGAGCTGGTGGTGATGCAGGCTTCCGGCTTTACACGTTTGCAGATTGCGCTGTCGGTGATGAAAACGGCGATCCCGCTGGTGCTGTTGACCATGGCGATCGGTGAATTTGTTGCGCCGCAGGGCGAGCAGATGGCGCGTAATTTCCGCGCCCAGCAGCTGCTTGGCGGCTCGCTGCTCTCCACGCAGTCCGGCCTGTGGGCCAAGGATGGTAATAGCTTTATCTATATTGAGCGCATTAAGGAAAACAGTCAGCTGGATGGCGTCAGTATTTACAACTTCAACGACCAGCGGCGGTTGCAGAGCGTGCGCTATGCGGCCACGGCAACCTGGGATAGTGAAAAGCGCCGCTGGAATTTGGGCCAGGTCGATGAATCCAACTTAAGCGATGCGAAGCAGATTACCGGCAAGCAGAGCCTTAACGGCGAATGGAAAACTACGCTGACGCCGGACAAGCTGGGCGTGGTGGCGCTCGATCCTAATGCGCTGTCGATTCGCGGTTTGTATAACTACTCAAAATACCTGAAGCAGAGCGGCCAGGAGTCTGGACGTTATCAGCTCAATATGTGGGGCAAGATTTTCCAGCCGCTGTCGGTGGCGGTGATGATGCTGATGGCGCTCTCGTTTATCTTTGGTCCGCTGCGTAGCGTATCGATGGGCGTGCGTGTGGTGACCGGCATCAGCTTTGGTTTTCTGTTCTACGTGCTGGATCAGATTTTTGGCCCGCTTAGTCTGGTGTATGGTTTACCGCCGATTCTTGGTGCGGTATTGCCCAGCGCCGCCTTCTTCGCGATCAGCGTCTGGATGCTGTTGAAGCGGAGTTAAACCGCAGGTGCGGCAGCGTGCTGTCGCACCGATTTCCTCTTGTTTTGCTGCCTGTCACCGATAAACTTCCTGCTTCCTGCTTCCTGCTTCCTGCTTCCTGCTTCCTGCTTCCTGCTTCCTGCTTCCTGCTTCCTGCTTCCTGCTTCCTGCTTCCTGCTTCCTGCTTCCTGTCTGCTGCTTTTTCGGGGTATTCACCTTTTACTTAGGGCGGCGTGTTCAGCTCATTATTGCGCGTTATTAATGACGCTTTGTTTTTATTCAATAGTTTTAATTCCGTTATTAAAGAACGAACCTGCGTATTCTAATAATGCGTTTTTGCAAGGCGACTTTATTGAGAATATTCCTGGTTTATTATTCGCTGAACAGAATGTCGGCCCTGTACCCGCAATTGTAAAGAACGCCAGAAAATGTCGCTTTGCCGTCAGGCTTATTAAATTGTCATTATTTATAGCGACTTATTTTTCTTGCAAATCAATCGGCAAATAAATTAAGGGAGTAAAGTTAATTTTATGTTAACCGAAACCGCCATTATCAGGGCCATTTAAAGGTTCACTGTCAGCAGAATTTATATTTCTTAACAATTTGCACTGGTCGATAATTTCATAAATCACCGTTTGGTCTATGCTTTATAACTATTACGGTAAGTTATCAAACAACCAGATAACTCAGGCAAACTCTGACACGGCGCTATATTTGGAGGAGCAGGAATGGAAAAGAAAATCGCGCCGCAACAGCAACAGGCGGAACAGCATGAAGCCATTCCGTTGGCAGAAGAGCAGGCGGAGGTAAGCACCACACGGGTTGTTGACCGCCGTATCCGTATTAATCGCTCTACGACGACATCAGAAAAGCTGCTGGAAACAGAGCTCTGGCATGAAGAAGTAGAGATAACACACGTTGAAAAGAATGAGCTGATTGAGGAAGGATATTTCCCCCAGGTTCGTCAGGAAGGCGATGTGTTAATTGTGCCGGTAATTGAAGAGCAGGTAGAAATTATTCGGCGCCATGTATTAAAGGAAGAGCTACATATTCATAAGCTGAAGAAATCCGAACAATTTCAGCAGAAAGTAACATTGCGTAGCCAGGAGATAGAGATCAACAAGGAAGATACTTAACCGTAAACCTAAGCACGAGGAGACTATTATATGGCACATGAAAAAATCGTTACTGCTTTTAATCAGCTACAGCAGGCGGAAGTGGCTAAAGAGAAACTGATTGCCGAAGGTATCGCGGAAAATCATATTGATATTATTTCAGGTGAAAGATTACGCGTTGAAGGTAAAGAAATCCGTCATCCGAGTTTCTGGCAGCGCCTGTTTGGCGATGACGTTGATGATGATTACGCGACCGAATATAACAAAGCGATTCAGGGCGGCGGCGTATTGCTGACAGTTCGCGCACCGAAAGAGGATGCTGACCGCATCGAAGCGCTACTGGATCAATATTCATCTGATTATTCCGCTTCTTATAATCGTGCGGGCACCAATCGTGAATTCCTGGGCGAAACTGACGATCTCTCTGGACGCACCACATCAGCAGGCTTTGCCGCTGGCGCAGCGGGTGTAACCGGTAACGGTAATACCGATCCGACGTCAGGCGTGCCGGGCACTCTGGATGACAAAAAAACCACCGCAGGCAAAACGGCGGCGGGCGATCGGATTAACGACGCTGGCACCACCGGCGTAACCGGCTCCAGCGTGACTGGCGCAACGGGCAGCGCGGCAACTGGCTTTGCCGGCACCGGCGCAGCCGTAACCGGCAGCGACAACCGCGAAGCGCTGAAGCTGGCGGAAGAAGAAGTGGCAATCGGTAAACGTCAGGTCAGCGACGGTGTGGTACGTCTGCGTCGTTATACCGTTGAAGATGAAGTGGCTGAAGATGTCTCGCTGTTTGAACAGCATGCCGATGTGTTCCGCACCGCCGTTGACGAGCCAGCTTACCTGAGCGACGTTGACTGGTCTGACAAAACCATTGAAGTAGAAGAGTCCCATGAAGTGCCGACGGTAAGCAAAACCGCCCGTATCAAAGAAGAGGTTGGCGTACGTAACGAAACCTCAGAGCGTGTGGAAACGGTGAAAGATACCGTGCGTCGTCAGGAAGTGGAAGTGGAGCAAACCGGCGCCACCGATCTTGAAAAAGATCGCCTTGCCGGAACCAGTGGCCTTGAGAAAGATAGCCTGACCGGCACAACCGGCCTTAAGAAAGATAGCCTGACCGGCACAACCGGCCTTGAGAAAGATGGCCTGACCGGTACAACCGATCTTGAAAAAGATCGCCTGTCCGGCCTGAAGAAGTAATCTCCTCCGCCCGCGCTGCGCTATTGCCACAGCGCGGGCAGCTGCGTTATCAACCACAGCAGCAGTCCAATACAACCACCCACCAGCGTTCCGTTAATGCGAATAAACTGCAAATCCTTGCCGATATTCAGCTCAATCTGTTGCGACATTTCACGCGCATCCCAACTTTTCACCGTATCGCTGATATGACGCGTAAGAAATGCAGCAAAATCGGGCGCGATAGTGCGCGCCGCCTGTTCCATATGCTGATTCAGCGAGGTGCATAGCGCGTCATCATTCATTAGCGTTTCGCCTAACCATAAACCGGCTTCCGTTACGCGTTGCTGTACACGCGAATCCTGCGAGGAGAGATCGGCTTTCAGCCAGTTGCGCAGATCGCCCCACAGTTCGCCAATATAGCGATTCAGCGCTTCATCTTCTTTCAGATAGCCTTTGATGGTTTCGGCGCGTTGCGCCATCTCTGGATCTTCCTTCAGCCGCGTAATCAGTTTCTCAACCGCGCGATTAAAGCCCATTCGCAGCTCATGTCCCTGATCCTGGCTGACATCATCCAGCAAAGAATTAACCGCGCTGGAAACCAGATCGGCGCTGTGTTCGCTCAGCCATTCGGTCGGCAGCACTTTGGCCTTAACCGGATGCTCACGCTTCAGCCAGCGCACAATCTGCATGGCGATAAATTCGCGCGTGCTGTCCCGGTTGATCAGGCGCAGCAATTGCTCGATAGCGGCATCCAGTAACGCCTGATGGCGATTATTTTTCGTCAGGCTTTCCAGCAGCAGGGCGCTGGTTTGCGTCAGATCGACTTTATCGATCGCCTTATGCACGGCGCGCCGAATCAAACTTTGGATGCGCGCATCGTCGGTTAAATCAAGAAAGCCACGCATCAGCTGCAGCAGATGCTGGCCCAGACGCCGGGCATTATCGGGCGCGCTCAGCCAGCTACCGATGAGCTGTGCCGGATCGTACCGACGAATCAGCGCCAGCAGCGAATCAGTACCGAGGAATTTTTCCTGCACAAAGCGCCCCAGGTTTTCACCGATGCGATCTTTATTGCGGGGAATGATGGCCGTATGGCGGGAGATAAAGGGCACCGGCACGCGACGAAATAACGCCACGACGGCAAACCAGTCGGCCAGTGCCCCAACCATAGCGGCTTCAGCCACGGCTTTCAGGCCGCTAACCCACAGCGCGGGCGGCATAAACAGCGTCGAGATAAAAGTCGCCGCGGCAATCAGCAGCAGTGAAAGCGCCAGGCGCTTGGCTCGTTTAAGTTCGTTTATTTTCTGCATGCTACCAGCATAGCGTAGCGCGTTAAGAAAATCGTGTTCCTTTACTGTCCGGTTACGGGACGCTGCATCCGTTTTTTCTGATTAAAAAGAGTTCCAGAGAACATATAACGCCGCCATCACGATAATCCACAGCAGCACAAGCAGGCTGATGCTGCCGCTTTTGCTTAATAATGATCTGTGAGATTGGGAAGGGCGAGGATCAGAAAAGGAAGCTGCTGCCGTTTTTTCATCCAATACTTCAACCTGCGCTGAAAATGTGATCCCTTTCTTGGGAACGGTAATAATAATATTTTCATCAATGCCGACGCGTTTTAACGTTTTCCGCAGAATAGAGATATTTTGATAGAGCGTATTAACCGTGACTTCCATCCCATGCTTACGCCAAACTTCATTCATAAAATCTTCCTGCGTAATAACGCTGCCTCGTCGCTCTATTAATAATGTCAGGCAGCGACTGGTAGGTTGATTAAGTTTCGTATCCTTTCCTGGATAGAATTTACTTGAGGTTAAAGTATGATTTAATGGATCGAAGATAACGTCATTATTAATGCAGTAGAACATGGTGAATCCCTCAGCGACATAATCCATGAGTAACAACACGCAACTGGCGAATAGTGACCCAAGCTAACATAACGATATTTTTCATTCAAACAACAGACGGCAAAAGGATGGAAGCAAATTGGTGTATAATCTTATTTGTTGTGCTTTATAAAACCTGTAATTTTTAATTATGTATTCATTTGCTTTTAATTCATTGATTTCAATGGGTGATTTATCCCTGTTGCCTTGCAACTCTTTTTTGTATTATGAAATTTTATAATGTTTTTCTGAATTGTGCGTCCTTCACTTTCCATTTTTTCATTTTGTTGTAGTTTTAATGGCGACAGGATAATTGGTATGAATGAATTAGTTGTTCTCATAATTTATTTGCGAACAGATAATAATGTGACTGCATTCGGTTTGTAATGTTGTATAACCAGTGGTTACCATATTGATAAAAAATCATCCTGTACTTTAGCTCCACCTGTTAAGTCCTGTTTTCCCGATGCTACTTTGCCAGTGGCAATATATTTTAGAATTTTTCTTTCTGCCAGGGAATAAACGAAAACGATGACCACCACAACTCAGGGGAATCGTTAATCATACGCTTAAATTAGTTGATAAGGATATATATGAAACGCTTTAATAAAATATCACTGGGTATGGCCGTGCTGTTCGTCTCTGCTTCAACGCTGGCCTATGACGGTACTGTCAATTTTAACGGTGAAATTATTGATAATACCTGTACGGTTTCAATGTCAAATGGCAGTAACAGCCTGGTCGTACCAATGGGCTCGGTAAATAAAAGCAGTTTTACCGGTAAAGGATCTATTGCCTCCACAACCCAGTTTGTCCTGACATTGAAAGACTGTCCGGCAATTAATGCGCGTGTAAAATTTGACGGTCCGACCTATGAAGGCGATGACGCGGTGCTGGCTCTGAACCCAGGCGCTGGCGTGGCAACCGGCGTAGGGATTCAGCTCTACGATCAAAATATGGCGGTGCTGCCGTTGTTTAACCCATCCAGCCCTTACGCGCTGGAAGAGGGCGTTGATAATGACCTGAAGTTCTATGCCAGCTATATCGCAATGGCGGGCAGCGTAACGGCAGGTCCGGCGAACGCGGTTGCCACCTTTACCATGAACTATAACTAATCCAACCAGCACCAGACCGGCGATCCCGGGCTGGTGCTTTTTTTGAGATCGCAGCAATGTTTAAACGGATTTTTAGCTGCCTGCTGTTGTTTGTGCTGCTCAGTAGCGGATCGAGGGCAGGCGTGATTGTAGGCGCGACGCGCATTATTTTCTCTGGCGCGAAAAAAGAGACCACACTTAGTATCACCAATCCTGACGCCACCGCCTGGTTAATTCAGTCATGGGTTGAAGACCCGGATAAAAATAAAGCCCCCTTTATTTTCTCACCGCCGCTATTTCGTCTTGATGGCCAGCAAAAAAATACATTGCGATTGATGTATACCGGCGATGCGTTACCTGTGGATCGGGAAAGCCTGTTCTGGGCCAATATAAAATCTATCCCAACCGCGCCTGATGCAGAAAATGTATTGCAGATTGCGATTAAAACGCAGATCAAAGTTATTTACCGCCCGCAGAATTTGGGGAAAACCGTTCCGCCCGCCGCCATGCAGAAGCTCCAGTGGCGCTGGCGACACGGGAAATTACAGGTTAATAACCCGACGCCCTTTTATATGAATTTCAATTCTATCGAGGTCAATGGCAAAGCGGTTACCAATCCAGAGTGGGTAGCGCCTTTGGCTGATAAATATTATGACCTCGCATCGGCGGCGCCGAACGGGAAGGTCAGCTGGCGTCTGATTAATGATTATGGCGCGATTACTGAGACATTTCAGGCGACGTATTGAATCCTCAATAAATAATAAAAGTGAACAGGCTATTCCATAAGGAAAAAACATGGCAGGCGCAAAAATACGCCGTTTATTCTTGCTGTGTATTATCGGGACCGCTATTCAGATAAATAACGGATACGCGAAGGTGCGTTTTAATCCAGCACTGCTGGATAGCCAGGGCCTGGAAAGCGAAACCGTGGATCTCTCGGTTTTTGAAAATAGTAATCTGCTGCCGGGAACCTATCGGGTTGAGATTGTCCTGAACAACCAGCGTCAGGAAACGCGCGACGTGACCTTTCACCAACAAACCGGTCCGCATCAACAATCTGAATTACAACCCTGTCTCAGCGTTGAGGATCTTAAGCGCTATGGCGTTAATGTGGCGCGCTTTCCCGCTCTTCAGCAAGGCGGCGACTGCGCCGATTTGACGCAGATTAAAGATGCCAGCGCCCGGCTGGATGTTAACGCCCAGCGGCTACTGTTAAGCGTTCCTCAGGCGGCGTTAAACAACAGCGCGCGCGACAGCGTTCCGCCAGATCGCTGGGATAACGGCATTAATGCGCTGCTGCTGAACTATCGCTTTAGCGGGGCGCATAACGAAGCGCTGGAAGCCCATCATACTAACGGCGATAACCAGTTTCTTACTTTGCGGCCCGGCATCAACCTTGGCGCCTGGCGGCTGCGTAACTACAGCACCTGGTCCCGCAGCCGGGGCGAGAAGGGGGAATGGGATAATCTCTATACCTATCTGCAACGTGAGATTGTGCCGCTGCAAGGCCAGCTTACGCTTGGGGAAAGCCACTCTCCCAGCGATATGTATGACAGCGTTAACTTTCGTGGTCTGCAGCTGGCGTCAGATGATGATATGTTGCCGGACAGCCTGAAAGGCTATGCGCCGGTTGTGCGCGGCATCGCCCGCAGCTATGCGCAGGTCAGCGTTTATCAGAACGGCCACATTATCTACCAGACCTATGTTGCGCCCGGCGCTTTTGCCATTACCGATATTTACCCTGGCGGCGGCAGCGGCGATCTTTATGTCACCATTAAAGAGGCGGACGGCAGCGAACAACAACTGGTGGTGCCCTTTGCCTCGGTGCCGGTTCTCCAGCGTGAAGGCCATATCAAATACAGCCTGACCGCTGGTGAATATCGCGGCGACGGCAACCGTCACGATGGCAAACTCTTTTTCCAGGGAACCGGCATTATCGGCCTGCCGCAGGCGTTTACGCTATACGGCGGCACTCAGCAGGCGGAGCCTTATCGGTCGCTGGTGGCGGGCGTTGGCAAAAACTTCGGCGGCTTCGGCGCGCTTTCGCTGGACGCGACGCTGGCGCACGCAACGCCCGCCCATCGCGACAACACGCGAGGCCACGCCTGGCGCCTGCGCTACGGTAAAAACTTTATTCAGACCGGCACCAGCGTGGCGCTGGCGGGATTGCGCTACGCCACCAGCGGTTTCTACAGCCTGGACGAGGTGCTGGAGAGCTACGGCGCCGATCGTGAGTGGCAGCGTGAGCGCCGGCGAGAACGCGCCGAGCTGATCCTGAATCAGAACCTGTGGCGCGGCGCAGGCTCACTCAGCCTGAGCGCGATTAACGAGCGATACTGGGACAGCCGCCGAAAAACGCGTTCGCTAAGCGTCGGCTATAACAACAGCTGGTACGGCGTCAGCCTCAGCCTGAACTACAGCTATAACCGCAATGTTCTTCATCAGGACTACAGTGGCAAAACAGCGCGTGAGGATCAGCTGGTCGCGCTTTCGCTCAGCATGCCGCTCAACCGCTGGCCCGGCAACACCTGGGCAAACTATCAGATGAACAGTACCCGCCACGGCAGCAGCAGCCATGCGGTAGGACTGAGCGGCACTACGCTGGCGGATAACAACCTGAGCTGGAATCTGCGTCAGGGTTATACCACACGCAACGAAGGCAGCAGCGGCAGTGCCGACGCGGACTACCGCGGCAGCTATGGCGAGGTTGATGCGGGCTACGCCTGGGATCGCCATAACCGCCGCCTGAACTACGGCCTGAGTGGCGCGCTGGTGGCGCATCGCGACGGCATTACGCTCAGCCAGCCGCTGGGCGAGACGGCGGTGTTAATCAAGGCGCCGGGGATCGCCGGCGCGTCGGTAGTAAACCAGACCGGCGTCAGCACCGATTTTCGCGGCTATACGCTGGTGCCTTATGTCAGAGCCTATCGCGTCAGCGAGCTGACACTCGATCCGCTATCGCTGCCGGATACGGTTGAGCTGACGCAGACCACGCAACAGGTGGTACCGACGCGCGGCGCGCTGGTGCGGGCGGACTTTAGCGGCCGGGTTGGTCAGCGCGCATTAATCACGCTGACGCGCAGCAATGGCCTGCCGGTTCCCTTTGGCGCTACGGTTACGCTGGCGGACGAGGCGGGCGACTACAGCAGCATTGTCGGCAATAACGGTGAAGTATGGCTGAGCGGCCTGGCGCGGCAGGGCACGCTTCAGGTGAGCTGGGGTAATCGCGCGGCGAGCCGGTGTCGCGCCGATTATACCCTGCCGGATGACGGGAACCGCGCCATGAATCAGCTGAAGACGCTGTGTCGCTAACGTAGCAGGGAGAAGGAGTTCTATGAAGACACTTACGGGCGCACTACTTATAGCGATCGCCAGCAGTATAGTTCATAACGTCAGGGCCACGGGCTGCGACATTAGCGTACCTAAAACCCAGCGGATTGCGCTGCCGGATTTATTTGTCGATCCCAACCTGCCGCCCGGCAGCGTTATCGGCGTTAAAACGGTTAACGTGGCGGGCTGGATTGCGCAGGGCTGCAGCGGCAGCATCGGCTGGCAATCGGTAATGACCGGCAACTGGAGTAGCCTGAGCGATGCACTGCCCGGCGTTTATAACACCGGTATTCCCGGCGTAGGGGTCAAGGTATCGGACTATCTGTACTCCGATCGCTTTGTGCCGCTCGCTATGACGCTGACGTCTGAACCCAACACGCCTCTGCTGGGCGCGGATATTCAGCTGCTGTTCTACCGAACCGGCGATATTACGCCGGGCAGCTTTCCCGGCGGTGAGGTGGTGCGTTTTACCTTGTCTGATAATGAGGGCAATCCGACGAACATACTGAGCCTGCAGGTGGTTTCCGGCAGCGTGCGCATCAAAAGCTGTTATGCCAAATCCCCCAATCTGATTGTGCAACTGGGCAGTGTGAACCGCAGCGCTTTTACCGGACCTGGTAGCATCGTGACGCCCACGGCATTTAAGGTTGAGCTGCTTTGCCAGGGCGATCTGCCGGTTAATGTCTCTTTTTCTTCTGCCAGCAGCGCGCCCTCAACGGAGCCGGGCATTGTCCCCATCGACAATGTGCCGGGTGCCGCCAGCGGCGTGGCGATTAAGGTTATGCAGCGCGACGGCAGCCCGCTGCGCTTCGATACGCCGCAAAGCTATCACAGCGCCGGAGAGCGCGAGATAGCAATCCCGCTGCTCGCGACCTATACCGCAGTGAGCAATAGCATCACGCCCGGTGCGGCGCGCGGCGCGATTACCTTTACGATTACGCAGAACTAGCGGGACAGGGTTGGTTGGTTGGTTGGTTGGTTGGTTGGTTGGTTGGTTGCGCATGGCCATCGGCTGGCCTGATAAAAAAGCTGGCGTGTGCGCCCTGCCGGTAAGCAGGGCGCGCAGGCGAAACGTTGCCTCAGGAAATAAAGTTCTTGCCCTGCTTCAGTACCACATCGCACGCCTTGGTTTTCAGCTTCTCGCCGATCGGCGTACTGCTCAGACTTTTCAGGTTAAGCTGCTGGCCGCTGCCGGTATTCAGCAACCCCATCAGCCCCTGCTGATAATCGGTCTGCTGCGCCTGCCTGGTGGTGCTTTCCAGCCCCAGCTTGCTCAGCACCTGATCTTTAATGCTGGTGGCATTATTTTTAATCACGTTATTCTTCACGCAATATTCCATAATACCCGCCGCGTTAGTCATGCTGGTGCTGCTGACCGCCTTATCGCCGCCGTTCAGCAGGCTGGAGAGCGAAGAGAGCGACAGCCCGTTTTGACCGGTTGCACCGCTCTGCGTATTGCTGCTGTTCTGCTGACTCAGCTGCGTTGCCGCATTGTTCAACTGATCCTGCCAGCTCGCCGCCAGCGCCGTTCCCGCCACCATAAAAGACATCACGCCCGCTGCCAGCGCCAGGCGCTGTAATGTTGTTTTCATTGTCAACCTCTTTTTATCCGGCGCATCAACCACGACGCGCCTGCTATCAGCTAGTTGGGACTACCCGATACCCTGAGAGTTCCGGGCAGCGCGCGCCATGCGGAACAAAAGGCGAGGAATGAGAATAGTCTGCATATGAAGGCGAAATTTTCGGCACTTAGCGCACAGCACGGACAATTGAGGTTGCGCAGGTGTCAGGTAAGGGTATAATCCTCAACGTTTTCCGCATCCCTTCCGTGCCGGAGTGGCGAAATCGGTAGACGCAGTTGATTCAAAATCAACCGTAGAAATACGTGCCGGTTCGAGTCCGGCCTTCGGCACCAACGATGCAAGATTAAGTCGCCTAAGGGCGGCTTTTTTTGTGTCCATAATCTTCCATTTTTATCCATATCTACTTGTTTAATAAGTAATTATACATTATCTATCTTCCTCCTGAACTGTTTGATTTATCCATGCTGGTCTTTTTTTGTCCATTGACATCCAGATATCTTGGGGTTCAAGGTGAGGGTCAATTCACTTCGATTAAGAGTTGACCCTCAATTATGGCCTGACAGACGTTGTAGCCCGCACCGCTAAGGCTCGCGAGCAAGCTTACAAACTCGCAGATGCGCATGGACTCTACCTGCTGATAAGCCCTGGCGGCTCTAAGCGCTGGTATCTCAAGTATCGTTTCGAAGGTAAGGAAAGCCGGATTGCTTTTGGCGCTTATCCCTTGATCTCACTGGCGAAAGCCAGAGAAAAGCGCGATGAGGTACGGTTGTTGCTAGCCGATGGTATCAACCCGGCGGAAAAACGGGGGAAAGAAAAGGAAGAAGCACAGGCCGCATTGATTACTTTTGAGAAAGTTGCGAGAGACTGGCATCGATACATTAGTCAGAATCGCTGGTCAGAAACACATGCCGGTCGAGTATGGCGCGATATGGAACGCAATATTCTGCCTGCTATCGGACATCGCCATAGTGCGGATCTGAAAACCAAAGATTTACTGGAACCTTTCATTACCGACGCTAACCGGCAGGTCAGTTCAAAGTCCGGCGTGTGTATACCTCGCTCATAGTGATTCATACGGACGCTGGCCGTTGCTTCATCTATCCCGGTAAGAATCAACAGGTCTATCACCATTAAGCGTTTGCTCCCCGGATACGACGAGGAACACCGATCCCACCTTCACCGACGACATAAATAACGGCTCCCTGCGTGACTTGTTTACCCGCCCACGACTTGCCGGTAGCGATATGGCAATCCCATGATACCGCCAGGAAGGATTTGTAAGAGCCGCTGGTACCGTAGGCGCTGGCAACGGCCTGACGGCATAGCAAGGCGCAGCCAGCAGCGTTTAATACGTGCCAGAATAGAGGTACAAAAAACCCGTCGGTACGGGATATACCTGTCGTTAAGCAGGTGATGATACTGCTGCCATCGCAGGCAGAAGCTATAGCCTTGCTTGCAGCAACTCATTCACTGAGGAGAAGACCGAATACAGCATTCTTTACGATAATGCCGATCGGTGAGGAAACGCGCGTTATTAGCCGTCTCTTAAGTTTAAGGAACCTTTATCGTCACGTCATAAGTGCGTTTTTGTTGACGATACCTGCTTTCAAAGGTGAGCAGATTTACCACTAATCCAGCGTTGTCTTTCAGACTTCGACAACTTTCTTTGTGGCCGCCCGAAGGCGTCAGTCTCAGACCACACTCCATTCCTTATGACTTTGGCTTGTGACCACCCGAAGGCGTTTCTCACAGGTCACTCGTATCATCCTGATACTGGAAACATTGGTGGCTGTCCGTTGACAGCAGATATACATGGTTAAAAATAAGGCAAAATTTCGTTGGCTTCAAACAGTTTGTATCAGCGAGTAAAAGGAGTAACCTGGCACCAGGTGCTATAGTTAAGGTAACAGGATGTCAGCCTGATGCGCGTATTCAAAACTAAATGGTTCAGCAAGGCAGCTAAATCGCACGCCATCAAAGATAGTGAGTTATGCCGGGCTATAGAGGCGGCGATGCAAGGTAAGGCTGACGACCTCGGCGGGGGAGTTTACAAGAAACGGCTGAACCAGAATCGCGATCGCGCCATTATTCTGGCGAAAGGCGGGGAACACTGGTTTTACACGTTCCTTTATGCCAAACAGGATATGGCAAACATTGATAATCGTGAACTGGCCGGATTCCGCGAGTTAGCAAAGCACTACGCTGCCCTTGCTGATGAAAAGATTACGGCACTGATTAAGAGTAAAGAACTGGTGGAGATTTGCCATGACTGCAAAAAGTAAATTCAAGAGTCCTGCATTTGAGGCCATCCACAGCGCGGCTTCTGGATTATTCAGCGTCGATGCTATCCCGCAGGAAACGATGCGCAACTTTGATAAAGCGTGCTTGAACAATGTGGATGAGCTTCAACCCATTGAAATTAAGGCGCTGCGCGAGAAGCTAAATGTCAGCCAGCCAGTTTTTGCCAGCTACCTGAATACCAGTGTGTCAACAGTGCAGAAATGGGAAAGCGGCGTAAAGCGTCCAAGTGGGTTGGCTCTGAAACTGCTTAACGTGGTGCAGAAGCATGGGTTGAAGGTGTTGGTTTGATTTATTGGGCTGGTTATTTTGAATATATATCTGAGATAAATTGATGGGCTGTTTAGTGTCAGAAGTGGACATAACAAACATACGGTAAGTTAACAAATGCTGAGCAGAATGATGTTAGCCGAAAAAACTCGTGGAATCATAGCTGGTAGGTTTACAATTTTAACCATAGGCTATTCAATATATTTGAACAAGAGTCAGACGATAGGTTTCGTATTAACTAAGCTCATTGGTGATGATGAAATCAAACCATTCTAAAAGAAAAATACCTTGATTCTATACTCAAATTCTACGTTGATAACAAATTCTTTTTCATTGGAATGTGATGACAGTTATGATGTGATTTTGACAAGAATATTGTTGGTATATAACAAGAGTTAATTTAAAAAATTAACCAAAATTAAAGAGGTGTAAATGAAGGATCTGATTGATTATTTGCAATTAGGGGCTAATGGAGCTATTTTAACTGCTTTAGGTTGGCTTTACTTTGCTTATGTAAAAAACATACAGGCAGAAATAAAATTAAAAGATGAACAGATTAAAACTTTAGAAAAAAATTTAAACTTTTGGAAAGACAAAGCTACCGAATTAGAGAAGAAATCTCCTGAATTTTTCGAAGGATTGTTAGCTAATAGAATAAAAATAAGAGAGCAAGAGTTATTGAGATTAAATGACGATACGATAAAGAACAAGAGTGAAATTGAAGAGAAAAACAGACAACTAGACAAACTAAATTCAGAACTGGAAAAGGCAAAGTATTTTAGTAGAGTACTCACCTATTATGATTTAGATATTGGTGATGAAGTTATAATCCCTGAATCAGAAGTTGAATTGATAGATTTAGGTGAAGTTTGTGTTGATTCTGCATCTCTTATGATCACAGATCCATACTACATCTCTACAGAATGGAAAGATGTTGAATATATTAGAGAAGATTCATATATTGATACTCAATCTGGTAAGGTATTTAAATACGGGCGTGACTTCAATAGGTATGACGAAATCCTCGAGCCATATAATAAAGATGTAAATCAACTAATTAAAGATGGAATTCTATCCTTAATAAAAGAAAATCGTCAGTTGTCGTATTCTTATGCTGGAGCAGTATATGCTACTAGTACAGATTCAGGCTTCGATATTCTCCCATTCGAAAATGGGAATTTAGGTGCTGCCTTATGTATCAGAACTGTTTATGGTGATGGTTTTTACAGAATAATGGGGGAGCGATATAAAGGAAGAATTATAAGAATATATATTGACCTACAATAATACGTATACAGAAACCTGAAACGTCAAAGGTTTGATGGACACAGATGAGTCATTCATGGGATGACCATTTTCTTCATATAACAGGTAATACCGGACGTTACCAACGTTACTTATTTTTCTTAACAGTCTGTCATATTTACTGGCCCACTCTCCCACTTTTGCTAAGGAAGGGATTATCGTACTCCTTTTCATGAGGATAGTAGAGTGAGTTCAGTTCTCATAATTTGATGTAAATATTAGTTAAATCAGTGTTACATAAAGTGTGCTGGGGGTCGGCATGGTGGTCAATTATTTAATTGATCTTTAAAACATGATAAAAATCAATTAATTAAAATTAATAGCGAGTCCGGCCTTCGCACCAACGGAACATCACTAGACGTCAACGGACGTCTTTTTTGTGCCTGAAATCCAGTGTTTACCCATCATTCCCGCTATATTAACTCTCTCAAGGTCAACCAACTTCAACGTACATCTACCAACAGATGTTGGTACAGATGATGGTATTTCCGGTTCGATAATGCTTGTACCAACAGGGAGGGGATAAGCATGGCTCTAACAGATATCAAAGTCAGAACAGCCAAGCCAACGGATAAGCAATATAAGCTGACCGATGGCAACGGTATGCACCTTCTTGTTCATCCAAATGGCTCTAAGTACTGGCGTTTGCAGTACCGATTTGGCGGAAAGCAAAAGATGCTGACTTTAGGGGTATATCCTGAAGTTTCTCTTGCAGATGCTAGAGCCCGCCGTGATGAAGCTCGTAAGCTTTTGGCAAACAGCATCGATCCGGGAGATAAAAAAAATGATAAGTTTGAGCAGGAAGAAGCACGTACTTTCGAACAACTTGCTATTGAGTGGCACGCCACGAATAAAAAGTGGTCGGAAGAACATAGCCGACGAGTGCTGAAAAGCCTGGAGGACAATCTCTTTCCAGCCATTGGCAAACGTAATATAGCCGAACTTAAAACACGGGATTTGTTAGCCCCGATAAAAGCCGTAGAGATGTCTGGACGTCTTGATGTCGCGTCACGGCTGCAACAGCGAACTACGGCAATTATGCGTTATGCCGTACAGAGTGGTTTGCTTGATTATAATCCGGCACAGGAGATGGCCGGTGCTGTTGCTTCAAGTAACCGGCAGCATAGGCCTGCGTTAGAGTTGAGACGTACTCCCGAACTGCTTCAGCGTATTGATAGCTATACCGGCAGGCCTTTGACCCGTCTTGCCGTTGAGTTAACCCTCCTTGTCTTCATCCGCTCCAGCGAATTGCGTTTTGCTCGTTGGTCTGAGATCGATTTTGAAACATCAATGTGGACGATACCCGCAGAGCGCGAGGCTATTGAAGGGATAAAGCACTCCCAGCGCGGCTCAAAAATGCGTACACCTCATTTGGTGCCGTTATCTCGTCAGGCGTTAGCAATCCTTAAACAGGTGCACAAACTTAGTGGCGATCGCGATTTTGTTTTCATTGGCGATCACGACCATCGTAAACCGATGAGTGAAAATACGGTAAACAAGGCTCTGCGCGTTATGGGCTATGACACTAAGATAGAGGTTTGTGGGCATGGTTTCAGGACGATGGCATGTAGCTCGTTGATAGAATCGGGATTGTGGTCGAGGGATGCGGTTGAACGGCAGATGAGCCATATGGAGCGTAACTCTGTGCGTGCGGCTTATATTCATAAGGCCGAGCATCTGGATAAGCGCAGACTGATGCTGCAGTGGTGGGCTGATTTTCTTGATGCGAATCGTGAGAAGGCGGTGAGTCCGTTTGATTTTGCCAAATTAAGCATGGAATGATTAGGTGTATTTAAGGTATGTGTCTGACATACCTTATTTTTTTAACATGGCTTCTGATGCGGTGTTCGTTTTTGTAATGAAATCTGTTGTTCAATGCCAAAAACTCATATTGTAAGCTTGGTTCAAGTGATAGGTAGTTTTACACTGTTTCATCAGAAAAGCAGCATCTGAGATTTAGCCATCTATTCAGATAGAAGCGTTCTTACTGTTACATCAAAGGCAGGAGCCATGACTAGTCGCCCACAGATGATTATTAATGTTCTTCAGGCTAATCCTGATGAGCAATTTACAGCCCGTCAGCTTGCCCAAAAAATCATTGATCACTATAGCGCAGAGCTTGCTGTAAAACGTCAAAATCCTCGATTCGCCAGTGATGAAGATTTCTTGAGTCAAATAGCTGCTGAAGTCGGTGGGAGCAGAACCGTTCAGGCAAAAGCGATGTGTCCTCAGGTTATGACGCGTGACAAACCCGGCCCAGACTTTATTACTGGGGTAAGGAAATCGATAATGGCGTGCAACAAGAGTCATCTTTTGATATTGCTCCGAATCCGTCTGCTGAGACGGTAGCTTTTTCTGAGCATGCTCTTTACCCGCTTTTGATTGAGTACCTTTCTGAAGAAGAAGAATTGCTTTGCCGTCGTATCGATGAAAAGCGTTCAAGCAACAACAAAGGTCTTGGGGCAAACCATTGGCTTTATCCGGATATTGTTGCTTTGCAGCCTCTTGATAAAGGTTGGGATAGCGTTGTGCAAAACTGCGTACGGTATAGCGAAGGGCGTTTAACCCGTCTGTGGTCTTTTGAGGTAAAACGTCAGCTTAACCGTAGCAATGTTCGAGAATGTTTCTTCCAGGCAGTGAGTAATTCAAGTTGGGCCCACTTTGGCTATCTGGTCGCGACCGAAATAAATGAAGATAAGCAGCGTGGCGTTGAAAGAGAGCTGCAAATGTTGTGTGCATTACATGGTATCGGTGTGATCCTGCTTAACCCGCAAGATTCCGGTAATAGCCAAACTCTGATTCCTGCACGAGAGCGAACAAGTATTGATTGGCAATCCGTCAACCGCCTGGTGGTTGAGAACAAGGATTTTAAAGAGTTTATCGATCTAGTTTCCGATTATCACCAGACAGGAAAAATACACAAAGCGCTCTGGAATAGATAGTCTGCTCTAATGTCTCTTAATAAAATATTAGAGTGGATTAAAAAAATATAGATTAATGAACAGTGAGCTATTTAGAATTAGTGATATTTAAAAACTCTGTCTGCAAATCGATGGAGTAGTGAATATAATAAAGGTGACGAAATTCAGTAAACCACTTCAATGTAGATCTAAATTGTATTGGCTAAGATTTTACGTGACACAGCTATAGCACAGATCTAAACCTAATCTGACAGGCAGCTCTGTGCCAGAAGCGGACTCTGTTAACGAAAAGAGCTTGAGGCGGCCGAAGTCAGTATAGGTGCAGCCAATGTGGTAAATGAGAGGTGAAACAATGAGAAGCAAAAGCTATTTTGGTCTATGTAAGATATATCTCCTAAGTAGCTTAAGATTCCTCGATGAAAGCATGGTAGAATGGTTTTGATAACTAGAACAGCGAGTACATTAGGCACTCTATTCTAATAATTTTATTAGGGAACAATGACAATGCTTAAAACTTGGAATGATTTAGAAAGTTATACCCAATATGTCTACTCGACCTTGCTTAACCCACGAGATAATGGAGTGGAAGTTAGTCGTAACGTCGTCCTTAAGGGGTTAAAAGGTGAATATCAAATTGATGTATTTTACCAATTTGAACATGCAGGCTTTATACATCGTGTAGCGATAGAGTGTAAATATCATAATCGCCCACTTGATCGCGATACTATTATGCCATTTTGCAACAAAATCACAGACATTGGGAATATTATTGGGGTTATAGTCAGTAAGTCTGGTTACCAAAGTGGCGCAAAAGAATACGCAGAAAAACATGGCATTACTTTACTGATAACTGAAGATTTACCAAAATTTAACATATTGGTTGCCGATTACTTGATAAATTCAATTTTACCTTCAAAAGACTGGATCGGTGAGCCTTTTTGGATTTTGATGGAAAGAGAGGAAGATAATGTATCAGGTTCATACTACAAGTTTACACAAAAACATAACGGAAGAGATGTAATACCCTTATTCTTTTCAAAGCGTGAAGCAATTGACTTTCTAAATGAATCTGAGCAGTCACTACATTTTGCAATAAGAGGTGTTCCACAACATTATTTGAAACGTTTGATCGCTATAACAGAGCGGTTAAAACCTTTATTCTTCTTAATGCTTCCTGCTTTGAATGAAGAACAAGCCAAAGGTTTATTAATTGAACCAACTGAATTAATGAAAAGATATCTACTATCAGAAATATCAGCTGAGGAATATCAAGAGTTTTACGTTAAAAGGAAGTCACGTTACAAGAATGAGCCTACTCTTTTAAAAATATTAAAAGCAATGAAAGGCAAAATTGGTGCAGAATTGGCCGACAAAATCTTAAAAAATAAAAAAACATAATTGCGGAGTCGTGATCACGGGAACCGTTCAACCTGATGTGCTGGCATGGAAGGTGAAGTGGAGGGCCATTTGCTGAAAAAAGATTAAGATTTCGATGAAAACAAACGGTCCGCTGTGTGCCAGAAGCAGACATTGCTGCCCCCGGATAATCTAAAAATCAGCTACAAATTAATAGGCTTCTAATGAAAAATGTTCAAACCCATAGTGGTCTAGAATATTGTTTAATAGATGTATGATCTCTATGACCTGCCCCCAGGATTAGATACAACCTTCAGTTAGTAATGTCGGTTGGTTTTTCTTCATATTTCCTGTTTCGCCAGTCCGTTGCGAATTCAGCTGGTGTCTGGTAATCCAGCGATGAATGGGGACGGCACTCGTTATAATCCTGCCGCCAGTCATTAATCATTTTCCGGGCATGAAGAATATCGCTGAACCAGTGCTCATTCAGACATTCATCGTGAAATCGTCCGTTAAAGCTTTCAGTAAATCCGTTCTGCGTTGGTTTACCCGGCTGGATTAACCGTAACTCTACACCCTGCTCAAAGGCCCATTGAGCCAGTGCGCGGCAAGTGAACTCCGGCCCCTGGTCCGTTCTTATCGTCGCCGGATAGCCTCGAAACAGTGCAATACTGTCCAGAATACGCGTGACCTGAACGCCTGAAATACCGAAAGCAGCGGTGATCGTCAGACACTCCTTCGTGAAATCATCCACACAGGTCAGGCACTTGATCCTCCGACCGTTGGCCAGTGCGTCCATAAC
>Ga0268252_1000340_pt1 | contig 31231 bp, 23 predicted proteins | sample AgamicMgSfrz_FD_200244 | JGI IMG/M metagenome (GOLD analysis project Ga0268252, IMG submission 200244) | Agave microbial communities from Guanajuato, Mexico - Mg.Sf.rz (v2) (version 3) | ecosystem: Host-associated > Plants > Phyllosphere > Phylloplane/Leaf | place: Guanajuato, Mexico | collected... | reverse complement strand
GCCGCCGGTTCGACCGTGAATCTCGGCGGCAATACGCTGACCGTGGCCGGTCCGGCGGGCGGTTCGTTCGGCGGCACGATCGCGGGCACCGGCGGCTTCGCGGTGCAGGGCGGCGGCACGCAGACGCTGACCGGCGCCAACACGTACACCGGCGGCACGACGATCGGCAGCGGCAGCATGCTCGCGCTCGCCGGTGCAGGCAGCCTCGCGCCGACGAGCCCGGTGATCCTCGCGGGCAGCGGCGCGACGCTGAACCTGGCGGCCTCGGCCGCGCCGCAGTCGATCGGCACGCTGTCGGGTACGACGGGTTCGACCGTGAATCTCGGCGCGACGCCGCTGACGGTCAATACCGCCGGCACCAGCTCGTTCGCGGGCACGCTGTCGGGTACCGGCCCGCTGACGCTGGCCGGCACGGGCGCGCAGGTGCTGAGCGGGACGAACACGCTGTCCGGGCCGACGAACGTGACGGGCGGCACGCTCGCCGTCACCGGTTCGCTGGCCAGCTCGCCGGTGACCGTCGGCAGCGGCGCGACCGTCACCGGGACGGGCACGATCGGCGGCCTGGTCGTGTCGGGCGGCGGTACTGCATCGGTCCTCCAGCTCGGGCAGCCGCTGAAGGTCGCGGGCAACGCGACCTTCCAGCCGGGCTCGACGCTGCAGGTCGGCGCCACGCCGCAGCAGAGCGGCGGCCTCGACGTGACCGGCTCCGCCACGCTCAACGGTGGGTCGGTGCAGGTCGTCGCGGCGACCGGGCAATACCAGCCGGGCAAGCTCTACACCATCGTGAATGCCGGCGCGGGCGTGCAAGGGCAGTTCAGCGCGGTGAACTCGACGTATGCGTTCCTCACGCCGACGCTCACGTACAACCCGGCGCAGGTACTGATGTCGCTGGCGCCGAACGGCACGCCGTTCTCGTCGGTGGCGACCACGCCCGACGGGCAAGCGGTGGCGGGCGCGGTCGGCACGCTCGGCGCCGGCAACCCGCTGTTCGATACGGTGCTGACGTCGGATGCGACGACCGCGAACCGCGCATTCACGCAACTGGCCGGCGATCTGTATCCGAGTACGCGTAGCGTGCTGCTGTCGGACAGCCGCTACGTGCGCGACGCGGTGCTCGATCGTGCGCGGCTCGGTTCGCAGCCGGGCGGCGCGCTGTGCGGATGCGAGGCGCCGGTATCGGCGGACGACCATGCGGCGGCGCTCGACCGGCGCATGGCCGCGGAAAACGGCTGCACGCCGGCCAAGTCGTACAAGCCCGCGGTGTGGGGCCGGCTGTACGGCTCGCATAGCCGGTTCAACGGCGACGGCGTCACGTCGATCGATCGCAACCTGTATGGCTTCATCGTCGGCACGGATGCGGAAGTCAGCAGCCACTGGCGCGTCGGTATCGCGGGCGGCGCGTCGCGCAGCCAGCTCAATACCGACCAGAACGAGTCGGCGAAGGTCAACGGCGGGACGATCGCGCTGTACGCCAGCGGCCGATACGACGCATGGAACGTGCGCGGTGGCGTGTCGCAGTCGTGGTACCGCGTGCATAGCGAGCGCAATCCGTCGTTCGGCAGCTTCGCCGACCACGATACCGCCAGCTACGACGCGAACGCGACGCAGGTGTTCACCGAGATCGGCTACTCGACGGCCATTCGCAACGTCTCGCTCGAACCGTTCGTCGGGCTTGCGTTCGCGAGCCTGCACACCGGCGGCTTCAAGGAGAACGGCGGCGCGGCGGCGCTGCAGGGCGATTCCGACACGACGGGCCTCGGCTTCTCGACGCTCGGCGTGCGGGCCTCGACCGACGTCGCCGTCACGACGAAGGGCAAGGTCACGGCGTTCGGCACCGTCGGCTGGCGCCATGCATTCGGCAATACGCAGCCGGCGTCGACGCTGTCGTTCGCGAGCGGCGGTTCGCCGTTCAGCGTGACCGGCGTGCCGGTCGCGCGTGATGCCGCGGTGCTCGAGGTCGGCGTCGATGCGGCCGTGACCAAGAACCTGTCGCTTGGGCTGTCGTATAGCGGCCAGCTTGGCGGCCACATCAGCGATCACGCGTTGTACGGCAATCTGTTGTGGAAGTTCTAAAGGGAGGGGCGACGGCCGTTCGCGATGAAGTCGTCGTGAGCGGCCGATCGTTTATCGATGGTTATGTGGTGGTTTGTTTTCAGGTTCGTATTTCAGAAACTTCGTGATGCGAATCGTTTTCATGAAGCGCGTCACGCGGTGTTTGGTATCCCGTTGCATCGGTCTGTTCGAACTTGTTTCAACGCTTTGCCGTATCGGGCAGTCCGCGAACGATTCGTGCCGCCTTCGGGCGACAGGGTTCACGCGTCATCGCTCGAGCTGTTCCGCGGTTGTCCAACCGAACTGAGGTTACTCATGAAAACGAAAATGAACGTGAAATTGACGGGCATCGCCCTGTCGGTCACGGCTGTGTTCAGCCTGGCCGCCACGGCGTCCCAGGCGGTGGTCGTGACCGCCGTGCCGGGAAGTCTCAGCAACACCGACGGCTTGATCATCGAAGGCGCGTCGCCGGCGCCCGGGGGACTCATCGGCACGGTGACGGGATGGGGGAATGGGGCGGTGACGGTCGGCAACCCGAATGCAGGCGGTATCTCGATCGGGCTGGCCGGGACGGGGACGGGAAGCGCGGCCATTGGTATCGGGAGCGGATTGCTCGAGCCGGTCGCGGGCGTGGCCGGTACGGTGACGGGTGCGCTGGGTGGTCTCGGCGGAAGTGGCGGTGCGACCGGCGGGCTGGGTGGTGTCGTCGGGACGGTGGCGAACGCGGCCACTGGCGCGGTCGGTGCCGTGACGGGCGTGTTGGGTGGCATTGGTGGCAGCGGCGGTGCGACCGGTGGTCTCGGTGGCGTCGTTGGCACGGTGACCGGTGCCCTGGGTGGCATCGGTGGTGGCAATCCGACTGGCGGTCTCGGGGGCGTCGTTGGCACGGTGGCGAACACGGCGACCGGCGCAGTCGGGACGCTGACGGGGGCGCTGGGCGGTGTTGGCGGTGGGACCGGCGGTCTCGGCGGCATTGTCGGGACAGTGGGCAACGCGGCAAGCGGCGCAGTCGGCACGGTAACGGGTGCATTGGGCGGTGTTGGCGATCCGACCGGTAGTCTTGGTGGCGTGGTTGGCACGGTAACCGGTGCACTGGGTGGTATCGGTGGCGGCAACCCGACTGGCGGCCTCGGTGGCGTCGTCGGCACGGTAGCCAACACGGCAACGGGCGCAGTCGGGACGCTGACCGGCGCACTGGGTGGTGTTGGAGGTGGGACCGGCGGTCTCGGCGGCGTCGTTAGCACGGTGGCGAACACGGCGACCGGCGCAGTCGGAACGCTGACCGGCGCACTGGGCGGCATCGGCGGCGGGACCGGCGGCCTCGGTGGCGTCGTCGGAACGGTAGCGAACACGGCAACGGGCGCAGTCGGGACGCTGACCGGCGCACTGGGTGGTGTTGGAGGCGGGACCGGTGGCCTCGGCGGCGTTGTCGGCACGGTAGCGAACACGGCCACGGGCGCAGTCGGAACGCTGACCGGCGCACTGGGTGGTGTCGGAGGCGGGGCCGGTGGTCTCGGCGGCGTCGTCGGCACGGTGGCGAACACGGCAACGGGCGCAGTCGGAACGCTGACCGGCGCACTGGGTGGCGTCGGTGGCGCGACCGGCGGTCTCGGCAACATCGTCGGCACGGTAGCCAACACCGGCACGGGTGTCGTCAACGCCGTCACCGGTGTCGCGGGCAACGGCGGCGCGCTGATCACGCCGATCACGAGCATCGTCGGCAATCTCGGCGGATCGCTGCCGGTCGGTGCCGCCACCGGCGCGATCGGCGCAGTGTCCGGCGCGGTAACCGGCGTCGCCGGCAGCGGCACGGCGGCGATCACGCCGCTCGCATCGGCGGTCACGTCATTGATCGGATCGGCCACGAGCGGCGCGGGCGGCATCGCCGGCGCCGGAACCGGCGTTCTCACGGGCGCAACCGGCGCGGCCGGCTCCCTCGCGGCGGTCACGACCGGCCTGACGGGTACGCTGGCGAACACCGTAACCGGCACGACGGGCGCGATCGCAGGCACGCTTCCGGCACTGAGTGTCGCGCTCAACGGCGGCACGGCGGCCGGTGCGGTCGGCGGCGCGACCAATGCAGTCGGCGCGCTCGTCTCCGGCGGCGCGACGATCGCCAACGCGGCGGTGCATTCGGTCGGTTCGGCTGTCGGATCGGTGGCCGGCGTGCTCCCGGCGCTGGCGGTTTCGCTGAACAGCGATTCCGCGCAAGGGGGCAGTGCCGGGGCAGGCGGCGGTCTGCTGGCGCCGGTGACGTCGCTCGTCAGCTCGCTGACCGCGCCGCTGCCGAGGAAGTAAGCGACGTGAGCACCCGGCCGCCGCAGTCAATGGGTGGCCGGGAACATTCGGGCGCGTCACGTACGAGCACGGCGGGATCACGATTCGGGATTCCCGCTCGCTCGTTTCGCTGACGCGCCGCGTTGCATTCGATTGCAGATCGCCACCGTAGCGATGACGCACCACGTCCCACGCTAGATCGACCAGCAGCGTAAGGAATGCGAAGAATCGGATTGACGCTCGCACGTCGAACCCGACGCAACGAGCGACTACCGGCGCGCGACGCGCCGTGACACTACGACCGGTCGCGATTCCGGGCGCGCGTCGCGCCGGTGATGACCGCGATGCCGAACAGGATGACGGCCACGATCTCGATGATGTGCTGAGAGACGTGCAGCGTCATCAAACCCCAGGCGACGCCGCCGATGAAGATGATCCATCCGACCAGATAGATAAGCAGGGTCATCGTTTTTCTCCTTGCAGTATTGGCCCATGATGCCGGTTGCCGGTCTTGCAAAATTTACCGGCGCGTGGCGAGCGCGATGAAGGGCGCGATCCGCGAGTGCAGGAGCATATTGCGCGCCTGCCCATGCGGCGGCGGACGACATTCCCGATGGTCACAGCCTGCCGAGCGTTTCATTGCGGCGCCGCATCGTGCGCCTGCAGCCCGAGCCGATCCATCAGCCTCCCGGCGTCGAACGGCGCCTGCGTTTTCGTGTCGTTGTCGAAATAGCAGTACACGTCGCGCGTCGCCGCGCGCGGCGGTTGCAGCGCCGGTGCGGCGAGACGCGCATCGTCCGGCTGCGTGCCCCGGCTCCACGCTTCGATTCTGCGCGCCCATCGTTCGAGCGCTGCATCGGCGTATTCGCCCGAATACTTCGTTTCGGTGCCGTGCAGCCGGATGTAGACGAAGTGTGCGCTCAGATCCTCGAACTGCGGCCACGCCTCGGTCGAATCCGACACGACGAGCGCGACCTTGTGGCGGCGCAGCAGCTTCACGAACGCCGGGTCCACGAAGCTGTCGTGCCGCACTTCCACCGCATGACGCAACGCTCGCTTGCGGTCGATCTGCAGATACGGTTCACGCACCCGCGCATCGTGCCGGCGGGCGAGCGCGAGCGCTGCTTCCGTGTCGGGCGGCAGCAAGCTCAGGAAGCGTTCCATGTGCGCCGGATCGAAACGCAGCGACGGCGGAAATTGCCACAGCAGCGGCCCCAGCTTGTCCTTCAGCGCGAACAGCCCCTGAGCGAAAAAAATCGCGCACGCGGTCGTGGCCGTTTCGCCGCGAAAGCGCAGCATATGCGTCAGGTAGCGCGAGCCTTTCACGCTGAACACGAACCCGGGCGGTGTGTCGGCGTACCAGCGCCGCCAACTGTCAGGCGCTTGCAAGCTGTAATGCGTGCCGTTGATCTCGATCGTCTGCATGCGGCCCGATGCATACCGCAGTTCGCTGGCTTGCTTCAGGTCGGCGGGATAGAACGTCCCTCGCCAGCCGGGGTAGCGCCAGCCTGAAATGCCGATGTGAATCCTGCCGGATGTGCGTGTCACGTCGATGCCCGGTTGCGCCGGGTTCCTGGTGCGGTCCGTGCGACGAGCAATCTGCGTGCCTCCGCCTTCGTCGATTTGATTTTTTTAAAGACCGCGCCACGTTCGGCCGGTATGATCGCTGCGCTCGCGAACGGCGCGACCGGACGGTGCATCCCGACGCTCCACGCATCACTGCCTTCGCCAGCACGGCAATCACGACACCACCGGACGGACCCCGGCGACCCGCGGTCCGCCGATCCGGCCGAACGGGCCAACCCAGCACGACGGAGTATCGAAACGATGTGGATGGAGACAGGGACGGGGCGGCGCGCGCGGGCGATCGCGGCAGGCGGAGCGTGGTGCGTGGCCGCCGCGGGCGCGGCGCACGCGCAGGCATCGGCGCCGGGCGCGGCGGTGGCGGTGCTGCCGGCCATCGACGTGCGAGGTCCGGCCGATGCTGCTTCGTCCATCGGACTGGTCGGACGGCGCACCGCCACCGGCACCAAGACCGACACGCCGATCGACGAGATTCCGCAAACGCTCAACCTCGTGACCGCGCAACAGATCGACATGACCGGCGCGGCCGACCTGAACCAGGCGTTGCGCTACGTGCCGGGTTTCGCGACGTTCGGCGCCGACAGCCGCACCGACTGGTATGCGGCGCTGCGCGGCTTCACGCCGACGCTGTACGTCGACGGCCTGCCGGCGCCGAACACGGCCGTGATCGCGAACTGGCGCGTCGATCCGTACGCGATCGACTCGATCGCGGTGCTGCGCGGGCCGACGTCGGTGCTGTACGGCGCGGGCGAGCCGGGTGCGATCATCGACGCGCATACGAAGCTGGCCGACGGCGAGCGCGTGCGCGAAGCCGGCGTGCAGATCGGCAACGATGCGCGCAAGCAAGCCATGCTCGACGTCGGCGACAGGCTTGATCCAGAGTACGCCTACCGATTCGTCGGCGTCGCGCGCGACGGCAACGCGGTGACCGGCCCGAACGGCGACCGCCGCGTCGCGCTCGCGCCGTCGTTCCGGTGGCGGCCGAACGCCGACACGTCGCTGACGCTTTCCGCGACGTTCCTGCAGGACAGCGGCGACATCTCGTCGAACTTCCTGCCCGCATCGGGCACGGTGCTGCCGAACCCGAACGGCCGCCTGTCGCAGGACCTCTACATGGGCGACCCGTCGTTCAACGACTATCGCAAGAAGCAATGGTCGCTCGGCTACGCGCTGGAACACCGCGTGAATGCGATCTGGTCGCTGCACCAGGACGTGCGCTGGTCGCACCTGTCGCTCGACGATGCGACGGTGTTCGGCAACGGCCTCGCGCCCCGCAGCACGACCAACATGATGCGTTTCGCGGGGCTGTTCCAGCTCAACTACAGCCGGTTCGACATCGACAACCACGCGCAGGCGCGCTTCGGCACGGGGTCGCTCGAACACACGCTGCTGTTCGGCGTGCAGTTCGACCGGCAGACGACGACCAACAGCGTATGGCTCGCGCTCGCGCCGTCGCTCGACCTGTACCACCCCGTCTATCGGCCCGTGACGGCCGCGATCTTTTCCGGCCCGACGTCGCTCGGCCACGTCGATCAGTACACCGCGATGAACGGTGTCGGCGTGTACGCGCAGGACCAGATCCGCTGGCAACGCTGGACGCTGACGCTCGGCGGCCGCGAGGATGTCGTGAATGCGCGCTTCGACGACCGCGCCGCCGGCACGCACGCGCAGCAGGACGTCAGCGCATTCTCCGGGCGGGTCGGGCTCGCCTATCGCGGCGACGCCGGATTGTCGCCTTACGTCAGCTATTCGACGTCGTTCGATCCCGTCATCGGTGTGCGGATGTTCGGCGGCGGCTTGCCGAAACCGACCCGCGGCACGCAGACGGAGGCCGGGCTGCGCTGGCAGCCGGCCGGCCGGAACCTGATGCTGAACGCGGCCGTGTATCAGATCGACCAGACCAACGTCGTGACGCCGACGCCGGTCAATCTCGACCCGACCGCCACGACGTCGGTGCAGACCGGCAAGGTGCGCTCGCGCGGCATCGAGCTGAGCGCGGTCGGCAAGGTGACGCACGGGCTGTCGATCGTCGCGTCGTATGCGTATCAGGACGTCAAGAACGTGCAGGCGAACGACGTATCGCTGAACCACTGGCCGGTGTCCGTACCGCTGCCGCGGCAGATGGCGTCGATGTGGGCCGACTGGACCTGGCATACGGGCGCGCTGGCGGGCCTCGGCGTCGGCGGTGGCGTGCGCTACCAGAGCGCGTCGGCGGGCGCGCCCGACAATTCGCTGACGGTGCCGAGCGCAACCCTTTACGACCTCGCGATCCATTACGACCTGCCGCGCTGGCGTTTCGCGGTGAACGTCGCGAACCTGTTCGACCGGCGCTATGTGAGCGGTTGCCAGTCGTACGCGGTGTGCGTGTTCGGCAACGAGCGGACCGTGCTGGCCAGCGCGAAATACAACTGGTAAGCGCACTCGTGTTGCATCGGCCTACGCGCGGCGTTGCGGCTGTCGGGCCGCGGCGCGCGCGCCCGCGTGGCCCTGGCGGCGCCATTCGGTCGGTGTGATGCCGAACCGTTCGCGAAAGGCGGTCGCGAAATTGGCCGGTGTGGAAAAGCCGATTTCCTTCGCGATGCTGGCGATGCTGAGCGAGGTGGAATCCAGCAGATCCTGCGCGATCCGCAGCCGCTCGTAGCGCAGATACTCGAACACCGTCTGGCCGAGATTGTCGCGAAACGCGCGCGACAAGCGCTTTTCGTGCGTGCCGACCGCACGCGCCAGTTCTTCCACCGTCGGCGGATCGTTCAGCGTGCGCGACAGGTGGCGGATCGCCGCGCGTACGATGATGTCGTCTTCCTTACCGCCCGCGGGCGAGCCTTCTGCCTGTTCCGCCGCGGCCGGTCGTTCGCGTTTCGTGCGCGAGAGCTGCACGCGAATCCGCGCGATCACTTCCGCCGGCTCGAACGGTTTCACCACATAGTCGACGCCGCCGATCTCGAGCCCTTCGAGCCGCTCGTGCAATGCGTCGGCCACAGTCAGGAAGATGACCGGGATCGCGCACGTCAGCGGATCGGCGGCGAGCAGACGGCATGCGGTGAAGCCGTCCATGCGCGGCATGCGCACGTCCATCAGGATCAGGTCGGGCATCAGTGCCTGCGCGCGCTGGCACGCTTGCGTGCCGTCGAATGCGATGCTGATCCGGCATCCCGTGCTGCGCAGGATATCGATCAGCAACCTTAGCTGGTCGGGTTGATCGTCGACGATCAGGATATGCGCGTCGCTCAATGCGGAGATTGATGAAGACATCGTGCACCTGTTGTGAAAAGGCGGTTGACTGCGTTTCCGCGGGTGGCCTGCCCGGTGCGGAGGAAACGTCGGAAGCCGCTCTATGGCGATGCATTCATCGCATCGCACGCTCGCATCGACTCCGTACAGGGCGGAACCGCGCGGCAGGCAATCGCACGGCGTTCGTTGTTTTGATCGCCGAGCCAGTCGACACGCGAGGGATTGCCGTGCTCGCGTGGAAATGATCGCGACTGCCGGAATCGGTGCGAGCGGAATTGTAGGAGCATATTTCGAATCCGGCCAGACATGGCGGCCCTATTCGCACGATTCACCCTTTACGATTATCGAAAATGGCGGTTTGCGACAGGAGCGTGAAGCGTCGATGTGCGTCAATGCTCGTGGTTTACGCGTATATCTGGCGTAAAAGCGCCGAGTCGGCCGGTTTCGAGGTTGTCTTTTTCGGAAAGTCTTTTAATTGAATCCGCTTTGGCAAAGTATTTATCCGCCCGGTAAAAGATTTTGAATAACGGCGTGGGTGCGAAATCGTTTGCGAGATGAGTGTATTTTACGTAAGTCATTGAATATTTTAGATTTTACAATCTATAAAGAATGTCGGCTTTAATAATTTAATCTCGTGTCTCATAATTCGTCCGAACTTTGAATGACGGGTGGAGCAGGGCAGCGGAAGTGCCGGAAGCGGCGACGGACGTTGTCAGACCCGGGACCTGCGCATCAATTGATGATCGCCCAGGCACATGCTTGCTGCACGGAAATGGAACCCGGTTGCCGGGGATGAAATAAAAGAAGCGTGGTGGGTCGCGGTCGGCGCGACGACAAGTCGGGGATGTTCATGACGACGGGTTGAATTTCCGGATTCAGCCGGGGGAAGACTCGTCCATAAGAATCAATACGTATTCCTAATGCAATAGCCGGATTAGCGGAACGGGACGTCGAACCGACGACATGCCCGGGGCTTTCGAACGCCCTGTCGAAACGAGCGTGCGCGATACGTGTCGTCTCGACAGGGCTTGTGTCCGGGGCGTGGAATCCACTTCCGAGAGAAGTCTCAACCGTAATCGAAGTCGAAGCTGTCAATAAAAGTAAGTAGTCCGTATTCAAACAAGACGCTACACAACGGAGCAGAAGACCATGAAGAGGAAGCAGATTTCGGCGCTCGCCGCCGCGATGTTCACGGGTGCGGGTGTGCTGATCGCCGGCGCCGCCCACGCGGACAATTTCGTCGACCGCGGCAACCCGGACAACGCGCTGAACGGCCAGTGTATCGACGGCACCAACCCGCTATGCGTGGCAACGAAGAACGGCAGCTACGTCGCGGTCAGCACCGCGAACGTGACGCAAGGCACCAATGCGAAGGCCGGCACCAGCGGCATCGCGATCGGCGACCAGTCGAATGCGAGCAGCAAGGGCGGCACCAGCAGCGGCGGCGCGATCGCGATCGGCGTCGGCTCGCAGGCGCTGGCGAACTCGGCCACCGCGATCGGCACGGTGGCGGTCGCGCAGGGCAATACGGCGCTGGCGATCGGCCGTCAGTCGGCGGCGGTCGGCGATTTCTCGATGGCGCTCGGCAACGTCGCGGATGCGCACGGCACGAGCTCGATCGCGCTCGGCCACTCGGCGCTCGCCAGCGGCGACCGCTCGGTCGCGATCGGCGGCGCGAACCCGACGTCGAGCGACGGCGTATCGGCCGGCGCATCGTACGACGCGGCGACGCAGACGCGTGCCGGCGGCGCGCAGTCGGTGGCGATCGGCGCCGGCGCGCAGACGAACGACAACAACCAGGTGGCGATCGGCTCGGGCAGCGTCGGCGCGAACAACGGCGGCACGCCGGTGTTCGGCGGCACGGCCGCCCCGGTCGGCGGCGCGGTATCGTTCGGCGCGCTCGGCAGCGAACGCCAGCTCAAGAATGTCGCGGCGGGCGCGGCCGATACGGACGCCGTCAACGTCCAGCAGCTGAAGAACGTGAACAGTACGCTGAGCACGAGTATCGGCAATGTCGACGCACGCGTGACGTCGGTCGGCAATTCGCTGTCGACCACGATCTCGAACGTCGACCAGCGTGTGACCAGCGTCGGCAACAGCTTGAGCACGAGCATCGTCACGGCCACCCGGAACGTCGTCAAATACACCGACGACTCGCATGCGGCGATCGCGCTCGACGGCGCCGCCGGCACGACGATCGGCGGCGTGGCAGCCGGCGTGGCCGATACCGACGCGGTCAACGTCGGCCAGTTGAAGGGCAGCCTCACGCCGCTGCAAACGTCCATTTCGACGGCGTCGTCGAACATCACGAACCTGCAGAACAGCGTGACCGGCATCAACGGCTCGCTGAGCACGGCGGCCTCGAACATCGCCGGCCTGCAGGCGGCCGATACGCGCAACGTCAAGTACGACGGCGCGAGCGGCTTCGACTCGGTGACGTTCGCCGGCCCCAACGGCACGACGCTGCACAACGTCGCGGACGGCAAGGACGCGCACGACGCCGTCAACGTCGGCCAGTTGAACGGCGGCCTTGCATCGCTCAGCACGAGCGTGACGAACAACCTCAGCACGACGCTCGGCAACCTGAGCACGTCGATCACCAGCCAGATCGGCAACGCGACGAAGAACGCGGTGCAGTACGACGACGATGCACACGGCGGCGTCACGCTCGGCGGCAAGGGCGCAACGGCGCCGGTCGGCCTGCACAACGTCGCGGATGGCGTGGCGGCGGGCGATGCCGTGAACGTCGGCCAGCTCGGCAAGGCGACCGGCGCGCTCAACCAGTCGATCACGACCGTCGGCAACCAGGTGACGACGAATACCGGCAACATCGCGGCGCTCCAGCAGGATGCGCTGCAATGGAACCCGGGCCTCGGTGCCTACGATGCGAGCCACGGCGGCTACGGCCCGCAGCTGATCAGCAACGTCGCGGCCGGCAAGAGCGGCACTGACGCGGTCAACGTCGACCAACTGAACGCGGCGATTCACGACGGCACGAGCCAGCTCGACGCGCTCGCCGTGAAATACGACGATGCGAGCAAGCAGCAGGTATCGCTCGGTGCAGGCAACGGCGGCAATCCGGTGCGCGTGACCAACGTCGCGGCAGGCAACGTCGCGGCTGGCAGTACCGACGCGGTGAACGGCGCGCAACTGCGGCGCGCGACCGACGGCACCGCGGCCGCGCTCGGCGGCGGCGCGACGGCGAACCCGGACGGCTCGATCGGCGCACCGAACTACAAGATCGGCGGCAGTGCGTTCAACAACGTCGGCGACGCGCTGACGAACCTCGACGGCCGGGTCGGCAGCAACACGACGACGCTCGCGAATCACGAAACGCGCATCGACAATGCCGAAACGAATATCGCGGGCAACACGGCGGCGATCGCCGGGCTGCAACAGGATGCGCTGCAATTCGACCCGACGCTCGGCGCGTTCAACGCCGCGCGCGGCGGTGCACCGACGAAGCTGACCAACGTGGCCGACGGCAACGTCGCCGCGGGCAGTACGGATGCGGTCAACGGCGGCCAGTTGTCCGGCGTGAAGACCGCACTCGAACAGCAGATCACCAACGTGTCGAACCAGGCCGGCGAAGCGGTGAAGAACGTCGTCAAGTACGACGTCGACGCGAGCGGCAACCGGCTGAATTCGGTGTCGCTCGTCGGCGGCGACGCCACGTCGGCGGTCGTGCTGAAGAACGTCGCGGCGGGCACCAGCGATACCGACGCGGTGAACGTGAAGCAGTTGAAGGACGTGCAGTCGAACCTGAACCAGCTCGGCGCGCTCGCGGTGCAGTACGACGACAGCTCGAAGAGCACGATCACGCTCGGCGGCGCGGGCGGCACGCGCATCACCAACGTGCAGGCCGGCACGCTGAGCGCCACCAGCACCGACGCGGTGAATGGCTCGCAGCTCTATGCGACCAACCAGCAGGTGTCGAAGAACACCACCGACATTTCCAACCTGCAGGGCAGCGTGACCAACATCGCGAACGGCAAGGCCGGCCTCGTGCAGCAGCAGGACCCGAACGGCGCGATCACGGTCGGAAAGGATTCGGGCGGCACCAGCGTGAACTTCTCCGGCACGGCGGGCGACCGCGTGCTGACCGGCGTCGCGGCGGGCGTGAACGCGAACGACGCGGTCAACGTGGGCCAGTTCAACGCCGCGCTGCAGAACGTCGCGGCCAACGACAAGATCCGCGCGGCCGCGACCGATGCGAACACCACGTGGATCGCGCGTGCCGATGCGGGGGCGATCGGCTCGACGGCGACCGCAACCGGCAAGAATGCGGTGGCCGTTGGCCAGGGCTCCGTCGCCGATCGCGACAACTCGTTCTCGGTCGGCGCGAAGGGCAGCGAGCGCCAGATCACGAACGTCGCGGCCGGCACGGCGCCGACCGATGCGGTGAACGTGCAGCAGCTGAACGACAACCTCGCGACGGCGTCGACGCAGGCGAAGGGGTATACCGACCAGCGCATCGGGCAGGTGTACAACTCGTTCAACGACCTGAAGAAGGACATGTACGGCGGTGTCGCGTCGGCGATGGCGGTGGCCGGCTTGCCGCAGCCGACCGGCGCGGGGCGCTCGATGGTGTCGGCGGCGACGTCGAACTATCACGGCCAGCAGGGCTTCGCGGCCGGCTACTCGTACGTGACGGAGAGCAACCGCTGGGTCGTCAAGGCATCGGTGACGGGCAACACGCGCTCGGACTTCGGCGCGGTGGTCGGCGCGGGTTATCAGTTCTGATGCAGGTTGCGCAGCGTTGAGCGTTGAGCGATGCGCGGGTGCCGGGCAACGCATGTCATGCCCGGCACCCGCGGTCGAGCGGTGGCCCGGGGTTCGTTTGCGAATCCCGGGCCGTCGTCGTTTGGCGCCTTCGTCCGACCGGTCATCCGCATCGACGGCACCTGTCGCGAATGCGAGTGGCGCCGTCCGCCGTGATCGCCTTCATCGCTCGACGGCCGGCCCCGCAAGGGTTTCGCCCGCGTCCGGCGCAACGTTCAATGCGAGTTGTTGAATGTGAGCCCGCGCTCGTATTCTGAAGTCCTCGGGCGGCACGGCATGGGGCCTGCGCCCACCACCGCATCGGAGAGCGCGATCATGACCGAAACGACACCCACGATGAAGCTCAACCACCTGAGCTTCCCCTCTGCCGACACGCTGGCGACGGCCCGATTCTTCGAGCGATACCTCGGCTTCACGATCGCGGGAAGCTGGGACAAATCCTGGATTCTCAAGCGCCCGGGCTTCGACGTCGTGATCGATCACGTCGGCGACGGCGTGCCCGCATGGCCGACCAATTTCCACGTCGGCTTCGAACTGCCGAGCCTCGATGCCGTGCACGCGTTGTTCGCGCGCTTCAAGGAAGAGGGCGTTGCAATGGAGACGGACGTGTTCAACAACGGGCGCGGCTCGCGCTTCTTTTGCCGCGCGCCGGGCGGCGTGATGTTCGAATTGAACACGCGCGCGGATGCCGCGCCGGAATATCAGGGCACTTTCGACGATTGACGCGAGGTGGCCGTTGTCGTGCCGCGTTCAGTCGCAGCGGCCGGCGTGGGCCAGCATCTCGATGACTGCGTGGGTACGCGACGGCTCGGTGATCTCCGTCCATCGCAGATGCGCGTATTTCGGGTCACCGCGCAAGCCGGCGAACTTGACGCGGTTTTTCGTGAACGTCGTGTACGACCACAGCAGCACCGAGTCGCGCGAACAGAACGCCATCCGCAGCGATTCCCGGTTGCCGTGAGAGAGCCGGGTGCGCATCAGCCCGCGGCCGATCGTGCGCCGCAGCACACGGGAAAACACCGTCCATCGGCCGAAGTTGAGCCACACGACGTGCGTGGCCCTCGACCACAGCACGTCGCGCACCGCGCTGTAGTTTCCGTCGGCGACCCAGCGGTCGCCGGCCGTCGCCGCCAGCACCGCATGTTCGAACTGCGCGGGCGGCACGGCGGTCCAGCCGGGGCCCCAGTAGAGCCGATCGAGTTCGATGTATGGGCACGCTGCGGCGGTTGCCAGCGCGCTGGCGAAGGTGGATTTTCCCGATCCGCTCGTTCCGACGACGATGACGCGCATGAGTGTGACCACGGGCAAAAAGGTGAGGGCGCGTATTGTGCCCGATGCGCGTGGATGGGCTCGCATCCGTAGCGGGAAAGACGCACTGATCAATCGAGCGGCGGCACCGCACCATCCCGCAACATCTTGACGAGCCTTGCGCGTCGCTTCTCGAGATCGGCGATCTGACGGTCGATCGCTTCGAGGCGTTCGCGCTGGACGTCGGTGATCTGATCGCACGAACGCGCACCTTCGATCAACAGCATGCAGTCCGGAAAACCGCGAATGTCGTCGAGGGTGAAACCGGTCGCGATCATGCGCTGAATCTGCTTGACCTGCGTCACAGCCTTGTCGGGAAACAGGCGATAGCTGTTGTCCGCGCGCACCGACGCGAGCAGGCCGTGCTCGTCGTAGTGCCGGATCGAGCGCACGCTCGCGCCGGTGAGCTGCGCGAGTTTGCCGATGGTCAGCAGTGGCTGGGTAGGCGGATTTTTCATGAAGGGCAGGTTAGCACGATTCGCTTGACTCTCACATCAGTGTGAGGGTTGAGACTGAGCATCCGTTCATGCCTGGAAGAAAGAACCCATGACTACCCGAGTGCTGATCCGCTGGCTGATTGCCGTGATCTGGTGGGCGACGCCGTTCGCGTTGGCGTACGACGCGGCCGCCGCGCCGCTGACCTATACCGTGACGTCGACGGACGGCGTGAAGCTGGCCGTTCAGGAAAGCGGCGACCCGGACGGCGTGCCGGTCATCCTGATCCACGGCCTGCTCGGCAGCCGCCTGAACTGGGACGCGCAAGTCCAGAGCCCCGAACTGCGCGGCTTCCGGATCATCACGTACGACCTGCGCGGCCACGGGCTGTCGGACAAGCCGTCCGGTGCGCAGCCGTATCGCGACGGAACCCGTTGGGGCGACGATCTCGCCGCGGTCATCGACGGCACGCATGCGCGCAAACCCGTCGTGGTCGGCTGGTCGCTCGGCGGCGTGGTGATCTCGAACTACCTCGCCAGGTACGGCGATCGCGCGATCGCGGGCGCCGTGTATGTCGACGGCGTGGTCGAGCTTGCGCCGGGCCAGATCGTCGATCATCCGGACGTGTATCGGGACATGAACGCGCCGGATCTGAAAACCCATCTCGACGGCGAGCGCACGTTCGTCGGCCTGTGCTTCAACCGTCGGCCGGACGCCGCCACGTTCGAGCGCTTGCTCGCCAACGCCGCGATGGCGTCGTGGGACATGCAAAAGGCCATCCCGACGATGTCGGTATTCGCCGCCGCGGGGCTCGGCCACGCGCGCGTGCCGTTGCTGTTCCTCTACGGCGGCCGCGACGCGCTGGTCGATACGCACGCGACGCTGGCTCGCGCGGCCGAGCTGAATCCGCGTATCGCCAGCAAGGTGTACGCGGAATCCGGACACGCGCCGTTCATCGAGGAAGCCGAACGGTTCAATCGCGATCTGGCCGCGTTCGCCCGGTCGACGTCCGCGCGATGAAGTGGCGCTGTCAGGCCGGCGTGACCGGGATGCCTGCCGGGTCGCCCGCCGCGCGATCATGAAAGCGCTGGAACGCATCGATGAGCCGCGCGCGCTGCGCGGCCAGCGCCGGATCGCGCCGGTCGCGCGGCCGTGCGACGTCGACCTGGATTTCGTCGTCGACGCGGCCCGGGTTCGGCGCGAGCATCAGCACGCGATCGCCGAGATACAGCGCCTCGTCGAGATCGTGCGTGACGACGATCGCGGCCATCCGGTGCCGGTGGACGACGTCGAGCAGCAGCGTCTGCAGGCGCATCCGCGTGATCGCGTCGACCGCGCTGAACGGCTCGTCGAGCAGCAGCAAATCCGGCTCGCCGAACAGCCCGCGTGCGATCGCGGCGCGCTGCGCCATCCCGCCGGACAACGTGGCCGGCAGTTGCCGCGCGACGCCGGACAGCCCAACCTCGTCGAGCAATCGCGCGACGCTCGGGTCGCGGCCGCCCCGCGCGCCGGACGCGAAGCCGACATTGTCCGCGATCGACAGCCACGGCAGCAGCCGCGGCTCCTGAAAGATCACGCCGACGCGCGCGGACGGCCCGGCCAGCGCGCTGCCGTCGAGCGTCACGCTGCCGCGGAAATCCGCGTCGAGGCCGGCGACGATCCGCAGCAGCGTGCTCTTGCCGCAGCCGCTCGGGCCGACCACGCAGACGATTTCGCCGCGTGCGACCTGCAACGCGATGTCGGCCAGGATCGTGCGATCGCCGTACAGCTTGCGGGCGATCCGCAGATCGAGCAGCGGTGTCGCGATGCCGGCGGTCGGGTGGACGGCAGGTGAGGCGCTCATTTCCTGCCCTCGCGCGATGCGCCATCGAACGCGTCGCGCCAGCCGAGCCAGCGCGACTCGATGCGGCGCATCGCGCCGTCGGTCAGCTTGCCGAGCAACGCGAGGAGCAGGATCGCGCCGAACACGAGATCGGGGCGCCCGGTTTCGCGACCGTCGCTCAGCAGGAAGCCGAGGCCGCGCGTGGCCGCGATCAGCTCCGCGGCGACCATGAACATCCACGCGAGACTGAGGCCGGTGCGCAGGCCGGTGACGATCTGCGGCAGCGCGGCCGGCAGCAGGATTCGGCGGAACAGCGCGAGCGGGCCGAGCCGGTACACCGCGCCGAGCTCGACGAGCTTGCGGTCGACGTCGCGAATGCCGGCGACCACCGCGAGGTGAACCGGGAAGAACGCGCCGATCGCGATCAGCGTGATTTTCGGTGCTTCATCGATGCCGAGCCACAGCAGCAGCACTGGCACCCACGCAAGCGACGGAATCGCGCGCAGCGCCTGGAACGTCGGTTCGAACAGCGCGTCGATCCGGCGGCTCAGGCCCATCGCCGCGCCGACGACGAGCGCGAGCCCGGCGCCGGCCGCAAACCCGGCCGCGACGCGCAGCGTGCTCGCGCCGACGTGACGTGCGACCCGCGTGACGCCCATTCGCGCGAGCGTATCGAGAATCTCGCTCGGCGCCGGCACGAGATGATCGGGCAGCCAGCCGCGCCGCACCACGACCTCCAGCAGCACGAGCGCGGCGAACGGCAGCGCGAGGCCCGCGATGCGCCAGGCGCGCAGCGGGTCTCGCCGGGCCGCGGGAGGCGGCGATGCGGGTGGGTGCGACGCGAGCGCGTCGCCGTGCGCGGTGGTGTCCGTCATCGGCGGCACGCCCGGTCTCAGTGCGACGCGGCGACGATCGGGCGCGCGAACGACGGATCGATCAGCGTATCGACGATCTTCGCGGGATCGACGCCCGGTTTGGTCAACTGCTCGGCCGTCAGCACCGGCGCCGCGGCCTTCAGCGCCGCGCGCTGCGTGTCGCCCGGCACCGGATCGCTGAAGTCGTTGCGCTGAAGCTGCAGCTTCGCGACCGGCAGCGATACCTTCGATTCGTCCGCAATGATCTGCGCGGTTTCGGCCGGATGCGCGACGATCCACTGGCGGGCGCGGTCGTAGACCTTCAGCACGCGCTCGACCGCCTGCGGATACTGGCTGGCGAACGCGTCGCGAACATTCAGGAACCCGTACGTATTGAACGCGACGTTGCGGTACAGCAGGCGCGCGCCGTCGTCGAGCTGGGCGGCGGCCATGTGCGGATCGAGCCCGGCCCACGCATCGACCTGACCGTTCGCGAGCGCGGTGCGGCCGTCCGGATGCTGCAGGTTGACGATCTCGACGTCGTCGCGCGTCAGGCCGACCGTGTGCAGCGCGCGCAGCGTGAACAGGAACGGATCGGTGCCGCGCGTCGCGGCGATCTTCTTGCCCTTCAGATCGGCGAGCGAACGGATCGGCGAATCCTTGCGTACCACGAGCGCCGTCCATTCGGGGCGCGAGAACACGTAGACGGTGTGGATCGGGTTGCCGTTCGCGCGCGCGAGCACCGACGCCAGCCCCGCGGCCGAGCCAAAATCGACCGCGCCACTGTTCAGGTATTCGAGCGCGCGGTTGCTGCCGAGGCTCAGCACCCAGCGAATCGACGTACCGTCGGCCTTGAACGCGTCGTCGAGCCAGCCGAAGTGGCGGATCACGAGACTCTCGGGCGAGTAGTACGCGTAGTCGACGCGGATTTCCGCAGGCGTCGCCGCCTGCGCTTGCATGGACATGAGGCCGGCAAGCGCGGCAACGACGACGGCCGCGGATTGCCACACGCGGGACCAGAACGGCTTCATCGGGGATTCTCCGGAAGAGCGGCAACGCGCCGCGAACAGGCAGGTGACCGGCTAATGTAACGAAGCGCAAGCGATCCGTTAACGAAGAAATCCACGTTTGAACATGCGTGCTGCTGCTAAGCCCGCGCCGTGCAACTTTATGACGCACGCCGATTAATTTATCGGTTTATATCGCTTGGGATTGCCGGATCGAGGGAACAGAATTTCCGCTGCCGGAACCTGGCGACAGCGGGGCCGCATGCGCTCGACGCCGCGATGGTCGCGAAGGCGCCTGCCCGGTTCCCCGGCTTCACGATCACCTTGCCGTGCATTCGGCATCAAACTAAGGAATCCGATGAGTTCGATCGATCTTGGCTCAGTCACGCCGGTTTCTTCCCCTATCCGCTCGGCCAGCGACGTCGCGCGCCTGATCAATACGGTGGACAGTTCGGTGAGCCACGCACGGATGATCGTGCTGCTGGCGCTCGGCGGCGTGTTTCTCGACGCGTACGACCTGACGACGCTGTCGTACGGCATCGACGACGTGGCGCGCGAATTCGGGCTGACGCCCGCGCTGACCGGGCTGGTCGGCTCGGCGATCATGATCGGCACGATCTTCGGCAGCCTGATCGGCGGCTGGCTGACCGACCGGATCGGCCGCTACCAGGTGTTCATGGCCGACATGCTGTTCTTCGTGGTCGCGGCGATCGCGGCCGGGCTTGCACCGAACGTCTGGGTGCTGATCGGCGCCCGCTTCGTGATGGGGCTCGGCGTCGGCATCGACCTGCCCGTCGCGATGGCGTTTCTCGCGGAATTCTCGAAGTTCAACGGCCGCGGCAACAAGGCGTCGCGGCTCGCCGCGTGGTGCCCGATGTGGTACGTCGCGTCGTCGGTGTGCTTTTTGCTGATCTTCGGGCTGTATTTCCTGCTGCCGGCCGAGCATGCGGGCTGGCTGTGGCGCGCCTCGCTGATCTTCGGCGCGGTGCCGGCGCTCGTCATCATCCTGTTCCGCAACCGCTTCATGAACGAATCGCCGCTGTGGGCCGCGAATCAGGGCGACCTGGCCAACGCAGCGCGCATCCTGCGCGAGTCGTACGGCATTCACGCGCACGAAGCGGACGATGCGCGGCGCGAACCGAGCCCGCCGCCGGTGCGGATTCGCGTGCTGTTCCAGCGTCCGTATCTGGGGCGCACGATCGTCGCCAGCGTGATGAACCTGTGCATCCCGTTCGAATACACGGCGATCGCGTTCTTCCTGCCGTCGATCCTGTCGCAATTCCTCGGCGCGGGCGTGTTCGAGACGATCGCGGCGTCGCTCGCATTGAACGTGCTGTTCGCGTTCACCGGCGGCTTGCTCGGCATGCGCCTCGCGTATCGCTATCCGTCACGGCATGTCGCGATCGCGGGGTTTGCGTTGCAAACGGTCGCGCTCGTCGCGCTGGCGCTGGCGGGGCATCCGCACGGTGCATTGGCGGTCGGCGTCGTGCTGCTGATGCTCGGCACCTGGCTGTTCGCCGAAGGTTTCGGGCCGGGCGCGCAGATGATGATCTATCCGACGCTGTCGTATCCGGCCACGATCCGCGGCACCGGCGTCGGCTTCGGGCGGTCGCTGTGCGGGATCGGCCAGGCGCTGGCGCTGTTCGTGCTGCCGATCCTGCAAGCCCGTCTCGGCACCAACATGTTCTGGGTCGTCGCGATCAGTGCGGTCACGCCGATCGTGTTCCTGCTGATCATTCGGTATGAGCCGACGGCGAACGACGTCGACGACGAAAGCGTGGCGTAACCGTCGACGCGGGGCGCTCGTTGTCCCCCGGCAAATACAAACGGCTTCGTCAGACTGCACGAAGCCGTTTGTACTGAAGCCGGCCGCCGCGTGAATGCGGACAGACCGGCTTCGACGTTGCCCGACGCTACGCGCTGACCGCCTCCCGCTCGGCCGCGCGCTTGACCTGTTCGATATCGCGAAACTGCGCGGCCGGATGCTCGTCCGGCAGCCGCGCCGAGCCGCCGAAGAGTTTTTCGCGCAGCGTGCCCGGCGCATACGCGGTCGGATACACGCCGCGGCGCTGCAGCTCCGGCACGAGATGGCGCACGACGTCCTCGAAGGTTTCATGCGCGACCGCATACGCGAGATTGAAGCCGTCCACGTCGGTCGCGGCCACCCATTCCTGCAGGATGTCCGCGACGGTCGACGCCGAGCCGACGAACACCGGGCCCATCCCGCCGATGCCGCCCCAGGCCGCCAGCGCCTCGATCGTCCACGCGGTGTCGCCGCCCGACAGGTGTTCGACCGCCGACACGATCGCATTCGTTTCGACGCGCCGGACGGGATCGGTCGGCGCGTACTGGCCGAAGTCGATGCCGGTCCAGCCGGACATGAACACCAGCGAGCCGTCGTACGACACGTAGCGCCGATACTCGTCGAACTTGGCCTGCGCCTTCTCGTCGGTCTCGTCGACGATCACCGTGACGAGGTTGTAGATCAGCACCTTCGCCGGGTCGCGCCCGGCGGCCGCGGCCTGCGCACGCACGTCGGCCACGTAGCGTGCGAGCTGGTCGCGGGTCGGCGCGGCGACGAACACGCATTCGGCGTGCTGCGCGGCGAACGCCTTGCCGGGGCCCGACGCGCCAGCCTGGAAGAGTACCGGCGTGCGCTGCGGCGACGGCTCGCACAGGTGATAGCCGGGCACGTCGAAGAAGCGGCCCTTGTGGCCGATCTCGTGCACTTTCTCCGGATGCGTGAACACGCGGCCATCGCGATCGCGTACCACCGCGCCATCCTCCCAGCTACCCTCGAACAGCTTGTACAGCACCTCGACGTATTCGGCCGCGACCGCATAGCGGTCGTCGTGCGTGCGCAGCCCGTGATCGCCGACGTTCTTCGCACCGCTTTCCAGATACGACGTGACGATGTTCCACGCGAGCCGGCCTTTCGTGTGATGGTCGGCGGTCGATAGCCGGCGTGCGAACGTGTACGGGTGCTCGAACGTGGTCGACGCGGTGATGCCGATGCCGAGATGCTCGGTCGCCATCGCGATCGGCGCGGCCAGTTGCAGCGGATCGTTGACGGGAATCTGCGCGGCCTGGTGGAGTGCGTGATAGTTGCTGCCCTTGTACACGTCGTAGTAGCCGATCACGTCCGCGATGAAGATCGCGTCGAAGATCCCGTGTTCGAGCACGCGCGCGAGGTCGGTCCAGTAGTCGAGATCCTTGTACTGCCACGAGCGGTCGCGCGGATGCGCCCACAAGCCGGGCGACTGGTGGCCCACGCAGTTCATCTCGAACGCGTTGAAGCGGATCGTCTTGCTCATTGCGCGACCCCCGTTTCCGCACCGGCGCCCGCGTTGGCGTCCGCACCGTTGCCGACACGCCACACGAACGGCGGCGTGCGGCCGTTGATGATCCAGTCACCGACGATACGCGCCTTGTACACGAGCGGATTGTGCGATGACACCGTGCGCGCGTTGCGCCAGTGGCGATCGAGCGCGGTCGTGCTGCGGGTGGCCGACGCGCCGAGCGCGTCGAACAGGCGCGTCGCCGCGCGCAGCACGAGTTCGGACACGACGAGCTGGCTCTGCGCGGATTCGATTTCGGCCGCGACGTTCGCCGCCTGCTCGGCCGCTTCGTCGCCGCCGAAGCGCGCTTCGTACGCATGCTGAAGCGGCTGCGCGGCACGCAGTGCGAGTGCGTCGGCCGCGTATGCCCATGACGCGATCTCGCCGATCACCTGCTGAAGCTGTGCGTCGTCACCCGCGCGCGGCGCATTGCCGTGGCTGTACACGCGCGTGCGGTTGCGCACGAGCTCGCCCGCGTCGCACACGATCGCATGGCCGATGCCGGCCAGCGTCGCGACGTGGAACAGCTGGTAGAACGCGGTCTGGTACTTGAAGCGGCGCGCGAAATCGATCACGTTGTCCGCGTCGACCGCCGCATTCTCGAAACGCGTCGTGCCGCTGCCGGTGGTGGTCTGGCCGAAGCCGTCCCAGTCGTCCTCACGGATCACGCCAGGCTGCGCGGTCGCGACGGCAACGATCACGTCGCTGCCGTCGTGCGCGCGCTGCGCGAACACGTCGATCCAGTCGGCGAACAGGCTGCCGGTGCTGTAGAACTTCCGGCCGTTCAGCACGAGCCGGCCGTTCTGCTCCGACACCTTGGTAACGGTCTGGCCGAGCGGCACGTCGCCGGCCTCCGACCACGCATTGCCGACGAGCTGGCCGCTCGCGAAGCGGTCGAACCAGGTCGTGCGCTGCGGCCCGGCCGGCGCGTTCAGCCAATCCTCGACGAACGCGAAATGCCCGCGCAGCGCCTGCGGCAAATTGGAATCGGCGGCGGCCAGCTCGGTCAGCAGCCGGAACAACTGCGGCAGCGATGCGCCTGCGCCGCCGGCACTCGCCGGCAGCCGGATCGCGCCGAAGCCGGCCGACTTCAGCCAGCCGATCGCCTCGTGCGGGAGTTCACGGTTGCGTTCGCGCTCGGCGGTGCCGGCGGCGATGCGCTCGAAGATCGGCCGGAACCGGCTCGCGAGCGCATCGTAATCGGTACCGGTGGAAAGATCGGGAGCTGCGTGCGACGAAGTCATGCGGGTTTCCTCGAAGGGCGTGCGCCGGGAGCCCAGTATAGGAAGCGTGACTCGAGCGTTCCAATAACGGATTCTCGGATCGATATCGTCGCTGCGTATTACCGCTACTGCGACCGAGACCGCGACCGCAACCGCGCGGGGACGCATCGACGTTTATGCATCCGTTGCGACGTCAAAACGCCGATTCACCTGCGTCGGGATCGACGTCGTTTGTTCTCCAAAGGAATATCGTTCCGAGAATCGCTCGGTTTTCCGGCTCGCGCGGCGCTGCTAGATTGAACGCTTTCGCCATTCGACAGGAGAGCCCGATGTCAGACACGAGCGCGACGATTCAGGAGCGGCCGGCCGATGCACGACCGCAGGTGGCCCGCGTGATTGCGGACGATGCGGAAGCGATCGCGGTCGCGCATGCGCTGGCGCAACGCCTCGCGCAAGAGGCTGCCGAGCGCGATCGCGAGCGCCGCCTGCCGCGCGAGGAAATCGAATGGTTTTCGCAGTCGGGGCTGTGGGCGATCACGGTGCCGAAGGCATATGGCGGCGCAGGCGTGTCGCACGTGACGCTCACCGAGGTGATCAAGATCATCGCTGCGGCCGACGCGTCGCTCGGGCAGCTTCCGCAGAATCATTTCGGGCTGGTCGACGTGATCACGCTCGTCGGCACCGATGCGCAAAAGCGGCATTTCTTCGCCGAAGTGCTGAGCGGCAAGCGGTTCGGCAACGGATTCTCGGAGAAGGGCACGAAGCACGTGCTCGACCTGAAGACGCGCGTGCGCCGCGACGGCGACGACTATGTGGTCGACGGCACGAAGTTCTACTCGACCGGTGCGCTGTTCGCGCATTACGTGCCGGTGCTCGGGCTCGACGACGTGCAGCAGGCCTGGCTTGCGTACGTGCCGCAACCGACGCCGGGGCTGACCGTGATCGACGACTGGTCGGGATTCGGCCAGCGCACGACCGCGAGCGGCACGGTCGTGCTCGACGCGGTGCGCGTCCCGGCGTCGCACGTGCTGCCCGCGCAGCGCGTGTCGGACGTGCCGACGCTCAACGGCCCGCTGTCGCAGATCATCCAGGCGGCGATCGACGCGGGCATCGCGAAGGCGGCCATCGACGATACGCTCGCGTTCGTGCGGACCCGCACGCGGCCGTGGGTCGACAGCGGCGTCGAGCGGGCGGTGGACGATCCGCTGACGATTCGCGAAATCGGCCGCCTGCACATCCAGCTGCATGCGGCCGACGCGTTGCTCGAACGTGCGGCGCGCACGCTCGACGAGATCACGGCCAAGGGTGACGTGACCGAGGACGACGTCGCGCGGGCGTCCGTCGCGGTCGGCGAAGCGAAGGTGCTGACGACCGAGGTCGCGCTGCTCGCCGGAGAGAAGCTGTTCGAGCTGGCCGGCACGCAGTCGACGCTCGCGGAGCACAACCTCGACCGGCATTGGCGCAACGCGCGCACGCATACGCTGCACGATCCGGTGCGCTGGAAATATCACCTCGTCGGCAACTACTACCTGAACGGCGCGCGCCCGGCGCGGCATGCGTGGAATTGAGCCGCTGGCGGCAGACGGTCCGCCCGAGCGTTGCCTGTCTCCATGGCGGCGCTAGCGGTCGGACGCCAGCAGCGCGCGGGTCAACACCCGCGCGATGCCATCGAGCGTGAAGCCGAGCGCGCCGATCACGACGATCACCGCCGTCAGTTCGGCATACGCGAGCCGGTCGCGCGTATCGAGGATCAGGTAGCCGAGGCCCGCGTTGACGCCGAGCATCTCGGCCGGCACCAGCACGATCCACAGGATGCCGATCGCGAGCCGGATGCCGTTGAGCAGCGGCCCTGCGATCGCGGGCAGCACGATATGCACCAGCAGCTCGCGGCGGGTGGCCGCGAGGCTCGCGCCGAGCTGCAGCCAGCGCCGGTCGATCTGCGTGACGCCGGCGGCCGTGCTCATCAGCACCGGCCACAGCGCGGCGAACCCGAGCAGGAAGTAGATCGCGCGGTCGCCGATGCCGAACGACATGACCGCGAGCGGCATCCACGACAACGGTGACACCATGCGCAGGAACTGGAACGTCGGCGACAGCATCCGCTCGACCCACCGCACGCGGCCGAGCAACAAGCCGAGCGGGACGCCGGCCAGCAGCGCCGCACCGAGCCCCACGCCGATGCGTCGCAGGCTGACGAGCGCGTGTTCGAGCAATTGATCGTCCGCACACAGCGCGCGCAGGCTGGCGAACGCGCTGTCCGGCGCGAACTGCCGGCCAAGTGAGCCGGGCTCGGTCAACAGGTGGATCGCGGCCCACCAGACGGCGACCGTCGCCACGAGCCCGGCCACGCCGAGCCAGCCCGCGGCAACGCGTGCCGGGAAGCGTGCGCCGCCGGCCCGGCGCGTGTCGGGTGCGGACGAGCGGCGAGTGGCGAGCGCGTCAGACAACGATGATCTCCTCGCGCTGGAACGCGCCCGACTGACCGAACGCGGTCAGCCCACCGACCGCGTCGATGCTCTTGCGCACGAACCGGTCGTCGACGAGATCGCGGGCCGCGAACGCCGGGTCGAGCGATGCGAGGAAGGTGCTGTCGCCGTCGACCACCGTCCGCTTCAGCCGCTGAACCAGCGCCTCGGTATAGCTCGGGAACGGATACGGCTGGAAGTCGATCCGCTTCGCGTGCCAGTCGGCATGACGGATCGCGCCGCTTGCGCGATAGGTATCGGCCAGCGACGCCGACGGTACCAGCACGCGGTCGAGCGACGCGAGCGTATGCGGCGAATAGCGGTGCGTGCCGTCCTTCGACAGCAGTTGCGCGGTGTCCTGCGGATGCGAGCGCGCCCACAGCTGCGCCTTCACGATCGCGTTGACGACCTTTTGCGACCACGCGGGGCGCTGCGTCAGATCGTTCTCGTGCATGAACACGACGCAGCACGCATGGTTCTTCCACACGTCGCCGGTGAAGCGCAGGATCTTGCCGATCTTCATCAATTCCGCGGTCGCGTTGAACGGCTCCGCGACGATATACCCGGCGATCTGGCGCGCGGCGAGCGCGGGCAGCATGTCCGACGGCGCCATCACGACCAGGTTGACCTCGTTCGCCGCGGGCGTGCCGCGCCGCTTGAGCACCGGCGTAAGCCCCTGCTGGCGCAGCAGGTCCTGCAGCACGACGTTGTGAATCGAGTACCAGAACGGAATCGCGACGGTCTTGCCGCCGAGATCGCGCAGCGAATCGATGTCGGGCGCGACCGTCAGCCCTGAGCCGTTCACGTGGTTCCACGCGACCACCTTCGCCGGCGCGCGGCTGCCGTAGCGCGCCCACAGCGTCATCGGCGACAGCAGGTGCACGACGTTGACCTGGCCGGACAGGAACGCTTCGACGAGCTGCGCCCAACTGCGCAGCAGCTTCGGTTGCTCGACCGTCAGCCCTTCGGATGCGAAATAGCCGTTGTTGTGGGCGACCAGTAGCGGGGCCGCGTCGGTGATCGGCAGGTAGCCGATGCGAACCGGCGCATCCGGTTCGGCCGCGGCTTGCGCGTTCGCCATCGACAGCAACGGGGCGGCGCCCGTCGCGGTGAACAGGGCCGCAAGCTTCAGCCATTCGCGGCGCGACATCGGAATCTGGCACATGGATAGGCGGGTCAGGTCAGTTCAGGGATTGGAGTTCGGACGCGTGCGGGCGCTTCATGCCCGCCTGCAACGCCTTCAGGATGTCGATTCGCATCGTGCCGAGTTCGCTGACGAACGCGTCGCGCGGGTGCGGATAATCGACGTGCCACGCGTCGATGAAGCGGCCCTGCGTGCCGAGCAGCACGATGCGATCGGCCACCAGCAGCGCCTCGTCGATATCGTGGGTCACGAGCACCGTCGCGCAGCGCGTCGTCGCGACGACGTTCACCAGCAACTGCTGCATCGCGGCGCGCGTGACTTCGTCGAGCGCCGAGAACGGCTCGTCGAGCAGCAGTGCGTGCGGCTGACGCGCCAGCGCGCGGGCGAGCGCCGCGCGCTGCGCCATGCCGCCGGAAAGCTGGGCCGGGCGCAGCGACGCGGCGGCTTCGAGCCCGACCGCATGCAGCGCCGAGCGGACGCGTTCGCGTTGCTGATTGCGCGTGAGGCGCTCCTGATGTTCGAAGGCGAGACCGAACGCGACGTTCCGTTCGGTCGACAGCCACGGCAGCAGGCACGGGTCCTGAAACGCGATCGCGATCCTCGGGTGCGGGCCTTGCAGCGTCGTACCGTCGATCGACACGGTGCCGGATTGCGGTCGCTCCAGCCCGGCCAGTGCGCGCAGCAGGCTCGACTTGCCGGTGCCGCTCGGGCCGATCAGCGCGACGATTTCGCCGCGCCCGACCGACAGCGAGACATCGGCGAGCACGGTATTGCGCCGCTCGCCGTCGTAGCTGAGCGTCAGATGGCGGGCGTCCAGCAGCGGGGGCGTCATGCGGCGATGCTCCGCGTCCGTGCGGCGAGTTGCGCCTTCAACTGCACGACGCTCGGCGTGACGATCGGAATGAACGCCGCTTCGCGCCAGCGTCGCTCGAAGCCGAGCCCCGCATCGCGCAGATAGCCGCGGCCGCCGCTCGCCTCGAGTTCGAGGTTCACGGCCGTGGCCACGCGCGTCGCGAGCGCGATGCGCAACGCGAACAGGCGGTCGGGATGCAGGCGCAAGCTGCCGTCCGCGATGCCGGCCGACAGTTGCGCACACGCGGCAGCCAGTTCGGCCGCGCAGGATTCGACTTCGGGGCCGAGAATGCCGCGCGTCGTTTCCGCCGCGCGTCGCGCTTCGGCCAGCGAGCGCCGCGCGAGCCCGATCGACAGCCCGCACTGCAAGCCGAGGAACGCTGGTCGCACAGCGGACAGGAAGGTTTGTGCGTCCGGATGGATCAGCCACGCGGCGTCGCCCGGTACGGCGTCGAGGTGCAGCGCGGCGGTGTTGCTGCCGCGCAGCGCGATCAGGTCGAGATCGGGGCTGCGCGTCAGGCCGGGCGCATCATCCGGAATCGCGACGATCGCGGACGGCCGGCCATCGCCAAATGCCACCGCTGCCGCCACCACGAACCGTTCGGTGCGCAGGTTCGTCACCCACGCCATCCTGCCGGTCATCCGCCAGTCGTCGGCGCGTTCCGCGTGCGGCGTCGCGTCGATCTGAAGCGACTCGATGCCGGACAGATATTTCATCGCATTCGACAAGCCGCTTGCGCCGGCGCAACGGCCGTCGAGTAGCGCCGGCAGCCAGCGCTCGCGCAGCGCGGTATTCGGGCTTTGCAGCAGGTATTCGATGAAGCTGCGCTGACCCCACAGCACGAAGGCCGCGGTCAGCGAATGCTCGGCCACCGCGGCGATGCCGGCAATGGCGTCCGCGGTCGTGCCGCCCGCGCCGCCGAGGCTCGCCGGCACGCCGGTCCGGAACAGTCCGGCGTCCGCGAGGCGCGGCACGATTTCCGCTTTCAACGCGGCGCTCGTGTCGAGCTGCGTGGCGTTCGCGTCGAGCCAGTCGACGAGCGATGCGTCGAGCGCGGGCGCCGTCAGGCGGCTTGTGTCCGGGGTTCCCATCGGTATGCCGCCAGTTCGGGGTTGAGTTCGTTGCGCGACAGATTGTTCGCGAAGTTGCACAGCGTCGCGAGGCTCACGCCCAGCACCACTTCGAGTGCGTTCGCTTCGGTGAAGCCGGCGGCCAGGAACGCGGCGAGCGCGTCGTCGGTCACGGCGCCGCGCGTCGCGATCACGGCGCGCGTGAAAGCAGCGACGGCTTCCAGCCGCGGCTCGGCGACCGGCTCGCCGTCGCGCAGTGCATCGACGTCGGCGCGCTCGACCTGGGCTTTTTTCAGTGCGGCGGCGGTGTGGCCGGCCACGCAGAATGCACAGCCGTGGACAGCGGCCGCGGTGATCTGCACGGCTTCGCGCTCGGCGAACGTGAGGCCCGCGCGGCCGTTGATCTCCGCGACGGTCAGATAGGTTTCGAGGGCGACCGGCGCATTCGCGAGCGAACGGACGAGGTTCGGCAGGAAGCCGTTCGCGCGCTGCGATTTTTCGAGGAAGGGCTGGCTGGCCGCGGGGGCGGTCTCGATGGTGGGCAACGGCAGGCGGCTCACAGGATTCTCCGAAAAGGGCAGTGAGATCATTGTCGAGGCGCTGCCGCCGCCGGACAATGCGCGAACATCCGCGATTCCTGTGCGTTCGTCCCGCGCCGCGCGCCGCGGCCTCACGACGCCTGCTAGTGCAGGCGCGCCGCCGATTGCGACGCGTTGTCGCGCTCGCGGCGCCATGCGCCGGGTTGCATGCCCATCGTGCGCTTGAACGCGTGCGCAAACGCCGATTCCGACTGATAGCCGACGAGTTCGCCCGCCCGCGAAATCGGCAGGCCCTGCTGCAACAGGTCCGCCGCGAGCCGCATCCGCACCATCGTGACGAACTGCATCGGCGGATGGCCGGACGCTTCGCTGAAGTGCTTGCAGAACGCGGTGCGCGACATGTTCGCGAACGCGGCCATCGAGTCCGTGGTCCATGCGTCGGCGGGCGCGTCGATGATCGCGGCAACGAGCGTGCCGAAGCCGGTCCGCTGCATCAGCGTGGCGAGCCCGCTGGCCACGGTATCGTGCCCGGCGGCGTTCCGCACCGCATAGAACAGCAGCAGCTCGACCAGCTTGTCGATCAGCGGGGACGGCGCATCGATGCCATGACGGCCTTCGGCGCGAATCAGGTCGAACAGCCCGTGGATGCCGCGATAGGCGTCGTCGCCGCGCCGCACGATCAGGTACTCGGGAAAGAGCGACACGATCGCGCGCGATACGGTGGAGTGGAATTCGATGAAGCCGCACGCGAGCCCGACGCTGCCGTCGACCGACGGGTCGAGCGGCTGCATCGATCCGCGCCGCTCGATCGGGTGGCCGCCCGCGACCGCGCAGGCCTGCGGGTTGACCGGGCTCGGCGACAAGCCGTGCGGCACGTCGCGCAGCAGAAAGACGGCCTCACCTTCGGCGACCGGGATGCTGTCGCGCCCGTCGGCGAAGTGAAGCCAAGCCGATCCATGCAGGATGACGTGGAAGCTCGCTTTCGCCCGGCCGGCGGTGGACGCCTGCCAGTCGCCGCAATACTGGCCGACGTGAAAAAGCTGGCTTTTCGGCTCCAGGCTGGACAGCAGCCAATGGACGACCTTGTCTGTTTGCGCGGACATTCCGATGCTGGAGGATGGGTGACGCGCCCATGCTACGGGCTGCGCCGCGCCGCTCAAACCAACGAATCGTAGAAAGCATTTTCCTGCCGTCGCAATGTCTCGCGAGGCGGCGCGGCCTGGCGTTCGCGCCGGGATTTGCGCGGC
>Ga0268252_1000333_pt1 | contig 31397 bp, 33 predicted proteins | sample AgamicMgSfrz_FD_200244 | JGI IMG/M metagenome (GOLD analysis project Ga0268252, IMG submission 200244) | Agave microbial communities from Guanajuato, Mexico - Mg.Sf.rz (v2) (version 3) | ecosystem: Host-associated > Plants > Phyllosphere > Phylloplane/Leaf | place: Guanajuato, Mexico | collected... | reverse complement strand
AGCGAAGGTGATTGATTCAGAAGACCCAGTGCCTGATCTTAAAAAGGAGGCTAAAAAACCAATGACTACTCAAGAACAAGAGCAGTTTTTTCAAGCAGTCGAGAATGGCAATATCTCTGAAATTACAGGCTTTATAGAAGACGGGGCTAATATAAACAGTGTCAATCAAGAGGGCCGTACTGCAGCAATGATTGCCACTTATAACAATGACCCTGAATCAGTAAAACTGCTAATTGAAAATGGGGCTGATGTTAATATTCAAGATAGTATGAAAAACAACCCCTTTCTGTACGCTGGGGCAGAGGGGTACTTGGAAATCGTGAAGCTAACAATAGATGCCGGTGCAGATCCAATGCTGTTAAATAGATTTGGCGGTACAGCATTAATACCAGCATCTGAGCACGGTTATGTTGATGTAGTCAAAGAGCTTCTCGAACAAACTGAAATTGATGTTAATCATGTCAATGATCTTGGCTGGACAGCTATATTAGAAGCTATTGTGCTGGGGGATGGCGGAAAAAAACAACAGGAAACACTCCGATTATTAATTTCCCATGGTGCAGATGTTAACATCCCCGACTCAAACGGAGTTACTCCCCTGCAGCACGCAAAGAAGCTAGGGTATAAAAAGATAAGCGATATACTTTTAGATGCAGGCGCAAACTAACGTAACTATGGAAAAGAGACCAGTTTCAACTGGTCTCTTTTCCATAGTCAGTGTAATCACCATAAAATGTGAAATTATTCACAAAATAGTCCGTTATGCTTCCCTCTTAAATGACTTAATAACCGCCTGTGTCTTTTCAGAAATATTATACCAATAAGCCCCACCTACAAAAACTGCGCCGCCGATAATATTGCCAATTGTCACTGGAAGTAAATTAGCAAACATTCCACCAATAGACACTGTTTCAGGATGTGGAATGATTATAGCAATAGACATTAGAGTCATATTTGCAACACTGTGTTCAAATCCAGAAGTGATAAATGCAAAGAGACACCAAAATATCATAATTAATTTGGCTGTTTCATCCTTTAGCTTAACGGAGCTCCATACAGCTAAACAAACTAAGATGTTACAGAGAATACCGCGAATAAGCAACTCTATAAAAGGAGCACTCATCTTCGCTTCTGCTCCATGTGTTATAAAGTCTGCTACTCCGCCAACAGCTAAGCCAGAATAACTGAATAATAATGCTACAAGAATGGAGCCTATAAAGTTGCCTAAATAGCTAAATCCCCAAACCTTCCCAGTATCCTTCCACGTTACTTTGTTTTCGAGCATGCCTATCGTCATCACCATATTATTGCCAGTGAAAAGGTCTGCTCCCGCCATAATTACTAAGCTCAACGCAATTCCAAAGGAGATACCCATAATAATTTTTGTACCTGCAAAATTGGCAGGTGTGAGCATTCCGCCTATTGTAAAAATAAGAATAATCCCTAAGCCAACAAAAAAGCCAGCAAGCATTGCACCAACTAAATACTTACTTTTATTCGTATTAAGCGCATTAATCTTCGTTAATGCAGTATTACTAAAAGTTGTAATAACATCCTTCATTTTAATCACTCCTTTTATTGCTTTAATTAGTTCGTTCGGCCATTAATTGCTCTTTCATTCTTTCTAACAATACTTCCTTCAGCAATGAATCGTATTGTAATGGCGGACAAAGAATGACCTCATCCCGACTGTTGGCAACTGCGCTTTCCATCCTTTTTAACAGCGTACCTGTAAATAATAAATATGGCATTATATATATTTTGCTGTAATCTTGCTGAAGTTTATATAGCTCTTTAGCAAATGCCGGCTTCCCCGCAGTCAAAAAAGCTGTATATACTGGTGATTCCAGTCTCTGATAAATATTATTGCTTATTTCCATCAGCTTTAATATTGGTTCCGGGTCACTGCTGCCTCTGCCGACAATTAAAATAGTCCCTTCATTGTCAGTACGTTTTTCTGCTATACGCTTAATTACTAAATCTATCATCTTTGGATGAAGATCAAATGGCTTGGAAATATAAAAGCTTACGTCTGGAAATTCCGCTTTTATCAGTGCCAACTCTTCAGGAATATCTCTTTTAAAATGTGCTGCAGCAAATAATAAATTAGGTACGACTAAAATTTGCTTTGCTCCTGCCTTTATTACCTTTTTCATTGTTTCATAGATTGTCGGTGAAGCTAGTTCTAAAAACGCAATTTCTTGAACTGGTATGTTCATATCCTTTTTTACTTCTTCGATAAAATTTATATACTGGTTATTTCCTTCAGCTATAAGGCTGCCATGTCCAATGTATACAACTGCATCCATTCGTGATCACGCATCCATTCTTTTTTATCTAGTTCCTGCTGTACCTGCTCATCTATTCGTCTGAATCCCTTTTGCAATGCATATTTTTCTACAGATTGACCAATTGCTGCAAATGACATTTCTTTTGGATCTCTGTCGCTGTACTTATTCCATTCTTGCAAAAAGACATCGATTGACCGTTTATTCGGAAAGACAACTGTTTCCCAATTATCCTCTGTTAATAATCGTTCATTTATCTCATGATAGCGGGTATCTATTTCAATAGTATGACTTGGAAAAACACGCTGATTATCAGAGAATGTACTTTCTGTTAATAGCCACCTATCGCCAATTAAAACTGCACTGCTATCGTCAAAGCGTGCCCTTGCACATCGCAGCCCTCTTTTTTCAAGCTCCAGTCGGGTTTTATCAGACATATATTCTATTCGTCTAGGAAAATCACGAATATCATATCCCGCCATAAAAAGCTGCGAAAACAAAATGTCTATTCCTTCTTTAGAGGCAAAAATTAATCTGTCTGTATCCATTATCAGCTGTAATTCCTCATTCGTATAAGAATGAGGAGTTGTCTTTAAAGCAGGAAATGCATATGCCTCAGCACCATTATTTGTAAAGAATCTTTCCAAGGAGCTTTCCTCAGATGAGCTTTTGGCAACAATTAGTTTTCTTTGATAAAACGGTTTTTTCTCAAACCAAGCAATGGAGGACCGCAGCTTGACTACGTCTCCAACTATCGTTAAAGCTGGATTCTTAATTTCTGCTGCTGTTACTTTCTCTGCGATTGTACTTAATGTGCCTTCAACCACCCGCTGTTTTCCTAACGTTCCCCATTCAATAACAGCTGCCATTGTGTCATGAGAATACCCTTGTGCTAATAACTGCTTGCAGATTGTCGGCAAGCCTTGAACGCCCATATAATAAGCAAGTGTTTCTCCTGTTGCTTCCTGCTTAGGCTCACAAGCTAGTTCTTCATTTTTTTTACATTTATGACCAGTTCTAATAGTGAAACTAGTACTATAATCGCGATGTGTGACTGGAATACCTGCATAGCTGCTTGCGGCAATGCTTGATGTGATTCCAGGAACTATTTCAAACGGTATATTATATGCTGCTATCGCTTCTGCTTCTTCGCCAACTCTTCCAAAAACAGACGGATCACCGCCTTTTAACCTAACTACATATTTGCCCTTTAATGACTCGGCAATTAAAGTCTGATTAATTTTCTCTTGTCGCATAATATGGTTATTAGGCAGCTTTCCACAATATATAAAAGCACACTCATTTTTGGTATAGCGCAGTAATCGCGGATTAGCGAGACGGTCGTATAATACAACATCCGCTTTTCTTAAGCACTCCATCCCTTTATCCGTTATTAATCCAATATCTCCAGGTCCAGCTCCAACAAATGCTACATACCCCTTGTTTGTATCCATCATTTACACCATCACATAAATATCGTCGTCTTTTACTTCTATCTCGTATACTTCTACACAGCCATTGTCTGGTTTTTGGACAAGTCCAGTAACAAGAGAAATCTTCCAGTCATAAAGCGGGCAGAAGACATACTCTCCAGAGACAATCCCTTCTGCCAATGGACCATTTTTATACGGGCTGCGGTTCTCTATCGCTCTGACCTCTCCATTGGAAAGATGAAATAAAGCGATTGATTTTCCTTTTATTTGAACTTCTTTGCCGATTTGTTGCGGCAGTTCAGATTTCTTCATGATTTTCGTCCATTCTTTTGTTGCAGTCATCCTATTTCCCCCTCCAGTATAATCGAGAAGATTATCCTTTAATCACTTCAAACATATCTCGCTTCTTTTGGTCGCTCAGTACAGAAGACCATGCTTCTTCGTATGTTGCTCTTGCTTTATCAAAGCTAGCTACAAGCTTACTAACATTTTCTTCATTCAATAGTGTTTCTTTAACAACCGCCGCGCCTGTGCGTTCGACCCAAGGAGCTGTTCTTTCCCCATAAGTTGCATTTTCACGGTAATATTGCACATATGCTTTTGCCATTGTTATGACTTCTTCTTCCGTTGTTACAGTTATTAAGCTGTCACATTCACGAACTTCCGTACCGCCATTTCCGCCAAAATACAGTTGATAGCCATTTTCTACACAAACAACGCCAAAGTCCTTTGTTAGCACTTCTGCACAGTTCCGCGGACAGCCTGTAACACCCATTTTCATTTTATGCGGCGTATCCACCATCTCAATTGCTTGCTCTAATTTAATGCCAAGTCCAAGAGAATCCTGTGTACCAAATCGGCAAAATGCTGAACCGACACATGATTTTACGTTGCGCAGTGATTTAGAATAGGCATAACCAGACCGCATTCCTAAATCCTCCCAAACATGCGGCACATCCTCTTTCTTAACACCATATAAGCCAATCCGGCTGGCACCAGTGATTTTTACTAATGGAACATTGTACTTCTTCGCTGCTTCTCCCAATTTAATTAAATCTTCTGCAGTTGTTGTTCCACCATACATACGAGGAACAACCGAAAATGTCCCGTCATTTTGGATATTCCCTTCCATTTTCTCATTAACAAATCTTGATGCTTTGTCATCTTCATACTCTTCAGGGAACAGCATGCGCATATAATAGTTCAAGGCCGGACGACATTTTGAACAGCCTTCAGCACTTGCAAAATCAAGGACGATACGAACTTCCTTCGGTGATCTCATTTGCTTTTCTTTTATTTGTGCGACAACCTCGTCACGAGTAAGTGATGTACAGCTGCACATGCCTGTTTTTTGCAGTGAAGCATCAAAGCTGTCACCAAGTGTGTGTGCAAGGATGCTTTCGACCATTGGTTTACATTTACCGCAAGACCCGCCGGCTTTTGTACAGCCCTTCACTTCTTCAAAGGTTGTAAGTCCTTGTTCGAGGATAGAGTGGACAATGGTTCCTTTTGTTACACCATTACAACCGCATACCGTATCCTCTGCACTCATGCTTGCAACTAAATCCTCTTCCTTGTCCTGACCAGCCTTGCTCAAAACAGAAGAACTTGTATACTCACTTATATCAGCTTGTTTTTTCAGCATATTGAACAAACGATTACCGTCAGAAGCATCTCCGTAAAGGACAACCCCAACAATTTTGTTATCTGTCACCAAGATTTTTTTGTATAATTTCGAAAATTGATCATGTACTATTATTGCCTGTGTATTTTCATCTTCATGAATTTTCCCGCCTGAGAACAAATCACAGCCTGCTACCTTTAGCTGAGTTGAAAGCACACTTCCTTGATAGCCCTTTCCCTGACCTCCTGTAATGTGCTCAGCAAGGGCAATTCCCTGCTCATAAAGCGGAGCAACCAAACCGTAAGCAATGCCATTATGCTCTGCACATTCTCCGACTGCGTAAATAGATGGATCTGATGTGACCATATAATCATTCACCACTATGCCCCGATTCACTTCCAAGCAAGCATCTCTCGCAATCGCAACATTCGGACGAATTCCGACAGCCATCACAACAAGGTCACATTCTACAGAAGTACCGTCTGTGAACTTTAAGCCTTGAACACGTTTCTCCCCATAAATCTCAGCAGTCTGCTTTTCCATTAAAAATTTCATGCCTTGTGCTTCTAAATCCTTCTTAAGAAGCTCTGCTGCTGCAGCATCGAGCTGCATCTCCATTAATGATGGCAATAAATGAACAACATGCACTTCCATGCCACGGTCAATTAACCCTCTTGCAGCTTCAAGTCCTAACAACCCGCCGCCGATGACAACAGCCTTTTTATAGTTTTGAGCTGCTTCCATCATCATCTCTGTATCCCCAATTGTTCGAAAACCAATAACACCGTCTAAATCACTTCCAGGTACGGGCAGAATAAAGGCACTCGATCCTGTCGCAATAATCAGCTCATCATATGCAATGATTTGCTGTTTATCTGTGATTACTTCCTTCTTATCTTTATCAATGCGAACAGCTTTTTCCCCTGTTAATAGATTAATATGATTGTCCTTATACCAATCCCAGTCGTTTATATTTATATCATTTATAGTCGTTTTACCCTGTAACACATTTGATAACATAATGCGATTATAGTTTGGATATGGTTCTTCCCCGATTATCGTTATTTCAAAAGTCTCCGCATCTCGTTTTACTATTTCTTCAATTGTTCGAACTCCTGCCATCCCGTTTCCAATTAGAACTAATTTCTTCATTGTCTTCCCCTCCAAGGTTGGGCTAGAAAAGTATATTCATGTGAATTGTTTCACATGGCCTATCAATATGATTCTTATGGCAATAACTTTATCTGTAAGTATTCTTAAAGCCATAAGGTTAGTAAAAGAAGTGGTAAAAGTACCTCTTTTATACATTCATTATATCTGCTTTACCGAGCAAACAAGTCTTGGAAATTCGACGATTTTATGACAACTAATATCTTGCTCTGATGTAGACTAAATAGCCAAACCCAATCTCTCTAAAAAAAGCTGTACATCTGTTGATATCAAGCGTTTTATTAGAAATTCATCATCAAAGTGACTTATAATAATAACGAAGGCCAAAATTCACAAAATTGCCATAAATTAAATCACACCTAATTGAAAGCGTTAACAAATTAATGAGGAGGTTTTAATTTTGAAAAGATTAGAAAACAAAGTAGCCATTATTACAGGAGGAGCAGGAGGTATTGGAAAAGAATCTGCAAAACGCTTTTTAGAAGAAGGCGCAAAGGTTGTTTTAGTAGATTTATTTCAAGACTCACTTGATCAGACAAAAGCCGAATTAGACAAATTAGGCGAGGTTATCACCATTCAAGCTGACGTATCTCAAGAAGAAGATGTAAAAAATTATGTGGACAAAACCGTCGAGAAGTTCGGAAAAATCGATGTTTTCTTCAACAATGCAGGAATTGAAGGAAAAGTCGCTCCAATAACAGACCAAAAAGTAGAAGATCTAGACAAGGTACTTGCCGTCAATGTACGCGGCGTATTCCTAGGACTAAAACACGTACTAGCTGTTATGAAAGAACAAGGATATGGCAGTGTCATTAATACCTCTTCTGTTGCCGGACTTAGCGGCAGCCCGAATGTAACACCATATATCGCATCAAAACACGCAGTCGTCGGCCTAACAAAAGCAACCGCAGTCGAAGTTGCGCCATACAAAGTGCGCGTCAACTCCATTCACCCATCACCAGTCAACACAAGAATGATGCGTTCCTTAGAAGAAGGCTTCGCACCAGGACAAGCTGAAGCAGCAAAAGCAGACATGGAAAAATCAATTCCATTAGGAAGATACGGGGAATCAGAAGACATTTCTAATCTGGTTCTATTCCTTGCATCTGATGAAAGTTCATTTATTACAGGAGTACAGTACCGTGTTGACGGCGGTATGGGGGCTTTGTGATTTAATTAAAAAAGTCAGTTCTTCTTTGGAAGGACTGACTTTTTTATTAAGGAAAGGAAAGGACCTTTTTATGACTGCTCTAAAACCTTTTTTCTGTATATTCGTATGAAAATATATAATCTAATTGCTTCCAGGAAGACACATCGATGGAAAATGATACGACCTTAAGACCATCTCATCTCCTATATACAACTGAGAAAGGAGGATTGAAAGTATTGTATTGTTCTAATACATGGTAACGGTAATAACACGGTAATACTTTAGAGTTACAGGAAATAAAAGAGCCAATAACATAGAGATTATTTTATCTCAAAGTTATTGGCTCTGCGTCTTAGCGTCCGGCTCTTTATTTATTGTAATTTTCATCTGTTTTAAATCAATCAATTTTTCTTGTTTACATTTTGGGCAATAAAGAGGGAAATTTATCAATATTGTATCTTGCCGAATTTTGCTCCGTGTTTTATTTTGACAAATAGGACATAGAATCCAACTCATTGTTTTATCTGGCATTTTAAACACCCTTCATACGAAAAATATTATTTCTTGATTTCTTCTAAGTACTTCACATTATATTATTTCTTTTTTATTGGCTACTGTACTAAGAAGTACAGTACATTTTTTCCTGTTCTACCGTGTTCCTCTTCCATTCCTCACTGTTTCTTATATTCTATGATACAAAACTGTTAGCTCCAGCAGAATAAACCTACTTTTCCAACCATTACAATACAAAACTTGCCTGCTGTTACCCCATTACTTTTTTCTACTGTTAATTTTTTCATTTTCTTGTCCTCCTTTTTATTATTTCTAATATGATTACAAAACTGTTAACTCCAGCAGAATAAGCCTACTTTTCCAATCATTACGATACAAAACTTGCCTGCTGTTACCTCATTACTTTTTTCTACTGTTAATTTTTTCATTTTCTTGTCCTCCTTTTTATTATTTCTAATATGATTACAAAACTGTTAGCTCCAGCAAAATAGACCTATTTTTCCAACCATTACAATACAAAACTTGCCTGCTGTTACCTCATTACTATTTTCTACTGTTAATTTTTTCATTTTCTTGTCCTCCTTTTTATTATTTCTAATATGATTACAAAACTGTTAGCTCCAGCAAAATAGACCTATTTTTCCAACCATTACAATACAAAACTTGCCTGCTGTTACCTCATTACTTTTTTCTACTGTTAATTTTTTCATTTTCTTATCCTCCTTTTTATTATTTTTAATATGATTACAAAACTGTTAGTTCCAGCAGAATAGACCTACTTTTCCAATCATTACGATGCAAATATTTCCCGCTGTTACCTCATATTTTTTATAATTTAATATTCACATAAATATCACCCCCTTAGCTAATAATAATGTTTCTACTCAATCCATATTTCTAACTATCCATTGATTAACTTCATTTATAGAAATTCCGCTCTCAGGTGTCCATTCCACTTTGCTTTCTAATTCTCCTCTGACAAATTTAGCTATTGTAGGAGTGTATTTCAGATTGTACATTTTCTTAAAAACTTCCCACTTATTTTCATGTTTTCTTAACTCTGCAACGTTTAGATATAATAATTCATTTTTCACTTCAAATTTCTTTATTAACTCTATTAATTTAGGTTCGAAATTATTGCAATCCCCACAAGTAGGACGTCCCAAATATATGTAGAAACTTTCTTTGTTATAAATTCTACTTTCAAAAGAATCTACAGTTATAGAATCTAAATAGTTATAAATCTCTGGATACTCTTTTTTTGCTTTTATGATTTTTTCATTTTTTTCATTAATTACATCTTGTAATGAGTACACTTTTATAACAATAAACAAATTTCCAACAATCAAAGTACTTATTAGTGCAATAAAAAATAATTTTCTCTTCATTTTTTCTTTGCCTTTCTATATTTCTTTATTTCCAGACAAGATTTCTTTTGTTTCTTCTAAACTCAGACTTCCCTCCACCCTTTTAATACTGTCATCCTTAATAATTAATAAAGTTGGAGTTACACTAATGTTGTTTTCATTCAGAAAAGTAATATTTTTATTATTCTCTGTATCTAAATAATAGATAGTTGTACCCGTTTGTTTAATGCATTCTTCCAAAATCGGCTTGTATTCTTTACATGATGAACAAGAGCGGTTTCCTACTAAAACAAATGAAGTTTTATTTTCATCTTCCATCAATCTTTTTACCTCTACTGCTTCAATTTTATTATTGGTAAAATCATTAGCTTGGATTTGAGATACAATCATCCCCCCTCCTACTAATAAAGCGAGAAGCAGTCCAATATATATCGTCTTCCTCATACTAATTCACCTCTTTTTATACTTATCCATTGTGATAATTGAATCTGAACAATCCAATACTTCATTCTCATGACTAATTAATATAACAATTTTGTTCTCTTTTTTTGCTAATTTTACAAATTCTTTTATCAATATTTTTTTGGAATTACTATCTAAATTTCCAGTGGGCTCATCAAATATATAGATACTTTTATCTTCATTCAATGTCCGCATCAAGAGGATTTTTTGCTTTTGCCCTTGAGATATATTTACACCATCCATTTGTAACATATAGTTATTGGGTAACTTCAAGTTAAAAATATCGTTATAATGTTGCTTTTCAGCCATTTCTAAATTCTCATTAAACACTTTGTATCGAATATTGCGTCCTACCGTATTTCCGAATAAGTTAAATTCTGGTGAGTACATACTTATATACTCATTAATATTTAAATCTTTTAAAGAGATCTCTTTTATATTTTGGTTAATAACAAATTCTCCTTTATTAGGCTCTAAAATACCTGCTAATAATTTAATAAAAGTAGATTTACCTGTACCATTTTCTCCTTTAATTCCGTATATTTTTCCGGCACTAATATCCATATTAAATCCATTAAATAACTCATTTGTTTCATCATAGCTAAAAGCCAAATTATTTATTTTAATATTTCGAATTTTCCCCACACCAATTTTTCTTTTTTTCGCTTTTTCTTTGATATTGATATAATCATTTGAACTTTGTATATAATCAATAGCAACAGTACTTTTCTGATATGTTAACCAACTTTGTAATACAGGTGATAAACTACTTAAAATAATTGAAATAATAAAGATTCCGTTTGTTGAATTTACTAGGCTTGCGCCTTCTCCGAACATTATAGTTAACCCTAGAATGACAAAGGCACTTAAACTCATGATTGTTATAAATGATTGATATACTGAAGAAATATGTAATTCTGTTTCTATACTTGCTAACCTTGCCTTTAAAAAATTATTCATCTTTTCTCTTACAAATTTCTCAGACTGTTTATTTTTCGAAAACAGATTAATGTCTAGGGAAGATTTGATTGTACTTTCAATACTAGCTGAAAAAGAAGCGGATTTTCCTATATTACTTAATTCATTGTTTCTTATCTTTTTAATATTATGTTTTAGATATATCGCATATATAGTTGTCCATACAATTAAAGTTATTGCCATTATTAAAGATATCTTAGCTAATACGATTGTTAAAACCATCACATAAGTCACATTAATTTTAAAATAAAACCTTTGAAATAGCCCTGAAACTGAAAAGATCAAATTCCAAAAATACCCGATAATATTTTCTGCATTTTTCCCCGTGTCTATTTCATTGATTTTAAAATTATAGTAATTAATTAAGGTTTTTTCCTGAATCTTGTTTTCAATTTGTACCTTCTGTTTCCCTTCCTTTACATTTATTGCAAAAAAAATAACTATTAGCCAACTCACAAGAACAACTGGCACTAAAATATCTAATAATGAAGAGTATTTTGTTATAGATTGCATAAAGATTTGAATAATGAATGTTGTTAATATTGGGGCCATATATTTCAAAAATAGCAATATTCCCATATTCATTTTGAGCTTTAACGGTAATTCGTTTATTACTTCTTTATACAAGATTTCCCCAGTACTTTGCTTATTCATAGTATTAGATGCTACATTTTTATTAGACGATGACACTTTGGATATTTTCTCAATTTTATCAACACATAGTGCATATCCTAGAAATATAGATTTAATAAATTCTTCATCGTAAGTCATTAATTTTGGTTCTGCAGGATTAGAAACAACAAATGTACTTCCCTCAATCTCGTGTACGACAACATAATGAGAGTATCCATCATTTTCTACAACCAAGACCATCGGAAAAATGGAAACTCTTTTTAATTCTTCAAAATCTGACACTTCATAAGCACTTGTTATAACTCCATACTTATGTAATACCACATTTAATTCACCTAATGAGAGTCCCTGGTCTTTCTTAATATCATAATTTTTATAAAGTTCGCTAACACTACTAATCTTAATTTCTAATTGTGCAAGAATCGTCCGCAAGGAAGCTATTCCACAATCTAAATTTGATTTTTGCATATAATGTGCATACATTTCTTTACACTTCCCTTTATTTTGTAACCCCAATATCTCCAAGTGTATCAACAATTATTTCAGTATCTGTTGTTTTGTTTGTCTCTGGCATCTCTAAAATTTCACCTTCATCATTTGTATTTAATGTATATTTTCCATCAAAGGATTTTGGAACAATGATATAAACAGTACCTATTACACTGTTTATATTTAATTCATTCAATATTATATCCTTTCCTAAGGCAAGTACTAATGTCAGTTGATCCTTATCCTCAGAACTAATCATAAAGCGCAGCTTATTGATTTCTGACAACTTTATCTCTAAAGAATTTTCTTTTTGAACAGTTTCCTCTAACTGCTCTTTACCTTTTTGTGAAACCATACCTGACAATGTTATACTAGTTTTCTCCTTTTCAGTTTCTAAAATCTCCACTTTTACATCCTGCTCAGCACCAATCAGTGATATCTTTTCAATATCTTTACTATTCAATTCCCATGTAATATCAATTGGATTATCTGCTTGGGCTCCAACCATCGAAGTATAGCCTAAAAATCCAACAGTCAACACTATCGCAATAAAAATCAGCAGTTTCTTCTTCATAATACTTCTCCTTTATTCTTATTTAAATTCCCGCTTACTAAATGTATTAAAGCTAATCAGAAGTGCAACTACCGCATATATGACACCACTGCTTAAAGCCGTCCATAAATACTCACTAGAAACCACTGATAAATCTACTAGATTGCGCAGATTTGAGAATAACAATGTATCTAGAACATAATCTAGGTTGGGGAAATACGTAGATACAATGTTTGATATAATGCTGTCACCAATAAGTGCGATTGATATAAACGCAGCAACTGAAACATAGGGGACATGGATGACGTTAAAGAGCAAAATTCCTATACTGCTCCCCGCTAAATATAATGGAATTTGAATTAACACAATTTTTAACGATGGAAGTATTGGAAACCCGCCTTTTATTATCAATGTCGCAATCATGAGGGTAATTACATAAGTTGCAATAAATACTATTACTAGCAAGAATGTTAAAAATGTCTTTGTGAGGAAAAAGGTACTTCTTTGCATTCCCGCAATCAGGGCATTATTAACGACACGATAACTATATTCATGCCCCCAAGCAACCATTAGTATATTAGTTAAAAATATCGGTAGGAGTAGCGCGCTATTTGATAGTCCTGACTGTACCATTTCTGTTGCGGTGCTATTATTAGAACCTAACAAGCTGAACAGGATTCCTAAAATCATTAATCCTAGCAATGAATAAACACATAGCGACCCCTTTATAATTCGAAAGATATCTGCTTTTAACGTATTAATCATGTCTTTTTCTCCTATGGATTAAGTTGAGATAGTATTCTTCCAAATTAGCTTCCTTGTAATAATAGTTAGTAGCATAGACATTATTTTTGAAAAGTAAGCTTGAAATATCCTTCATTCTCTCTTTTGTATCTCTTATAATAATTCCAGAAGAATTTTGCTCTATATGATAATCTTTTTTCTTTAATAAATGATAAGATAAATCATTATTCGAACTTTCTAAGAAAATATACTGTCCGCATTCAGACATTAACTCATCTCTAGTCAATTCTTTTACAAGCTTACCTTGATGAATAATTCCGTATCTTGACGCAACAAGCGCCAATTCGTTCAAGATATGACTAGAAATCAAAATCGTCGTACCATACTCTTTATTCAGTTGATGAATTATCTCTCGAATTTCTACAATTCCTCGTGGATCTAAGCCATTAATTGGTTCATCTAATATTAGAAAATCAGGATGTTCCATAATTGCTAGACCAATTCCCAACCGCTGCTTCATGCCTAATGAGAAATCTTTGAAAGTTTTCCTTTTATCGACCCCTGCCAATCCGACAAATTCCAAGACTTCATCGATACGATTTTTATCCTTGATGTTTCGTTGAATGGCAAAGTACTTCAAATTATCTCTTGCGGATAAATATGGGTAACATGCAGGTCCTTCAATGACAGCCCCCATCGTCATTGCCTTGACCTTATTTAATTGTAAGTCGCCTGCGCTCTTTTCAATAAGACGTGCTAACAGTCGAATAAAAGTCGTTTTACCAGCACCGTTTTCACCGATAAAACCATAAATATCTCCTTTATTTATCGTCATAGAAACATCATCGACAACATTATTATCTTTATAGGTTTTAACTAAATTTTTTGTTCTCATTAGACAATGGTTCCAGTCTTCTGCTGTACTCATATTTGCTCCTTTCATTTTTTTACTGATTATGTATTTTTCCATTTCTTCAATTAACATTTATTCAAAGTATAATGTAGATAATCGTTCCATTTCTTTCTGCTATTTAATCAAAATAACTTTTTATTTCGATTTACTTGAAATATTGCTTAAAATTCTCTTTGTTATCAGGATATTAACCTTAGAATTATGTTACCCTGGCCACAGGTCTCTTGAGGCTATTACATTGAGATTAGGTTCTATATAAACTTCGTTGATAGTAACTAATTCCTTCTCTACTTTTTCTTCACTAATAAATCCTTTGTATTCTTGGATTAATTTCCACAATTGTTCTTTATTCAATGCGATATCCTCCATTTCTTAAATCCTTGAGTAATTTGTGCGATTAATCACAAAATAAGACATAATATTCTCTAAAAATATTTTAATACTCCTTTTTTCATAATCCATATTATAGAATGATTAAGCTTCTCCAATCTTGTCTTTTACTGTCTATATTCTTAGACTTTATCTTTTCTACTTTTTCTTTATTAATTGATAACTCTTTCTTACAAGAACTATTCTAGTTCATTTCTATATTTAATTAATGAGTAGTTTGTGCAATTCATTATAAATGAGTAATTTGTGCATTTTAATTTGCTAGGATTACTTTATTTCTTAGAACACTAGTCTTTCTGAACCATTTGAATAATAATTTTCCTTTCCAGTTTCCATACCAATTTTCCTACCCTTTTTCTATATACGTTTCTTGTATAATATAGAAGTCTATTATTTTCTATGATTTATTAATGATGTTATTGAAAGTTTTCAATAAAAAATCAATACGAAATGTTTGCTTTGAATGAGAGAGTTTCCAGATATATCTGCTTAAAACGTAATAAATCGAGTCAATTTAAATTTTGATTGTAATTTGTTTATATACTCATTTTTTGTATCCTTAATTTAGGGATTTTAAGGAGGCTTATTGGTAAATGGATCATTTAAAGGAAGTCAAAAGTATCTATGATGAAATGTGCATAAATCCCACTATTAGAAGATTCAACAAGCACTTTTCAATTGACCTTTTAAACGACTTAAATTATTTTGATGTGATGAAAAAATTTAGTTGGGGAGTTTTTTTCCGCTCGATTTATTTCATCTGTGAACCAAATAAGGAAGAAACAGATTTATTATTTTTAACTAAATTAGAATTTATTGGATTGTCTATAAGATTATTAGATGATTTTTTAGATGAGGATGGGAAAATTAATAGGATCCTAGAAGCGAAGCAAATCATATTGCTTAGTAATGAACTACTTATAGATGGTCTTTCTGGAATTTCCCAAAGGATAAACTGTGATTTAAATCTTCTTAAATATGCATTAAATTGTGAATGGAATGATCATTCTTATGATTTAAGATATAAACATATAGACTGTGACTTCTACTTTAATAAAATCGTCCCAAAATCGACTGCTATATTTAGATTTTTCATAAAAATAGCTAGTGCTAATTCAGAAGAATGGGATGATTTTGCTTTAAGTTATGGTGCTTTTACACAAATAAAAAACGATATTAATGGAATTTTTGAAGAAAAAGAGTTACTTAATTTAAGACCATCACTACCATTAATCATGGCTATAAACACATATGATTCAAACTTTAATTTATCATTACTTAATGATTTAAAACTACGGGACAAATCACTAATAGACTCTATAAGAATAAAAATTTTAGCTTCTGGTAGTATTGAATTTTGTAAATTATTAATTTCTGAGGAACAAGAAAAGATTTTTCATTATTTATGTAATTTGGTTCCGGAAAATATGTTAGAATGGTTCGTCACTTATTTAGATTTGAGGTGAATACTTAATGAAAACAAATTTATATGTTTTTAGTAATCAAATTACAATCATCCTGCTTGTCTTTTATATGCTACTAATTTACAATCACGGTTTGTTTACATTATCTTATACACAAACTTTAGTCCCTTTAATTTTATTTTTTTCCTTATTTGGAAGTATCGTGCTAACTTATGCAAAAGATAAGAATATTGCATTATTCTTTTATTTTTTTCTGTCACTGATTTCTCTTTATTTAATAGTAGACATATTAAATTTACCAGTCACAATTATTATAACGATTATTACTGGCATTTTATCCTACTCTCTTTTTAAATTTTATATTATGCTAAGTAATTTCAGAGCTACTAACTGGATCAAAAAGATGAATAATGCTCTTATTCTATCTATTCTATTTATAAGTATCCTATCGTATAACTTTAATAATTATGCCTACCTCTTTGTTCTAGCCAACATATCACAAGCATTAATCTGCTGTGCTATTTGTTTTCAAAAAGAAAAAAATTACTTTACTAATATTTCTTTGAAAGAACAAAAATTATTGATTTTTAGTTTATTTTTTTCATTTCTTCCTCTAGTACTTACTTATTCTTTATTCCAATCAATATTACCAATAACAATACGCATTTTTTCTGTTTATTTTATCGTTTTAACCCCAATCACAATTGGAGTTATATTAATTGAAAGAAATGATATACGATTTGACTATAAGTCATTTTTTGCTAACTTTCTGCTCATCACTTTAGGAGGTGTGCTTTTTTATCTAGTCAACCATTCTTTATTAAAATTCTCCTTAGAAACCATTCTTTATCTCATAGCGTTATTTTCCATTTTTGAAATCATGAGAGAAATCAAAAAACAAGTTCTTTCTATCGACAAAATTAAAAGACTAAAAGCATCAAAACTTTCATTTAATAAAGAAAAAATATCCTTAAGAAGGCAAATAACTTATGACGAATTTGTTCAGTCTATTGGTTCATTAATAACTAGTTGGTTAACAGAATCCTTCTTTATTACTGATAGTCTTTTACTATGGAAAGATGGAAAAACGACTGTTTCTTTAGCTCAAATGGGGATTTTCACTAGGGTAAATATTAATTCTAAAAACACCGCCGAGATTTTTTCTTCTTCAACTACTTATATTTATCAAAATAAAACTTATTTTAAACTCCCTCTCGAAATTGATGGAACTTTAATAGCGTGTTTTATTTTTAAATTATCAAAAGACAAGCCCAGTGAGCTCGAAATAACGAGTATTTCTAATTTATTAGATACATTTATTAACCTCCTAAGCATTAGCAGTATATTATATCAAATCAATAAACAGGGTCAGAAATTTTCAGATGAGAATCAAGAAAACTACTTTAACCTCAATTATCAATTACACATAGAAAGATTCCATAAAGACTTCTCCTTATTCTTACATGATGATGTTTTGCAAAATATTCTGGCATTAAAGAAATTGACCGAAACCTTAGAGACTGATCACCTAGAAATAAAACAATTAATGCTTAACACCTTCTCTGAATTAAACACCCTGTTTAGAGACAAGATGTTCAACCTGTATCCGGCTACACTAAAAGAATTATCCCTATCTGAAAACTTAGCAATTCTCTGCAATAAATATAATAAAAATTATGAGGATATTATCATTCATTTTTTTTGCCCATTTGAAATTCGTATTCCTAAAGAATTGCAATTCCCCGTTTTCCGAACAGTACAAGAATTAATTCAAAACGCTATTAAACATGCTTCTCCCACTGAAATTAATGTCTCAGTTATTCAAAAAGCATCAGATTTGATAATTGAAGTACAGGATGATGGAAATGGTTTCAATATGAAAAAGATTAATAATCATCAATTTGACAGTAATCACTTAGGAATATTTTCTATCACTCAAGAATTAAAAACAATTGGCGGTACGCTTTCCATTCAATCAGAACAACAACAAGGAAGCACTATCTTCATTAATATTCCAATCCATTAATAAAACAATTAGGAGAGAACGATGATGAAAGTTTTTTTATTAGATGATCATGTGTTATTTGCGAAGAGTCTTGAACTTGCTTTTAGTAATTATGATATTGATTTTAAAAGCTTCACTAAAATACCAGAATTATATAATGAACTAGAACATCGAGAAGCAGATATTTTATTGTTAGACATTAATATTGGACATAAAAATGGATTTGAGGTAGCTAAAAAACTGCTTGATGAAGATTCTAGAAGAAAAATCGTATTCCTTTCAGGCTATGATTTAATTGAATACAAACGAAAAGCTCAATATCTAGGAGCATATGCTTACTTAAACAAAAATTTATCGATGGATGAGTTATTTCAAGCTCTTCAGTCTGTAGCAAAGGGACAAGTTCTTTTAAAACAAGACACTATAGATATCGCAGAACTTTCCGCAAGAGAAGTTGAAGTTCTCCAATATGCTGCCGAGGGTTATAAACAACAAGAAATTGCTGATTTACTTTTTATCAGTCGTAGAACAGTGAATAACCATTTACAGTCAATAAATGACAAATTACAAGTAAACTCAACAATATCTGCGATTATGACCGCAGTAGAATTAGGAATTATTAGAGTTAAAAATATTTAAATTAAAAAATAAGGAAACCACTTAGTGATCTCCTTATTCACCTATTCTAAAAAATTCTAAATATAAGAAAGAAAAAATAAGAAAAGAAATAAAAATCACTAGTATTTTAATTAAATGTCCTGTTTTCATTACACCACCTTTCCTTTTTTATACATAACTATTGTATAAAATAATGAGCAATAAAAAATGAGTAGTTTGTGCAGTTTGCAGACTTACCATCAAATGGTACTCTCAAGATTGTTTCTAGATTTCGCAATGTAACACTCATTCATAAATATAGTTTAAACCTGTTTTCTGTTTCCTACTAAAAAGAGGAAGCTGCACAGCCTCCTCTTTTTTCCCTTTACTTGAAAGGTTTATCTTTTCGGTCACTCTACTGGTATTAAAAATAGCACATATTGTACCTTCATCTAGTCCTTGAATTACCTGATCTATTCCCATACCTTCTCCCACAATAAAAACCAAACGAAAAAATAGAAATTACTATAATAATAACAATTCCATAGTCTTTAATTATCTTGAGCAGATTAGGTAAAACAGTTTTCATCATAAAAGGCAGTAACGCCCCTTTTGTGTGAAGATAGTAACCATATACAATAACCAATATTATTAAAATAATAAGCGACAACCGAACAATTCTAAAGAATACATTGTCACTCACCTTGCTCCACTCCCCAACTTCTCATTTTGGCTTACTTTTTATTATTTATCTTACAATAACAGTTCGATGAAAAATGCTCCTGTCCTTCTAAATCTGATTTAATTAATAAGCAAAAACCCGGATTCCTTATAAAATCCGGGTGATAAGATTATTTCAAAACCAACTCCACTACACATTCAACATGTGCTGTGTGCGGGAACATATCCACAGGCTGCATATACTCTACCTTATAATCCTTGCTCAAATAATCAATATCCTTCGCTAATGTCGACGGATTGCAGGATACGTAAATGAACTTCTTCGGTTTAACCTTTTTGATGGCATTAAGCAGCTTTTGGTCGCAGCCAGTTCTTGGCGGGTCGACTACTACTACGTCTGGGCGCCAGCCTTCTTCGACCCATTTTGGGAGCCAGTGCTCTGCTGTTCCTGTTACGTATGTGGCGTTTTTGATGCCGTGTTTATCAGCATTTTTTTGGGCATCAATGATGGCTGCATCGATTGTGTCCATGCCGCGGACTTCGCTTGCGCCATCAGCCAGCCATAAGCCGATTGTTCCGACACCGCAGTAGGCGTCAGCGATTTTTTCTTTGCCTGTCAGATTGGCAGCGTTTTTGACTTCGTCGTACAGCTTGATTGTTTGAGTCGGGTTAAGCTGGAAGAAGGCGCGGGCTGACAGTTCAAAGTTTAAGTCACCTAATGTTTCTTGAATGACCTCTTCTCCTCTTAGATGGATAGTCTTTTCACCAAATATGAGGGAAGTCTTGTTGCCGTTAATGTTTTGCACAAGTGACTTCACTTCAGGCAGACGACTTTGAATTTCTGCCATGATTTGTTTTTTGCGCGGTACTTCTTTTTGAGTTGTGATTAACACGACCTGTACTTCTCCTGATTGGAAGCCTGCTCTTGTCACGATTGTACGAACGATGCCTTTTTGTGTGCGTTCATCGTAAATTGGTACATTCAGCTCTTCTAAGATGTTGCGAACCTCTTCTGACACTTTGTTTGTCAGTGGGTGCTGAACCATACAGTTTTGGATTGGGACAAGGCGATGGGAGTCGATGCCATACAATCCTGCGATTACTTTGCCGTTTTTCTGCTGGCCGATTTGGAATTGGCTCTTATTGCGGTAATTCCAAGGGTCCTCCATACCGATTGTGGGACGGATATCTAAGTTTTCTATTTTCAGTTTTGTGTGTCTTTCTAATGACTGGATGACAATATCGCGCTTTTCTCTAAGCTGCTGGTCATATGCCAAATGCTGAAGCTGGCAGCCGCCGCATTGCTCGTAGATCGGGCATGGTGCTTTGACGCGAAATGGTGATGCCTTGCGGATTTTCTTTACCTTTGCCTCTGAGAACTTCGGCATAATTTTTGTCGCTTCCACGACTACCTCTTCGCCCGGAAGTGCGCCTTGAACGAAAACGACCTGCCGTTTGAAATAGCCGACACCCTCCCCATTGATTCCGAGTCTTTTAATTGTTAACGGGAAGGTTTGTCCTTGCTGTAACTTTGCCGTGCTTACTTGCTTTTTATCATTCATTCTATTGCTCCTATAAGTAGGTTTCTATTTTTTTATTCATTATAATCAGTTTAAACTGCAACCTTTATACTAATACTTCTTTATTGGATAATCCAGCTATCCTGCAAATAAAAATCCCTCAAATCTAAATCTTTGAGGGATTTTCTTCTTATTCTATTCTAGCTCTTTTCTTTTTAAAAAGAAACGCACATGCACCGATAACAATCATGGCAATACCTGCCATCAAATAATTGAAAGAGTTCGTGGCTGTATTAGGCAGTCCATGCCCTTCGCCTTTGACACTATCTTTATCACTATCATCTGTGACATTGCCCAATTCTTCATTTTCAGCTGTTTCCTTACTGCCATCTTCCCCGCTGTTGTTATCTTCAGGCTTATCTGTACCTGCTCCATCCTCTGGACTCGTTGTGTCATCTTCCTCAGGTTTATCTGTTTCCTCATCTGGAGTTGGTGTTACTGGCTCAGAAACTACTGGAATTGTGCCAGTGTTGTAATAATCTTTGATTATATCCTCACTCAATGCAACAGAGTCATATACGAGCACTTCATCCATAAGCCCTTTAAATGGAATATCCCAATAGTTTACCCCAAGTGCAAACAAGGCATTTTTGTCTGTGAAGACATTAAAGAAATCGGTGCCGCTGAATGCCTTTTCCCCATTGATATAGACATTAAGCGCCCCATTATCAACGGTAAAAGCGATATGCGACCATTCATTAGCTTGTATTTGAGTGCCTGCATCTGCATCATACCAGCCATCATTGTTTGACCAGATCATGCTGTTATTGCCGACACCATCATTGCCTTTCGGAACAAAGCTGATCCAGTTTACATCTGATTTTGCGCCAAAAAATGCCGTCGTATAGTTGGTCAGCTGTTCTGGATTAAGCCAGAAGGATACGCTGTATTTATTACTGGAGATAAGACCTTTCGGTAAAAGAACTCCTGATGCTCCGTCAAAAATTGCCCCCTGGCCCGTTTTCCCTTCCGTATAGGAAATTGCTCCACCAGTATTAGAAATGAGATTGCCTGTCGGCTGTCCATCTGCCTGTGTGCCAGTGCTGTCTGTTAAATTGCCTTCAAAGGCATAATGAGCTGCAAGCTTACCTTTTTCCTCTGGCAAAACTGTTATCTCAAAGGTTTTCTCTGCGACAGCTTCACCCTTTGTTATTGTTGCTGTCAATGTCACCGTTGCCGCTGCTCCATTAGTCGGTCTTGTTACCTTGCCGTCATTTGTAACAACATCGAGATTAGAGGAGCTCCAGCTAATTTGTGCACCGCGTAAGCCTTCTGTTATAAGCTTTAAGTTGCTGATAACTGCGGTTGTATCGCCCAATTCAAGGCCACTCTTAACTGCCTCGACAATTTCTTCATCTGTTTTGCTTTCTGCTTTGCTTCCCCAGACAGATACACCTTCACTTGATGTGGCTGTAAATGTCAGCACATTGGTTTTCGATGTTGGGTCCCACTGGCTTACAAACACGCCATTATACACCTTGCCGTCGATGTTAAGCTCTGCTTTGTTAGAACCCTTTTCCTTCCACGTTCCAGATACTTCACCGCTGATTGTTCCGTCACTGTTCAAGCTAATCAGCACCGATTTTTTGATTTCTGCAGAAATATCCTTGCCATGGTTAATAAATTTGTAGTCTCCTGTAATGTCTGCAGCCGCTACATCCTGCAAGCTTTCTCCTGCATACTCATATGGAGAAACAACTGGCCATCCAGCTTCATTCATATACATTTTGTGAACTCGAATTTCATGCTGTTCCCCTCTTTCTGGGAAACGAGTATGGAATATCAAGTATTGCTCATTTGTGCTTTCATCATAATAAACCGAATTATGTCCTGGCGATACATAGCCTGTGCCAATGCCTGTCCCGCTTTCGCCTACCTCTCGTTTAAACAAGTAGCTGCCCATCAGCTTAACACCGTATGGCTCAATCGACTTGTCGTCGAACAACGGCAATGTCGGGTCTGCCTTTACATTTGTCATATCATTGCCTGCGGCATCATAATACGGTCCATCTGGAGTTTTCGAGCGGACAACCCTCATGTTATAGCCGCCAGTCGAATCTAACCCGCCGAATGACAAGTACATATAATAATAATCTGTTTCCTTGCTGTACTGGATATATGCACCTTCAATCCGGCTGTGGTTGCCGCCAAGCAGCTTTTTCCCGTAGCCTTGATTTGGTAGCTGCTTGCCTGTTTTCGGGTCCATTTCTAGGATGAAAATCCCGCCAGAATAAGATCCGTACACCATCCACAGCTTACCATTTTTATCGAAGAATACGTCAGGATCAACGGCATTCGGATGCTTTGTTGCATCATAAATGGAGCCGTCCTCACTCTCTTCATCCCACATGCCTGATTTCAAGATAATGCCTTGATCCTTATATGGTCCGTCAACACTGTCTGAAACAGCAACACCAAGTGCTGATCGTGGGGAATCTCCTTTACAGGCATTATAGTACATGTAATATTTTCCATCCTCGAGCTGGATAACATCTGCTGCCCACAGTGTATCAGACTCTGCCCAATCAAATGTTTCCTTCAACTCCTCGAGAACATTTTCAAACAGCGGATTGTCTGCAGACACGCTTGAGGAGATTTGCTCCCATTGCATGAAATCCTTTGTTTTTGCGGCAGCAAGATGCGAACCAAAAACATAGAACTGGCCATCTGCCTCAATAACAGACGGGTCATGGACAGAAGCCCTTTTAAAGACCGGGTCTGCTGCTGCCTTGACTACTGTTGTATCATTACTCAAAAGATACTGCGGAATTACAAGAACAACTGCTAAGAAAAACATCAATAAACGTCGAGATACATTCCTTTTCATTGCGCCATTCCTCCCTGCCGTGTCAGCTTTACGAAAGCAGCATATACCTGTTCCTTGTACACAAGGCATAAATAAATCCATGCTCCTGTCCATACAGCCAAAACGGTTCTCTATTTGTTGGCTACGAAAGCACATCCCCTCTTGTCCCACAAACTATGTAAACACTTTCATAACTTTGATTATCGTATTACACATATACGTACATGTCAATACACTTAAATGAATTGTATGTACATATTAATAAATATTAATTCATTACATATACGAACGAGTTTTCTGTAAATAGAACTTTCTTTCATATCACCATTAACTTAACTAAATAGACAAAAATGCCTTTAAGGTGTAAAATTACACAAAAAAAGAAGTGGGCTCACATGATAAAAAAATCAATATGGATTTTCATTATGCTGTTGGCAATCGGTGGTATTTCCGTTTATACATATGGAGAATGGCATGGATTTACTTGGATGGAAAACAAATCAAAGCAGGAAGTTTTACAATATTTAAAGGATACGGGAGAAAAGGAACAGGAAATGAAAAGCATAGTGCCTTCATATGACAATAAATCAGGCCATTATTATGTCACCGTTGTATTCAAGGATGAACAAGACTTACGTTATGAGTTCATCTATAGAAACAAAAAAACTGTCTTTATTGGCAGATATGATGACGGCAACAACACATACGACAAAGGCAAGCATCTTCAATAAAAAGAACAGCTCAAACCCTTGAGCTGTTCTACTCCTTATTTAGCAGGATGAAATGTCACACTTGCGGACTTTTTTGCTGCTGTCTCCTTGTCAATGCTTTCCTGAAGGGCAGCCATTTTCTTTAGGGATCGGATAGCTGTTTCAAGATGTTCTGCTGCAGGTCTTGCTGTAAATAAAAGATATTGTAAACCGTATCCAATATAATAAATCGGTGTCAACACCTTCTTAACATGCTTATTACGGATAATGTACAGCTCGTAAGCAAGGGATAGAACTACGAAAAGGACCACAATCCCATCTATTTGATTCGAATACGGAATAAGCCAAACAATTAAACTGATAAGACTAATAAAAATCACCAAATTTAAGTGGCAGGCTTCACTTATACGGGACTGGCTTTTTACATTTTCTAGTGTAAGCTCCTCGTTTTTATTAAAGCAATTGGCAGCCATATGTTCTGCTGCATGGTATTTACCGAGCGGTGTGAGCTTGAAGATCATTAAGTATAAGATGATAAATATGATAACAGCTATTTCGATCTCCGTTGCACTTAAATTTCCTATCGACCAGCTTCCTTTGGACATGACAAAAAGAAATAAAAATCCAAAAACAAACAGTGATATAAAGGACTTCCATGTATCAAGGAATGTTCGGATAAAAAACCACATGCCTCTTACAATGGGAACTTTCTGCAAATATTTGTCGATATCAAAGTCATCGATTTCTTCCTCTTTCGCTTTAATTTGGTGTGTCGTCTTGATTTCGCCATTTTTACGGACTGAGATTACTTTGACATCATCAGACTGAAACTTAACGCCATTGATTAGCGCTTTTCCTCCATACTTCATAAAGGGTCTCCATTTTCCACAAGATTTTTTTCACTTCATTTATATAATATATTCCCCAATTGCACAATAAATGTGCTGCAATCATATGTTTGTGTCCTAATTTATAGACGTATAGGCATACATATTGGTTTCATGGATTTATTCAATGCTGCGCCATAAGTAAAGGGAAGCATAGCTTAAATAGGGCTCCCAAGCTGGGATTAATTGCTCCATCTCTTCTTTCGTCGGCTTTGCTTCAAGTCCAAGCAGTTTCTTTAATGCATTTTGGATGCCGATATCTGCAATCGGGAATAAATTCTGCCGTCCAAGTCCGAATAAAAGCACATTCTGAATCGTCCATTGGCCAATTCCTCTGTAGACGATTAATTCCTTCATAATCTCTTCATCTGTTCTATCATAAAGGCTCTCTAAGCTAAGCCTGCCTTCAGCAATTTCCTTCGATATATCAATAATATATTCTGCTTTTCTTGTGCTGAATTGCAGCTCTCTCAATTCCTCTACTGTTAGTGCTGCAACACGATCAGGACTCGGGTAAAACCATGCCCCGTTAACTTCTGTTCCGTATGCTTTCACAAATCTTTCTGTTAAGGTATACGCAAATTTAATATTAAGCTGCTGATGGATGATGCATTTTACGAGACAATTATATGGATGAAAATCGAGCACAAGTGGTGTTCCGAAATGACTGTTAAAGAGCTCCTTCAATTCTGTGCCTTGAAAATGCTCATAAACATCAATAAGTGAGCTTTCCCACTGAAAAATCCTTGTAAGCTCTCGAATAACTTCCTCTTCATGCTTTATTGGTATTCCTTCTAGCTGGAAGACAGGTCCTTCCGTTGTACCAATTGCTTTCACCTTGGCAACTATTTTTTCATTTTCTAAACCAATAGGCACCTTTACGGACCTTTCTGTGGCATCTACTTGATGTAATGGGTCTAACGCTAAGCGGCTTAACACAAGATCAAAATTATATGGACCTAAAACCGGGACAATACGCAATAGAATCACCTGTTCTGTTTTCCACTATTATAGCATGGATATATGTGGAAGTTCTATGAAACATCCTATACTTTTACAAAAAGAAAACAAGCCCACAGTAAAATGGGCTTGTTAGTTTATTTCTTCTGCTTTGCCATAAAATCATCAAGGCTTTTAAATGTATAGCCTCTTTTCTTCAAGTCTTTGATTGATTGCTCAAGGGCATCTGCATTATCTTTAGACACAGTATGAAGGAGCATAATGCAGCCTGGATGGGCCTGCTTCATAATATTATCATAGCTGTATTGCCAGCCTCTTTGCTGATCTGTTTTCCAATCGACAAACGCAAGTGACCAAAACACCTGTGTATATCCCAGCTCCTTGCCGAGCATCAATGTCCGCTCACTGAAAATACCGCGGGGCGGCCGTAAGTATTTCATGCCTTTTTTTCCAGTTATCGCTTCTGTTTCTTTCGCAACCTTCTCTAGCTCTTCCTTCAGTCTTTGATCAGAAACTTGTGTAAAGTCTGGGTGATGATAGGAATGATTTCCAATTATATGACCTTCGTCAGCCATTCGTTTCACTAAATCTGTCGCACTTTGCAAATAGTGTCCTGTCACAAAAAAAGTGGCCGGAACCTTTTCTTTTTTCAGTACATCAAGGATTTTTCCTGTATAGCCATTTTCATAACCATTATCAAATGTCAGGTACAAGACCTTCTCATCAGGACTGTCCTTATAAAAAGCTCCATATTTTCCTAATAGATCATCAAGCGGCTGCCCTGCTTCTGAAGGCTGCTCATTGCTTGATTTTTTGAAGCCCCAATGCTGTGGCTGGTTGGAAACGTTCGCCATTACTGGATGCTGAATGAGCAGAAACATAACGAAAAAAGCCGAAATTAATTTATACTGCTTCACCTTTCTCCCTCCTTTTAACAAATCTAAACTTATTATTTGTTAGAAGAAGGGAAAAATGATTGGTAAATTAAACAATCATTTATAAACAGGTTCTTTAAACTGAGTGAGCTTTTCTAATGATGATTTTTCAATATCCTCATGCAGGGAATTGCCATGAGAATCCATAGTCACAACGGCACGGAAGCCTTCCACCTGCAAATGCCACATTGCTTCTGGGATACCAAATTGCATAAGGTCCACTCCTTTAACTGCCTTTATGCAATCAGCATAATACTGGGCTGCACCGCCGATTGCATTTAAGTAGACGCCGCCATGCTCTGCTAAAGCATTTAAGGTTTTCGTGCCCATCCCGCCTTTGCCCATGACAGCACGGATGCCGAATTTCTTCATAATATCCCCTTGATATGGCTCCTCACGAATGCTCGTTGTTGGTCCTGCCGCTTTCACATGCCATATGTCTTCATCATCTTTTAGCATTACTGGCCCGCAATGGTAGATAACTTGTCCGTTTAAATCAACAGGAGAATCGTTTGTGCTCAAGTATTTATGAATAGCATCTCTGCCGGTATACATCATTCCGCTGATTTCAACAACATCACCGACCTTCAGCCGACGGATTTCCTCCTCAGAGATTGGTGCATGAAGCTTAATCACTGTATCCTCGGCAGCTGATTTTTTTTTGTCGGTGAAGGTAATTTTCTCTCCATCCTGGTATTTCCATGCAATAATGCTGCCTGTATTTGCATCAAGCTTTATTCCTAATCTGCGAAATGCCCAGCAATTATATGCAACAGATACGAAAAAGCTTGCAGGAATGCGGTTCATCACCCCAATTTTGCAGCCAAGCAAAGTCGTTTCTCCGCCAAACCCCATTGTACCGATTCCAAGCTTATTAGCATTTTCCATGATATATGCTTCCAGCTCTGCAAGCTCCGCATTTTCATTAACATCGTCAACAGTCCGGAAAAGCTGTTCCTTTGCTAAATCATATCCGCTTGAACGGTCTCCTCCTATTCCCACACCAATAAAGCCGGCACTGCAGCCTTGTCCTTGTGCTTGATAAACAGAGTGGAGAATGCATTTGCGAATCCCGTCCAAGTCCCTGCCAGCTCTTCCTAGCCCATCAAGCTCACAAGGCAAACTGTATTGAATATTTTTGTTTTCACAACCGCCGCCTTTTAAGATTAATCCAATATCTATGTAATCCTTTTCCCACTGCTCAAATTTAATGACAGGTGTTCCTGCTCCTAAATTATTGCCACTGTTTACTCCATGAAGCGAATCTACAGAATTAGGACGGAGCTTGCCTTTTTGTGTTGCCAATTCTATGCATTCATGAATTACTGCCTTTATTTCCAGTTGGTTTGTGCCGACAGGTGTCTTAATCTTAAATGTTGGAAGCCCTGTATCCTGACAAATTGGTGACACTTCCATATCGGCCATCCCGATGTTCTCTTGAATTGTTTCAAGGCTCATCGCCGATCTCGTTCCAGCACTTTCCCATTGCGCTGCTGATTTGATGGCGCGGCGGACATCCTTCGGCAGATTTGTAGATGTTTCTTCAATCAATTGATATATGCTTGTCCTTAAAGCTTCGATATTCATTTATTTTTCCCCCTCAACCCTTTTTAAAGCATGTCTACCTTCCTAAATTATACTCTTACTCATAAATCTGCAACAGTAATTTGTAATCGTTTTCATAAATACCAAGTAAAAAAGCCCCTTAGCGGAGCTTTCTCATTATTCATCTCTATGTTTAAATTCATTACATTTCGATTCAATATCATCGATCATCTCAATCAAGCGGTCGATATCCTCAAGCTCCGCCTCTTCCGGATCAATAGCATCCAACACATCAAGAAACATATTTAATCTCGTTTTCAAAAAATCTACTTGTTCATTTTTGTTTGTAATAGAAGTGCCCAACAAAAATCTCTCCTTTCACTTTCATATCCATCGTACCGAAAATATCAGCTTCCGGCAATCTTTTTCCTTCTATACTTATGTTTGCACAATAACACATTTTTTACACCTGTCACCATTTTTGTTCCGAAAAAAAAAGATCACCTACAGGTAATATAGGTGACGAGATCGATTTTTTTTATGTTACACTATACTATACGTGCGTTTCGCATCATAATTATAAGGTAGCCTTTTCCCTTACTACTAGGGAGTGGTCTTGTGCAACTACAGGGAGAAGCTCTGAATCATCGGATGAGTTAGTGTTCATTCCAATCTGGGACTTTGTCTCCTGTAATTTATGTTGGATAGACTGATATTGGCGCTTTGATTGAAAGTAAAGCTGCTTGAAATCTCCTGCTATTTCTTTTAAATCCTGTGTTCTTGCATTGATTGTGTTTTGAATATGCTGAAACATCGTTTGGCTGTCATTCATAACCTCTCGCATTGTATCACTTAAATAATGCAATTTTTCACTAGTATCTTGCTTTACTTGAGCAGGATTTTCTCTTAGCTCATGTACTAGCTGGTTGGTAGAATCCTTCCACTGCTGCACTTTCACCTTAGCATTTGTCCTTGTTGTACGATCCATGAGGGATAATGTTGTCCCGATGACACCGCCGATGACAATTCCAGCCAATAGTTTACTGTTTCCCTTGTTTTCATTAGACATCAGATCATCTCCCTTTTTTATATCAATACTTGTCTATTTCCCATATGATTGGAGATTTAAACAAGCAGATGCTTAATACGCAACTTTTTCAAAGGAGTAATATCATGATTTCTCAAAAAAATCCGATTGTAAATCCTAAGAACGACCCTTGGGAAGCTTATATGGATATAACCCAGCATGGAGGGATGACCCTCTCCAATATAGAATTTACAACCACAACTTTATGTAATATGCGCTGTGAGCATTGTGCAGTCGGCTACACCCTTCAGCCGAAGGACCCGAACGCCTTGCCAATTGATTTGTTGCTGAAAAGACTTGATGAAATACCACATCTTCGCTCTATGAGCATTACAGGCGGTGAGCCAATGATGAGCCGCAGGTCTGTGGAAAACTATGTTGTTCCGTTATTTAAATACGCCCACAGCAGGGGTGTAAAAACACAAATTAACTCTAACTTGACTCTTGATCTTGGCCGCTATGAGCCGATTATTCCTTATTTGGATGTCCTTCATATCTCCCATAACTGGGGCACAGAAGAAGAGTTTGCAGAAAGAGGCTTTGCGATGATGGCAAGAAAGCCGTCATATGAGCATAGAGGCAAGCTTTTCCAAAACATCATCACAAATAGCCGGGCATTGGTCGAGGCTGGTGTTGTCGTATCAGCGGAAACGATGCTGAACAAGCAAACACTGCCTTACTTAGAGCATATTCACCGCCAAATTGTTGACGAAATGAAATGTCAGCGCCATGAAATTCATCCTATGTACCCTTCTGACTTCGCTTCTACTATGGAAACTTTGTCACTAGAGGAAATGCGTCATAGCATTCATCATTTACTTGATATTAGAGATGAAAATGTATGGATGCTTTTTGGTACACTCCCGTTTTATCCATGCAGCAGCACAAAAGAAGATCAGGAGCTTTTAAAACGTTTATACGCAAGTAAAAACGTCACTGTCCGCAATGATCCAGACGGCCGTTCCCGTTTGAATGTTAACATCTTCTCAGGAGATGTTATCGTTACAGACTTCGGTGATACACCAGCCCTTGGAAATATTAAAACAGATAAGCTTCCTGACATTTTCGAGAAGTGGATGGCAACAGACCTTGCTTCCTCACTTAACTGCCATTGCCCAAGTGTGCAATGTCTTGGTCCGAACGTGCTTGTCAAAAACAGCTATTATCGTGATATCGACTTCACAAAAAACACAGCATTAATAACACGCTAAAATAAAAGCAGCGATGATTATCGCTGCTTTGTTTATTATCTCGGTTTTTCGCTTGCAAGGAATCCAAAGGAAACATGATCCTGAACAGGAATCCACGCCCCGATGCCTTGGGATGTAACGTTTTTGACGACAATAGACTTTTTACCACCCTTAAGCATTAAATACACTTCGCCGTATGTGACCTTTCCTTTTTCATTTACAGCAGGTGCATATCCGTATAAATAGCCTAGTCTTTTGGCTGGGATGTTATAAATTTGGTCTT
>Ga0268252_1000332_pt1 | contig 31416 bp, 24 predicted proteins | sample AgamicMgSfrz_FD_200244 | JGI IMG/M metagenome (GOLD analysis project Ga0268252, IMG submission 200244) | Agave microbial communities from Guanajuato, Mexico - Mg.Sf.rz (v2) (version 3) | ecosystem: Host-associated > Plants > Phyllosphere > Phylloplane/Leaf | place: Guanajuato, Mexico | collected... | reverse complement strand
ATTTTAGCTGAAACAAATAATCCAGAAAAAGTAGATAAAGAGTCTTTAATAAATGTTCTATCAAATGCGAAATCTTCTAAACTTGTTTCACCAGTATCTTATCAAGCAGAAATTTATAAAGTAGTTAATGAGGAATATGAAAAATTAATTTTTGACGAACAAGATATTGATGAAACGATAAAAGTAACTAATGAAAGAGTTCAAGAATTAATCGAAAGCAATAAATAAAAAATACATGAGGAGAGGAGGAAACATATTGCTAGTTTGGTTAAAAAATATGTGGACTCCTCGTTCTTTTCGTTACAAAGTTATTCTCATTTCCATCATTAGCTTAATTATTCCAGCAGTTCTCTCTCTCTTCATTTATAACTATATTACAAAAGATACAGTAAAAGAACAGGCTCTCTCCAATGCTAGCAGGGAGCTGAATATTGCAAGTGAATATGTAGAAAAGTTATTTAGCGATATGCTTTATGTTGCAAATTTCATTCAGCTGGATCCTAAAATGAATACCGTGTTAAAGGGATTAGCTAAAAGTGATGCCGAGAAAGAGAGTTATGATCAATATCTATTGGAAAATGAAATAAATCGAACGATTGAGAATATCACATTAGTCGGAGAGAAATCGTATGTCACTATTTTATTGAAAAATGGAAAGTATTTTACAAACTATAATATCGCTGAATTTGATCCAAGAGATTTATTTAAAGAAAAGTGGTATGAGCAAATAGAAGAAGCAGTTGGATATGAATCTACTTGGATTGAATCTCAGCCAACGATTTTTGAGCTGGAGAAAAAGAATAATCCTTATCAAATTTCTATTGTCCGAACCTTAAGGGATGAAGGCGTACAGATCTATGGATTTGTAGTTGTGACAATCATGGAAAATAAGATAAGTGAAGTATTTAATAAAATGGAAGGCTATGATGACGTCATGATGCTTAATCCATCTGGGAAAATACTTTCACACAATGAAGATGATAAAATAGGAAATCTCTTTGCTTATCATGCTGATTTAATGAATCGCAATAGTTCAGAAGTTATGAAAATGGCAGATAAGGAATATGTCTTAACAGAAAACGCTTTGTCTTTTTCGAATTGGAAATTAGTGTCATTAGTTCCTTATGAAAAATCCATTAACAAAATAAATGGGATATTTCATAAAGTATTTCTTATCCAAGGAATATCTTTTATCCTTTTCTTTCTGTTACTCACCTATTTGATGAAGACCATTACTAGACCGCTTGAATACTTAGCGAAACTCGCTGACAAAGTTCAGGCTGGCAATTTAATCGTGCGTTCAAAATTAAAAGGAAAGGATGAAGTTGGAAGACTGAGTAAATCGATTAATCTGATGCTTGATCATATTAATACGAAAATTGAAGAAATAACCGAAACAGAAGCAAGAAAAAGAAAAGCGGAATTTGCAATGCTTCAAGCACAAATTAATCCACATTTTTTGTTTAATGTACTAAATTCAATTCGTATGAAGGTAATGATTAAAGGAGACAAAGAAAGTGCCAATATGATTACGTCTCTTACAAAATTGCTTCGTATAACAATTGATAAAAATAAAGAAATAATAACATTTTTAGAGGAAATTCAAATCCTTGAAGATTTTGTTCACATTATGAATATGAGACAAAATAGAAAAATTTCTTTAGACGTCTCAGTTGATCAGGATACCTATTCATTTGAAATTCCAAGATTTATTCTTCAGCCTATTATCGAGAACTCCATTATTCATGGATTTAATCAGAGTGCAGGATTAATTACGATTAGTGCAAAGATAATGGATGAGACACTAGTCATTGTTATTGAAGATAATGGTTTAGGAATGAGCAAAGAGGACTTAGAGCAATTGAAGATAAAAACGTTTCATGGTACTTCGAAAGAAAATCTTGAAAGAAAACAACATGTAAAAGGTTTCTCGTCACTAGGATTAGCTAATGTCTACGAACGATTATTCATTACTTTTGGTCCAGCTTTTAAAATGGACATTATAAGTGATCTAGAAAAAGGTACTAAAGTCATTTTGGAAATTCCAATGAAAGGCGGTAAAAAGAATGTATAAAGTAATGCTTGTGGATGATGACTTTCCGGTGTTAGAGCTATTGACGAAAACAATTGATTGGAAAAGCCTAGGATTTGAAGTTATTAGTACCCATGAAAATGGAGTGAGTGCTTTAGAAAGTGCAGAAATAGAGATGCCCGATGTGCTTATCTCAGATATTGGAATGCCAAAAATGGATGGGATCGAATTAACTAGAAAACTGAAGTCTATGAATGAAAATCTTCAAGTAGCCTTGTTATCCTGCCATACAGATTTTAATTATGCACGAGAAGCAGTTAAATTACAGGTTAGCGATTATTTAGTAAAGGATACATTTGAACTGGAAGAGTTATGTGAATTACTTCAGAAATTTAAAGTTCAGCTAGATACAATGCAAAATAATAAACAAAAGGAACAAAAATTGCAGCTTATACTCTCTAAAAATAAAGAGAAAGAAAAAGCCATATTTATAAAGCGACTAATAAATGCAGCTTATAAAAACGAAGCTGAATGGGAAAAAGACCGAAAAAAATATGGTTTAAAGGAGGAAGAAGGATACATTATAACGATGTTATCTATTCATCCAAATCATTCAGAAGCATTTCCAGAAGAGACCTTACATTTTGCCATATCTAATATTGTGGCTGAATTTTTAGAAAGACTAAATCCTTTAGCTGTGCATTTTCCTGCTCCTGACAATAAGATTTTTATCTTTTTCCCCGGAGACTTAGGATATCAAATGAATGCATTATCTAATGCAAAAGAAACATTGAAAATGATTCAGTTTTCGATTGAAAAAGTATTAAATATAAATAGCTCTTCCATTATTGGTGAAAAAACGGAAGGCTTATTAGGCTATCAAACTAGAATAAAAGGGTTATTAAATAATCAACAGCAATTATTTTATATGTTACCGAGAACAGTGGAATCAATAAAGGAAAGTGTAAAGAAAACAGAGGAACTTTTCGCTAAATATGATGAAGCAGCAACAGAGATGAGAATGATCGTTCTGAATAAAAATATGGAACAAATAAGTGAATTCATCAATAAATGGACGATATATATAACGGAAAATCAGTTTTCACCAGATGTCGTGAAGGATTGGTTTTGGAAATTATTATTAGATTTAAATGTGAAATTACAAGCGTTACAGTATTTTTCAGGAGAATATTCCTTCGAATCCAAACATCAAGAGATCTTTTTAATGGAGCATATGTATCAATTAAAGGATTGGCTTAAACAATATTTTAAGAAAATGATTCACTATCATGAGACAAATGATCAGACAAAAAGAAAAGAAATTATCGAGGCTTTCAAATATGTCGCCATGAATTTAGAACGCAAAATTACATTGGATGAAATTTCTAGTTACTTATTCTTAAATTCTAGTTATTTTAGTAGACTGTTTAAAAAGGAAGTGGGGGAAACGTTTGTAGAATATGTTACTCGGATGAAGATTAATAGAGCGAAGGAACTGTTAGAACAAACAGATGAATCTGTTGGGAAAATATGCGAACGGTTAGGCTATGATAATCAGAGCTACTTCATAAAACTATTTAAAACATATGCTGGTACAACTCCAATTGAATATAGGAGTGGAAAAGTTGGTTAGAGGAGTTTTGCCGGTATCCAAATAAAAAAATACAGAATGATGGATGAAAATGATTTACGCTAAAATAACCATTTATAAACGAATAGCAACAAGAGTAAAATTATTGCGAAAAGTAGTAAAAATAATGCATTGTTGATAGAAAATGAACTCCCTATAATTACAGTATAGTAACTATTGAGTAAGAGAGGCTGTATAAGCATTTTCTTTCGGAAAACAATGAAAGCCTTTTCTTTTAACCTGCTTTTAACGGATAGTAAGACCAACCGCAAGCTGCGGAAATCGAGGAAGCTAGGTGGGAGATGAGGAAAAAACCCCACTGATGGAAGTTATCTTCATAAGGAATATAACGGATATCGAATAAAAGGAGCTGAATAATTAAAATGGGTGCAAACGAAAAATGGTTAGTAGATGCTTGGGAGTTCGTAGTAGAGAAATCAACGCGAAACAATGAAACAATCGGTGCAAACTTCCCCCATGCAAGTGTTGATAAGAAATATATATTGGAAAGTCCTGAATGGTGGACTGCTGGTTTTTGGCCAGGACTTTTATGGCAGGTGTATCAAGAAAATAAGGATGAAGCTCTTCGGAAAACGGCAGAACAATGTGAAGAGAAATTGGATTATTTACTATCTGATTCAGAGAAATTAGATCATGATATGGGATTTATGTGGACGCTGACAAGTTTAGCAAATTATAAACTTACTGGCAATAAGGAATCAAGAAGAAGAGGTTTATTAGCAGCCAATTTACTATTAGGAAGATTTAATGCACAAGGGAATAATATTCGTGCATGGAATGCTTGGTCAAAGAAGGATGACAATCGAGGAGTTGCTATCATTGATTGCATGATGAATCTTCCGTTGTTATATTGGGCTTCAGCAGAAACTGGAGATCCACGTTTTAAAATAGCTGCCGAAAAGCATGCAGAAACGGTATTGAAGCATTTTATTAGGCCAGATGGTTCTGTACATCATATTGTTGTGTTTGATTCAGAAACAGGAGAAGTAGTCGATAAACTTGGCGGTCAAGGGTATGCACCAGATAGTGCTTGGTCTAGAGGAACTGCTTGGGCATTGTATGGCATGACTCTTTCCTACTTGCATACAAATAATATCGAATTTTTACATGCGGCAAAATCTGTTTCTCACTTCTTTCTTTCTAATCTTCGTTCTGATGAATGTCCAGCATGGGATTTTCGTATACCAGCAGACGGAGAAAAAAGATACCACTATCCTGATTCATCTGCAGGATCAATTGCGGCCTGTGGATTGCTACTACTCGGTACTCTTGTAACAGATTTTGAAAAGCCGATTTATCAGGAGGCAGGAGCAAATTTATTAAAAACACTTTATACAACTTGTGCTACACAAGCAGACAAAGAAGAAGAGGGGTTATTAAACAATGGCACAAGTCATTTTCCAGAGCAAAAGAATGTGGATGTTCCATTAATTTATGGAGATTATTATTTTGTGGAAGGTCTAAATTTATTACGGAAAAAGGGTGTTCTATTTTGGCAGTAGTAATATTCAAACCGGTAAGCAAATTTCCTTTAGGAGATGGAAAGGTTGAATCAATATAATTAGAAAATGGTTGGTATTTTGATAGATAGGAAAATCAAATTGATTATTATATTTCATTGAAGGGACATTTTCTGCATCTGTAACAGAAGGAGCGCCTTATGTTAGCGATGATGAAAATAGTCTTTTTTACCCATCTGGAGTTGGCATAATAGGAATTATTGACATCCTTAGCAACCGGAAAACGGAATGAATAATACCTGAGCCCAATCCCAATTTACTCTATCCGAAAATGGTGTTGCTAACACTAACTTCTCCTCTTGTACCTGGAGAGCATCTCTTAATTTCAAGTGTACTCGTGGGGGAGGAAGGGAAACCCCCACTGATGGAAGTTTCACTTTATCCGTAGTCTATAGAAACAGAATGTATGAAATAGAAATAAAGGAAACCAATAATCAGTGGGGGAACAACCTCGCTGATTATTGGTTTTTCTTGTTGATTATTATTATTTTCACGATTTCTTTAACAATAGGTTTATGTTTATATGATATGGGTATATAATACTATATAATTTATTAATTTGAAAATAGTGAGAAAGATAAAAAGGTAGAAAGCTATGATTAATCAGCTTATTTGGGCGCTTTGTTGATTATGAGCTACTAGCGCAACCGGCTAACCAAACTATCCTTGTTTTGTTAGCCTTTTTACATGAATACAAAGAGAAGAATTATATAACGTCTAGCTTCAGCATCTATCGACAGGCAAACTTGAGGTTTCTATTTCATATAGAACAATACCAGTTCTGTTTTCTATTAGAGTGTTCGATTTATTATAAATGAAGTCCTTTTACACCTTTTGTCGATAATAAGAAGCTTGAGCTTTTCTAAAATTGGGGGTCAACATATGAGTGAATTTATTACTTATCAAACGATAGTAATACACGATCATACAGAAAAGGAATGGAAAGAAAAGCTAAATAAGGATTTTAGGGATTTGCTGTCAGAGGATTTTTTGCTAAGTGTTGGAATAGGTGAAGCGGTTAATAATGCTATAGAACATGGGAATTATCCTGTTATATTAGAACTTCAGTATAATAATAGTACGGTAGATATGCGAATTAAAGATCATGGTAATGGGTTTGATGTAGAAAAGAAATTTCATGATATCGAGAAATATGGAACGGAAAGGCTTTTGAGTGATATTGTGCTAGAAGAACGAGGCAGAGGTATCTTAATGATGATGAAAATCTTTCAAAAAGTACAATATAATGAAATGGGAAATGAAGTGTTTTTATGGAGAGAGACAAGGGAAGATGCAAAAGCAATTTAATTTACACTTAAACAATATATAAAGTAGGACTGCATCCAGAGGGGGCAGTCCTATATTTATATTTGTAAGTAGTCATCTGTTATTAATGTCATTATTTTCAATTAATCTACTGATTTATATAATTGAATCGTTTATTATTAATATATTACGGTGAAAAGTTTGGGGAAAGGGCAGGAGAGGACATCATGGAGAAAGTGACCTATAGTAATATTCACAAGGAAGGCAAACGAATAAAAGAGTCTAGTAATTGGATTCATGTCCATAATGCAGAAATGTTGCTTCAGTATGACAGTAACTATATCCAATTTAAAACGATGCCTACTATAAAACAGTTTGAGATGGCAGAAGAATATTTAAAGGAATTTCATCAAAGGAATGGCCAGAAGCATCTTAAATTTATTTTTCCGGAAAATAAAAGATTCACGAAAGAGCTACTGGAGTATATTGTCCGTACCCTTCATTATGAAGTGGGGATGACGGAACTTTATGCAATTGATCCTAATGAATTTCCTGTTTTGTATCATAAGGAGGAGATTGTTATTCAGGAAGTAACAGAGGAAAATTTTGAGGACTATTTACAATTAGAATATAATCAAGATTTAGAATACGGAATAGACTTTGCAAAGGGAAAAACGGAAATCTATCGAAAAAATTTTAAGGATTCTCAATTCTTGCAGATAATTGCTTATTATAAAGGAAAAGCAGCTGGAGCTTTAGAAGTAATTATAGCAGATAAAACAGTCGAAATTGACGGAATCTTTGTAATTGAGGAATTTCAACGAAAAGGAATTGCAACTCGAATGCAAAGAACGGTAATGGATTTATTTCCTGATAAAACGATTATTTTGCTGGCGGATGGAGAGGATACGCCAAGAGAAATGTACCAAAGACAAAATTATAAGAAGCAAGGATTTCAATATGAGGCTTTAAAAGAAAACTTTGATGAGCCTACGGGTAGTAGTAATTGAAAAGTATAAAAAAGGAGTAGTTGGAATTGAAGAAACCCATACTTGTTTATCGTGGAAAATATATAGAAAGTACGCATAATATTCATGTTGCTGTAGTAAATCAAGATGGTAAATTGCTATATTCCTATGGAGATCCAATGAGAATGACTTTTCCTAGATCTTCGATGAAACCATTTCAAGCGATCCCTCTTTTAGAAACAGGAGCTGCGAATACCTTTTCTTATAGTAAGGCTGAAATAGCGATTGCTTGTGCTTCTCATGCAGGAGAAATTTTTCATCGAGAAACAATTCTTGATTTATTAGGAAGATTGGGGATTCAAGAAGACCAGCTTCAATGTGGAACACATACTCCTTGGAATCTAACTAGCTATAAAGAACTGCTTCGAAAAGGGGAAGATGTGACGCCTGTTTTCAGTAATTGTTCTGGTAAGCATACAGGTATGCTAGCAACAGCAATTCATATGAAGGAGGATATTTCAACCTATCGAGAGGTTAAACATCCACATCAACAGCGAATTCTGAAAGCTATTGAGGATATATGTGATTTTCCAAAAGAACATATAAAGCTTGGTGTAGATGGCTGTGGCGTTCCAGTACATCAATTACCGCTTTACAATGTAGCACTTGGTTATGCAAGACTAGCAAGCCCTGATTCTATTAAATCAGTGGAGCGAATAAACATAGTAAAAAGAATAAGAGACAGCATGATGGAGTTTCCGGAAATGGTTGGAGGAACAAACAGGTTTGATACAGATTTAATGCAAGCGTATGAAGGGAGAATTGTTTCGAAAGCAGGTGCAGAGGCTGTACAGTGTATGGGACTGGTCGAAGAAGGAATCGGCATTGCCATTAAGGTAGCAGATGGGGGAACACGTGCAGTGAATGTTGCTGCAATGGAAGTGTTAAATCAGCTTGGGTATAAAGATGAGAAGATATTTACAGTTTTAGATAGATATGTGCACACACCAGTTCTTAACGCAAGAAAAGAAAAAATAGGAGAAGTACGAGCTAATTTCCGTTTGGAAGAGGGATTGTCACCTGAAAAATAACCTATAAAAGGAGAAAATCGATTGAAACATTATTTGAACGTAAAAGAAGGAAATAATAGCTGGCCACGCTATTTAGCTTCTATTTTATTGGCTGTTGGTTTTATGATTGCTGGTTCCATCGTCTATTTTATTGTGGAGTTACTGCGTGTGGAGCTGGATGGGAACGATAATACATATATAGATTTGGATACGGGCATGGTTGTAGGTGGAAATGGTACAGTTAGTTTATTAATGACACACATTATTTATATTATTGCTTTAGTTGGTCTATGGATTGGGGTAAGATTTATTCACAAACGAAAATTTCGAACATTGATCACGGGAGAAGAAAGAGTGAATTGGAAAAAAGTAATCTGGGGATTTGTTGTATTTACAGGACTTTTCCTTATTACATCGGGCGCTGATTTCTTGTTTAATGCTGCAGATTATACATGGAATAATGTTTCTTTTACCCAGTTTGCCTTTTTATTACTTGTCGTCCTTCTTTTTGTCCCTATTCAAACGACGGTAGAAGAACTTTTATTTAGGGGGTTATTGCTACAGTGGATAGGAAAAAAGCTGAAAAACCCTGTATTATTAGCAATGGTCGTTGGCGTGATTTTTGGCGCTTTACATTTTGCAAATCCTGAAATGGATGATTCGGCTATATTAGTGGGATTAGATTATTTGCTTGCAGGATTTGCTTTAACCTTTATAGCTGTGAAAACGGGGAGCTTAGAGCTATCAATTGGGGCACACGCTGCAAATAATATGATGATTTTCTTATTGTTCACGTATGATAATTCTGTTGCAGGGGATATCCCAAGTTTATTTCGAATCATTGATACAAGCCCACAATTCTCATTGATTTGGTCCTTGATCATTTTTGGTGTTTTTTATTTATTATGCAGGAAAAAATATGGAACGAAGCCAAGTGCTTAATAGAATTATCTACAGGTAAGAAGAAAAAACAAGGCTGTGACATAACTAAATAGATACGCTGTAAAGATGAACAATCTCTAATTTAGTTAGTAAATAGTGGCTGCTTTCGCAGAATTTTACAAGAGGAAATATAATTAGTTGGGAAAACAGAGCAGCCGGAATACACGAAGACTCCAGTGGGATTAGCGAGACAGTCTGAGACCCTGCAGGCCTGTAAGCCGAAGCGGCTCAGCGCGAGCCCCACGGAAAGCGAAGTGCATTCCGGCTGCGGGGAATCGCACCAAACTTCATGGAAACATCTTTTTAAAACCAAATAATTATGCGGAACTTTTATTAGCGTGTTCGTATAATTGTTCGGATTTATACTTGGTAGGAATACTTTGTCCCAGCCTCATTTCAATAAAACCCAATTCTCTATTAAATCTAGTTAATAAGAACAAATGTTCCTAAATTGAGTCTTAAGCCTCTTACTTTTATAATTCAGAATTGTTAAAATTATCATGTATTACTCATTCTGTTATATTAGGAGGCTGTTTAATGAAAAAAGAATGTAGAGTGATTCCTTATCAAGTCAAAGAAGTAGTTAATTTATCAACTGAAATACCAAAAGGAATTGAGCTAATTCAGGCACCTGATTTATGGAATAAAACAAAGGGACAAGGGATTACTGTAGCTATCTTAGATACTGGCTGTGATGTTAATCATCCAGATTTACAAGACAGAATTATTGGTGGGAAAAACTTTACCGATGATGACAATGGAAATCCAGAACTTTATATGGATTATAATGGTCATGGAACACATGTAGCTGGAACAATCGGAGCTTCAGGAACAGAAAATGGATTAACAGGAGTGGCACCAGCCGTTTCCCTTTTAATCGTTAAAGTTTTAAATGGACAAGGTTCCGGACAGTATGACTGGATAATAAACGGAATTTATTATGCAATAGAACAGGGAGCAGATATTATTTCCATGAGCCTTGGTGGCCCAGAGGATATAGCAGAATTGCATGAGGCAGTGAAAAAAGCGGTAGAAGCAGAAATCTTAGTAGTTTGTGCAGCTGGAAATGAAGGAGATGGCTTAGAATCAACTGAAGAATTAGGATATCCTGCAGCCTATAATGAGGTGATAAGCGTTGGCGCTGTCGATTTAGAGAGAAATTCTTCTCGCTTCTCTAATTCAAATCTAGAAATTGATTTGGTTGCACCTGGAGAAGAGATTCTATCCACCTTTTTAGATGGAAAATACGCTAAGTTAACAGGAACTTCTATGGCTGCACCACATGTGAGCGGCGCATTAGCATTAATTAAAATAATCAGTAATGAAGCTTTTGAAAGAAATTTAACAGAGCCAGAATTATATGCACAATTAATTAAACGAACGATTCCATTAGGAAATAAACCAAGATTGGAAGGAAATGGAATTCTCTATTTAACAGCACCAGAAGCATTGATGGAGAAACTCCAATCTACCGTTCAATTACTTGTTGCCAATAGTCTATAGGAGGAAAGCGAGCTTCATTAATATGCATAAAAAGTGGACAAACAGCTTAAAAGGTTGGTTTGTCTGCTTTTTTATTATTTGTATGATCCAAATCAAGAAGGAATGCTCGCATAATTGGAAAACGATCTAAACCACATTTTATCCGACCCGGACAGTAAGACTCCCCCTCAAGCTTAGGAGAATACGAGGAAGATCAACTGTCCATAAAGGTCCGATTGGTACAACTAACCATCAATGGGGGGAAAGGAAAACCCCCACTGATGGAAGTTTCACTTTATGGCAAATAATAAAATGACACACTTCCTTAGAGAGAGCATAATCTACATAATTTTTACAGTAACCACATAATAGAAATGTTTCAAAAAAAGTAGTAAAGTGAAAGAGGATATTTTGTGCGTATAAGGATTTTAATAGAAGGAGAATAAATTGTTGAATATTGTTATTACACGAAAAATGATTTTGGAGATGTGCGGTCCTGTTTCTTTTAAAAGAGGCGAGGCATTCTCGAAAAATCATAAGGTGTTTTTTAAAGAATATAGAGAAGATTATTGTGAAGCATTTGTGCAGGCTTCTGAAGATTTTACTGTAAGGATTGCCATAGAAGCGGAAGAAGTAAAAGCAACATGTTCTTGTCCGAAACTTGCTTCCTTTCAAAAGGAATGTCAGCATATTGCAGCAGTGCTAGTGGAGATAAAGAAATTTCAAATGAGCGGGAAAGAACCTTCTACTATAGATGAAAAGAACACAAATGTGTCAGAGGATTTTTTCGCATTATTTAAACAGACTAAATTTCCTTCACCAAAGAAACAACGCCATTTTGAAAAAAGAGAAGTAGTGCCGGTTGAATTTTTGCTAAAAGCTATTCAAATTGGTTCAGAAACCAATATGTTTGGAATGGAAATTCGTTTATTATCCAATAAGATAACAGATATCCGGCTATTTTTAGAAAGAATAGAGAGCGGAAAGAGCTATCAGTATGGTTCAGGACAGGAATTTAATCCAATGCTTCATTGTGTAAAGGAAGAAAGTGAGTCAGTCATTCAGGAATTGTCAAAAGTAGTAAATGATGAAGCTATCTTTCTGAATCATAATAAGGAAGTAAGCAATATTTGGGGGGAGGATACTTTATTGATTCCTCCTTCCTCTTGGATTTTACTTCGTTCTCATTGGAAGGAGTTACATTATTTTGACGAATATAAAGGGATTGAGCTTCCCTTACATGTTTCAACTGAACCACTTCCATTAACATTTCATTTATTTCAACAGGAAACAGGGAGCTATCAATTGAATGTACATGGCATGGAATCCATTCTGTTTTTACATCAATATTATGCAGTAATGACCGACGGAAACGTTCTACAAATGGAAGCAGATGACTTTAAAAGGCTCGTGGAAATAAAGAAAATGATGGAGAATGTTGGTAAGGATTTTATCCCTATTGCCAATAATCAGCTAGACTTTTTTTTAGAAAAGGTTGTTCCGAGTTTAAAAAAGCTTGGGGAGGTTCAATTGGAAAAAGAGCTTTCCAAGAAAATTGGTAAAGCTCCTTTGCAGGCCGAGCTCTATTTGGATAGAGTAAACAACCGATTGTTGGCAAGCTTAGAATTTCGCTATGATCATATTGTCATCAATCCAGTTCAAGAACCAGACAAAGAAGTAGAGGCGGTTCTGCTCAGAGATTGGAAAAAAGAAGAACAGATTTTAGAGTTAATAGACAGTAGTTCATTTGCAAAAACGGATAGTGGATATATGCTTTATAACGAAGAATTGGAGTTTGATTTTTTATACTACGTATTACCAAAGCTACAAAAGATTGTAAAAGTATATGCAACAACGGCGATAAGAAATCGCATTTTCAAGGAAAAAACATGGCCAAGATTTTCGGTGAAATTAAAAAAAGATCGAATCAATTGGCTTGAATTTAAATTTGAGATGGAAGGATTTCCTGAACGCGAAATTAAAGGAATATTAGCTGCTTTAGAGGAGAAGCGCAAATATTATCGTTTGCAAGATGGCTCCCTCTTTGCATTACAAACGAGGGAGATGGAAGAGGTCCAAAGATATCTTCACTCCCCGCAAATTAAAGACAAAGACTTTGTAAGTGGATTTGAACTGACACTTTTAGAAAGTTTATCTTTTATAGAAGAAGACAGGAAAATCTTTGCTCTAGATGCATCGTATCAGCAACTGATTGATTCATTCTTGCATCCAGAAAAGCTAATGATTAAAGTTCCCGCTGGTTTAGAGGACGTGCTGAAATCGTATCAGAAAGATGGATATAAATGGATGAAGACATTAGCACAATATCAATTTGGCGGCATTTTAGCAGATGATATGGGATTAGGAAAAACGCTACAGAGTATTACTTTTATTGTATCCGAATTACCTGTGATTAGAAAAGATAAACGACAGGTACTTGTTGTTTGTCCTTCTTCCTTGCTTTATAACTGGCAAAGAGAAATCATGAAATTTGCTCCGACTATACAGTGCCTTGTACTTGATGGACCTAAAAAGGACCGATTAGCCTTACAAAAAGATTTAGAAAATATCGATGTTATCATTACGTCTTATCCATTAGTTAGACAGGATATTCAATGGTATGAACAGCAAGACTTCCATACGGTGTTTTTTGATGAAGCACAGTATTTTAAAAATCCACTTTCGCAAACAGCCAAAACAGTGAAGAAATTAAAGGCGATTAATCGTTTTGCCTTAACAGGTACACCACTTGAGAATTCTATTGAAGAACTTTGGTCTATCTTCCATATTGTATTTCCTGAATTGTTTAAGGGGCTAAAGGAATATGCAAATCTAACCAATAAGCAAATAGCGAAAAAAATACAACCATTTATGCTGCGACGCTTGAAAGAGGATGTATTGGCAGAGCTTCCAGAGAAAAGGGAATGGAGTGAAATGGTTGAATTATTGCCGGAGCAAAAAAGCTTGTACGCAGCATATTTGTCAAAACTAAGACACGATGCGCTCAAGCACCTTAACAAAGATACGCTGCGGAAAAATAAAATTAGGATTCTTGCTGGATTAACGAGGCTGCGGCAAATATGCTGCCATCCAGCACTGTTTGTTGAGAATTATCAAGGGAAATCTGCCAAGCTAGATCATTTAATGGAATTAATTGAAGAAGCGGAACGTTCCAATCGTAGAGTACTGATCTTTTCTCAATTTACAAGTATGCTTGATATAATAGGACAAGAAGTAGCGAAAAAGGGATTATCGTTTTTTTACTTAGATGGAAATACACCTTCAGATGAAAGAGTTGAATTATGTCATCGATATAATTTAGGAGAACGGGACTATTTTTTGATCAGCTTAAAAGCAGGAGGAACAGGGCTGAATTTAATGACTGCAGATACGGTTATTCTATATGATACATGGTGGAATCCAGCGGTTGAAGAACAGGCTGCCGATCGTGCTCACCGCATGGGACAGGAGAATATTGTAGATGTTATCAAACTGTTCTCGAAAGGAACGATCGAAGAGAAGATGTATGAACTACAGGAAAAGAAAAAAAGCTTAGTAGATGAAATCATTGATTCAGATGATAAAATGATTTCTGCTCTTACAGAAGAGGATTTGAGAGAATTGTTAAGCTAATAAATAATAAGGAAGGAGGTCACTGTTTTTTATACGATGACCTCCTTTTTCGATAGAAATATCTATCTGTTGAATCAATCCTCTTTTTGTTTTGGATATCGCTTGGCTTTTTTGGCAGCTTCACGAAGTAAATACTCAATGTGACTATTAATACTGCGGAAATCATCTGCAGCCCATTTTTGCAGCACTTCGTATAGCTCTGGATCAATGCGTAAAGGAAAGCTTTTTTTCTTCGTCATTTATACCACTCATTAATATAAAGTACCTGTATTAATTACAGGAGTTGTAGGATTTTCTGAAACAATCGCTACTAGTAAATTATTAACTAATTGTACCTTTCTTTCATCATCTAATTCAATGATTTTATCTTGTTCTAATTGATTAATGGCCATTTGTGCCATTCCAACTGCTCCTTCCACAATTTTCTGACGAGCCGAAATGATAGCTGAAGCTTGTTGGCGCTGTAACATTGCTTGGGCTATTTCGGTAGAATAGGCCAAATGAGTTAATCTGGCTTCGATTACTTCAACTCCTGCAAGATCTAAGCGAGCTTGTAATTCGGTTGTCAGTTCATTGGAGACTTCCTCTGCATTTCCTCTTAATGTTAACTCTACATTTTCAAATGTATCATACGGATATTTCGTTGCGACATGCCGTATTGCTGTTTCACTTTGTATTTCTACAAATTCTTCATAATTGTCCACATCAAAAATAGCTTTTGCTGAATCAATCACTTTAAAAACAATAACGGCTGCAATTTCAATCGGATTGCCATCGACATCATTTACTTTTAAACGCTTACTATTGAAATTGCGAACGCGTAAGGAAATTGTTTTTCGTAAAGTAAGAGGGATGGTTAAAAATAAACCACTGTTACGAATCGTGCCAAGATATTTTCCGAAAAAGGTTACAACAACAGCTTGGTTTGGTTGAATAATTGTTATCCCGCTGCCAAGAAGAACAGCTAGTAGTAAGAAGGGAATGCCTGCGCCGGGAATTTCTTGTATGAGTAAATAAACACCAAGAAAAAGAGATATGGCAATAAAGAGAACACCGATAAATCCATTAAAATGAAGTGCATTTTTTTCTTTCAAGTGAATCACTCCTATAATTTCAATTTGATATAATTATGATATCACTTTTGTATAAAATTGTAAATGGGTGATAGGGTGATTTATGCAAAAAAGAGATAGCTCTGGCTACCTCCAATTTTTCCAGTACTATTCTGTTCGTAGTAATTCTATCAACGTCTTTCCAATAATGGTGCCAGCTGTCCTTGGTGCAACTTTTGCAGGTAAACCAAGGGCCCACAAAGTTTGAATATTATATTCCTTAGCTGCTGCAAAATCTGTTCCCCCAGGTTTGCTAGCTAAGTCAATGATTAAAGCCTGGCTTGGTAATTTTTTTAGAAGGTTAGAAGTTAAAAGAAGTGTCGGAACAGTATTAATAACAATATGTTGAAGTGGGATTTTTGATTCTAATACAGATTCAAAAATTGGAGCCAATCCCATTTCAATCACTCTTGCTTCATCTTCTTTTTTTCGAACAAGAACTGTAACTTTTGCACCGACGGCAGAAAATAGGCGGGCAACAGTCTTACCAACTCTTCCGAAACCGAGAACAAGTACATGAGCGTTATGTATCGTAATATCCGTATGCTGGATTGCAAGCATTAATGCCCCTTCTGCAGTTGGAATTGAATTAAGAATCGCTACATCGTTTCTTGCAAAGAGAGCAACCAAATTTCGGTTTGTTTCTGTTGCAATTTGTTTTAAATAAGGCGTTATAATGCCTGAATACATAGTGGAGTTCGGTTTTGTTTTATTAATCATTTCTTTAGTTAGAAGAACCTTCTCCTTGGAAAATGTCGATTCGGCAATTCTGTTATCTTGAATTCCTGGAATAGGAAGGAGGATACTATCCACTTCATGAAGTGGGACTGTTTGCCACTTAACTTTTATGACATTCTCATAAGAAATGGAAGCATCTTCAAAACCAATTAAATAAATTTTGTTTAATTCTGGTGCTAAAAGGCGGATCACTTCAAGCTGTCTAAAGTCACCACCGATGATTAATAGTACCTGTTTAGGATTCAATCATTCCACTTCCTTTCTTGTATGTAAAATAGCACACCTCCATATAAGAAAATATATGGAGGTGTAGATGTATTCAGACTATTTTCGTTTTATATTATTTGTTTCCTTAGTTTTAGTAATTTGTTGTAGTTAAAGTTTATATTTTTTTATTAATTGAATCAACTCATCTGTCATGGAAGCAAGTGTATTAGCAGAAGAAGATATTTCTTCCATTGCAGCAAGCTGTTCTTCTGTTGAAGCTGCAACTTCTTCAGCAGAAGCAGCATTGTTTTTAGCTAAATCTGATATTACTTCTGCTGTTTTTTCCGTTTCTTGCGCAAAAGATAATATATTATTTAATGTCGAAGATACTTGAATCATCTGTGGTGATATTAAATTCATATTATCATATATTTCCATAAATTTGTTGATGGCTTCGTCTGAAATCTCCAGTCCTTTCATTACATTTTTCTCTACAGTGGACATGGTTTGAACTGTCTCTATTGAATCTTGTTGTATCGCTTTGATGATTTCGGTAATCTGACTTGCGGAGTTTTGGGATTGTTCCGCTAATTTTCTTACTTCATCTGCTACGACAGAAAATCCTTTGCCTGATTCACCAGCTCTGGCTGCTTCGATTGCAGCGTTTAGGGCAAGTAAATTTGTTTGATTGGAGATATCTGTGATTACATCTACGATAGCGCCAATTTCCTTTGTACGATCATTTAAAGAAATAATTACTGTATTAGAATCTGATACGGAATGATGAATTTCATTCATCTGATTTACTGTTTTTTGGACAATCGATTTTCCATCTTCTGCTTTTTGAATGGTTGTTTGTGTACGCTCTAAAACCTCATTAGCATTTAGTAAAACGGTATTTGTTCCACTTACTATTTGATTTAAGGAGAGAATATTAGCTTCAACGCCTTCTGTCTGTTTTTCAGCACTAACAGCAACATGTTGGATAGCAGTTGCAACTTGTTCACTAGCTTCACTTGTTTGACCAGCACTAGCATTTAATTCTTCAGCAGTTGCGGCAACGGCAAAGGAATGATTTTGTAGTGTTCCTAATAGTGTTTTTAAGCTAGCTTGCATGGTTGTAAAGGACCGGGCTAGTTGTCCAATTTCATCATTTGATTCTATAGCTATGACTTCTGTAAGATCTCCATTGCTAATTTTTTGCGCTTTATTCTGAATATCTCTTAATCTTTTAACAAGCGAACGAATAATTAAAATAATAATTGCTCCACCAATAATAATCGAAAGAGCCATTACTAAAAGACTTTGTTGTAAAATAGGTTTTACGGCATTATCTATTTCTGTATCTAACATAGAACCAACAATCTTCCAGCCTGTTTGCTCATTTGTTAAATAGTATAATGTTCGCTTTTCTCCTTTATTAATGTAGGGATGTTCGCCAGAATTTTTTTCATAGAGATTAGGGAAATCTTCATCAACCTTTGAACCGGTTTCGTTTACAGGGCTGACAACATATGTTTGTTCTGCATCTAAAAGAAGGATATAGCCTTTTTCTCCAATTTCTACTTCTTTAGTTGTTTCTTCTAATTTAGAAAGATTAAGATCAATTCCTATTACCCCAGCTCCATCTTTCGTTTTTTTGGTAATAGTAACGACCATTTCTCCTGAACTAGCATCAACATAAGGACTTGTTATTATTGCTTTATCCTCTTGGGAGTCCATCGCTTGTTTAAACCATGTTCTCTCTCTTGGATCATAATCAGCTGGTAAATCTAAAGCAGGAGAGGTATACATTTTTCCATCCTGAGTCCCTAAATAAACGGCATCGGTTTCTGGATGAAGTCCTTTATATTGTTCAAGCTTTGTCATAAGTGCCTCTGGATTGTCCTCATTTTTATCAAATAATTCATTTGTAATAATTTCTGCCAAATAATCTGCATCATAAAGCTTTGGGGAGATCGTGTTGTCAATACTGCTATTCAACAATTTTACATTCTCTTTTGTGCTCTCCATTATTTTCTCACTAAGTTCATGTTTTGCGCTTTGAAAAGATAGGTAACCCACAGTCAAAGTAGGAATAATTAGAATAAGGACAAAAGCAATATAGAGTTTTGTGCTTAAATTTAAATTTCGGTTTAATGATTTTATTTTTTTCATTAACACCATCTCCTTTCTATTCATTTTTATAAATTACATAGTTGCTAGTACTTATTAGAGAACCGAACTATGCAACACTTTTCGCATTTGCTTTATAAAAGTTAATTATTATTTCGACAAGTTTTGACAAAAATGAAGGCTTTTTATAAAATCTCTCATTTTTATTTGTGAAAAGTCAGAAAAAAATAACGAAATTGTCACAAATAAAAAAACAGCTGTTAGTCAGCTGTTTCAGACTGTAGAAAAACTCTTGAATTTTTAAAATAAAAGTTTGTACATAGTATATTTATTAGTCCCTTTGAATGGGGATGTTGCTTTCCGATCTAGGGGTTCGCTTTCCGTGGGGCTCGCGCTGAGCCGCCTGCAGGGTCTCAGACTATCTCGCTAATCCCACAGGAGTCTCATCCCTTTCACTCCAAGCAATGCATAAAAATTCCATTTAAAAATTTTTAAAAATCATTTGTCGATAAACTGAAACAGCTGTTTAAATTTGTTATAAGGTATTCGCTTTTAACATTCTATTTTTAAAGGCTTTTGGTGAACATTGATTTTCTCGCTTGAATAATTTATAAAATTGCGCCATATTTGTTATGCCAACTTCATAACTTATTTCTAGAATGCTTTTATCAGTAGTTAAAAGTAATAACTCTGCTTTTTTTATTCGCTTCAAGTTTATATAATCGACAAAAGACATGCCCATTACCTTTTTGAAGTATTTGATAAAATAATGATAGCTGAAATTCAATAGCTTACAGACATCTTCAACAAGTATTCTGTCTTCTAAATGGCTATCTATATAATCTAAAACGGGTTTTAGTTTGGTAAGGTCTTGTTCTTCTGAATAGTGAAGCATATTTTTGGTATCGTTTCTCACGAACAAAAGTAACAGTCTTTTTATCGAATAATTGATAGCAATCTCGTATCCTTTTTCTTTTGTTTGGCTTTCTTTATGTATCTCATTAATTAAGTAATGTACTTCTTGTTTTATTTCTTTATTATCTTCAAATATGTAATTTATCTTTTCTAATGGATGTGTTAATTCGGAAAAGCAATAGAAATAGGGAAGAATACTTTGATCAAAGTGTTTATGAAGATCGATTTGTAAGACAATATAGCGCAATTTACCTTTCTTCACTTTACTTGTTCTATGCGGTTGTGACGCTCCCATAATAAGGACATCCCCTGAAGAAATCGTTAGATAATTTTCTTTCGTTTGTACCGTCAAATCTCCATCAATAATTGCAAGTAACTCTACTTCTTTATGATAGTGCCAAGGATAATAATCAACTGGAGTCATTACATGCTCTCTTTCATCATTAATTTCCCATACTTTTAAAGACAATAGAGGATTCTGATAAATTACTTTTTCATTAACTGGTTGATTAATGGTATGCTTTGTCTCCATTTCCACTTTATATTCTCCTCCTGTTCAACGAGACTCAGTGATATATGTTCTCCTCTCTATTTTAGCAGAAAGCTGGCAATCAAATGACATAATTGCATAAAAAAAAGACAGGATTAAGGATTTTTTTATGCGCTTACATTTCATATAATGAAGCCATATTTAAAGAGAGAAGGAGTGGCTAAAGAATGATTACAGTTTGGAACGAAAATCGTCATGAAAAGAAAAATCCCGTAGTAGCGGAAATTTATCCAAATGGCATTCATGGTACGATTGCGGCGTTTTTGGAGAAGGCAGGTTATGAAACACATACTGCAACATTAGATGAACCAGAACATGGACTAACGGAGGAAGTGCTGAATAATACGGACGTATTGGTATGGTGGGGACATTTAGCACATCAAGAGGTACAGGACGAAATCGTACAAAAAGTGAAACAACGTGTCTTAGATGGAATGGGGCTAATCGTTCTTCACTCTGGCCATTTTTCGAAAATATTTAAATCTCTAATGGGTACTAGCTGTGACTTAAAGTGGCGAGAGGCAGACGATCGTGAACGTTTATGGGTTGTAGCTCCTAATCATCCAATTGTGGAAGGGATAAATGAATATATTGAATTAGAAAAGGAAGAAATGTACGGCGAACATTTTGATATTCCAGCACCAGATGAACTAATTTTTACTAGCTGGTTTGAAGGAGGAGAGGTTTTCCGCAGCGGCTGCACGTATGCAAGAGGAAATGGTAAGGTATTTTATTTTAGACCAGGTCACGAGACATATCCAACCTATCATCATCAAGAAATTCAACAGGTTATTATAAACGCAGTTAAATGGGCAACACCAGTTAAGCGAGAAAAACCTGTTTATGGAAATGCAAAACCTTTGGAAACCATTTCAGTTAAGTGAATTATAAGGAGGAAAAAATAATGGCTAAATTAAAAGTAGGCGTAATCGGATGTGGAAGTATTGCACAGCATCGTCATATTCCAGAATATTTATGGAATAATCAGGTAGAATTGGTTGCACTATGTGACATAAACGAAGAAAGAGCAACTGAAATTGCTGAAAAGTATCAAGTTCAAGCATTTACGGACTATAAAGAACTATTAAAAATGGAGGAACTAGATGCAGTAAGTGTGTGTACACCTAATTATCTTCATGCACCTATTTCCATCGATGCCTTGAATGCAGGTAAACATGTTCTTTGTGAGAAGCCAATGGCTACGTCAGAGGAAGAAGCAGCTCAAATGATAGAAGCTGCCAAAAACAGCGGCAAAAAATTGATGATTGGACATAACCAACGTTTTGTAGCATCCCATCAAAAGGCACATGAGTTAATTAAAAGTGGAGAAGTAGGGAAAATATACAGTTTCCGCACTACATTCGGTCACGGTGGTCCGGAAGGCTGGAGTGTGGATGGAAAAGAAAGCTGGTTCTTTAAAAAAGAAGAAGCATTTATTGGTGCTATGGGTGATTTAGGGGTACATAAAGCAGATTTGTTACGATATGTATTAGGAGAAGAATTCACGGAGGTTGGAGCATTTGTAGAAACAAATGCAAAAGAATTCTCCAGTGTTGATGATAATGCTGTTTGTATTTTAAAAACAGAAAGTGGCGTTATTGGAACATTGACAGCAAGCTGGGCTTATAGAGGGAAAGAAGATAATTCCACTGTAATCTATGCAGAAAAAGCGGTCATTCGTTTAGAGGATGATCCGAACTATTCACTAATTATTCAATATACAAATGGGGAAAAAGTGAATTATGAGCTAGGAAGAATTCAGTCAAATAATGAAGGTGGACAGAATAAGACTGGTGTAATTGACCATTTTGTTGAAAGTATTGTAGAAGATAAAGAGCCGCTTATTTGTGGAGAAGAAGGGAAAAAATCGTTAGCTATTATTCTTGCAGCATTAGAATCGCAAGAAACGAAGACTATTACGAAAATATAGATAGACCGTATTCATGTAAATTGGAACGGATGGAAAGGAGAGTTCTCATGAAATTAGGTGTATTTACCGTTTTATTTGCAGAGAAGTCATTTGAAGAAATGCTTGATGCAGTGAAAGAAGCTGGTATTCAAGCTGTTGAAATAGGTACAGGTGGCTATCCTGGAAACAACCATTGTAATCTAGAGGAATTATTGGAGTCAGAAGAAAAAAGAAAAGCATATCTTGAAGAGGTAGCGAAACGTGAGCTAATCATAAGTGCATTCAGTTGTCATGGAAATCCTATTTCACCAGATAAAGCATTTGCTCAGGAATCTCATGAAACGTTAATTAAAACAATTAAACTAGCATCTTTGATGAAGGTTCCAGTTGTAAACTGCTTTTCTGGAACAGCTGGTGATCATGACGGGGCGAAATATCCGAATTGGCCTGTTACACCATGGCCGAATGAATATGCTGATGTGAAAAAGTGGCAATGGGAAGAAAAATTAATCCCATATTGGAAAGAAGTAGGAAATATTGCAAAAGAACATGGAGTGAAAATTGGTTTAGAGCTACATGGTGGATTCCTTGTGCATACCCCATATACACTATTAAAATTGCGAGAGGAAACATGTGATGCGATTGGCGCAAACTTAGATCCTAGTCATTTATGGTGGCAAGGTATTAACCCAGTTGCAGCTATTAAGATTCTAGCAAAGGAAAATGCCATTCACCATTTTCATGCAAAAGATACTTATATTGATCAGGATAATGCCAATATGTATGGCTTAACAGATATGCAACCATATGGCGAAGTCCAAACTAGGGCTTGGACATTTCGTTCAGTCGGATGCGGACATAGTGTTAGTGAATGGTCGGACATGATGAGTGCTTTACGAACTTATGGATATGACTACGTTGTCAGCATTGAACATGAGGATCCAATTATGTCGATTCGAGAAGGACTAACAAGAGCTGTTACCAACCTGAAATCTGTTCTGATTGAAGAAACACCTTCCCAGATGTGGTGGGTATAAGCTTTAGGAAAGAGAATACGGTTAACATTCAATTTTAAAAATGGGAGCGGGGGAGAAAAATGTCCAAATTAAAGGTAGCGATTATCGGGTGTGGTAATATTTTTCCTATGCATGCACAATCAATCGTATCAAGAGAAGATGCAGAGTTAGTTGCAGTTTGTGATGTAAAGCCTGAACGAGCAGAAGAGAAAGCGAAAATCTATCAGTGTGCCGCCTATACAAACTATCAAGAAATGTTTGAAAAAGAAAATCTAGATGTTTTGCATATTTGTTTACCACATCATCTGCATGCACCGGTGGCAATTGAAGCTGCGAAAAGACAGATTCATATATTAACAGAAAAACCGATGTCTATTCATTATGATGATGCTGTAGAAATGGTAGAAACTGCGAAAGAAAATGAGGTAACCCTAGGTGTCATTTTCCAAAATCGCTATAATCCTGGATCACAGCTAATAAAGAAAATGTTAGAAAATGGAGAACTTGGTACAGTAAAGTCCGGAAAGCTATCTGTAACATGGGATCGTTCTGATGAATATTATCAAAAAAGTGATTGGAAAGGTACATGGGAAAAAGAAGGAGGCGGGGTAATAATCGATCAGGCAATCCATACAATGGATTTAATGCGATGGTTTATAAATGATGAGATTAAGTATGTAGATGCATCCATAAGCAATCGGGCCCATGAAATAATTGAAGTAGAAGATGCAGCAGAAGGAGTTATTGCCTATAAAAAAGGGATCGTGACTGCTTTTCATGCAATTAATTATTATACGTATGATGCTCCGGTTGAAATAGAGCTACACTGTGAAAAGGGAATTGCCAAAATGGTTGCGGATCGGGCAACTGTACGTCTACTGGATGGAAGAGAATTTATTGCAGACAATAACCCTCAGGAAACTTTTCATTATGAAAATGGTGTAAAAGGATATTGGGGAGTAAGTCATGTAAAGCAAATCAATAATTTTTATGATTCGTTAGTAAATGGAACTCCATTAGATATAACAGGAGAAGAAGCATTAAAAACACAAAAAATGATCTGTGCTGTATATGAATCTGGGAAGAAAAAAGAACGTGTTTATTTTAAATCGACAGTTGAAACGTTATAAAAAAACTAATTACTAAATATTTCAAAGTTTAATTACTTGAAAAAGCTATATTAATTCCGTAAATTTCGGAAGATATGGCTTTTTTCTTTTAAAAGTCATTCTGCTATTCTAAAAACCTTTTTTGTAATGAGAAACTTACCGAAAAAAAATATAAAAAACACTTTACAAATCGTAATCGTTACGGTTAATATAGTATAGTCGATGAAATAATCTTTTATATTCCTAATCTAATATTTTAAATCGTAATAATTTCGATTTGTGTGGGTAGGAGTTTATCCCACTCTCAATGTGCAGTAAGACCACCACCTCAAAACTGAGGGAAATGGAGGAAACTAGGTGGGGGAAGCTGCCCGTAAAGATCCATCAAAGTACATCACTTCCATGCAGGATTGGAGTTATTCATGAATTCCAATCCTGCATGGCACTAGAATAATAAGGGTATGAATAAAGAAAGGTATGGTAATTATGAGAGTAAATATAACACTTGTTTGTACAGAAACAGGAGATCGCAATTATATTACAACAAAAAATAAGCGAAATAATCCAGATCGGTTAGAACTTATGAAATATAGTCCAAGATTGAAACGAAAAACTTTGCATAAAGAAAGTAAATAAAAAGGTTGGGTGAAAAAAATGGGGAAAAAATTTAAATTAGTTAGCATTATGTTACTCGCAGTATTGGTAATAGCAGCATGTGGGAAAGGGGATAATGATGCGTCAAGTGGAGGAAACAAAGATAAGCTACAAATTATGACTACTTTTTATCCTATGTATGAATTTACAAAAAATATTGCAGGCGATAAAGCGGATGTAAAATTACTTATTCCTTCTAATCAGGAACCACATGGTTGGGAGCCAACTCCGAAAGATATAGCTAATGTACAAGCTTCAGATTTATTTATCTTTAACAGTGTATATATGGAAAGTTTTATCGATACAATTAAGTCGGCAGTTGATAATAAGGAAACAGTATTTGTTGAGGCCAGTAAAAGTATAACATTAAAAGAGGGTATTACCGATGAACATGATCATGAGAGTGAAGAAGCAGACCATGACCATGAGGGTGAAGAGGCAGATCATGATCATGAGAGTGAAGAAGCAGACCATGACCATGAGGGCGAAGAGGCAGATCATGATCATGAGAGTGAAGAGGCAGAACATGACCATGAAAGTGAAGGAGAGGCCCACGAGCATAGCCATGAGAAAGATCCGCATGTGTGGTTAAGTCCAGCATTAGCGATTAAAGAAGTAGAAACAATTACTGAAAGTTTAATCGAAGCAGACCCAGATAATAAGGAAACATATCAACAAAATAGTGAAAAATATATTGCTGAATTATCTGCACTTGACCAAAAATATAACGATGCTTTAAGCAAAGTAGCAAAAAAAGAAATGATTACACAGCACGCTGCATTTGGATACTTGGCTAGTGAATATGGACTTACACAAGTGCCGATTGCAGGATTATCACCAGAACAAGAACCAAATGCCCAAAGATTAGCTGAATTAAAAGAATTTGCAAAAGAACATGATATCAGTGTCATCTATTTTGAAGAAACTGCATCTAAAAAAGTAGCTGATACTCTGGCCTCTGAAATTGGTGCCAAAACTGAAGTGCTAAGCACTTTAGAAGTATTAAGTAAAGAAGATGAAGAAAATGGATTAGATTATATTAAGGTAATGGAACGCAATTTAGAAAAAATTGTCCAAGCTCAACAATAATCGAATCGTTTATCTCACTCTTAATAGACAGTAAGACTCCCCCCTCAAGCTTAGGAGAATACGGGGAAGAAAGGTGGGAGCTCAACTGTCCGTAAAGGTCCGTTTGGTTCAACTAACAATCATCAGTGGGAGATAAAGGAAAATCCCCACTGATGGAAGTTTCACTTTATTTAAGCCTTTATTGGAGTTTTCTTAAGTTCCAATAGAGGCTTTTAATGTATGATATATTGGCTGTTGATTTGCTTAAGATGAACGTGCTATTGTATAAATGAAACCGTTTTATGGAGGGGTATAGATGGTCGCAAATCAACGGATTGTGTTTATTGGTGATAGTATTACACAGGCAGGGAAATTTGAAGATAGTGAGCAGATTGGTTATGGATATGTTCGTTATATAAAAGACTACTTTGCTATTAATCAACCAGAAGAATTACCTATTATTTTTAATAAAGGTATAAATGGCAATAGAATCCCTGATCTAGAGCAACGTTGGGAAGCGGATGTTCTATCCTTATGTCCCAATCTGGTATCAATATCGATTGGGATTAATGATGTGTGGAGACAATTAGATCATCCTGAATGGAAACAAGTAACTCCAGTGAAATTTAGAGAAATCTATGATCGGTTATTAGAACATGTAATTAAGAATACTGAAGCCAATATCTTTTTGATGGAGCCAACAATTATTGAAGAAAAGATAGAAGCAGAAGGCAATATTCTATTAAAGGATTATGTAGAAGTGATTCATCAACTAGCAGAAAGATACAGTGCGACAGTTGTCCCAACACATCAAGTATTTATAGCGTATTTACAAAAACAAAATCATCAAGTATTAACGACAGATGGTGTACATATGAATTCTGCTGGAAATATGTTAATGGCGCAAACCTGGTTAAAAGCTTATAACAAATATATGGAAGCAAAAAAGAAGACTTTATAAATCTTCTTTAAAAAAGAGGTCTTGTTACTAGAAAGCAAGCCTCTTTTTTTCTATTAACTATCTGATTGAAGCAACAGAAAAAGAGCAGTTGGACTAATTTTGCAAAAATTCCATTATTAGAAAAGAAAGTCTTTCCTAAACCGAAATATCAAGGTATGATAGGGGAAGCAAATAGAAAGAGAGTGAATAACTATCATGGCGATGCGACTTAGAGATTGGGATCGAAATTTAAAGATTCGTCTTGCTGGTGAATCAACAGTTAATGTTACATTTTGGATGTTTTTCCCGTTTTTAGCGATATATTTTACTGAATCCTTTGGAAAATCAATTGCTGGGTTCTTATTAATACTTTCTCAAGCTTTTTCTGTTGTCGCTAATTTGCTCGGCGGCTATTATGCAGATAAATTTGGTAGAAAGAAAATGATGGTCATATCAAGCATGGCGCAAGGGATTGCATATCTAATTTTTGCTCTAGCAAGTTCTCCTTGGCTTGATTCTCCGGCCATTAGTTTTATCTGTTTTACCATTGTTAGCTTGTTTACTAGTATTTATTGGCCAGCAAGTCAGGCGATGGTGGCTGATGTAGTAAAAGAGAAGGATCGTAGCAGCGTTTTTGCTATTTTCTATACGTCTACTAATATAGCAGTAGTAATTGGTCCGATACTAGGAGGTTTCTTTTATAAAGATTATCGCTTCTTTCTCCTCTTAGCAGCTGGACTATTAAATATCCTATTAAGTATTGTTTTAAAAATTTGGATTGCCGAAACAGCCCCACCATATAAAGAGCTAGATCGTACGAAAAAGAATTGGATAATGGCACTTGGTACACAGTTAAAGGACTATCAAGTAATTGTAAGAGACCGCACTTTCTTATTGTTCATTTTAGCAGGCGTATTAATTGGGCAAACCTTTATGCAATTAGATTTATTATTACCAGTATATGTTGATGAAATGGTTGCTACGCAAAACTTAATTTCCATCGGGAATTGGTCGTTAGAAATTCAAAGTACGCAAGCCTTTGGATTAATTTTAGCGGAAAATGGATTAGTAGTAGCTTTATTTACGATTATGGTGACAAGATGGATGGCTAAATTTAAAGAGAAAAATGTTTTTATTGTTTCTTCCTTTATTTATGCAACGGCTGTTATTATGTTTAGCCAAACAAATTTAATTTGGGGACTAATGTTCGCAATGCTGCTATTTAGTTTTGCAGAATTGATGACAGCAGGAATTCAGCAAAGCTTTATTTCCGAAATTGCTCCAGATAACCAACGAGGAAAATATTTTGCAGCAGCAAGTCTCAGGTTTACTTTTTCAAAAATGATTGCACCACTATCGATTCCAATGAGTGCATGGTTCGGATTCGAATGGACATTCCTAATTATCGCAATACTAGCCGTAATAAGTGCTTTTATTTATTACGTGATGTTCAAACAATTCGAAACGAAAAAAAGAAATCTACAAGCTGTGAAACAATTATAAAGGACTATAAGTCAGTCATAAGGATTGGCATGTAGTTTTTTTAACTCCAAGACTGTTGGAAGTTTCCTTTATAAAAGTGCATGATTTATCCCACTTTTAACGGAAAGTAAGACTCCCTCCTCAAGCTTCTGAGAATACGAGGAAGATAGGTAGAAGGTCAACTGTCCGTAAAGGTCGGATTGGTTCAACTAACCATCAGTAGGGGAGGAAGGAAAACCCCCCACTGATGGAAGTTTCACTTTATTAGAAAAATATCTCAAAACTTAAATGAAACCTCCCCGTAAGTGGCTATAAGTCAATGACGGGGAGGTTTCGCTTTTTTAAATAATTTTCCTTTTTATCCAAACTTTTTCCTTTAGTCTCTCGTCTAATAGTAAGGTAAGGAGGTTTAGTGTCAAAAAAACAAAGAATCAATAGGCAAAATTTCTATTAATAGGATCTATCACGTTGTATAGTGTCCAAGTTATTTATAACCTTGGAATGTGCATGGGGCTTCTGCCGGTTATTTCTTTATCCTTGCCATTTATAAGTTATGGTGTTGTGCCAACCGTTATTAATGCCTTATTAATTGGTCTAATATTAAGTGTGATTCGCAGAAAAAATTTTCAATAATATTTGGGGGAACGGTATGATTAGAATGTATCTTGAGGCAATGGTTATTTATATCTTAATGGGAGCACCGGTTTATCTATTAATTCGGTATTTATATATCAAATATAAAAAACAACAAATACAATGGATCAAAGAAAGCCTCCTCTTTCTATTTGTCATGTTCTGTATTGGGGTAGCATCACAGACTATTATTCCCCATTGGTACATGACGATTGGAGAGGATGGGAAACAGCAACTCTCTATTCAAATGACAGAGGGGATAAGAAGCATTAATCTTATTCCTTTTTCAACGATTTATTCTTACTTAGCTTTTTCAAATGATCAAGTTAGTAATTGGCAACAGGTTTCTCTAGTCAATCTATTGGGAAACGTTCTTGTCTTTGTCCCATTTGGAATTTTCCTGCCATTATTATGGAGCATATTTAGAAAGTTTACATCATTACTTTGGATGTCCATTTGCATTCCGTTATTTATAGAGATTACCCAATTATTTATTGGAAGAAGTACCGATATTGATGATGTTATTTTAAATATGTTAGGGATTATTTTTGGTTTTTTCCTATATAAAATCCACCATAATCTTTTTCATAAGCGAAAAGCATTTGTTGATATTAAAATTAAAGACTAGCCAAAATTCATCTATATGTGCCCTTTAGGTGTCACTAATGGTTAATTTTTGGTACCTTATGTTAACCTTTTTAAAAACTCTTTAGTAACCTGAGTGATTCCTTTATGCACAGGATAAATATATCCAAAGTAATAGTTGTTTTTTATCGTTTCTACAAATGGTAGTGTGACATAGCTGTTATTGTTTGCTAACCCAGTTATTGTTTTAAAGGCATAATCGTAGCCTATATTTATGGCCGTATTTCTTTCTAATGCATATCGAATCGTTTCTACATTGTTGGTGGTAAATAAGATTTCCATATTTTGTTCTAAAACATCTAAGTTTTGGACAAAGTCTAATATGGAATGATCGTTATATAAAATAATTGGTTGATTCTCTAGCATTTTCTCGGTGATGTACGAATTGTTTGCTAGAGGAGACTTCTTATTTACTGCAACAACCATACATCCATTATATAATTTATGAAAACGTATGTTTTTGTTATTCTTGATATCTTCTTCCGTATATAGAATGAAACCAATATCCACTTCTTCCTTTATAACTTTTTCAATAATATGCTGAGAATTATCCTCTTCTATAGAAGCCTTGGTAAACGGAAAATCTTTTTTATACAACGTTATTTGATCTGCCAGCAAATCCAATGGACCTGGAAAGGTAGCGATTTTTAACTCTCCTTTTAATGTATGTGTAAACTTTTCGGCTTCATCAAAAAACGCTTGTAATTTCTCCAGTACTCCGTTAGCTTTTTGAATAAGAATTTTTCCTTCGCCTGTTGGATGTGTTCCTTTTCTTGAACGGTGAAAAATGGTAATGCTCAATTCTTTTTCCAGCTTTGTCACAGATTGACTAAGAGCAGGTAAAGAAATATTTAATTTTTGAGCAGCCGTTTTTAATGAGCCAGCATTTGAGATTTCTACTATATATTTTAATTGCTCTATATTCATAAATAATCCCTTTCCGAAAATGATAGATTATAGTTAAGTAACAGTTAACTATAGTTAATTATAATATAATTTTAAATTAATAACATAAGTACTATAATTAAATTGTTTCTGAAACTTAAGTTTTTAAGGCCTTAAATAACAAATAGCGAGGAAAAATAGTAGATAAGCTATAAAACTATTTAAGTCAGGGGATGTTTGGTAGTGAAAGCTTTAAGATGGCATAATCAAAAGGATATTCGATTAGAAAATATAGAAGAACCGCAAGTAGCACAAGGAAAGGTGAAAATTAAAGTAAAATGGTGTGGTATTTGTGGCAGTGATTTACATGAATATTTAGGTGGACCTATCTTTATTCCGGTAGATCAGCCACATCCTTTAACAAATGAAATAGCACCTGTCACATTAGGGCATGAATTTTCAGGAGAAATAGTGGAAATTGGAGAAGGAGTAAGCGACTATCAAGTAGGTGATCGTGTGGTTGTTGAACCTATTTTTGCGACACATGGCCACCAAGGTGCTTATAATTTAGATGAGAATATGGGATTCCTTGGTTTAGCAGGTGGAGGTGGAGGTTTCTCTGAATATGTCTCTGTCGATACAGAATTACTTCATAAATTGCCAGAAGAATTGTCCTATGAGCAAGGAGCATTAGTGGAGCCTTCAGCTGTAGCTTTGTATGCTGTTCGTTCTAGTAAAGTTCAGGCAGGAGATACGGCAGCCGTTTTTGGTTGTGGTCCAATTGGCTTACTCGTAATAGAAGCATTGAAAGCAGCAGGTGCAACAGATATTTATGCAGTGGAGCTTTCTCCAGAACGTCAGGCGAAAGCAGAAG
>Ga0268252_1000328_pt1 | contig 31513 bp, 30 predicted proteins | sample AgamicMgSfrz_FD_200244 | JGI IMG/M metagenome (GOLD analysis project Ga0268252, IMG submission 200244) | Agave microbial communities from Guanajuato, Mexico - Mg.Sf.rz (v2) (version 3) | ecosystem: Host-associated > Plants > Phyllosphere > Phylloplane/Leaf | place: Guanajuato, Mexico | collected... | reverse complement strand
TCGAGCCACACGCCGCAGCGCACGACGTGCTCGAGTCCGTAGCCGGCTTCCTTCAGGATCGCGATCACGTTCTCGATCGTCTGCTTCGATTGCGTGACGATCCCGCCTTCGACGACCTCGCCGTTCACCATCGGCGTCTGGCCCGACACGTACAGCCAGCCGTCGGCCTCGACCGCCCGCGCGAACGGCATCACCTGCCCGCCCGTGCCCTTCGCTTCGCCTACGCCATATCGCTTCATCGTTTCACTCCTCACATTTCGGTTACGGATGCGCGCGCCGGCTTGGGCACGCGCGGAAGATCGGAACACCTGCCGCGTTCAGAACGCCGCATCGGCACTGGCCGGCACGCGCTCGCCGCGCGCGACGAAACCGCCGGCGCGCTCGCCGGTCGGCTGGCCGTTTTCATAGGTCAGCACGCCGTTCACCCACACCGCGTCGATCCCGTGCGCGGGCTGTTGCGGCTTCTCGAACGTCGCGGCGTCGATCACGCTCGCCGGATCGAACAACACGAGATCCGCGTGGTAACCGACATGCACTTCGCCGCGCTTCGGGATGCCATAGCGACGCGCGGACAGCGACGTCATCTTGCGGATCGCCTCCTCGAGCGGCAGCAGGTTGGTGTCGCGCACGTAATGGCCGAGCACGCGCGGGAACGCGCCCCACAGCCGCGGGTGCGGCAGCGGATCGTTCGGCAGGCCGTCGGAGCCGACCATCGTCGCCGGATGCGACAGGATCCGGCGCACGTCGTCCTCCGACATGTTGTGGTACACGGCGCCCGCGGGGCGAATGCGCTGCGCGGCTTCCTGCTCGCTCACGCCCCAGTCGGCCGCGATCGCCTTCAGCAGCTTGCCCGCGACTTCCGGGTGCGGCTCCGACCATGTGATCGTGATGTCGATGTCGCCCGTCACCTGCTTCAGGTCGAGCGTCGACGAACTGCGGCTGTACGGATAGCAGTCGCAGCCGACCGGCTGGTAACGTCGCGCGCCGTCGAGCGACGCGAGCACCTCGGTGCTGCGCCCCCAGTTCGACGGGCCCGCGCACTTCAGGTGCGAGATCACGACCGGCACCTGCGCGTGACGGCCGACGCGATAAGCCTCGTCCATCGCATCGAGGATCGCGTCGAACTCGGTGCGCATGTGCGTCGTGTACAGCGCGCCGGCTTGGGCGAGCGGCTCGGCGAGCGCCATCACTTCCTCGGTCGGCGCCGCGAACGCGGAACCGTACGCGAGACCCGACGACAGGCCGAGCGCGCCGTTCGAGAGCGCCTCCTCGAGCTGCGCGCGCATGCCGGCGATCTCGTCGTCGGTCGCCGCGCGGTCGAGGCGGTCCATCTGGTTGTTGCGCAGCGCCGTGTGGCCGACGAGCGCCGCGACGTTCACGGCCGGGCGCGCGTCGTTCACGGCCGCGACGTAAGCGGCGAAGCTCGGGTACTGGAACGCGCCGCGCTCGCCGAGCAGGTTCATCGGATCGGGCGGGTCGCCGGCGAGCGTCACCGGCGATGCGCTGATTCCGCAGTTGCCGACGATCACGGTCGTCACGCCCTGCGAGATCTTCGGGATCATCTCCGGCGCACGGATCACGTGCGTGTCGTCGTGCGTGTGCACGTCGACGAAACCCGGCGCGAGCGCCCGCCCGTTCGCGTCGACGACGTGCTCCGCGAGCCAGTTCGACAGATTGCCGATCGCCGCGATCAGGCCGTTGCGGATCGCGACGTCGCGCGTGACGGGCGGCGCGCCGGTGCCGTCGTACAACTGCGCGCCGACGATCAGCGTATCAGCGGCTTCGGGATGCGAATGCATGGTCAGTCTCCTACCGGTTGACGGTCTCCGCCGCCACGGTGCGCATCGAGCGCGTGTTTGATGCGGCGCAGCGATTCACGGCCCGCATCGCCGAGCCGCAGCGCGACGCCGGTGACGAGCACGTCGATCGCCATCATCATCGCGTAGCGCGATGTCGACGGCTTGTAGATGAAATCGGTTTCGAACGCGACGACCGGGATCAGGTGGTCGGCGAGCTTCGCCAGCGGCGACGCCGGTGCGGTGATCGCGATCAGCTTCGCGCCGTAGCGCTTCGCGAGCCGGCAGCTCTCGAGCAGCTCGGGCACGCGCCCGCTCACCGACAACGCGACGACGACGGTGTCGCTCGACAGCGTCGCGGCCACCATCCGTTGCAGCAGGCTGTCCTGGTAGCTCGCGACCGGCCGGCCGAAGCGCACGAGCCGGAAGCGCAGCTCGTCGGCCAGCGCGGTCGAGCCGCCGCCCTGCCCGTACACGTACGTCATCTTCGCGCCGGCGAGCAGGTCGGCCGCCGCGTCGAACGACGTGTTGCGCAGCAACTGGTGGTTGTGCGCGAGCGCCACGCGAATCTCATCGTAGACCATCGACGCGGGGCTCGCGTCGTCGGCCGGCGCGTCGTCGGACGGCACCAGGAAGCGCTGGCCGACGGCCGCCGCCTGCGCGACGAGCACCTTCAGTTCGCGCACGTCGCGGCAGCCGACGGCCTTCGCGAAACGCGTGACCGTCGCGACACTGACCTCCGCGTCGCGCGCGAGCGCGCCGATGCTCGCATGCGCGGCGCGCGCCAGATCGGCGAGGATGAACGCGGCGACCTTGCGCTCGGCTTCGCGCAGCTCGGGCGCGCATTCGGCGATCCGCGCGACGATGTCGAGGACCGGCGGGGCGGCCTGAGCCGGATGCGGCTCGGCGGCAGGCGGAGCGGACGGGGAAGCGGACGTATTCATCGGCGGAAAAAGGGTGTGAAGCAGGATGTTATTAAATAACATCACCGCGCCGATGCTACTTTCTGTACCATCTACATGTCAACTTCAGTGCAATGCATAGTGATGATGGAGCGGGATGACATGAAAGTTACAAACTATCAGGAAGCGACGATCGATCCGTTCGGCAAGGGCCTGGGCAATCTGCCGAGCGCGAGCGTGCCGCTCGGCGACGCGAGCCGGCTCGAATGGAATCTGCTCGCGGAAGACGTCAGCCTGCCGGCCGCCGTGCTTTACGAGGATCGCGTCGAGCACAACCTGAACTGGATGCAGGCGTTCGTGCAGAAATACGGCGTCAAGTTCGCGCCGCACGGCAAGACGACGATGGCGCCGCAATTGTTCCGCCGCCAGCTCGACGCCGGCGCGTGGGGCATCACGCTCGCGACCGCACACCAGACGCAGGCCGCGTATCACGGCGGCGTGCGCCGCGTGCTGCTCGCGAACCAGCTGGTCGGCCGCCAGAACATGACGATCATCGCGGGGCTGCTGTCCGATCCCGATTTCGAATTCTTCTGTCTCGTCGATTCCGCGGAGAGCGTCGACCAGCTCGGCCGCTTCTTCGGCGCCGCGAAGAAATCGCTGAACGTGCTGATCGAGCTCGGCGTGCCGGGCGGCCGCGCGGGCGTGCGCGATGCCGCGCAGCGCGAGGCCGTGCTGGCCGCGATCGCGCGCTATCCGGACACGCTGAAGCTGGCCGGCATCGAGCTCTATGAAGGCGTGCTGAAGGAGGAAGGCGAGATCCGCGCGTTCCTGCAGCAGGCGGTCGCGCTCACGCGCGAACTGGCCGAAGCCGGCCGCTTCGCGCGCACGCCGGCGATCCTGTCCGGCGCCGGTTCGGCGTGGTACGACGTGGTCGCGGAAGAATTCAGGAAGGCGTCCGACGCGGGCTTCGCGGAAGTCGTGCTGCGTCCGGGCTGCTACCTGACGCACGACGTCGGCATCTACAAGAAGGCGCAGACCGACGTGTTCGCGCGCAACCCGATCGCGCGTTCGATGGGCGAAGGGCTGCTGCCGGCGCTACAGCTGTGGGCATACGTGCAGTCGGTGCCGGAAGCCGACCGTGCGATCGTCGCGCTCGGCAAGCGCGACGCGGCGTTCGACGCGGGCCTGCCCGAGCCGGCGCGCCACTTCCGCCCGGGCCGCGACACCGCGCCGCGCGACGTCGCCGCCGCCGAAGGCTGGGCCGTCACCGGGATGATGGACCAGCACGCATACCTGCAGATCCCGCCGGGCGCGGACGTGAAGGTCGGCGACATGGTCGCGTTCGACATCTCGCACCCGTGCCTGACGTTCGACAAGTGGCGCCAGGTGCTCGTGCTCGATCCGCAGTTCCGCGTGACGGAAGTCGTCGAAACCTTCTTCTGACGCACGTCGCGCGGGGCGGTCGTCACGCAGGCTTCAATCTGCCGGAGTACACTGCGCTTTCGTCCTCGGGGCCCGTCGCGGCCGTCATGCACGGCGCGACCGGGCCTTCAACGCTGCTTCACTGGAGAAAGCCATGGCCGCGAAGAAGATCCTGTTCCTGACCGGCGATTTCGCCGAAGACTACGAAACGATGGTGCCGTTCCAGGCGCTGCAGGCCGTCGGCCACCACGTCGACGCAGTCTGCCCGGGCAAGCGCGCGGGCGACAAGATCAAGACCGCGATCCACGATTTCGAAGGCGACCAGACCTACACCGAAAAGCCCGGCCACAATTTCACGCTGAACGCGGCGTTCGACGACGTCGATGCGGCGCGCTACGACGCGCTCGCGATCGCGGGCGGCCGTGCGCCCGAATATCTGCGACTCGATCCGAAGGTGATTTCGCTCGTGCGCGAGTTCGCCGAAGCCGGCAAGCCGATCGCGGCGATCTGCCACGCGGCGCAACTGCTCGCGGCCGCCGACGTGATCCGCGGCAAGCGCATTTCGGCCTACCCGGCCTGCGCGCCGGAGGTCAAGCTCGCGGGCGGCGAATACGCGGACATTCCGGTCGACGCGGCCGTGACCGACGCGCCGTTCGTCACTGCGCCCGCGTGGCCCGCGCATCCGGCCTGGCTCGCGCAGTTCCTCGCGCTGCTCGGCACGCGCATCGAGCTGTAAACCTGCACCCACTCGGAATGAAACGAAGCGATGGCCGGCGGCGCTGACGTGCCGCCCGGCCGCGCACGTCAACGCGCGGCTGGCGTCGACCCGACGTCCGCGATCCGCGATTCCAGCATCGCGAGCGCGCCCGACAGCGCATTCAGCACGTCGTCCGGCAACTGCGCCATCGTCTGTTCGAGAAACGCCTTGCGGCGCGGCAGGCACGCGTCGAACGCCGCGCGGCCTGCGTCCGTCAGCGTGACGTTGGTCACGCGGTTGTCGCGCGCGTCCGATTCGCGCTCGATCCAGCCGAGCGCGTCGAGCGACTTCAACTGGCGCGTGAGCGCGCCCGGATCGATGCGCAGCACTTCGACGAGCTTCTTCTGCGACGAATGACCGTCCATCGTGTGCAGCGCGACCATGATGCGCCAGCGCGGCATCGGCTGCCCGACGTGCGCTTCGAACGCGGTCATGAAGGCGCGATACGTGCGTCCGAATTGCTGCAAGATCGCGACGCGGTCCTGTTCTTCCATGCGCTGATTTCGTTCCGGTGAATCGTTGAGTCGTCGAATCGCTCGCCCGATCGGTCAATCGGCCGCGACGTGCGGTTCGATCTTGCGCCGCAGCGCGATCGGCGGCACGCGACGGCACTGCCACACCGACACCACGGCGACGACGGCCGCCATCGCGACACCCAGGTGAATCGCGCCGACCAGCGATTCCCGAGCCGCTTCCAGCAGCAGCGCGCCATTATGCCCGGCACGCGTCAACTCCGCGACGAGACCGCCCTGCGCCGCGCGATCGATCAGGATCTGCGGGTCGGCGAGCCGCGCGTGCCAATGCATCGCGTGGTCGGCCGACAGCGCGTCGCGCACGCCGCCCGAATACATCTGGTTGACGAGCGTGCCGGTGAGCGCGGTGCCGAGCATCCCGCCGACCATTCGCAGCGACTGCAACAGCGCCGTCGCGATGCCGAGATGCTCGCGACCGGCCGTCTGCTGCGCGAACACGGTGAGGTTCGGCAGCACGAAGCCGAGCCCGATGCCGCCCGCGACCATCAGCGCCATCAGCATCCAGGCCGGCGTCGTGTGGGTCGACACGACGACGCCCGCGCACGCGATGGCGAACAGCACGAAGCCGACGTGCAGCATCGTGTTCGGATGGCGGATGCGCGTGACGACGCGGCCGTTCATGATGCTGCCGATCGTGATGAACACGACGAGCGGCGTGATCACGAGCCCGGCCTCCCTCGGCGACATCCCGAAACCGCCCTGGAACAGCAGCGGCGCGTAGAACAGCAACGAGAACATCGAGAAACCGGCGAGGATCGCGAGCACGAAGAGGGCCGACAGCGCGCGGTTGCCGAACATGTCGAACGGCAGAATCGGCTGCGCGCAGCGCTTTTCCCAGTGCCACAGGCCGATGCCAGCCGCGACCGCGACGACGAGCAGCAGCGACGCCCAGCTCGCGACGCCGTACTTCGGCAGCCATTCGACGAACAGTTGCAGCGCACCGAGCGACAGCGCGATCAACAGCGCGCCCGGCCAGTCGAGCCGCATCTTGCGATCGTGCTCGACGTGGCGCAGGTGCGGCAGGTAGCGCCACACGAAGAACAGCGACAGGATGCCGATCGGCAGGTTCACGTAGAACACCGAGCGCCAGCCGAACGACTGGGTCAGCACGCCGCCGAGCGACGGGCCGACCGCGTTCGCGATACCGAACGCCGAGCTCATCAGCACCTGCCAGCGCAGCCGCACGACGGAATCGGGGAACAGATCGGGAATGCACGCGAACGCGGTGCCGACCAGCATCCCGCCGCCGATCCCCTGCAGCCCGCGCGCGAGCACGAGATACAGCATGTCGTTGGCCATCCCGCACAGCACCGACGCGCCGGTAAACACGACGATCGACGCGATCACGAACGGCTTGCGGCCGTAATAGTCGCCGAGCCGGCCGAAGATCGGCACCGTGATCACGGAACTGAGCAGGTACGAGGTCGCGACCCACGCGTACAGGTCGAAGCCGCGAAGTTCGGCGACGATGGTCGGCAGCGCGGTGCCGACGACCGTCTGGTCCAGCGCGACCAGCATGGTGACGAACGAGATCCCGATCATCGCGAGCAGCGATTCGCGGAACGGCAGGACTTGCCCGCTCGAATGGTGGGCGGCAGTATGAACGGCCATTTTTTGTCGATGCAACTTTTGCCGAGTCAAATAATCTCAAAATTCTAGCATGCCGGAGTAATCTAGGCTGGCGATAGGTTCAGGGCCTGTTCAGGCCAAGGAGAAAGATGGAACCGATTTCAATCACCCCCGCGACGACGCTTTCGCCGGAGGATCGGGACGCGCTGCGGCGCGCGAAGCAGGTGCTGGAAAGCCCGTCGCTGACGATGAAGCTGACGGGCGTGCTCGGCGCGCCGGTCGAGAAAATGATCGCGCGGCTGCCGGACTTCGCGACCGGCAAGATCAACGACGCGACGCAGCTCGCGCTGCGCAAGTGCCTGAACATCGCGCTGCGCACGCTCGGCAAGCCGCCGGCGCCGGACGCCGAGCCCGAAAAGCCCAGCAACCTGCTGCACAAGCTCGCGGTCGCGACGACCGGCGCGGCGGGCGGCGCGTTCGGCTTTCTCGCGCTGCCGGTCGAGCTGCCGGTGACGACCACGCTGATCTTCCGCTCGGTGTGCGACATCGCGCGCAGCGAGGGCGAGGATCTGACCTCGGTCGATACGCAGCTGCAATGCCTGGCCGTGCTGGGCATGGGCGGCAACCCGGACAAGCAGGAGGAAGACGCCGATCTCGGCTATTTCGTGCTGCGCGGCGCGCTCGCGCAGGCGATCTCGAAGGCGTCGTCGGACATCACCGCGAAAGGCATCGCCGCGCACAGCTCGGCGGCTGTCTTCAAGCTCGTGCAGACGGTGGCGTCGCGCTTCTCGGTGCAGGTGACCGAGCAGATGGCCGCGAAGTCGATCCCGGCGATCGGCGCCGTGCTCGGCGCGACCGTCAACACGCTGTTCATCGACCACTTCCAGCAGATGGCGCACGGCCACTTCACCGTGCGCCGGCTCGAACGCAAGTACGGCTCGGTGGCCGTCCAGGCCGCCTATCAGGCAATCGACGCCTCGCCCGCGCGCTGAACCGCACGTTCGACCGCGACGCGGCGCAGGAACGCGGCCGCGCGGTCGAGCGCGTCGCGCGCTTCCGGCACCATCGGCGCGTACAGTTGCCACACGTGCGGCATGTCGGGCCACACCTCGATTTCCACCGCCACGCCGGCCGCCTTCGCCTTCTCGGCGACGCGGCGCGAATCGTCGAGCAGCACCTCGGTGCTGCCGGCCTGGATATACAGCGGCGGCAGGCCCGTGAAATCGGCGTAGAACGGCGACGCGTACGGATGCGTCGCTGGCGCGTCGCCGAGATACAGCTTCGCCGCCTTCGGCAGCGCCGCGGCCGCGAACATCGGGTCGACGCCGTCGTTGCTGCGCATCGTGCCGCCGGTGCCGGCCAGGTCCGTCCACGGCGAGAACAGGATCGCGCCGGCCGGCAGCGGCTCGCCGCGGTCACGCAGCGCGACGAGCGTCGCGAGCGCGAGGCCGCCGCCCGCCGAATCGCCGCCGAACACGATCGACTCGGGCGGCGTGCCGAGCGCCAGCAGTTGCCGGTACGCGGCGAGCGCATCGTCGAGCGCGGCCGGGAAGCGGTTTTCGGGCGCGAGCCGGTAGTCGAGCGAGAACGAACGCACGCCCGCGCGCTTCGTCAGCCCGAACACCAGCGGCCGGTGAGTCTTCGTCGAACAGAAGTAGTAACCGCCGCCGTGGAAATACAGCAGCGTGCGGCCCGGTCCACGCCCCGCGGCCGCATCGGCGCGTTCGAGCCATTCGCCGCGCAGCGGCGCATCGTCGGCGCCATAGCACTGCCGCAGGCGGTAGCCCGACGGCGGGCGGCGCGGCACGAACATCCGCAGGTCGGTAAAGCGCCGGGCACGCGCGGGGTCGAGCACCTCGCGCGTGGTCTCCGGACGAAACTGCCAGCGCAGCAGCCAGCAGGCGAACTTGCTTTGCCAACTCATCGGACGCACTCCGTCATCACAGTGTGACGATGGTACGTTCAAACGTTCCCGCGTCGCTCGACAGGTGCCTCTACATCAAACGCCGGCGCTCAGTTCGCCGGCATCACCTGGCCGCGGATCTCGCCGGACGGGTGCTCCTTCGTATGGATGTTGAAGTACCACTTGCCGCCCATCAGGTCGGTGACCTGCTCGTCGGTGAGCGCCTTCGAACCCTTGATCGGGCTCGCCAGTTCGTCCTTCGGAATCGGCACCTGCACGCCGGCGTTCTGGCCGACCGGCGCGGGCCCGTGGAAATGCGCGGCGGTGGCCGGGCCCGAGAGGTGTTCGTAAGTGACCGTCCACTGCAGCATGTGGGTGGCCGTGTCGTAAGTGGCGGCGACGGTGCCGGAGCCCTTGGTCGCCGTCGGCGGCACTTCGCTCGACGGCTGCAGACTGGCGGACAGGCGCACCGTTTCGGCGGCGGCGCTGCCGGCGGCCAGCACGCCCGCCAATAACGCGACCTGGAGCAAACGCAGCTTGAGCATGGATTCTCCTTGTACGACGTGGTACGCCGCGCGAGCGGCGGCGTCATCCCTGATGGTAGTCGATCGGCGCCCGGTCCGGCAGACTGCCGGAACCTGGAAGAGACCTTTGCAGCATGGCCTCTGAATCCGTGCGCGGCCTTTCGCTACACTTCGTTTCACAGTTGCTTGTTTCCTTCGTCCGAAGGAGTCTGCGAGTATTCACGCGGCCGCCCCGGTCGCGTTTTTTTTGCGTGTTCCGAACGACACGCGGCATGCCGCACGCGGATTCCGCTTTTCCGCTCCCTCCATTACCAAGCAGCACGAAGCGTTTCTTTTCCCGCACACGTCGCGACCGACGCGCATCCCGCCAGTCATCAGGACGAGCCAGCGTACCCGCATGTTGTCGCGATACGTGTAATACGTTATTGCGCCAAGCCGGGTCGACACGTGTTTTCCTGCGCAGGAAAATGTTCGCGTGTTGTCGTGACTGGAAAGTGAACCGTGCCGGCCCGTCCCCGATGCCCTGCCCGACCCGCCCCGTCCGTGTCCGTCCGCTGCTGGCGAGTCTCTGCTCCGTCGCCGCCCTTTACGGCGCGCCCGCCGACGCGCAGGAGTTCTCGCTGTTCACCGGCCCGCTCTGGGGCGGCGGACAACGCACGTATTCGTGGGCGTTCGATTACCAGGAAGGCTTGAGCCCGCATACCGCGCTCGGCTTCACGTGGTACAACGAAGGGCATATTCCGAATCACCACCGCGATGGCCAGGCGGTGCAGTTCTGGGGCCGCGTGCCGCTCGAGAACCGCCGCCTGGTGCTGTCGGCCGGCGCGGGTCCGTATCGCTACTTCGACACGGTGCCGGCCGCCGAAGGCCGCGGGTATTCGAATACGCATGGCTGGGGCGTGCTGATGAGCGTGCGCGCCGCGTACTACACGTCGCACCGCTGGATCGCGCAGCTTCAGGTCAACCGCGCGCACGTGTTCAGCGGGCCCGACACGACGTCGGTGATGTTCGGCGTCGGTTACCAGCTCGATGCGCCCGACACGCCGGGCCCGCGCGACACCGCGCTGCCGCGCACCCGCAAGGTCACGCACAACGAAGTCACCGCGATGCTCGGCGAGACGATTCTGAACAGCCGCTCGTCGCCGTCGACGCTCGGCGGCAGCCTCGAATACCGGCGCGGCCTCACGCGTTCGATCGACTGGACCGCGACGTGGATGTACGAAGGCGCGAAGCAGGCGGTCCGCCGCAACGGCATCGCGTCCGAGCTGTGGCTCACGCGCGCGTTCCTGAACGACAAGGTCACGCTGTCGGCCGGCGCCGGCGCGTACTTCACCGTCAACCAGCGCAACCGCGACGGCCAGCCGGGGCCGGGTGACGGCCGCCTCTCCGGCATCGTGTCGATCTCGGCCAGTTACCGGATTTCCGACCGCTGGCTCACACGTATCACGTGGAACCGCGTGGTCACGCGCTACGACCGTGATACCGACGTGATCCAGGCCGGCGTCGGCTACCGGTTCTAGTCCGGCGCCCTCACCGGGCGTGCTGTCCGCATCACGCGCGGTAGCCCGGATCGATCCGGTCGACGATGCGCTGGAGCGCGTCGAACGCGTCCTGTCCCGCGCCATGCTTCGGATCGAAATTCAGCGAATCGCGCACGCACCCTTCGAGCACGGGCGGCGCAATCGGCAGCGCCGCGCCGATCGCATGCGTCGCGATCTGCACCTCGCACGCGCGGTTGAGCAGCCACATCAGCGAAAACGTCTGCGCGAGCGTCGCGCCGATCGTCACGGGACCGTGGTTGCGCAGCAGCAGCACGGGCCGCCCGCCCGCGCTTTCGACGATGCGCCGGCCTTCTTCGAGATGCACGGTGATGCCTTCGAAGTCGTGATACGCGATCTTCCCGTACAGCTGCGCCGAATAGAAATTCGAGAACGACAGCCCGTCGCGCGAACAGCACACGGCCATCGTCGGCGTCGTGTGCACGTGCATCACGCAGTGCGCATCGAGCAGCGTCGCATGGATCGCGCCGTGGAACGTGAAGCCGGCCGGATTGATCGGCCAGTCGGAGTGGCCGATCACATTGCCGTCGATGTCGATCTTCACGAGATTCGACGCGCACACCTCGCGGTAATGGAGCCCGAACGGGTTGATCAGGAAATGTCCGTCCTCGCCCGGCACGCGCAGCGAGATATGGTTGTAGATCAGTTCGGTCCAGCCGAGATGATCGAAGATGCGGTAGGCGGCCGCGAGCTGCACCCGCGCCTGCCATTCGGCTTCGGAGAAGCGCGCGGGACGCGTGAACGGCTGGTTCGGAACACGTTGCATGGGGAACTCCGGTTGCGGGGGCGCGCGGCCCCGGGCGAATGGCGGTGCGTATCGTCCATCGTGTGCAGGCGCCGGGCGCGGTGCGAGGTGCGTATCACGCACGTGTGGCGGCACGTCGGTCGGCGCCGTTCCGGCCCGCATTGTGCGAGCGGCTCGGCAGCGCCTCTTCTCGATTCACTTATAGTTGCGCGCACAACCATATCACCTTTCCCCGCGCACCGATATCGCGGGTTTTGCCGGAGCCGTTCGTGCCCTTACAGCTGGTCGTCGACCGGCAGCAGCGTGAAGATGCCCGTCATCACGTTGCGCAGCAGCCCCGCATGCGGGTCGACGTGATAGGTGGAGGTCTGGCCGCCTTCGGTGCCCGTCCACTCGAGCGCGGGCGGGCTGCCGTCGGTCCGCTTCGCGAGCGTGACGCGGTAGCTTTCGTCCGGCTGCGTCACGCGCGCGAAGATCGCCGCGGCCTGCTGCGCGAGCACCGGGCTGTGGATCACGAGCGCGAGCTCGGTGTTCAGGTACGCGGAACGCGGGTCGAGGTTCAGCGAGCCGATCACGAGGATTTGCCGGTCGATCACGTACGCCTTCGCATGCAGGCTCGCACGCGAGCGCGAACCGAACAGCCGCGCGGGCTGCTGGTCCGGCTGCGACTTGAATTCGTACAGCTCGACGCCGCGCTGCAGCAGCGGCACGCGATACGGCGCATAGCCCGACTGCACCGCGACCGCGTCGGTCGCCGCGAGCGAGTTCGTCACGATCGCGACGCGCACGCCGCGCGCGACCGTGTCGCCGAGGATCTTCACGCCGGCGTCGTGCGGCACGAAGTACGGCGAAAACGCCAGGAATTCCTTCTGCGCGCCGCGCGTCAGCTCGGCCAGGCGCTGCATCGGCGGGCTCACGTACGTGCCGGTCGGCCGCGCGACCTTGTCCGGCGCATCGACCTTGAATTCGGCCGGCGCCCACACGAGTTCGAGTTCGTCGCGCGCGATCTGCCGGGCGAGCGGCGTCGCGTTCAGCGGTTTAGCGTTGTACGGATCGGCGTTCTTGCGCCAGTGATCGCGCAGCTCGTCGCGCATCGCGTCGAGATCCTTCGGATCGAACGTCTGATGATTCAGCACGCGCAACGGGTAGCTGCTCGCGCTCGCCCAGTAGTCGTCGAAGCTCTTCGAGATGTCGCTCGTCACGGGGCCGGCCGCCAGCACGTCGAGATCGCGGAACTGCAGCGTCGGGCTCGCACTGAAGTATTCGTCGCCGAGGTTGCGGCCGCCGACGATCGCGAGCTGGTTGTCCGCGATCATCGCCTTGTTGTGCATCCGGCGCGTGAAGCTGTCGATCCGCGTGAAGAAGTTGGCCGTGCGCTCCATCATGCCGCGCTGCGACGCGCCGAACGGGTTGAACACGCGGATCTCGATGTTCTGGTGCGTATTCAGCGCGGCCATCACGCGGTCGATATCGTGGAAGTTCAGGTCGTCGACCAGCATCCGCACGCGCACGCCGCGATCGGCCGCGTACAGCGCCGCGCCCAGCAGCAGCTTGCCGGTCGTGTCCTCGGTCGCGATGTAGTACTGCATGTCGAGCGTCTTCGTCGCCGCACGCGCAAGCGCGATGCGCATCTGCAATGCGGTGGCGCCGTCGGCCAGCAGCCGGAAGCCCGACTGCCCGGGATGCGCGGCTTCCGGCGCGGCCAGCGCATCGCGCAGCGGCGTGGCGGTTTCCGCCGACAACGCATGGGAGACGGGGCGATCGAGCGAGGTGGCGGGCGGATGCGTCGCGCACGCGGCGAGCGGCAGCAGCGCGCAGACGACCAGCGCGCGGGCCTGGCGGCATGCGGCGCGCCACGACAGCGCGGCCGGCGCGCGCCGGATCAGGGACGTGAGCACGGAAGCTTCCTCGACAGTCGGATCAATGGGCACATCATGGCCGCGGCGCGCGGCTGACAGGCGGTTCCGGACGATTCTAGTGGGCGCCCGACGAGCGGGTCAATCGAGCGGCCCCCGCATGCCGCGCCGCACCGCCGCCACGTGCGTCATGCACGGCGGCTCGTGATGCGTGATGCGCGACCGGTCGCCGCTCCTGCGGGCACCGGCGCAGGTCCAACCAATCTCACGGTGCGCCGCTCCCGTTCGAAATGGCTGCGCACGCAGCCGATATGCGTCTGCATCGCGGTGCGCGCCTCTTCGGGCCAGTGCGCGCAAATCGCCTCGTATACGCCCCGTGTGCTGCAATGACAGCAACTCGGATGCCTGCTCGTCCTCCATCGTCATCCGGTCACGTCGATGGCGATGTGCTCGCGCAGCATGCCGATCACGCTCGTATGTAGATGCAGGAACATCGTGTTGTCCGACGCCAACGCGATCGCCTCGTGCAGCTTCGCCTGGGTCGCGGCTTCGACTGCCGTCCTTCGCGTGCGCGGTTTCGAGCTGGTAAGCGGCGACGTGCATGCCGAAAAAACAAAAAACCCACGCCCGAGCGAGCGTGGGTTGCTTCATGTCGCTTGCCGATCGCCGGCGCTGACGGCCAGCGATCGGCCGCGGGATCAGCTGCCCTTCGCGATGCGATCCTGGATGTGCTGCGCGCGGCTCGCCGACGACGGGTGCGAGCTCATCATCGAGCTCTGGCCGCCGTCCATCTGCGCGAGCTTCTGGAAGCCGGTAACGAGGCCCTTCTGGCTCATGCCCTTCTGCTTCATCAGGTCGAACGAGTAGTCGTCGGCCGCGCTTTCCTGCGACTGCGAGAACTGCGCGTTGATGAACTTCTCGGTGATGTCGCCGAGCTGCGAGCTCGACAGTGCCGCCACGCCCGGCGATGCCGCGCCAGCCGCGCTGCGCGCCGCGCTCACCGCGTATGCCGTCTGCATTGCCTTCTTCGAGTGGCCGAGTGCGACGTGGCCCATTTCATGGCCGATCACGCCGCGCAGCTCGTCGTCGTTCATCATGTCCATCAGGCCGCTGTACACGCGCACGCAGCCGTTGCCCATCGCCCACGCGTTGACGTCCTTGGTCACGTAGACCTTGTAGTTGATCTTCTGGCCGTTCAGCGTCATGTCGCCGAAGCCCTTCATCACCTTCGTCAGGCGCTTCGCGTAGGCGCTGTTGGCCGGCGCGATCTTCGATTCGGCGTCGCTCGACTTGCACGACTCGTTCGACAGCGCGGCGATGTCGCTGTCCGACAGCGTCGCTGCCTTGTACAGGTTGGTCCCCGCCGACGTCAGGCTGTTCGCGTCAAGGCTCTGTACCCCGCCGCACGCGCTCAACAGAAACGCCACGCCACACGCCGCCACCGCTTTCTTGAGTTGCATCCCGGAATCCCTCGATAGTTGTATTTGGGAGCGGCGATTTTGCATAATCCGGCAGAAAATTACCAGATGTTTACATCGGATGACACGTTCATTACTCAGCGGATTGACATGACGTGGCGATCCGGCCCCGGATTGGCGACGAAAAGCGGGGCAATCGCCGCGGCCGGCGCGCCGGCCGGGAAGGAAAGCGGGCGGGCCGTCGCTCAGGCCGTCTGGTCGCGGCGACGCGTCAGGCGGCGTGCGACCAGCATCGGCAGCCGCATCGCGAAGCCGGTGAACAGGCGCAGGTGCATCCACGCGAGCAGTGCGTTGTCGCGGCCGTAGTGAAAGTGCGACACACCGCCTTCGTGCCGGCCGAAATAGCGCACCGGCGCGTCGATGCGGATCGGGCGCACGCCGGCCCAGCACAGCCGCACGGCCGCCTCGGGATCGAAGTCGAAGCCGCGCATCCACGGCTGGCGCCGCATGATCGCCGCCAGCGGCGCGACCGGATAGACGCGAAAACCGTACAGCGAATCGCCGATCCCGGCCCACAGCGTCTCGAGGTCGGCCCACGCGTTCGACAACCGGCGCCCCTGCACGCGCAACTGCGGCGCGCTCGCGTCGAACTTCGGCACGCCGAGCACCATCGCGTCGGGCGCGGCCTGCGAGGCCGCCATGAAGGCGGGAATCAGGTCGGCCGGATGCTGGCCGTCGGAATCCATCGTCAGTACGTGCGTGAAGCCGCTCGCGGCCGCCGCATCGAGCCCCGCGAGCACCGCGGTGCCCTTGCCGCGATTCTCCGGCAGCACGATCACGCGCAGGCCGGGATCGCGCTCGGCCATCGCCTGCAGCCGTTCGGCGCTGCCGTCGGTGCTGCCGTCGACGACGACCCACACCGGGTTCCACTGCGCACGGGCATTGCGCACGGTCGTGTCGACCTTGGCGCCCGGGTTGTAGCTCGGAATCAGGACGAGATGGGTGGACGACGCGTGCAGCTTGGACATGGGAACAGCCGATGACGAAGACGGAGATCCTGACAAAAGTGTATGACTCGCCGACGAACGCCGGCACGCTTCGTCGACACCGGCCGAGGGCCGGACCGGTTGCCGGATCGTGAGGCTCTCGCGCTTCATGACAGCCACTCCATCGCATGACCGGCGCTGGCCTCGATCTCGACCAGCAGGTCGTCGCGACACACGTCCGCATGAACGAACAGCGGCCGCACGTGAGGACCAGCGGCCTCGCGCAGCACGCGGCCGATCGCGGCCAGCGCCGCGGTGTCGCCTGCGTCGCGCACGTAGACGCGGTAACTGAGGTCGGCGAGCGAGAACGACCCGTGCCCCTGCCGCGCGGCCTGCTCGAGCACGGCCGCGAGGTTCGCGACCGTCTCGCGCGTCTGCGCAACGACGTCGCCGCGATGCACGGTGCGGTGCCCGACGATGCTCGCGGTGCCCGAGACGAACAGCACCGGCGTCGCTTCACCGTCGGCCCACGCGGCGGCGCGCGCGAACGTCGGCGCACGCGGGCCGTACTGCGCCGGATAGTGATACGCGCTGACCTGGCGCGGATTCTCGATCGAGTCGGCCGGCGTGCGACTCGCGAGGAAATGAATCGCGAGCGGCGCGGCCGGCGACGCATCGCCCGCGACCGCCTCGACCGAGCCGAGCGCGCACGCGGCCGGCACGCCGCCCGTCAATGCGCGGCGGCACGCGTCGAACGCGCGCTGACGGCCGATATTGAACTGACGATAGCGCTCGACGCCGAACTGCACCGCGTTGATCGCCGGCACGGTGTTCCAGATCCGCAGCGGATGCGGCATGCGGAGCGTATCGAGCAGGTCGAACAGCGCGCGGTACGCGTCGAACGTCGCGCGTTCGAGCGGCGTGCCGCCGTCGCGCGGCGCGTCGTACGCCGCGTCCGTCTCGTGCACGACGAGGCTGCCGAACACGAGCCCCGCCGCTTCACTGTAGCGGTAATGCAGTGGACCGCGCCGTTCGCCGCGCAGGTCGTGCGCATCGCACTGCCACAGTTCGCAGACGGCCTCGCCCGGTGCGACTTCGGCGCCGAGCAGCGCCATCTGCACCGGCGCGACCGGCAGGCCGGGCGCGGCATCGGTCAGCATCCGCGCCATGGCCGCCGCGCGCGACGCGTCCGGGGTTCCCGCCGCGCCGATGCACACCGCACCCAGCGCACCGGGAAACACGCGATCGAGTCCGTCGCCTCGGCCGCGCGCATCGTGCAGCAGCGCGACGAGCCGCGCATCGCTCATCTGGACGAGCCGCAACGCGCGGTCGCCGCCGTGCGCGAACGGCGCGGCCGCAGGCGCGGCGGCGGGCAACATCGAACACGGGCGCCGTTCGGCGTCGACTGGATGCACGGACACTTCGATTTCCTCACTATGCGGCGCAGGCCGCGCGACCACGCGGCCCTGCGCCACGTTGCGTTACGTCAGGCGAATGCGGCGCGCTTCGTCATGCGAGCCCGCCGTTGACGGACAACACCTGCCCCGTCACATAGGCCGCGGCGTCGGATACCAGATACGCGACCATCGCCGCGACTTCGTCGGGCCGGCCCGCGCGCTGCGCGGGCACGAGCTGCTTGATGCGTTCGGCGGGAAACGCCTGGTCGGCCATCGGCGACGCGATGATGCCGGGCGCCACCGCGTTCACGGTGATGCCGCGCGACGCGAGCTCCTGCGACAGCGACTTCGTCGCGCCGATCAGCCCCGCCTTCGCGGCCGCGTAATTGGCCTGCCCGCGATTGCCGGTCACGCCGGCCACCGACGCGATGTTGACGATCCGTCCGCGCCGCGTGCGGATCATCGGCAGCAGCAGCGGCTGCGTGACGTTGAAAAAGCCGTTGAGCGTCACGTCGATCACGCTGTGCCATTGCTGGCGCGACATGCCGGCCATCGGCGCGTCGTCGTGAATGCCCGCGTTGTTGACGAGGATCTGCACCGGCGTCTCGTCGATGAACGGCTTCAGCGCGGCGAGCGTCGCATCGGCGTCGGTCACGTCGAACGCGATCGCGTGCGCGGCGCCGCCGGCCGCGACGATCCGTTGCGCGACGGCCTGCGCCTGCTCGATATGGCGGTTCGCATGCACCCACACTTCATGGCCGGCCTGCGCGAGCGCCGTGCAGATCGCCTGCCCGAGTGCGCCGCTGCCGCCCGTCACGAGCGCCCGCATCGCCTTGCTCCGTTCATCGCGTGTTCCCCTCGATCGCTGCCGCCGCGCATCGTCCGCCGAGCGCCGCCGTCACTTCGTGCGATGCGCGGCGACGTAGGCAGCCAGCGCACCGAGCGTCGCAAAGATTGTCTGGTTGTCCGGATTGTCCGAGCGCAGTTCGAAGCCGTATTTCTTCGAAATCAGCAGCGCGATTTCCAGGATGTCGATGGAGTCGAGCCCGAACCCTTCGCCATACAGCGGGGTGTCGGCCGTCACTGTGTCGAGCGGGACGTCTTCGAGATTCAGTTCGCCGATGATCAGCGTGGCGAGCTCTTGTTCCAGTGCGTTCATCATGCGTGCGTGCAGGCGGCCCATGGCAGCGGGAGGCGCCCGGAAACGGCAACCGTCGTGCACGCCCGGCGCGTGCAAATCTCCGTCCCTCCGGCCTCTGCCGGCTTCCCCGCCTGCGTCGTTGGGGGATTGTTTGTAAAAGTTACGCGGATTCTAGACGAAGGGTATCGGGGCGTATACCGCGAATGGTTACAAGACTGGCGAGCCGCTGCAGCAGCCCGTTTCGGACGCGAAGGCACGAGACGCTTGAGCCGCTTCGGATGGAAATGGACCGACCCCGCGAAACCGTTCGGCCGGCGCCATACAATCGGTTACAAAACCCGGTCGCGACGCCCCCGAACCACACTGCCGCCGCCCTAAAATGTGCGTGCCCGACCACCGGCCCGGACCCGCGTCCCGGCCGCCATTCATATGATGTTTGACGGCCCGACCATCGTGTCCGGCCACGATCCGCCCGATGTCTCCAGTCATGCCGTATCCGCCCTTGCGCTCCGTTCCGGTTCGCCCGCCCGTCAGCCGCCGCAGCCCGGCCGCCGGCCGGTGCGCGCGCCGCGCGCCCGGAGGCCGCCGATGAGCCGGCTGCTGACCGTCGTGCGCGGCGTCGCGGCAGGGGGCGCCGTGGCCGCCTACCAGGTTGGCGCGCACTACGCGAGCGCGACACCCGGCGCGCACGGCCTCGGCCTCGCGATGGCGCTCGTGCCGCCGCTGCTGCTCGCGCTCGGCGCGGCGCTGCGCTCGCCGCGGCGCGCCTGGCTCGTGCCGGCGTGGCTGCTGGCCGCCGCCGCGCTGTGGGCGGCACGCGCGCCGCTCGCGCGGCACTTCGAATGGGGCCTGTATCTGGAACACGTAAGCTTCAACGTCGCGATGGCGCTGCTGTTCGGCCGCACGCTCGTGGCCGGCGACGTGCCGCTGTGCACGCGCTTCGCGGCGATGATCCACGGCACGGTCACGCCGGCCGTCGCGCGCTACACGCGGCGGATCACGCTCGCGTGGACGCTGTTCTTCGTCGCGATCGCCGCCGTGTCGACGCTGCTGTTCGCGACCGCGCCGATCGTCACGTGGTCGACCTTCGCGAACTACCTGTCGCTGCCGCTCGTCGCCGTGATGTTCGCCGCCGAGCATGCGTGCCGGCGTGTCGCGCTGCCGCACGAGCCGCGGCCGCGGATGGTCGATGCGGTGCGCGCGTATCGCGCGTCGACCCACGCCTCGCAGGCCGCGCGATGAATTCATGACCGGCGCGGCCCCAAGGACCGCGCGGGCCTTCGTTCCCGTCTTGACCGATTTATGCCGACTCACCCGCTGGTATTTCACGCCTCGCCCGACCAGACGATCGCCTGGCGCGACGGCTCGCCCGTCACCGTGCGCGCATTCGTCGCCGACGTCGCGCGCGTGGCCGCCGCGCTGCCCGCCGGCGGCCACGTGTTCAACGTGTGCCGCGACCGCTATCGCTTCGCGGTCAGCCTGTGCGCGGCGCTCGTCGCCGGCAAGGTCAGCCTGCTGCCGTCGACGCACACGCCGGAAATGGTGCGCCAGCTCGCGTCGTTCGCGCCCGATGCGTTCTGCCTGCACGATGCGCCCGACTGCGCGATCGACCTGCCGCGCTTCGCGTATCCCGATGCCGCGCCGGGCGAGCCGCCGAGCGATACACCGTTCGCCGTCCCGCGGATCGACGCGGCGCGGATCATGGCCTACGTGTTCACGTCCGGCTCGACCGGCGCGCCGGTGCCGCACCGCAAGACCTGGGGCTTCCTGGTCGGCTGCGTGCGCGCGGCGGCCGATCGCCTCGGGCTGCTCGACGGCCGCGCGGCCACGCTGATCGGCACGGTGCCCGCGCAGCACATGTACGGCTTCGAGTCGACGGTGCTGCTCGCGCTGATCGGCGGCCTCGCGTTCAGCAACCGCCAGCCGTTCTACCCGAGCGACATCCGCGACGAGCTCGACGCGATCCCGCAGCCGCGGGTGCTCGTCACGTCGCCGATCCACCTGCGCGCGTTGCTGTCGGCCGGCCATGCGCTGCCGCGCGCGGCGCTCGTGCTGTCGGCCACCGCGCCGCTGTCGGAGAAGCTCGCGTGCGAAGCCGAGGCCGCGCTCGACGCGCCGCTCGTCGAGATCTACGGCAGCACCGAGACCGGCCAGATCGCGACCCGTCGGACGTCGCAAGGCGCGGCGTGGGAACTGTTCCCGGACATCCGGCTCGACGCGCGCGCCGAACCGGATGGCGACGACGGCGGGCCGACCGTGTGGGTATCGGGCGGGCACGTCGAGGCGCCGGTGCCGATGGGCGATGCGCTCGAACTGCTCGGCGACGGCCGGTTCCTGCTGCACGGCCGCAAGGCCGACCTCGTCAACATCGCGGGCAAGCGCACGTCGCTCGCTTACCTGAACCATCAGCTCAACGCGATTGCCGAAGTGGTCGACGGCGTGTTCTTCATGCCCGACGAAGCCGCGCCGGCGCACGGTGACACCGCCCTCGAGCCGGTCACGCGGCTCGTCGCGCTGGTCGTCGCGCCGACGCTCTCGGCCGCCGATCTGCAGCGCGCGCTGCGCGAGCGGATCGATCCCGCGTTCATGCCGCGCCCGCTCGTGTTCGTCGATGCGCTGCCGCGCAACGAAACGGGCAAGCTGCCGCGCGACGTGCTGGCCGCACTCGTGGCGCAACATACGCGTAGCGCGGCGGCGGCGGCCACGACGGCCATGCCGCCCGCGACGCCGAACGAGCGCGACCCGGCCGGCACGCCCGCGCTCGCGTTCACGATTGCCGCCGACCATCCCGCGCTGCCCGGCCACTTCCCCGGCCATCCGGTCGTGCCCGGCGTCGTGCTGCTCGATCACGCGATCCATACGATCGGCGCGGCGCTGAACCGTCCGCTGCATGCGTGGCGGCTCGGGTCCGCGAAATTCCTGAGCCCGGTCGCGCCCGGCGAACCGCTCGATCTCGCGTACGACGCGACGGCCAGCGGCGCGATCCGCTTCACGGTGCGCGCCGGGTCGCGCGAGGTCGCGACCGGCGTGCTGTCCGCCCCACCGCCCGCCGCGCAGGATGGCGCGCAGCCATGAAGCGCACCGCATGGGCCGAACGCCAGGAACGCAGCAACGCGAGTTTGCTACGCGCCATGACGTGGATCTCGCTGCGCTTCGGCCGGCAGCGCGCGCGCATCGTGCTGCACCTGATCGCGACGTATTTCGTGCTGTTCTCGCCGATCGCGTGCGCGGCGTCGCGCGACTACCTGCGCCGCGTGCTCGGTCGCCCCGCGCGCTGGCGCGACGTGTACCGGCACGTGTTCACGTTCGCGGCGACGATCCACGACCGCATCTACCTGATGAACGGGCGCTTCGACCTGTTCGACATCCGGCTGCACGGCGAAACGCTCGTCGACGACGCGCTCGCGGGCGGACGCGGCGCGTTCCTGATGGGCGCGCACCTCGGCAGCTTCGAGGTCGTGCGCGCGATCGGCCGCACGCGTCCGGACCTGCGCGTGGTCGTCACGATGTACGAGAAGAACGCGCGCAAGATCAACGCGACGCTCGCCGCGGTGAACCCGGCCGCGCAGCCGGAGGTGATTCCGCTCGGCCAGGTCGACTCGATGCTGAAGGTGCGCGAGCGCCTCGAAGCGAACTGCATGGTCGGCATGCTCGCCGACCGCACGCTGCTCGACGATGCCGCCGCGTCGCTGCGGCGCGTGCCGCTGCTCGGCGCGCCGGCCGCATTCCCGCTCGGCCCGCTTTACATGGCCGCGATGCTGAAGCGCCCGGTGATCTTCATGACGGGCCTCTATCGCGACGGCAACCGCTACGACGTGCACTTCGAGACGCTCGCCGATTTCTCCGACGTGCGGCGCGACGCGCGCGCGGCGGCGGTCGATGCGGCGCTCGCGCGCTACGTCGCGCTGCTCGACAAGTACTGCCGCGCGGCGCCGTACAACTGGTTCAACTATTTCGATTTCTGGCAAGGCGGCGATGCCGCGGCCGCAACCGCGCGCCGCGAGACGGCGCATGCCGGCGCCGACCTGCCCGCCACGAGGGATTCCGACGCATGACCGCCGTTCGCCGCCGCCTGTTCCCGTTCCCGTCGCGCCGCATCCACCGCGCGGCCCGCGTGCTCGCCGCCACCGCCGCGATCGTGCTGGCCGTGCCCGCGCACGCGGCCGATACCGGCTCGACCTGGACCCTCGACCGGCTGATGTCGACGCTCGCGCAGCACAAGTCGGGCCGCGCGACCTTCACCGAGACGAAAACCCTGTCGATCGCCACGCAGCCGGTCGAATCGTCGGGCGAACTGATGTTCGTCGCGCCCGACCATCTGGAAAAGCACACGCTGAGCCCGAAGCCCGAACATCTGGTCGTCGACGGCGACATGCTCACCGTCGAGCGCAACAACCGCAAGTACACGCTCGCGCTCGCGCGCTATCCGGAGCTCGGCGCGTTCATCGACAGCATCCGCGCGACGCTCGCCGGCAACCGCTTCGCGCTCGAACGGGTGTACAAGGTCGCCCTGTCCGGACGCGGCGACGACTGGACGCTCACGCTCACGCCGCTCGACTCGCGGATGCTGAAGGTCGTCAACACGATCACGCTCGACGGCACGCGCGACGTGCTGCGCAGCGTCGCGATCCGGCAGGCCGACGGCGATCGTTCGGTGATGCGCCTGCAACCCGTGGCGGCGAACGCGAACTGATGGACGAGCGCACCCGATCCTCACCCGTCGCCCGCCGCGTGCCCGCGTGGCGGCAGCGCGCGGTGCTCGTGTGGCTGCTCGCGCTGGTCGCGTGCGGCATCGCGATCGGACGCGCGCACTTCACGGCCGACCTGTCCGCATTCCTGCCGAACGCGCCGAGCGCCGGGCAGCGCGTGCTCGTCGACCAGTTGCGCGACGGCATCGTGTCGCGCCTGATCCTCGTCGCGATCGACGGCGGCGACGCGGGCACGCGCGCCGCGCTGTCGCGGCGCGTCGCCGGCACGCTGCGCACCGATCCGCAGTTCGCGGCCGTGCACAACGGCGAAGCCGCGAACGACGCGCGCGACCGGCAATTCATCTTCGCTCACCGCTATCTGCTGAGCCCGGCCGTCACGCCGCAGCGCTTCAGCGCCGACGGCCTGCACCAGGCGCTCGGCGACAGTCTCGACCTGCTGAGTTCGTCAGCCGGCCTCGTCGCGAAGGCAATGCTGCCGCGCGACCCGACCGGCGAAGTCGCCGCGCTCGTCGACGAGCTCGACCGCGCGGCCGAACCGGCCAGCCGCGACGGCGTGTGGGCGTCGCGCGACGGCACGCGCGCGGTGCTGGTCGTGCAGACGGCCGCCGCCGGCTCCGATACCGACGCGCAGGCCCGTGCGATCGACGCCGTGCGCCGCGCGTTCGCGGTCGCGACGCAAGCCGTGCCGAACGCGGCCGGCACCTCGCTCGCGATGACGGGCCCCAGCGTGTTCTCGGTCGACACGCGCGACACGATCCGGCACGACGTGGAGCGATTGTCGACGGCGAGCGTCGTGCTGATCGTCGCGCTGCTGCTCACGCTGTACCGTTCGCCGCGCACGCTCGCGCTCGGCCTGCTGCCGGTGCTGACGGGCGTCGCGGCCGGGATCGCGGCGGTCAGCGTCGCGTTCGGCACGGTTCACGGGCTGACGCTCGGGTTCGGCACCACGCTGATCGGCGAAGCCGTCGACTATTCAATCTACCTGTTCGTGCAATCGGCGCAGGCCGGTACGCGCGGCGACCCACGCCCGGCCGACGCGACGCGCGCGTGGGTCGCCGCGTACTGGCCGACGATCCGGCTCGGCGTGCTGACGTCGGTGTGCGGATTCGCATCGATGCTGTTCTCCGGGTTCCCCGGCCTCGTGCAGCTCGGGCTCTATTCGATCGTCGGGCTGACGGCCGCCGCGCTCGTCACGCGCTTCGTGCTGCCGCATCTGCGTGGCGAGCATGTCGCGATCCGCGACGTATCCCGCGTCGGCGCCGCGCTCGCGCGCGCGGCCGACGCCGCGCCGCAGCTGCGCTGGCCGCTCGCGGTGCTCGTGGTCGCCGCCTGCGCGACGCTCGCGCTGCATCGCGACGCCCTGTGGAGCCGCGAGCTCGCCGCGCTCAGCCCCGTGCCGGCACAGGCGCAGGCGCTCGACGCACGGCTGCGCGCCGATGTCGGTGCGCCCGACGTGCGCTACCTCGTCGTCATTGCCGCACCAACCGAACAGGCCGCACTCGAAGGCGCGGAAAAAGTCGCCGCGCAATTGCAGCCGCTCGTCGACCGGGGTGCGCTCGGCGGTTTCGAGAACCCCGCCCGCTATCTGCCGAGCGACGCCGCGCAGCGCGCGCGCCAGGCGAGCCTGCCGGCTGCGGACGCACTCGCCGAACGGATGCGCGATGCCGTCGCGCATCAGCCGATCACGGTGAAGCCCGACCTGTTCGCACCGTTCCTCGCCGACGTCGACGCCGCGCGCCACGCGCCGCTGCTGACGCGTGCGGACCTGCGCGGCACGTCGATGGCGCTCGCCGTCGATGCGCTGCTGACCGAACGCGACGGCCGCTGGAGCGCGATGCTGCCGCTGCGTGCGCCGGACGCCGCGCGCGCCGGGCAGCCGGCGTCGAGCCTCGACGCCACGCCGATTCGCGCCGCGGTCGCGCGCGCGGGCGTGCCCGATGCGCTGTTCGTCGACATGAAGGCCGAAGCTGATCGGCTGTACGTGAGCTACGTGCATGAGGACATCCGGCTGTCGCTCGCAGGATTCGCCGCGATCGCCGTGCTGCTGCTGATCGCGCTGCGCTCGCCTCGCCGCGCCGCGCGCGCCCTTGCGCCGCTCGTCGCCGCCGTGCTGGTCGTGACGGCCGGTTTCCCGCTCGCCGGCGTGCAACTGACGATCCTGCACCTCATCGGGATGCTGCTGATCGTCGCGGTCGGCTCGAACTATGCGTTGTTCTTCTGCCGGCGCGACGATGCGCAGCCCGTCACGCCGCATACGCTCGTGTCGCTGCTGATCGCGAACCTCGCGACGGTCGCCGGCTTCGGGCTGCTCGCGCTGTCGCGCGTGCCGCTGCTCGAAACCTTCGGGCTGACCGTGGGCCCCGGCGCGATGCTCGCGCTCGCGTTCGCGGCGATTCTCGCGCCGCGCGCCGCAGAGACGGCGGCGACGGCGACGGCGACGGCCGGCAATCGTGAACGAGGAGGCCGCGCATGAACGTGCCGCCTCTCGTTCCACCGCACGACGCCGGCGACGCGCGCCGCTGGAAGCCGACGCCGCTGATCGCCGGCGCCGCCGCGCTGCACGCGGGCGCGGCCGCCGCGGTGATCGCGCAACCGGCCACGTGGCCGTGGGCCGTCGGCGGCGTGGTCGCGTCGCATTTCGCGCTGACCGCGGCCGGGTTGTGGCCGCGCAGCACGCTGCTCGGCCCGAACTGGACGCGCCTGCCGGCCGGCGCGGGCCGCCGCATCGCATTGACGATCGACGACGGTCCGGACCCGGACGTGACGCCGCGCGTGCTGGACCTGCTCGACCGTTACGACGCGCGCGCGACGTTCTTCTGCATCGGCGATCTCGCGCGCCGCCACCCACTGTGGATCGAGGCGATCGTCGCGCGTGGCCATGCGGTCGAGAACCACAGCCAGCGGCACCGCCATACGTTCTCGCTGTCGGGGCCGGCCGCACTGCGGCGCGAGATCGCGGCCGCGCAGCAGACGCTGACCGACATCACCGGTACGCGCCCGCTGTTCTTCCGCGCGCCGGCCGGCCTGCGCAATCCGTTTCTCGAACCGGTGCTGTGCGAATTCGGGCTGCAACTCGCGAGCTGGACGCGGCGCGGCTTCGACACGCGTGCGCGCGACGCCGCGACCGTCACGCGCCGCCTGCTGCATGGGCTCGATGCGCGCGACATCCTGCTCGTGCACGACGGTCACGCGGCGCGCGACACGCGCGGCGAACCCGTCGTGCTCGACGTGCTGCCCGCGGTGCTGCGTGCGGCCGCCGACGCGCAGTTGCCCTGGACCACCCTGCGCGCGGCGCTGGCGCCCGAACCGCCCGGCCAGCCGGGCGTTCCGGCACCCCCGTTTGATAAAATCTGACCTCGAACGGCGCGCGTGCCAGCCCTGCTGCGGCGCCCGTTCCGGCCACCGGATGCGACCCTCGTGAACCCTCTCCTGCTCTCGCACTTCACCGCCACCAGCTGCATCGGCCGCGGCCTCGACGCGACCCTCGATGCGCTGCGCCACGCCCGCGGCGGCCTCGTGCCGTGCAACTTCGAGCGTGCGGATCTCGACACGTGGATCGGTGCGGTGGACGGCGTCGATGCACACCCGGTGCGCGCCGATCTCGCCGACTTCGACTGCCGCAACAACCGCCTCGCGCAACTCGGCCTGACGCAGGACGGCTTCGACGCGCGCGTCGCGGCGGCGGTCGCGCGCTACGGCGCCGCACGCGTCGGCGTGTTCGTCGGCACGAGCACGGCCGGCATCCTCGAAACCGAACGCGCGTACCAGCGCCGCGATCCGGCGAGCGGCGCGCTGCCCGCCGACTTCCGCTACGCGCACACGCACAACCCGTATTCACCGGCCGCGTTCGTGCGCGCGTATTTCGCGCTGCGCGGGCCGGCGATGGCGATCTCGTCCGCGTGCTCGTCGGGCGCGAAGGTGTTTGGCTCCGCGCGGCGCATGATCGAGGCCGGGCTGATCGACGCGGCCGTCGTCGGCGGCGTCGATTCGCTTTGCCTGACCACGCTGTACGGCTTCAATTCGCTCGAACTGCTGTCGCGGCAGCCGTGCCGGCCGTTCGACGTCGCGCGCGACGGCATCTCGATCGGCGAGGCCGCCGCGTTCGCGCTCGTCGAGCGCGTCCCTGCCGCGCCCGCCACGCTCGACGCCGACGCGATCCTGCTGCTCGGCATCGGCGAATCGAGCGACGCGCATCACATGTCGTCGCCGCATCCGGAAGGGCTCGGCGCGCGCGCCGCGATCGAGCAGGCGCTCGCGTCCGCCGGCCTCGGCGCGCACGACATCGACTACGTGAACCTGCACGGCACGGCGACGCCGAGCAACGACGCAGCGGAAAGCCGCGCGCTCGGCGCGCTGTTCGCCCGCACGCCGTGCAGCTCGACGAAGGGCGCGACCGGCCATACGCTCGGCGCGGCCGGCGCGCTGGAGGCGATCGTCGCCGCGCTCGCGCTGCGCGAGCAGTTCGTGCCGGCCGGCGTCAACACGATGCAGCCCGACCCCACGCTCGTCGCCGATTACGTGCTCGCGAGCCGCGACACGCGCGTGCGCGCCGTCCTCTCCAATTCGTTCGGCTTCGGCGGCACGAATTGCAGCCTGATCCTCGGCCGCGCCCAGCGCGTGGCCGGTCGCGCCCCCCGTTGAGGCCCGCCATGACACTCACCGCCTTCATCGAAAGCATCGGCCTCGTCGGGCCGGGATTGACCGACTGGCCGCATGCGGCCGACGTGCTCGCGGGCCGCACGCCCTACGCGAGCGCCCGCACCGAGCTGCCGCCGCCGGCCGGGCTGCCGTCCGCCGAACGGCGTCGCACGGGCCCGGTCGTGCGCGCGGCGCTCGCGGTCGGCCACGAAGCGGTGGCCGCGAGCGGCCGCGACGCCGCGACGCTCGCGACCGTGTTCAGCGCATCCGGCGGCGACGGCCAGAACTGCCACGCGATCTGCGAAACGCTGGCCGGCGACGATCGTCAGCTGTCGCCGACCCGCTTCCACAACTCGGTGCACAACGCGCCGGCCGGCTACTGGAGCATCGCGACCCGCGCGACGGCGACGTCGAACGTGCTGTGCGCGCACGACGGCAGCTTTGCCGCCGGCCTGCTCGAAAGTCTCTGCCAGGTCGTCGTCGATCGCGCGCCGAGCCTGCTGATCGCGTACGACACCGACTATCCGGAACCGCTGCGCGCGGTGCGGCCGATCGGCGATGCGTTCGGCGTCGCGCTCGTGTTCGCGCCGGAAGCGAGCGCGCGCACGCTCGCCCGCATCGACGTGCAACTCACCGATGCGCCCGCCACGACGCTCGTGCATGCCGAACTCGACGCACTGCGCGCCGGCAACCCGGCCGCCCGCGTGCTGCCGCTGCTCGAAGCGCTCGCCGCACGGCAATCGACGCGCGTCGTGCTCGACTACCTGGCCGATACGCGCGTGCAGGTCGACGTCGCGATGTCCGAACCCTTCGCGGAGCGCGCGCGATGACCGCCACGGTCGTATTGACCCCACCGCTCGACCATGCGTGGATTGCCGCGCACATTCCGCACGCCGGCACGATGTGCGTGCTCGATTCGGTCGATGCGTGGGATACCGAACGAATCCGCTGCACCGCGACGAGCCACCGCGATCCCGACAACCCGCTGCGCGCGCATGGGCGGCTCGCGTCGGTCTGCGGCATCGAGTACGCGGCGCAGGCGATGGCCGTGCACGGCGCGCTGCGCGGCGCGCACGAAGCCCGCCCGCGCGTCGGCTATCTCGCGAGCGTGCGCAACGTCGACGCGTTCGTCGACCGCCTCGACACGTTCGAGCAGCCGCTCACCATCGACGCGCAACGCGTGAGCGGCGACGGCCGCTCGGTGCTGTACGAATTCACGCTGCGCTGCGGCGAGCGCGTGCTGCTGTCCGGCCGCGCGGCGGTGATGCTCGACGCATCGGCCGCCGGCGCGTTTCAACCGGCGCCTGCCGGCAACACGAATCCTCGATGAAGAGGCTCACCTCAAGGAACCCGGTCGTGAAAGTTCGTCAGTTCATTGGCGCCACGCTCGTTCTGGCGCTGCTCAGCCCGCTCGCCCACGCGGACATGTCAGAAGTGAAGCAGGACATCAAGCGCGATTCGAAGGAAGCCGCGCACAAGACCGGCGACGCGGCGCGCAGCTTCGGCCACGCGACCGCGAGCGCCGCGAAGGCGGTCGGGCACGGCGTCGCGCATGCGTCGCGCGAAGGCTGGGAAGCCACCAAGCGCACGACGAAGCGGCTCTTCCACAAGAACGACTCCGGCGAGTCAGCTGGAAGGGGCGAAAAGAACGACTGATCATGCATCCCGCGCGAGGGGCCGACGGCATGCGCGCGGGGCGTGACCGCTCATCGACCGGTCATCGAGCGTTCACCGATCGCGAGGCGTCGGCACCGCGCTCAGCGTGCACCGCGCATGCGGCGCAGCGACCTCGCCGGCTTGCGCGCGAAAGCACTTGCCGTACGCGGCGAGCCAGCAATCGCGATGATCGAAGTTCCTCAGCAGCCGCGCGCGGCGCCGCTCGAGCCAGTAGAGCGAGATCGTCATCGTCAGCGCGACGGCCAGTGCCGAGCCGCCGATCACGAGTCCCAGCCAGGTGTCGCCCATGCGCTCTCCGGAATGCGAGGCCGAAGCGGCGCGCCTGCCGCCGCTCCGGCACGGGATGGTGGGGAACGCGGCCCGCACCGGCGCGAACGCCGTACGGGCCGCCGCGCGTCAGTGCATGTGCTGACCGCCGTTGATCGCGATGTTGGAGCCCGTCACGAAGCCGGCCTCCTCCGAGCACAGGTAAGCGACCAGCGCCGCGACTTCCTCGGGCTTGCCGAGCCGGCCCGCCGGAATCTGCGGGAGGATCTTCGTATCGAGGATGTCCTGCGGAATCGCGGTGACCATCTTCGTCGCGAGATAGCCCGGCGACACCGTGTTCACCGTCACGCCCTTGCGTGCGACCTCGAGCGCAAGCGATTTCGTGAACCCGTGCATGCCGGCTTTCGCGGCCGCATAGTTGGTCTGGCCGACCGACCCTTTCGAGCCGTTCACCGACGAGATGTTGACGATGCGGCCCCAGCCGCGCTCGACCATGCCGTCGCAGACCGGTTTCGTCATGTTGAACACGGAATCGAGGTTGGTGCGGATCACCGCATCCCAGTTGACCTTGTCGAGCTTGCGCAGCGTCATGTCGCGCGTGATCCCCGCATTGTTCACGAGAATGTCGACCGGGCCGACGTCGCGCACGATCTTCTCGATGCATTGCTGGCACGAGTCGTGATCGGCCACGTCCACCGGATACGCATGGAATTCGCGGCCGGCCGCATGCATCTCGGTCAGCCAGCGGTCCGCGCCGGCGTTGTTCGGCGAATACGTGACGACTACCCGGTGACCCGCGTCGTTCAACCGGATGCTGACCGCTTCGCCGAGGCCGCCCATCCCACCTGTCACAACTGCGATTCGCTTAGTCATACTATGAATTACCGACAAAAAAGTAATCGATGAAAGGCGGGGCGACGGCATCGCACCTGCTGCCGCCCCACCGCTTCGATGCGCAGCCGCCCGCGTCGCGGACGCGGCACGCACCGGCACCTCGCGCTTATCGTTGACTACCTGTGTTGCTCGAAAACCGCCTGGCTCGCCCGCGGCGCTGGCCCACACCGCGAGCGAACCGTGTCGTCAACCGCTGCTCAGACGCGCTCGACCGCGAGCGCGACGCCCATCCCGCCGCCGATGCACAGCGACGCCAGCCCGCGCTTCGCGTCGCGCTTGGCCATCTCGTGCAGCAACGTCACCAGAATCCGGCAGCCCGACGCGCCGATCGGGTGGCCGATCGCGATCGCCCCGCCGTTCACGTTCACCTTCGACGTGTCCCAGCCCATCTGCTTGTGCACCGCCAGCGCCTGCGCCGCGAACGCCTCGTTGATCTCCATCAGGTCCAGGTCGCCCGGCGTCCAGCCCGCGCGCTCCAGCGCCCGGCGCGACGCCGGCACCGGGCCCATGCCCATCACGCTCGGGTCCACGCCCGCGTTCGCATACGCCTTGATTCGCGCCAGCGGCGTCAGGCCCAGCGCCGCCGCCTTCTGCGCCGACATCACCAGCACCGCCGCCGCGCCGTCGTTCAGCCCCGACGCGTTCGCCGCCGTCACCGAGCCGTCCTTGGAGAACGCCGGCTTCAGGCCGGCGAGCGATTCCGCCGTCACGCCGTGACGCACGAACTCGTCGGTCGCGAACTGCAGCGGCTCGCCCTTGCGTTGCGGGATCGACACCGGCACGATCTCGTCATTGAAACGGCCGGCCTTCTGCGCGGCTT
>Ga0268252_1000322_pt1 | contig 31826 bp, 25 predicted proteins | sample AgamicMgSfrz_FD_200244 | JGI IMG/M metagenome (GOLD analysis project Ga0268252, IMG submission 200244) | Agave microbial communities from Guanajuato, Mexico - Mg.Sf.rz (v2) (version 3) | ecosystem: Host-associated > Plants > Phyllosphere > Phylloplane/Leaf | place: Guanajuato, Mexico | collected... | reverse complement strand
CCATCCCGAACAGGACCGTGAAACGACTCTACGCCGATGATAGTGCGGATTCCCGTGTGAAAGTAGGTAATCGTCAGGCTCCCCTCAAGCCAGAAACCCCCGCCCGAAAGGCGGGGGTTTTTGCATTTGCGCGATGGAAATGTGCAGTGCGCCTAGTATGGGTTGCCGCTCATGCCGACAGGCTAAACGGCAGCGGACCTGAATGTCTGGCCCGCTGCGCTTGCATCGCAATCGGCGCTTGTCACAGTTACTAACGGTATCGAGTCTCGGGTGTTGAGCTACCTTAGCGGTGGTGACTTGCGACGCGCACCATGGGCAATGCACCGATCACATCGGCGTGATGATGAGTCGCTTGTCCTCGACGGTAATCCGGACGCGTTCTCCTGCCTCGAATCCCGCGTCCTCAAGCCATACTCGCGCGATTTTGATCCACGGGAAATACGTCGTGTTCAGCTTCCGGTGCGCTCTGATGGGCATCTCGAAATATGGAAAATTCGAGGGATGGCCAATCGGCATACCTTCTTGAGTTCTCGCCGCAGGAAATCAAGGCGTAGGCGTTGTCAGGCTTGACCGTGATGGTCAGGCGAGCGGTTGACGTGAACGACTATGGTCCGTCAGCAAGCGACAAAATTTCACTCCACCGAACGCTAATGGGTTCGCCATACTCTAGCCCTAGACTCCCGACATAGGTATCGATCGAGTGTGGCGAAAGACTTTGAAGCCACTGATCATGAGCGAGCCACTGGATCTGCACACACCAGTAGTTTCCGCGAGGCGCTGGATAGCCAGATTCGCTCATCCCGGTTTCTGAGACTTCTTCTGCACCAGAAACGATGCGCGTCAACGCAACTTCCTGTGTCGACGGACAGTAAAGAAGTAGAAGCTGGCTACTTAGTAAGGCTGCGCCGGCGTGAACACCACCGCGACGGCCTCCAGCTCGGACGTTGTACGACCTCCGTTCTTGAATCCAGCTCCAGTGTTCGTGGCTCTTCACAAAACCCAGAAGGACGCTTGCCTCTGGAGACGGTGAAGTGAGTGATTGCGTCGATGGCCCATGGAGTGACGTGTCGTAGGCTTCGCTTAGCCAGTACCGGCCGCGTTCGTGCCTGGTCAAACGCGCTGCCACGTGATCGAGTACGTCACTGATAAAGCGTTGTAGTGCGGATGTGCCACGCGCAATACCAGTATCTGTTGGTCGCAACACGAACGCCCCCAGTCCTGGCAGAAGTTCGTGATATTCCGGATATCTGAGGCCGTCTCCTTCATCGTCGCCACCTGGATAGAGAACATATGCCCCGGCGGTGCGATGGATAGCATCGCGGTATGCGTGCATCTTCAGTAGGTCATCACGGAGCGGGCCGCCGCGCTGTAAGCGTGTCGGCGATTCGGAACCGGCGGCGCTTTCCTCTTCATTGTCGGCGCCGAAAATTTCTCGAACAAAATCGACCCGATACTTAGCGTCGAAATGGAGCGCAATGGGTTCAAAAGGTGATGGCTCGTCGTTGGACGGGCTGATCAACAATGAGTAGTCCGGTCGCATGGGCCTCGTCCAGGATGTGATACCTGCCGAGCCTTGCCGATAGGTCCGATTGAAGCAGAGCTCCACGCGCATGCGTCGATCAAGGCGATTGATCTCTCCGGCTAGAACAGTTTCTACGCCGGTCCGGATGCCGACAGTCAATCCGTCCAACCGGGTCTGTACCAACGGACTCAGGTCGAACGAGTGGCCAACAAGATCGGCCACCACCTGTGATAGCTGAATGAACGCCCAGTACTCGTAAAGCGTTGCGACATCGCGCTGGCCGGCACCGTATACGTCGGGCGACGACTGCCAAGAGAGGCGCGCCGCAAACTCCGTTTCCACGTAGGCCTTGAAGATATCCCGATAGCCTTCGCGCTTCTGAAGCACTTGATCGTCCGCAGGAAATCTCGTGAGTCGTCCAACGTCGGTGAAGATGTCGTGATGCAGCACTTCTTCTAACCGAGACGTTACAACCGAAATTTCCCGCCGTCCGCGCGTTGTCGCTGGTGTCGTTTGGTTCTTGGAAAGACCTTGATCGATGTCGCCAAGTATCCGAAGCCATTGCTCCAGGGCAAATTTAACGAAACGATTTGGAGCGGTGTCGTGTGTTGCTTCGGTCTGCGCGAGCTCAAAGTAGGACGGGACGGACTTGAGCGCCCCGTCAGGCCAAGCAGACCGAGATCCGCCCTTAGCGAATTGCCGAAGGACATGTGAGTCCGCTCGTATGCCTGCACCAGCACGCACCATTTCGTTTGTTGTTTCCCACGCGGTGTGCGGACGACGAGTGATTTCGTGAAGCGCTCCTTGGAAGTTTTCGCTTTCGAACAGTGCTCGCAGGAACGTGAAGCGTTGATAGAGCGTGACGGCATCACGGGTGTCGTCGAGTTCGAAATTTGCATCGCTCACGGCGAAGCGGTTCATCACGAGTTCGGTCATTCGCTCAGCGATATCGCGCAGCATCCAGCGATACTCCGAGTGATATGAGAGTTTGCGGGATCGGACTTCGAGCTCAAGCTGGCCGAGTGTACTGATGTCGGTACGTAGGACAACGCGTATGGTGCCAGTGGCAAGCCCTGGCCGTAGGCGACCAGACATACCCTCCAAGGTATCGGGTTGAAACACTTCTTCGGGATCCGTGATCAGCGGACCGTCGCCAAGGCCGATGGTCTCCCAGGTGTACCGATATTCCATTCCCTCCAAGAGCTCGACCGTACCCGAACAGCCGTTTTCCGTGTCGGTGCTGTCTAAGCTCCAAAGAGTTGCGCGAGGAGCGGCAGAGCGACGGGGCAACACCGCAACGTGTAACTTTGCAGCGATGTTTCCGGTCGAATCCCGAAGGAGGGCGATAGCTTCTGAAACAGCTTGCACGGCTTATTCCGTAAAGCTCGCGAATTGATTGGCACGCAGGCTGCGGAGCATGCGGATAGCTTTGGCATAGGAAATCGGAAGAGCTGCGCCTTGCTCGGGTAGCGCTTCGACTTCTAATGTCGGTAGCTTGTCATCGGCTGCTACCGAATCTGGCAGGTCGCGGCAGAAATGCGCGATCGCCAGCAGCGGCGATTCGAGCCGTCTACGTGATCCGTGCAGTCTGGGAAGTACCTTCTGCATGACGATCCGATCGACAATCGCTGCTAGGCTGTTGATCCCAGCTTCTTGCACCAACGTTGCGAATCGTATCGCCTCATAGAAGACGCGATGACCGAACTCGAGGTTGTAACGGCTCAGCAATTCGTGCAGTTGCCGCAAGCGCTGCGTTAGCTCGATGATCGAGTCACCGGAGCGCTGCCGATGCCAGCTGTCGTCCTGCGCGATGCTCAGCAATCCTCTCACTAGTTCCTGATCACCGGCTACACACGGCTGCGGCTTAATGGCTTCAGTCGAAAGATCGCTGGAGTGCACACGAAATTCGAACGTGTTGGCGCGATCAAGTACCTTTGGTGAAAACATGTAGGTCGTCTCGTCGATGTTGACGGTACCCACAATCCACAGGTTTGCCGGAAGGGGGATTTGCTTATCAGCACCAGCTTTCAGTCGCCAGCAGTCGTCCGTCCCTTTGTGGAGGTTCGGAATGCATGGTTGACCGGACTCCATCCCCGATAGCACGTCAGCGAAGTAGCGTTCGACGTGTGCAAGGTTCATTTCATCCAGAAGGAGTAGGTACGGATGCTGTGGGTCAGCTGCCGCCTTTAGGATGAATTCCAACGGGGCCGGCACCGTCCAGGCACGGCGCCCATCGAGTTCGCGTTTAAGCGCGTCTTCATATCCGAACAACGCTTCAGCGCCCGTCCAATCGGGCCGCACTGCGGCAACGTGAAGCCGATCTTTGCCCAGCCACTCGCCGAAACGAATCGCAATTTGCGTTTTGCCCGAGCCCGAGAGCCCGGTCAGAATGACCAGCGGCTTGGTGACCAGACTTGAAATGAAGGATGTGACGAGCCCGTCGTGATGGTCGCCAAACTTCACGCCACTCGCGCGTAACGCGGTGCTGAATGTATCAATGGCCTCGCGCAGGTCTGCTCTAACCGGAAGCGGTTCGTCCGATTGCTCTGGTTCGACTACTTGTGAAAGCTCATTGTCATCGCTGACGGCAAGCACTTGGCTATAAATGTCGATTACATCGTCCAAATCCTGTTGCAGCTCGGCCATCGGCAATGGTTGCGTGAGGTCGTACGTCGCGCGAACAAAGGATGTGTCATAGCGATCCGGCACTCGACCATATCGTCCTTTAAACCATTCCTTTACCGTTTGTACTCCAGCCAGTTCGCCCCAGCTCAATCGGGAAGCACCTTCTTCGCTCACTCCATAGCACAGCAGTAATTGCTGCTGCTCCGCGTACAGAAGAAGGACGGGGTAAATGCCTTGGTTGACCGATTGCCCATCGCCAAGAAACGCGATCCAGGGAATCCGGGCAAAGTTGCCTTTACCAAAACTCACTCGAACTTTTAGATCTCGGTATACGCTGAGGTAGCCCCTTGTTCCGAGTTCCCTTCCATCACTCGCCTGCTTGAGAAAGCGATTGAGTAGCTCCGGAATGCCGTCTGACGATTCCTCTTTGGGTTCAACTTCGAAATCGAGACGTCGCAGCAACCGGAAGGCGGACGAAGCTTCGCCTCCGGAGAAAGCTGCACGATCTAGTGGCTCCCCCGTTGCTTGTTTAACAGCCAGGGACAGGACCAACTTTGGCGGGTAGCGCTTGCCGTCATAAATCAAATCGTAGCCGGTGGATTCCGCGTCCTTCGGCACACCTTCTTGATCGATTTCGTGCAGAGCCAATCGAATGTGCTCTGCCGTTACGTTCTCTGTTGCCGCAGCGAATGTCTCGCTACGCCACTCTCCCTTCAACGGGGGCACGTAATAGTCGAGCTGCGTCGTGCCGCGCTCTGTTTCAAGACGTTTTCGAATTGCTTGCAGTTCGCGATCCAATTGAACAGGATCCATGCGATTGACTACACGGCGCTCGTGCTTTGAATAGTGGCGAACAATAGTCTTGCGGTCGTTCTGCCCAAAGATCCGTTCGAAGTCGTCGGGGAACAGCAGGAAGAGCAGCATGTGACGAAACTGTCTTGCCTCCCAATCGGGGACCTGGCGGAGCCATTCATCGAATGCCCAACCGTCTCCGATCAACTCCAGTTGACGAATGCTGGTTAGCTCACTGAAGCGGCGGAGAAAGTTGATCAGGAAGACGAGCTCGCGCCATTGATTTTGATTGAAGCCGGGGCCGGCGCTCCCGACACCTGCGAGTACGTCGTCATCTAGCCAGCGCGAGTCCGTTGGTAACGTTTCGCCGGACCACGACCAAATAGCCTGGATAGTCTTGCGTTTGTGGGCTGCTGTGAGGCTACTTGGACAAAGGTACAGCAACCACATCAGTTCTGCGACCAGTTGCTTCGCGGAGTGCGCGGCCGGGGCGAGCTGACTCTCTAATTTCTCAAGAAACTTTCCGTCTCCGAGATCAGGGTTACGTACGAAGTGCTCGTCGAGCAAGTCGAGAACCGGCGGTGTCCAAAGCGGTTGATTGGTCAGGATTGAGCGGCTACCTAAGAGCGCCGCATCACGCCAGTGAATAGCCGCTTCCAAGATGGATTTGGGATCATCGTCTCCGCAGTACCTGCTCATACTTTGCCCCGTAGGTTTCTAAATATGGCGCCATGCAATCAAGGTTGCATCGCTAGATAACTCGTACTCTATTGTGGATCACAGTCGTTCGAGATCGGAATTGTACAAGCGCGAGAGGTTTGCGTTGTTGGCCGTGACATGTTCTCTCGGATATTGGTAGCGCGAGCAATTCCATTGCGGATCGAAGCTCGAGGAGCGACATGCTAATAGCGCGGGCCTGGGCTGGCTGCTAGGGCGCTTTCCGGCTTGTGGGCCTCATGCAAGCGATTTGTCGGTCCGCTGTTCGTCGGCAGCGGCGACGATGATCGGGCTACTTGGGTGTACGACCTCGTCTGCGAGGCGCAGCAACCGTCAGAGCAGCACCTATGACGTGATTCGCTACAACGGCCCGCAGTTCGCGTCGCCGATCGAAACATTCGCCCGTGTCGCAGTGCGAAGGCGTGCCGAGATCTTTGAGGCATCTGCGCAGCTCAGGATGATCCTATGCCAAAATCTCGGTCACGCTGCATATCGCAAAAAACACGTTTTAGGGCAATCGAGCATGCTGACCGGCGAAATCCGAAGCCAAATCAACGCCATCTGGGACTCATTCTGGTCCGGGGGGATTTCAAATCCGTTGGAGGTGATGGAACAAATCACCTACCTTCTGTTCATCCGCCGTCTCGACGAGATGCATACGCTGGAAGAGCAGAAGGCCGTCGTCACAGGTCGGCCTCAGGTCGACCGAATTTTTCCGCGCGGCAAGGACGAGAAAGGCCGGGAATACAGTGATCTTCGCTGGTCGCGGTTCAAGAATTTTGCCGCACCTGAGATGTACACGGTCGTTGGTGAACACGTCTTTCCATTCCTACGTGTATTGGGCGGGCAGGATACTGCCTATGCGCATCACATGAAGGATGCGCGCTTTACCATCCCAACTCCAGGCCTGCTCGCCAAAGTCGTCGACATGCTCGACCACGTCCCGATGGACGACCTGGATACCAAGGGCGACGTCTACGAATACATGCTCGGCAAGATTGCGAGCGCGGGCCAGAATGGCCAGTTTCGCACGCCGCGCCACATCATCAAGCTGATGGTTGCGCTGACCGAGCCGAATGCCGATGACGTCATCTGTGACCCGGCAAGTGGTACCTGTGGTTTCCTGGTGGCAGCCAGTGAGTACCTACGCGAAACTTATCCGAAGCTGTTGAACGATGCGGGCCGTCGCGAGCATTTCCACAACGGTATGTTCCACGGCTACGACTTCGACAACACCATGCTCCGCATCGGCAACATGAACATGGTGCTGCACGGGGTCGAGAATCCGGACATTTGCTACAAGGATTCGTTGGCACAGGATCATGCCGGTGATGAAGAGAAATACTCGCTCATCCTCGCGAATCCACCGTTCGCTGGCTCTCTCGACTATGAGAACACGGCCAAGGACCTGCTGGCCATTGTCAAAACGAAGAAGACGGAACTGCTTTTTCTGGCACTGTTCCTGCGACTGCTGAAGCCGGGGGGGCGCGCTGCCGTCATCGTGCCGGACGGCGTGCTGTTCGGCTCATCGAAAGCGCACAAGGAGCTGCGGCGGACTATTGTCGAAGACCAAAAGCTCGATGGAGTGATTTCGCTGCCGGCCGGCGCGTTCAAGCCGTATGCCGGCGTTTCCACCGCCATCCTGTTGTTCACGAAGACTAATTCCGGTGGCACGGATCACGTCTGGTTCTATGACATGGAAGCCGATGGTTGGAGCCTGGATGACAAACGTCAGCCACTTCTCGATGAAGACAAACTGGGTGTGATGCCGGCCCAGGCACTAACCGAGGCGGAGCACGCTAAGAACAATCTCCCTGATGTACTGGTGCGCTGGAAGCAGAGAAATGGTGCCGAGCGGGAGCATCCCCGTACGTCCCAGAGCTTCTCAGTTCCCAAGGCGGACATCGCTGCGCAAGGCTATGACCTGTCCATCAATCGGTACAGGGAAGTCGTACATGAGGAAGTTGAGCACCTGCCGCCGAAGGAAATTCTGGCGAAGCTGCAGGCACTTGAGGCTGAAATTCAGGCTGGTATGGCCGAGCTTGAGGAGATGCTCAAGTGACGAAGGTTATGCGGCTGGATTCGGTATGCGAAATTACGATGGGACAGGCGCCGAGCGGGGACACCTATAACAATTCTAATGAGGGATTGCCGCTTATCGCAGGCGCTGGAGATTTCGGTGAAATTTATCCAAAACCAAAGAAATTTACGACTGGTGCTTGGAAGAAATGCCGCCCCGGTGACATTGTGCTTGGCATTCGTGCAACGATTGGGGAGAAAGTTTGGTCAGATGCGGAGTATTGTTTAGGTCGTGGTGTGGCGGGACTTCGACCGAAGAGTGGGTTGGATTCCGTTTTTTTGTGGCATTGGCTTAGCCATCACGCACCGACGTTGGCAGCGAAGGGAAAAGGGGCTACATTTAAGCAAGTGAATCGAGACGATATTGGTTCTCTCGAAATTGCCCTGCCACCAGTTGAAGAGCAGCGCCGCATCGCGGCCATCCTCGATAAGGCCGACGAGTTACGCGCGAAGCGAAAGGCGGCGCTCACGCTGCTAGACAACATGGCACAGTCGAATTTTGTTGACATATTTGGAGATCCGGCAACAAATCGGAAGGGATGGCAGATAGGCACAATTGGTGACCTACTAGTGTCAGCCAGCTATGGAACGAGTGAAAAATCGATGCCAGATGGGGAGGTTCCTGTTTTGCGAATGAATAACATCACCCGAACTGGTGAGGTAGATCTTTCCGATCTGAAATTCATGAATTTATCGGAGAGCGAGCGAGAACGCTATCTTGTGAGAGACGGTGATATATTATTTAATCGAACGAATAGTGTTGAGCTCGTGGGGAAAACGGCGCTCTTCCGGCATGAAGTACCAATGGCTTATGCGGGTTACCTAATTCGGCTCCGTGTTGGTGGGGGTAATCGTCCAGAATATTTGTCTGGATTTCTCAATACGCCCTATGCGAAAAAGGTCCTGCGGGGAATGTGCAAGAGCATCATTGGTATGGCGAATATCAATGCGACTGAAATTAAGGCCATGAAAATAGCCTGTCCACCGCTTAAATTTCAGGCTGAATATGCAGAGCGGATTGATGGCTTGAGAAAGGCCAAAGCACTTCATCGACGAATGTTGACCGAGTTAGATGCCTTGTTCGCTTCCCTTCAATATCACGCCTTCCGTGGGACTCAATAAGTGAGCAACTTTGCCTTCCTCCAACCCGAGTGGCCCTTCCTTTATGAAGATGCACGCAAGGCGGAAGGCGCAGTCAACGGCGACCCGCGGGTCGCCTGTATCTATGCCCGCCGGTGCCTCGAGCTTGCAGTCGCCTGGCTATATTCCCACGACAATACCCTGAAGCAACCGTATCAGGACACGCTCAGCGCGTACATTTACGAGGCCACGTTTCGTAATGGCGTCGGACAGGCGGTATTCACCAAGGCCAGACTCATCAAGGATCTTGGCAATGAGGCCGCTCACAGTCAGAAAAAGCTCACTCAATCCGACGCACTAAATGCGGTCCGCGAGCTGTTCCACTTCTGTTATTGGGTTGCCCGTACCTATGGGCGTTGCTCCCGACCGGAGCCTGGCAAATCTTTTTCCATTGAACTGATTCCTGCCGCTTCGGTCGTGCCCCCGCATTCCCAGGTGCAGCTGCAGAAGCTGACTCAGGAGCTCCAACAGCGTGACGACAATCTGTCAGCGCTCCGTGCCGACTACGAGCAAACCAAGGGAGAACTGGAGCGGCTGCGGGACGAGGTAGCTGCTGCCAAAGCTGCGAACTCCGCTCAGCCGGATACCCATGATTATTCGGAAGCGGAGACTCGCAAGGCGTACATTGACCTCCTGCTGAAGGAAGCCGGCTGGAGGCTCGACCCGGCCAAGAACTTCGAGGTCGAGGTCACCGGCATGCCGAATGGGCAGGGTGTGGGTTATGCCGATTACGTGTTCTGGGGCGATGACGGCAAACCACTCATGGTCATCGAGGCTAAGCGGACCACGAAGAGCGCCTCGTTCGGTCAACAGCAGGTGAAGCACTATGCCGACTGCTTGGAGGCGATGTATGGGCAACGCCCCATCATCTTCTACTCGAGTGGCTACGAGCACTGGATGTGGGATGACCATTACTATCCGCCGCGCGAGGTGCAGGGTTTCTACAAGAAAGACGAATTGGAACTCCTGGTTCAGCGTCGGTCCAGTCGCAAAAAGCTGGGCGAGACGTTGATTGACGGGGAGATCATTGAGCGCCACTACCAGACGCGCGCAGTGCGGCGCGTCGGCGAGACATTTGAGAAGGAAAATCTTCGTAAATCCCTGCTCGTGATGGCCACGGGTTCGGGCAAGACAAGAACGGTGATTGCCCTAGCAGACGTGTTAATGCGGGCAAACTGGGCGAAGCGGATTCTCTTCCTTGCCGACCGCGTGGCGCTGGTCAACCAGGCTGTGAACGCCTTCAAGACACATCTTCCGTCTTCGTCGCCGGTCAATCTGGTGACTGAGAAGAATACGGATGGCCGTGTGTACGTGTCCACATACCCCACCATGATGAAGCTCATTGACGAAGCTTTTGACGGCAACCGTCGCTTCGGTGTGGGTTACTTCGACCTGGTCATCATCGATGAGGCACACCGCTCTGTGTACCAGAAGTACCGAGCGATTTTCCGATACTTCGATTCGTTACTCGTGGGCCTGACTGCCACCCCGCGAGACGAAATCGACAAAAACACCTACGGCTTGTTTGACCTCGAACCTGGTGTTCCAACGGATGCCTATGGCCTGGACGATGCCGTTGCCGAAGGGTATCTCGTCCCGCCCGTTGCTGTATCCGTCCCGCTCAAATTTCAGCGTCAGGGCATCAGATATGACGATCTGTCTGAAGAGGAAAAAGAGGAATGGGATGAGAAGGACTGGAACGACGAGGGCACGACGCCTGATGAGGTCGGCTCGGAGGATTTGAACAAATGGCTGTTCAACACCGATACCGTCGACAAGGCGCTCGAGGTGTTGATGCAACTCGGTCACAAGGTGGCGGGCGGCGACCGTCTCGGCAAGACCATCATCTTCGCCAAGAATAACGACCATGCCGATTTCATCGCCGAGCGTTTCAACGTGAACTATCCCCACCACAAAGGGAAGTTTGCCCGCGTGGTGACGTACAAAACCGAGTATGCGCAGTCGCTCATCGACGATTTCTCTGACAAGGAAAAAGCACCTCACATCGCCGTCTCCGTCGACATGCTGGATACGGGCATCGACGTGCCGGAGGTTGTGAATCTGGTGTTTTTCAAGATCGTTCGCTCAAACACCAAGTTCTGGCAGATGTTGGGGCGTGGTACTCGCCTGTGCAAGGACCTGTTTGGCCCCGGGCAGGACAAAAAGGATTTTTTCGTTTTCGATTTCTGCCAGAACCTCGAATTCTTCAGCCAGAATCCGAAGGTATCCGAAGGAGCGATGGCTGAATCTCTCACCACACGGCTGTTCAAGGCCCGGGTGGAAATGCTTCTGGAACTTGACAAGCGGCTTAAAGATGAGGCGGACGATGCTGCGGATGGCGAGCTGACTGTCGCGAGGCTACGCGGCGACACGGCAACGCTGTTGCAGGAGCGTGTTGCCGCGATGAATTTGGACAATTTTGTAGTCCGTCCGCATCGGCAATACGTCGAGCGTTACGCCGCCGCCGAAGCATGGAAAATCCTTGGCGACGAGCAGGTTCATGAACTTAATGTTCACGTGGCCGCACTCCCGTCAGAACAGGGCGATGAGGATGAAGAAGCCAAACGCTTTGACATTCTGGTTTTGCGAACCCAACTAGCTGTCCTGCAGGCCGCGCCCTCATTCGCAGGTCTTCGGGAAAAGATTCAGGCTATTGCCAGCGCACTGGAGGAGCAGATGGCGATTCCCGCCATCAAGGCTGAGGCGGAACTCATCCAGGCAGTTGCCGGCGAGGAGTGGTGGCAGGATGTAACGGTTCCCATGCTGGAGACGATACGGCGACGCCTTCGCGCTCTGGTCAGACTGATTCCGAAAGGGCAGAAGCGGATTGTCTACACTAGTTTCGAGGACGAACTCGGTGACATCGGCTTCGTCGAGCTGCCGCAGGTGATGGCCGGACTGAACATGAACAAGTTTCGGGAGAAAGCCCGCCAGTTTCTCCGGGAGCATGAATCTCATCTCTCCTTGCAACGACTGCGGCGGAATCAGCGGCTGACTCCGTCTGACTTAGAAGAATTGGAACGCATGTTGGTGGAAGCGGGTGGCACGCCTGCCCTCATCAACGAGGCGAAAGAGAAGAGCCATGGTCTCGGCATTTTCATTCGCTCCCTGGTCGGCCTCGACCGGGAGGCAGCAGCAGCAGCCTTCAGCATCTTTATTCAGGGTACGACGACAACCGCAGACCAAATCGAATTCATCAACCTGATTGTCCAGGAGCTGATACAGAACGGTTTCATGGAGGCCGGTCGCCTCTTCGAATCACCGTTCACTGACATCAATGCACAGGGGCCGTTTGGGGTGTTTCCCGAAGCGACTGTGACGCAAATAGTACGTGTTCTGGCAGAAATCCGAGAGCGAGCGGTTGCTTGAATCGGCGCGCTGCACACAAGCGCACATGTAGCTGCGGGAGCCGTAGCCAGCTCCGTTTGTAGCTGCAAAATCGCGGGCTTAAAGAACAACGGCCGCCTCGACTGAGGCGGCCGTTGTTCATTTTAGGCAATTTGTGCGACAAATGTGCTCAGGATATGCGTCCTTTTATTACCATGGGTTAGACGTCAATATTCCCCGCCCGCAACGCATTCGACTCGATAAACGCCCGCCGCGGCTCGACGTCATCCCCCATCAGCGTAGTAAAGATCCCATCCGCCGCAATCGCGTCTTCGATCTGCACCCGCAGCAGACGCCGCACTGCCGGATCCATCGTCGTTTCCCACAGCTGCTCGGGGTTCATTTCGCCGAGCCCCTTATAGCGTTGTTTCGAAACGTTCCGCTCTGCATCCGCCAGCAACCACTTCATCGCGCTCTTGAAGTCCGCCACGGCCATGCTGCGCTCACCGCGCTTGATGACCGCGCCTTCCCCAATCAGCCCCTTGAACGTATTCGCGGTGGTCACGAGCTGCTGATAATCCGCCGTGTGCTGGAATTCCTGGTCGATGACCGAAACCCGCACGTTGCCGTGATGCGTCCGCTCGACATGCAGCGCCCGCTGTTCGCGAACCGCGTCATACGAAGGCACGACCCGCACTTCGTTCTTCAGCGCTTCATCATGCAACGCAGCATGCAGCGCCTTAGCCGAAGCCTCAGTCGACTCCTCATTGGAAAGATCGATCACCACGCCATCCATAACGGCTTCCAGCGCGGCCGGGTCATACAACCGGCTCAACCGATCGATCACGCTCTGCGACAGCAGATACGACCGCGCCAACTCCCCAAGCGCATCCCCAGAAATCGCCGCCGCATTCTCCCCAGGCACCAGCTCCGACCCTTGCAGCGCCAACCGCAGCATGTGCGCGTTGAGCTCCACGTCGTCCTTCAGATACCGCTCGTCCTTGCCCGCCTTGATCTTGTAAAGCGGCGGCTGCGCGATATACACGTACCCGCGCTCGATCATGTCCGGCATCTGGCGATACAGGAACGTGAGCAGCAGCGTCCGGATGTGCGCACCGTCGACGTCCGCGTCGGTCATGATGATGATGCGGTGATAGCGCAGCTTGTCGAGGTTGTAATCTTCCTTGCCGATGCCGCACCCAAGCGCGGTCACGAGCGTGACGATCTGCTCCGACGACAGCAGCTTGTCGTAGCGCGCCTTCTCGACGTTCAGCACCTTGCCGCGCAGCGGCAGGATCGCCTGGAACTTGCGATCACGCCCTTGCTTCGCCGACCCACCTGCCGAGTCACCCTCGACGATGTAGATTTCGCACTTCGCCGGGTCTTTCTCCTGGCAGTCCGCGAGCTTGCCCGGCAGGCCGACGCCGTCGAGCACGCCCTTGCGGCGCGTCATTTCACGCGCCTTCCGCGCAGCATCCCGCGCACGCGCGGCTTCAACGATCTTCCCGCAGATGATCTTCGCGTCGATCGGCGTCTCGAGCAGGAACTCTTCGAGCGCCTTCGCCACAACTTCCTCAACCGGCGCACGAACTTCGGAAGAAACCAGCTTGTCCTTCGTCTGCGAGCTGAACTTCGGCTCCGGCACCTTCACGGAGAGCACGCACGACAGCCCTTCGCGCATGTCGTCGCCGGTCGTCTCGACCTTCGCCTTCTTCGCGATTTCGTTGTCGGTGATGTACTTGTTGATGACGCGCGTCATCGCGGCCCGCAGGCCGGTCAGGTGCGTGCCGCCGTCGCGCTGCGGAATGTTGTTCGTGAAGCACAGCACGTTCTCGTTGTAGCTGTCGTTCCACTGCATCGCGACTTCGACGCCCACGCCGTCCTTCTCGCCGTTCGCGAAGAACACGGTCGGGTGCAGGTTGGTCTTCGTCTTGTTGATGTACTCGACGAAGCCCTTCACACCGCCGGCAAACGCGAAATCGTCTTCCTTGCCCGAGCGCAGGTCGGTGAGGCGAATCCGCACGCCGTTGTTCAGGAACGAAAGCTCGCGCATCCGCTTCGCGAGGATGTCGTAGTGATACTCGACCGTGCCGAAAATGGTCGGATCGGCCATGAAATGCACTTCGGTGCCGCGGTTCTCGGTGTCGCCCGTAACCAGCATCGGCGACACTTCCACGCCGTCCACCACCTCGAGCACGCGATCCTGTGCGACGCCGCGATGGAACTCCATGAAGCGCTTCTTGCCGTCGCGGCGCACGGTGAGGCGCAGCCAGCTCGACAGCGCGTTCACGCACGACACGCCCACGCCGTGCAGGCCGCCCGATACCTTGTAGCTGTTCTGGTCGAACTTGCCGCCCGCGTGCAGCTCGGTCATCACGATCTCGGCGGCGCTGCGCTTCGGTTCGTGCTTGTCGTTCATCTTCACGTCGGTCGGAATCCCGCGGCCGTTGTCGGTCACGGAAATCGAGTTGTCGGCGTGAATCGTCACGTGGATGTCGTTGCAGTACCCGGCCAACGCTTCGTCGATCGAGTTGTCAAGCACCTCGAACACGAGGTGGTGCAGACCGGTGCCGTCCGACGTGTCGCCGATGTACATCCCGGGGCGCTTGCGCACCGCTTCCAGACCTTCGAGGATCTGGATCGACGAAGCGCCGTAGCTGCTGTTATCGGGTTGCGAATTGTGCTGTTCACTCATGGATATCTTCCGGTTCTGCGGGGCCACTCTCGTGGCGGCGCGGTGCGTTTCAGCGAGAAATCGCCGGGCCGCTCCAGTTTCCTGGCCCGCCCCAAGTGCCGAAAAGGCACTAAAAGGGCGGGTTGTCGGTTCGCCATAAAAACGCCAAAGGGGCTTGCCGCCCCCTGGTGTGTGTCGCGATGTCGAGCGCGTCAGATGCGCATCGGCATCACGACATACTTGAACTCGTCGTTCTCGGGCACGGTGATCAGCGCGCTCGAGCTGGCGTCGCCGAGGCTCACCTGCACGGTGTCGACCTTCAGGTTCGCGAGCACGTCGAGCAGATACGTGACGTTGAAGCCGATGTCGACGGTATCGCCCTGGTAGGCGATTTCGAGTTCTTCCTGCGCCTCTTCCTGATCGGCGTTGGTCGACATGATCTTCAGCTGGCCCGGCGCGATGATGCAGCGCACGCCCTTGAACTTGTCCGAGGTCAGGATCGCCGCGCGCTGCAGCGAACGCTGCAGTTCTTCACGGCCGATCTCGAACGTGTTCTTGTGCGCCTTCGGGATCACGCGCTGGAAGTCGGGGAACTTGCCCTCGACGAGTTTCGACACGAGCTCGACCTGGCCGAACGTGAACTTGGCCTGGGTTTGCGCGATGTCGATGGTGACGGTGTCGTCGATGTCTTCGAGCAGGCGCTGCAGCTCGAGAATCGTCTTGCGCGGCACGATGACTTCCTGGCGGCCGAACGTGCCGCCTTCGAGCTTCATCGACGAGAACGCGAGGCGGTGGCCGTCGGTGGCCACGGCCATCAGCTGGTCGCCGTCGACGACGAGCAGCATGCCGTTCAGGTAGTAGCGGATGTCCTGCTGCGCCATCGCGAAGTGCACCATGCCGAGCAACTGGCGGAACGACTTCTGCGGGACGGTGAGCGTGGCGCCGAAATCCTTCGCCTGCGCGACGGTCGGGAACTCGTCGGCCGCCAGCGTCTGCAGCGCGAAGCGGCTCTTGCCCGATTGAACGGTGAGGCGCTTGTCGGCGAGCGACAGCGTGACCTGGCCGTCAGGCATCGCGCGCAGGATGTCGAGCAGCTTGCGGGCCGCGACGGTGGTCGCGATCTGGTCGCCGCCGACGCCGAAGTCGGCGCGCGTGGTGATCTGCAGCTCCAGGTCGGTCGACAGGAATGAAACGTCCGGGCCGTTCTTGGTGATCAGCAGGTTGGCGAGGATCGGCAACGTATGGCGGCGTTCGACGATGCCGCTGACCGTTTGCAGCGGCCTGAGGAGGGTGTCTCGTTCGGTCTTGACCAGTTGCATAGAGTTCCTTCGTTGAGTAACGGCCTGCAGCGCAGCAGCCACGCAGCGCCCCGCCGGCCGGGCTCTTGGCCCGCCACCACCGGGGCGGTCAAACCAGTATTGTGCCTCAAAACCGAACCGCCCCCCTTAAATTGGGGCGGAGGCCGAATTATCAAGCGCGGTGCGCGCGCTCAGCCCTTCAGCGTCTGTTCCAGCACGTGCAGCTCGTGGTTGAGCTGCGCGTCCTTGCTGCGCTCGTCGGCGATCTTGCGCACCGCGTGCAGCACGGTGGTGTGATCGCGCCCGCCGAACAGCTCGCCGATTTCCGGCAGGCTCTTCTGCGTGAGTTCCTTCGCCAGGTACATCGCAATCTGCCGCGGCCGCGCGATGTTCGCGGGGCGCTTCTTCGAGTACATGTCCGCGACCTTGATGTTGTAGAAGTCGGCGACGGTCTTCTGGATGTTCTCGACCGAAATCTGCCGGTTCTGCACGGTCAGCAGGTCCTTCAGCGCTTCCTTGGTTAGCTCGATCGAGATCTCGCGGCCGTGGAACTTCGAATACGCGAGGATCTTGCGCAGCGCGCCTTCGAGCTCGCGCACGTTCGAGCGCAGGTGCTTCGCGACGAAGAACGCGACGTCTTCCGACAGGTTCACGCCTTCCGACTGCGCCTTGCGCATCAGGATCGCGACGCGCATTTCCAGCTCGGGCGGCTCGATCGCGACGGTGAGGCCCGAGTCGAAGCGCGAGATCAGGCGATCGTCGATGCCGGAGATTTCCTTCGGATACGTGTCGCTGGTGATGATCACCTGCGCCTTGTTCGCGACCAGCGCCTCGAACGCGTAGAAGAATTCCTCTTGCGTGCGCGACTTGCCGGAGAAGAACTGGATATCGTCGATCAGCAGCAGGTCGAGCGAGTGGTAGTAGCGCTTGAAGTCGTCGAACGCCTTGCGCTGGTACGCCTTCACCACGTCCGATACGTATTGCTCGGCGTGGATGTAGCGGATGCGCGCGCCGGCCTTGTCGAGCAGCAGCTGGTTGCCGATCGCGTGGATCAGGTGGGTCTTGCCGAGGCCGACGCCGCCGTACAGGAACAGCGGGTTGTACGAGATGCCGGGATTGTCCGCGACCTGGATCGCGGCGGCGCGCGCGAGCTGGTTCGCCTTGCCGGTCACGAAGTTGTCGAACGTGAGCACCGGGTTCAGTTTCGAGCGCTCGTACATCGAATCGGCTTCGCCGCCGTTCGCGGGCGCGGCGCCCGGGCCCGGACGCCATGTGCGGCGGCCGGCCGCGGCTTCGTGCGCGGGCAGGCTCGGCAGGTCGATGTCGGCGTCGTCGGCGTTCAGGTGGTGTGCGGCGGCCGCCGACGGCGTCATCGGCACGTCGGCCGGCGCGGCAGGCGCAGCGGAAGCATTCGCGGTCAGGTTGGCGGCGATCGCGGCGACCGTCGCGGCCGGGCCGTTCGGGGTCAGCGGCGCACGCGGGGCGGCCGGTGTGGCGCCTGCGGCGGCGCTGCGCATGCCGGCCTTCGGATCGAGGACGAACTGGACTTCGATCGGCGTGTTCCAGAATTCACGGGCCAGATCGGAGATCCGGCCCGAAAACTGGCTCTTGACCCAGTCCAGCTTGAAGCGGTTCGGCGCGGCGATGGACAGCGTGTTCGCCGACGCATCGAAGGCCACCGGGGCCAAGGGTTTGATCCACGTCACGTACTGCTGGGGCGTCAGCTCGCGCTCCAGCAGTGCGGAACAGTGTTGCCAGAAATCGTTCATCAAGTAACTGTCGTTTTTTGCGTGCACAGCGCGGCTCGCCGGCGCCCTTGTCGCAGTCGCGCAACAAGGCCCGAAGCGGTCGTGCGAGCGTGCCTCGGACGCCTGCGTCACAGTGTTGGAGGGGCAGGCGCGAGCCGAGGCGGCGTGCGGGATTCTTGGAGATAAGGCGAGATTCTAACGCCAAACGCGGCCACAGCGGGACTTATCCACAGGCTGGGTTGGTGGGTCGCGGGGCCGGATCGGCGCGGCCCGGCACAGGCGAGCGACTCGTAAAGTATTGACCGTCAACGGAAAAACGGTTTAAATAGCGGGTTCCGCGAAAACCAATCCTGTATTCCCGGCGATTGCGTTCGCCCGAATGCCTCCGGTTAAGGGCACGCGGTCCCCTGAATTTCGACATTCTCGAACAAGTGAGAACATCATGAAACGTACTTACCAACCGTCCGTGACGCGCCGCAAGCGCACCCATGGCTTCCGTGTCCGCATGAAGACGGCAGGTGGCCGCAAGGTCATCAACGCTCGCCGCGCGAAGGGCCGCAAGCGCCTCGCCATCTAAGGCAGGTTGCGCGCTGTGTCCGCCGTCCGCAGTCCTGCGGAAGGTGCCGTCGAGCCGGGTGCGAATCCGTCGCAGACGAAAGCCGCCTTCCCGAAAGCTGCGCGACTTCTGAAAACGGATGAATTTTCATCCGTTTTTCGTTTGCGCCCCTGGCGGCGTTCCGCGCACTTCGTGATCTACGGCAAGCCGACCGGTCAGCCCGCACGCCTGGGGCTCGTCATCGGCAAGAAGTATGCGCCGCGAGCAGTCACCCGTAACCTCGTGAAGCGGCTGGCGCGCGATCAGTTTCGCCTGCGCCGCGCCGAATTCGCCGGTTACGACCTGCTGCTGCGGCAGCACACGCGCTTCGACAAGAAAGCGCTGCCGAGCGCGGCTTCCGCCCCGCTCGCGGCGATGTGCGCGGCCGAGATCCGCGAACTGCTCGACAGGGCAGTCCGGGAAATCGCGCGCCGCGCGTCGAAGCCCGCGTCCGAGTGACGCATCCGTGCCCGGTGCGGCGTTCGCGCCCGCCCGGCCGGTTTTGACGCGGCGTCGTACGGCGCCGCCCAAGGTATGAAAACGGTATTGATCGCCTTGCTGCGCTTCTACAAGGTTGCCGTGAGCCCGATGCTCGGCAACCGTTGCCGTTTTTATCCTTCCTGTTCGGATTACGCGCGTGAGGCAATCCAGTATCATGGCGCCGCGCGCGGCACGTATCTCGCCGTCAGGCGCGTGTGCCGATGCCACCCGTTTTCCGCGGGCGGCGTCGACCTCGTCCCGCCGCCCAACTCCGACACTCGCGCTCGCGGCGAAGCCGACGCGCGGTCCCATCGACTCTGAGACAACGCATGGATATCAAACGCACCGTCCTATGGGTGATCTTCTTCATGTCAGCTGTCATGCTGTACGACAACTGGCAGCGGGACCATGGACGCCCGTCGATGTTCTTCCCGAGCGCCACGCACACGGCCCCGGCCGCTGCCGGCGGCGCATCGGGCACGAGCGCGACGACCGCAGGTGACGTGCCTGCCGCTGCAGCCGGCGCTGCACCGTCGACGACGGCTCCGGCCGCGCAGGCGCAGCTCGTGAAGTTCTCGACCGACGTGTACGACGGCGAAATCGACACGCGCGGCGGCACGCTCGCGAAGCTGACGCTGAAGAAGCAGGGCGACGGCAAGCAGCCCGATCTGTACATCACGTTGTTCGACCACACGGCCGGCCATACGTATCTCGCACGCACGGGCCTGCTCGGCGGCGATTTCCCGAACCACAACGACGTCTACACGCAGCTGAACCCCGGCTCGACGTCGCTGACGGGTGACCAGAACACGCTGAAGCTGTCGTTCGAATCGCCGGTGAAGGGCGGCGTGAAGGTCGTGAAGACCTACACGTTCACGCGCGGCAGCTACGTGATCGGCGTCGACACCAAGATCGACAACGTCGGCACGGCACCGGTCACGCCGACGGTCTACATGGAACTGGTGCGCGACAACACGGCCGTCGAAACGCCGATGTTCTCGCATACGTTCCTCGGGCCGGCGGTCTACACGGACGCGAAGCACTTCCAGAAGATCGACTTCAGCGACCTCGACAAGAACAAGGCGAACTTCGAAAAGTCCGCGGACAACGGCTGGGTCGCGATGGTGCAGCACTACTTCGCGTCGGCCTGGATTCCGCAGCAGGGCGCGAAGCGCGACATCTACGCTGAAAAGATCGACCCGACGCTGTACCGCGTCGGCGTGAAGCAGCCGATCGCCGCGATCGCCCCGGGCCAGTCGGCCGACGTGCAGGCGCGCCTGTTCGCCGGTCCGGAAGAAGAGCGCATGCTCGAAGGCATCGCGCCGGGCCTGGAGCTCGTGAAGGACTACGGCTGGGTGACGATCATCGCGAAGCCGCTGTTCTGGCTGCTCGAGAAGATCCACGGCTATGTCGGCAACTGGGGCTGGGCGATCGTGCTGCTGACGGTGCTGATCAAGGCCGTGTTCTTCCCGCTGTCGGCCGCGAGCTACAAGTCGATGGCGCGCATGAAGGAAATCACGCCGCGCATGCAGGCGCTGCGCGAACGCTTCAAGAGCGATCCGCAGAAGATGAACGCCGCGCTGATGGAGCTGTACAAGACCGAGAAGGTCAATCCGTTCGGCGGCTGCCTGCCGGTCGTGATCCAGATCCCGGTGTTCATCTCGCTGTACTGGGTGCTGCTCGCGTCGGTCGAAATGCGCGGCGCGCCGTGGATTCTGTGGATTCACGACCTGTCGCAGCGCGATCCGTTCTTCATCCTGCCGGTGCTGATGGCCGTGTCGATGTTCGTGCAGACGAGCCTGAACCCGACGCCGCCGGACCCGGTCCAGGCGAAGATGATGAAGTTCATGCCGATCGCGTTCTCGGTGATGTTCTTCTTCTTCCCGGCTGGTCTCGTGCTGTACTACGTGGTGAACAACGTGCTGTCGATCGCGCAGCAGTACTACATCACGCGCAAGCTCGGCGGCGTCAAGAAGAAGCCGGCCTGACGTTCGTTGCATTCGCGGGTGGCCAGCCGCCCGCGATGCGCGCAAAAAAAGCCGCATGGTTCGTGACCATGCGGCTTTTTGTTTTCCCGGCGTTTTCCCGGCGACGGCGGCGGCGCGTGCGGTTGCTGCCGCTCAGGCCTTCTTCGCTTCGAGCTTCGGATCGCCGTAGAACTGCTCGACCAGTTCCTGCACGAGGTAGCGCTGATGCGGAGACAACGCCTCGATCTTCGATGCGAGTTCGATCGTCTCGGGCGTGGGCGGATACCGTTCGTCGCGCGGCAGCGGTTGCGGCGTCGGATGTTCGATCACGCTCGGCGACGGCCCGTAATGCAGCCAGTGCACTTCGACGCGCAACCATTCGGCGAGCGTTTCGAGTTTGTCCGACGTCGGGATCGTGCGGCCCGTCAGCCATTTATGCGCGGTTTGCGGCGAAACGGGGTGCGTTCCGCGGTGACGCAGATTGAATCGGTTCGCCAGCTCCGTCGCGCCGGTGACCTTCTCCGGGCTGCGCCGCAGGGCGAATTTCAGGCGTTCCGAGAACGCGGCTTTTTCTTCGGATGTCGGCATGGGGAGATTGTGCAATTCCATCGCCGCGTCCCAGACAACCATATGGGATAAACGTATCTCGTTCGGACGAATCCCCCCTTGGTCAGGATGGGGAATGAAATTGAGGGACGCGGTGCCAAGCCCCTCCGGCACGCATACTCGTCCGAAATGGCCGCACCGTCATGACGCCGGACTGATACTCGGCTTATCCCCGGCGGGATAAATTCGGGCGAGTCCGAAGCCGGCGTCGCGGCCGGTGGCGTATGAGCCGGCACGCTACAATGCCGGCGTTCCGATGCCCGAACTGTTGCGCGGGCGCACCATTGACCCGCTGATTACCCGATTTCCCTGATTCCTTCGATTCCCATGCTCGCTACCGATTCCGATCCGATCGTCGCCATTGCCACTGCTGCCGGCCGGGGTGGCATCGGCGTCGTCCGCGTGTCGTTCGGGCGCGGCGGCGAGGCGGCCGCGCTGCCGCTGATCGACGCGTTGTGCGGGCAGAAGCTCGCGCCGCGTCATGCGAGCTACGTGCCGTTCCTCGACGCGTACGGCGCGCCGCTCGACCGCGGGATCGCGCTGTATTTCCCGGCGCCGCATTCGTACACCGGCGAGCACGTGCTCGAGTTGCAGGGGCATGGCGGGCCGATCGTGATGCAGCTGCTGCTGCAGCGCTGCCTGGATGCGGGCCGCGGCTTCGGGCTGCGGCTGGCGGAGCCGGGCGAGTTCACGCGGCGCGCGTTCCTGAACGACAAGCTCGACCTCGCTCAGGCCGAGGCCGTCGCCGACCTGATCGAGGCGAGCACCGAGGCGGCCGCGCGCTCGGCCGGGCGTTCGCTCGATGGCGCGTTCTCGCGGCAGATCCATGCGCTCGTCGACGACGTGATCACGCTGCGGATGCTGGTGGAGGCGACGCTCGATTTTCCGGAGGAGGAAATCGACTTCCTCGAAGCGGCCGACGCGCGCGGCAAGCTCGCGAAGATCCGCGCGCAACTCGCGCACGTGCTCGGCGACGCGCGACAGGGCGCGCTGTTGCGCGAAGGGCTGTCGGTCGTGCTCGCGGGGCAGCCGAACGTCGGCAAGTCGTCGCTGCTGAATGCGCTGGCGGGCGCCGAGCTGGCGATCGTCACGCCGATCGCCGGCACGACCCGCGACAAGGTCGCGCAGACGATCCAGGTCGAAGGGATTCCGCTGCACATCATCGATACGGCCGGGCTGCGCGAGACGGAGGACGAAGTCGAACGGATCGGCATTGCGCGCACGTGGAGCGAGATCGAGCGCGCGGACGTCGTGCTGCATCTGCTCGATTCGCGCACGGGGATGACGGCGGACGACGAAACGATCGCCGCGCGGTTTCCGGCCGGCGTGCCGGTGGTGCGCGTGCTGAACAAGACGGATCTGACCGGCGTGCCGGCGTGCGTCGAGCATCCGGCGGCAGAAGGCGATCTGACCGAGGTGCATCTGTCGGCGAAGCGCGGCGACGGGATCGACATGCTGCGTGCGGAACTGCTGCGGATTGCGGGGTGGCAGGCGGGGGCCGAGGGTGTGTATCTGGCGCGCGAGCGGCATCTGATCGCGCTGCGGGCCGCGCAGGAACATCTCGCGCAGGCGGCGGATCACGCGGAGCAGCGGGCGCAGTCGCTCGATCTGTTTGCCGAAGAGCTGAGGCTCGCGCAGGAGCAGCTCAATGCGATTACCGGGGAGTTCACGTCGGATGATCTGCTGGGGGTGATTTTCAGCAGGTTTTGTATCGGGAAGTGAGCAGTCGCCCATTGTTGCCAAACATCGTCGAGTGGATCGTTGCGTGACAAGGGTTTGAGGCCGAGAGCCAGCAACACTGGAGCGCCGAACTGACGCGTCGCAATATGCGACATCGATCAGCTATTTGGTAGCGGCCGTTCCGTTTGGTGTCGATGCGTCTCCGGTTCGCCGCTCCTCGCGAGTTGGTGGCGTTGTCTGCGATGCGGCAACATGCACGCGCGGTACGGGAGTTGTAATCGCACTGTACGCTTGGAAACTCCCCGTGGCGAAACCGATAAATGCAAGTAGACCTAGCAAAATGGATACGATGTTCGATATTGCTCCAGCGCGAAGAAGCCTTTTGTCTCCAGCTGCATGAGCATATCCATATTGCGAAAGATATCTAAATCCAGTGGCAAGGCCCGCACAGCCCATGCCGGAAGTAAATAGAAACATCGCCTTTCCCACTTGAGTCAACAATATGTCGCCCGGAACCATTGCTCCTTTCGTGATGGCATTTCCGACAAACGCCAATAGAGCTGCTGCTGCGCCGCCGTTGATGACGATGGCAGATTTTAGAGCAGTTTGTCCTGCCTCGACGACTGCCTTAAACATCTCAGTAGATGATGCGGTGTTGTATACCAACTGAGCTTTCCAAACCTCAAGATTGTAGGTGATCGGGTTTTGTGTGCCGTCGCTCGATATGTCGGTGTGGTTAACGGTTTTCTCGACGTGGTTCAGATAATTTCGTAAATTCTGAATGTCTATCTGTGTAATACCTTTTGATTCGATATCGTCGAGCGCATGACGAATATCATCGATGACCTCTTTGGTATTCATGTTTTCCCCGTGCGGCCTGTGGTCAGGTGGCGCTGTGTCACGAATTTTCCCACGGTTACCACCGGTGTGGGCAACAGCGTGATCCTGTGAGTTGGTTCCAAGAACTCGTTCCGCGAGCAGGTACACTTGTGGGCAATCGCCCGGTAGGATGACGAGGCTCGATGTTGTGCAACGGGGTATGCGTGGTGCATTGCACCAAGGGGAAGCGCGTTGATCACGATAAATACTGAAAAGCAGCTCATCCGAGTGGATGACTGGTCGACCATCGTCGAACGGGCGGGGTTCACCGGTGACCTAGACCCGAAGCAGCATGAGCTTAAGGAAATCATCGGCCGATACGCGTTCAAGGACAAACTGCGATGCGGTTTGTCGAGCTGTCATACGCCACACAATCGCGGCTATATCGTAGTGACCAAGAGTGGCTTGGAAACCAATATCGGAAAGGATTGTGGGAAGACCCACTTCGGTGTGGATTTCAACGACAAGTCCCGCCAGTTCGAGCGCGATATCACCGAGAAGGAGAACCGCGAGACCCTGTGGAGCTTCCATTTCCGCCTAGACGAGTTGATGCAGACCATCGAGGAAATTCGCAAGGAGGGGAGAGGTGCGGATTGGGTTTATAAACACGCTCGCCCGCTCGTAGATCTGAATAAAGGGGTTCCTGAAAAAATTGTCCGATACGTCTGCGACATGATCAAAAGAGGCAGCAACATCGTGACGGTCCCGCGTGAAGCCACAAAGGAAGAGGCGGACGCGGAGGAAGCGCGCACCGGCCGCCCCGTGCCGCGTCCGTTCATCATCGATGAGCTGGTCGGTCAGATCAGCAATCTCGATGCGCTATATCAAGAAAATAATTTGAAAGAGATACTTGTCGTCGACTTGGCGGCGACGTGTAAAGAATTGGCTGGGTTGGATATCGATACTCTGTCGTACACGCAGTTGTCGAAGTGGGTCAAATGGGTGGGTTCTATCGAGGCGAAACTTCAACGCGCTCGGGACGCAGTAGCATCGGGGCGCCAGCTTCTCACCGTCGACAACCTGTCGTGTCTGGGCAAGGTGTCATGGGTCGATGAATGGGAGTTCGAGCAATATCTCAAGACCCTCAACTGACCACTCTTAAAGATCGGTAATCAGATTTCAAGTTGGCTACCGCGGGGCTGGCCGACACGCTGACCGGCACCGCCAGCACGTCGGCCACGACGAACAGCGCAGTGCGCAGCGGCTAGCCGGGCCGTTCGAGCCAGTCGACGAGCTGCTGCTCGCCGCGCGTTCGGCATCCGCATGTAGATGCCCGACCACGTGGCGCCGCGCCGGATCGTCGCGAGCATCAGCGGTGTGCCGACCAGAGCGATCGCGACGTCGGTCGACAGCGTCGCTGCCGGGCGTCGCAGTCCCCCACGTCCGCAGGCCGGGCGCGACGCGCAACGCATCGCGGGCGGCTCCACCGTTGTATGCTGATGCTCCCGGACGCGCGTATTACCCAACACCATGCTTCACGAGAAGGCCATCATTGGTAGCAAGGACGTCTATATCGTCACATCGCACCACCACGTCCTGCAGTCATGGGCGGAGATTCGTCGGTCCCTAGTCGCTGCGCCGGTGCTGCTCACGCTCGACCATCACACGGACACTTACGAACCGTTCTACCGGCACCTGTTCGATGCCACGCGCAGAAAGACTGGCGGCGCTCGGGCAGCGGCCATGGAGGCGATGTTGCCGGGGATGATCGCTAACCTGCGCTACGACGACGAGGCGTCGGTGCTGGACGCCATTGGCAAGCTTCACAATGACGAACACATCCAGACCGCGATCGCAGCGGGGATCCTGTCCCGCGGCTTCGTCATCAACCTGTGCTACGAGACTTGCAGCGAGCCAGGCGTGCTCTACGAGGCGGGTTCGATTTGTGCGATCGGTTGCATGAAGGAGTCGCACGATGACGAGTGCACGCCGGTCCACTCGGCGCAGGTGCTGGAAACGGTCTATCTCGACCACGAGCTCAACGTGCTCAACGTTATGGCAGCGCGGGACGGTGTGCCGACGGTGGAGGCGGAACCCTATGTTCTCGACATCGACCTCGACTATTTCCACTCTGAAAAAGCGATTGAGCCGGACGATCCTGCGACCTTCTACCGCCTGGTACGTAACGCGGCCGCCGTGACCATCGCGATCGAACCGGAGTACGTCGAGGATTGTCGTGACAATGGCTCGAACATCACGAGTGAAGCCCTGCTCGAACGCATGAAGCAGCACATCGAAGCATCGATGGCGTGAGCATCAACGGCGCTGGGCGAGGATCTTGTGGATAACTCGAGTCACCTTGTGTCTTTAGCACGCAAATCGCTTTGTCGGGTTTCTGCCCTTGCTAGTCAAGGCATCCATCGATCTCGCTCGATTCTGTATTGGAAGTGAGCGGGCACTGAACTGTACGTTGCCGCTGCCAGCGGCGTGCCATCGAGTACGAACGGCATGGGCGCTCACGCATCGTCATGGCCGGATGCCGAAACGAATTCAAACATCCGGAATGGTGACGCAGTGCTCGGCCGGAGGGCATCAATCCCAATGACGATGATGATGGTAATACCCACCCCCACCGTAATACCCGCCACCATCAGGCACCACGATACAGCCGCTCAACAACACGGCGACGCCGGCAATCAGCAAAAGGGCCTTCTTCATCGCGTTCACCTGCTTGGATTCAATATGAAACCCAGCATAGCGAGCGGCCTCGCCCCAGGCTGTAAGCGATCGTATCCCCGCGCCGCAATCCGTAACGGCGGATTATTCCGGTCACAATGACCGTAACAATTCGCCAAACAGCAGACGTTTTCAGGCGACGACGACCCGGTTTCGCCCCGCATCCTTCGCGCGATACAGCGCGGCATCGGCAGCCTCGATCAACGCGTCGGGCGTCGACAGATCGTCGGCCGACACGGTCGCACAGCCGACGCTGACGCTCACGCGCCCGGCCGGCGAGTCGGGCATCGCGAGGTCGAGCCGCAGCACGGCGTCGCGCACTTCGTCAGCCACCACCCGCGCACCGCGCGCGCCGGTGTTCGGCAGCACGATGGCAAACTCCTCGCCGCCGTAGCGCGCGACGATATCGGCCGGCCGCCGCACCGCGCCGGCCAGTGCATTTGCGACGGCGATCAGGCACGCATCGCCCTTCACATGACCGAACGCGTCGTTGTACGCCTTGAAGCGGTCGACGTCGACCATCAGCAGCGACAGCGGTTCGCCCTGCCGCCGCGCCTGCAGGAACAGCGTGTGGAAATGATCGTTGAAGTGGCTGCGGTTGAACGCGCCCGTGAGTCCATCGCGCGCGGAAGAGCGGATCAGCGTCGCGTGCGCTTCGAACAGCTGCTGATACAGCATCGTCACTTCCCACGCGAGCACGCACACGAGCACGCCGGGCGTGAACATGCTGAACACGCGCGCGACATACCAGCCGACCGTGAAGCGGTTGGTGGACAGCAGGTTCAGCGTCGTATCGGTGAGGCAGGCGAGCACCGCGATCGCGAGCCACAGGTCGAGCGTCGTGCGCAGCCGGCCCGTGACCAGCACGGCCACGAGCGCGAGCACGTTGAGGACCCACACGACGAGCGCGATGCCGCTGACGGGCAGCACGGCCGCGTCGCGGGGCGGGTGGAATGCCGGCGGCAGCGACACGTTCAGCGCGAGCGCACACAGGAGCGCCGCCGCGACGGCCGGCCCGCCGACGAGCGCGACGGTCCAGCGGCGCGTCTCTTTCGCGCCGACCGGGGCGCGCGTCAGCCGCTCGCGTGCGACCAGCGCGGCCATCACGAAGCACGGAAAGCCGGCATGCCAGAAGACCCACATCCATGCGGCGCTTTGCGGGCGCGCGCCGAGCAGGCCGTGCGGGGCGAACACGCCGGGGAAGGTGAGCAGTTGCAGCGCGACGGCGAGCGCGGTGAACGCATAGGCGCCGCCGAGCGCACCGAGCACGGGCTGGCGCGTGACGGTGAACTGCGCGCCGAGGAAGAACGCGGCGATGCTCGCGGTCGTGAACACGGTGAGCGCGCACATCGGCATGAACGGCTCGACGGCCGGCAGCGCGACGTTCGCGTGCGGCGCGGCAATCCCGAGCGTGAGCAGGATGACGAGCGCAGTCAGCGCGCCGAACCACAGCTGACGTTGCGTCGTGTGCTGGATCAGGATGCCTTCCATGGAGTCCCCCGGACACGCGTGCTCGAACGCCCGATCTTGCGCCGGGCGGCACGCCTGCCGATCGCGGCGCGACCGGTGCGGCCCGATCCTATCGCGTTATTGGTCGGCGCTCAAATGCCGAGCCCCGGGCCGAAGTTGCCGGCGACCCAGCGCGTGACGGCGTCGACGTCCGCGTAGTCCTGTTCGGGCAGGCCGTCGAGCATCGACAGCACTTCGTTGCTGGCGCCGGCGTCGCGCGCGGCATCGACGATCGCATCCTTGTTCGCCGGATAGCGGACGGCCGCCAGCACATCGGCGATCTGCAGGTCGATCGTTTCGTTCGGGATATCGTGCGGAGGAGTGGTGGGCTTGTCGTTCACGTCGGCGTCTCGCGGGTTGGGCGGGAATCGGATCGAAGCGCAAGGGGCGTGCCCGGCAGGTTACGCGGCCCGGGTCGCCCCGGCCGGCGCTTGTCGCGGATGGCGATGATCGACGTCAATGCCCGCGTCGCACGCGGCGCCACGGATGCTTCCAGTCGATGTGCGGTGCGTTCTCGTCGCGCGGATGCTGGCGGCGGTGCTCCTGCCACAGTTCGTCGGAAAACAGCGCAGCCACGATGACGAGCGGCAGCACGAGGAAAATTCCGAGGATGACTTGCTCGATCACGATAGCCTCCTTGCGGTGGCAGGAACCCTTGCTCCCATTCTAGGCTCTGAACTCCGCCCGCGTTCAATTTCTTACAGTGCGAAACGGGCCCGAACGCGGCCGCGCCGCGCGGGCGTTCCGCACGTGCGCCGCCCTCAAAAAGGACATGAACATGCAACTCCAGAACGATACCAACACGCTCGCGCTGCGGCCGCTGGAGCGCCAGGACCTGCGCTTCGTCCACGAACTCAACAACGACGCGAAGATCATGCGTTACTGGTTCGAGGAGCCGTACGAAACCTTCTCGGAACTGTCGCAGCTGTACGACCGCCACGTACACGACCAGCGCGAGCGCCGTTTCGTCGCGGTCGATGCGCAGGACGAACTGGTCGGCCTCGTCGAGCTGATCGAGCTCGACTACATCCACCGCCGCGGCGAGTTCCAGATCATCATCGCGCCGCAGCGCCAGGGGCGCGGCTATGCGGGCCAGGCGACGCGCCTCGCGATCGAGTACGCGTTCAAGGTGCTGAACATGCGCAAGCTGTACCTGATCGTCGATACGTCGAACGCGGCGGCGATTCACGTGTACGAGAAATGCGGATTCCAGCACGAGGCCGAATTGAAGGAGGAATTTTTCGGGAATGGCGCGTATCACAACGCTTATCGCATGTGCATCTTCCAGCGCGATTATTTCGAACGGCAGCAAACCGCCTGAATAAAGCAGGGTAAACGCCACACCGGTAAAAGCGTTTGCGACGAGGCTTCGCGAGCGCCGAATACAGGCGGGGAACTACGGATAAATACGGATACGCTTATACCTGGCATTTTTCTTGTATCAGGTATTTGCGATTCCGCGCTGCGGTAAAGTCGAATCGTTTCGGATGACTTTATGTGCATCGCATCAAAATGATCCGGATAGCGAAATGGATTATCCAAACCGTTCAATCGCCGCATTGTAATTTTGCTGAAAGCCTTGCCTGGTAACGCTCTCCGCCCGGCCACGCGGGTCGATGCGCAGTTTGGCCGCACTTGCCGGGTGTGCCCATTGCGCAAAAAGCAGCCTGCGCACGGGGTGCGACAATCCGCCGCTATTGCGGTCGCACAACAAATGTGCTTGCTATCGTTTACCGGTCTTCTAAAGTGAAAAACGCGGGTTCACGATCACCTTTAAACACATAGCTAACCCGGCCTGGTGCCCGCAAGCCTGGAGACAGAACATGATCAAGCGTACCGGTGTCCTTTTTGCCCTTGTCGGCGCATTTTGCGCTGTGTCGATTGCGCAGGCCGGCGGCGATTCGGCCGTCAAGCCGAAGCAGGAAATCCAGCTGACGAAGAACGCATGGGGCTGCCTGTCGAAAGACAATCTGGATTCCGTACTGAACCACGAACGTGACGGCAAGTCGCAGGCGAAGCAGCAGTACTTCGACGACTTCCGCTGCCTGTCGGTGCCGGAAGGCCAGCGTTTCCGCGTGGTGTCGGTCGATCAGGGCGACGTGCAGTTCGTCAGCGCCGACAACAGCGACCAGCAAGGCCTCTGGACCGATTCGCGCTTCGTCAAGCAGTAAGCGTCCCTTCATCGCGCCGTCGCACGACGCGCGAGCGCGCCGGCCCGACCAGCCGGCGGCGCGAACCGATCACGGCCCGGCGCCTGCCGGGCCGTTGCGCTGTGGATCGCGCCTCACGCACGCCGGACGGCGCGCATTCGGTATCATCACGGCCCGACCGAACCGAATGCCCGCCCGGGCCGCATCCGCATGGCGCTGAAATCCACGATCTACAAAGCCGAACTGCAAATCGCCGACATGGATCGGCATTACTACGCCGATCACGCGCTGACGGTGGCGCGCCATCCGTCGGAAACCGACGACCGGATGATGGTGCGCATCGTCGCGTTCGCGCTGTTCGCGCACGAGCGGCTCGAATTCTGCAAGGGGCTGTCGGACGTCGACGAGCCCGACCTGTGGCAGAAAGACCTGACGGGCGCGATCGACGTGTGGATCGAGGCCGGCCAGCCGGACGAACGCCGGATCTCGAAGGCGGCCGGCCGCGCCGGGCAGGTCACGGTGATCGCCTACGGCGGCAAGACGTCGGATATCTGGTGGCAGGGCGTGCGCAGCAAGGTCGAACGGCTGCGCAACGTGCAGGTGCTGTCGCTCGCCGACGGCGTCGCGGCCGCGCTCGGGCGGCTCGCGGCGCGCACGATGCGCCTGCAATGCACGGTGCAGGACGGCACCGCATGGATCTCGAGCGCCGACCACGATCCGGTCGCGGTCGAGTGGACGGTGCTGAAGGCGCGCGAGGGCGCATAAGGGCCCCGCGCGCCGGCCGCGGTCAGCCGAGTGCGGCCGGCGGCCCCTTGAATTCGACCATGTTGCCTTCGGGATCGAACAGGTAGATCGACGGCCCGTAGCCGCCGGCGCCGTAGCGTTCGGCCGGCGCGCCGGGCCGCGCGCCATGCGCGGCGAAATGGGCGATCAGTGCGTCGGGATCGAACGGCTCGACGCGCAGGCACAGATGATCGAGGTTGCGCCCGGCGCCGGGCGGGCCGCTGTCGGGCCGGTCGATCGGGCCGCCGACCGTCAGCAGGTCGATCAGCGCGTCGCCGGCGCGCAGTTGCACGAGGCCCAGATCGGGCTGTTCCTTCTCCACATGACAACCGACGGCATCGCAGTAAAAGCGCGTCATCGCCGCCATGTCGGTCACGCGCAGCACGACGTGATCGATTCCGCGGATGGTGGGCTTCATGGGCGGGACTCCTTCGCAGTCGACGAGCATCGAGTGTAGACGCATCGCGCCTGCGCTGCCGGCCGGAACGCGGCACAATCGACGGACGAAAAAAAGCCCGTTCACGCAGAGCGGAACGGGCTTAATCCATATCAGGAGGAGACATGGAGGAGACAGTTCCA